>WNFI01031679.1_pt1 | contig 15773 bp, 12 predicted proteins | sample 5400471 | NCBI WGS metagenome assembly WNFI01 (sample SAMN13153348, study PRJNA577476) | soil metagenome | isolation source: 100 cm saprolite on Douglas fir-dominated hillslope | place: USA:California | collected 2013-09-17 | reverse complement strand
CAACCCGGGCTTAGCGATGCGGAGATCGCTCTCTGTTTCGAGTACAGCGCGGGAGACAGTCCCATCGATTTGGAAAAATTGCTGCCCCGCTCAAAATCGCCGGCCCCGGCAGCAGAAAAGCGGACTCCATGACTGCGCGGTGCAAGAAACCGGCAGGATTTCGTTCTAAGGATGGAGAAGCCCATGGCTCCTGACGAACGCGATCGGAGTTTTGACAAAGCGCTTGCACGCCATCTGCGTTCCGCCGTGGATGCTGGTCAGGCTGCGGGAATGGCCGGCGAACTCGGTTCGCAAAGCGGCGCATGTCCTGATCCGGAAACCTTGGCGGCTTATCACGAGCGGTCTTTGCTTCCCGAACAATTGAACTCGCTGAAAGAACATCTCGTTGGCTGCGCCAACTGCCAGACCGTTCTGGCTCACTTGGAGACCTCCGACGAGATTTCATTGCAAGCCGAAGAAGATCAAGTCTTCGCTAAGACAGCCTCTGCGCCCGTAATCACTGCCTCTAGCCAATCTCACCCACCCGTACAAAAAACGCCTCCCTTCAGGTCCCGGCGCGCCCGCCTTTTGAAAGGCGCGCGCTGGCAGTGGCTCGCTCCCGCCGGAGCACTTGCCGCCGGGCTCCTCGTGTGGATTGCCATTCACGAAAACCAGCCTTTACCTGGTCCCGGGTCCTCAGAGAACGAAAACAAAGTGGCACAAAACCGCGTGCCTGCGGCTCCTCTTCCTTCCGTTCGAACGGGCTTGCCACAATCTTCGGCGCCCCCGAAATCGGGGGCCACTTTCCCGCCTCGAAAACCACCGGTCCGCCCATACGCGGACTCTCGGGGCCACAGTGTGTCGGAGGCCGACAAGCAGAGTGGCGCGGGGATGGGCACTGGGGGGAAGTCTCTAGACGATAAGGAACTCAAGGCGCGTAAGGACGACAAGCGCGAGACGGTGACCGATCTGATAGCTACCGCGAACCCGCGCGATCTGGACACCAAGAATCTTCCTCTGACCTCGCGACAAGAAGTACAACTGCAATCGCAATCGCACGCCGTAGTTGTTGAACCGGAGATTGCTCAGTCGCAGAACGCCCTGGCACAGAATCAAAACAACAATGCTCCGCAAAAAGCGACTGGGCCCAGCCCCCTGAATCAGGCGGAAGCCCTGAAGAAGGCAAAACCTACCGCTGCCTCACCGCCGGCCGCGGCGGCTCCCTCGCCGCAGCCGGAAGCAATTGGCGGCTTGACATCCAGCTATACCGGCGCCGATTCTTTCGAATTATCTCGTGCGATTTCCAATCCGCGGCTGATCTCCCCGCCGGGCTCAAGCCTTGTCTGGCGCGTGGGCCGCTCCGGCCTCATCGAATTCTCCAGGGACAGCGGCTCCTACTGGTCCCGCCAGACCAGCGGCATCCTCGCCGACTTGTTGACCGGTGCCGCTCCCTCCGATCAAGTGTGCTGGATTGTTGGCAGCGTCGGAACCATTCTCCTGACCACCGATGGCGGCACCCATTGGAAGGTCGTTCGGTCGCCCCTAGCCGAAGATCTTATCGGAGTTCGCGCTTCCGATGCGCTCCACGCCACCATTTGGAACGCTGGCAATAGGAAAGGCTTTGAAACCGCCGACGGCGGCCTGACCTGGAAGCCTGTCGCGCATCCTTGATGCAAGGCCTCCGCGCTGGTTGTTCCCTGCAAGAAATTCCGCCCGTATCGTTCTAAGAAAGAAGGCCAATCCAGATTGAGGTGAATGTAATGAAGATCCCCGAAAATCCGTCAACCACTCGCCTGCTATGGACGATTTCCGCCGTTGTAGTTTTCACCGCCGCTACGGCGATTTTCTATCCTGCCGTCCATGGCAACAGAGTTTACGCTGCACAGGAAAAGGACGCCGCTCGTTCTACCACCGGCGACCAATCCACCAGCCTCAGCGATCAGACCGATCTGAACGTTACCGTCTACAACTCCAATATTGCTCTCATTCGTGATGTCCGCAATCTCACGCTTCCCGCCGGCGCGTTTCGCCTCAAATTACGTTCATACCAGGAGAGCGGCACCACCAAGCGCGAAGAAATCAAAGCGACTTTGCTTTCCGACAACAACGGTCCCGTTTGGAAAATTGGCAACGACATCGTCACTGGAGTCTATGCCGAAAGCTATCGCTTTCCGGAAGTGCCCGCCAATCTCTACGAGCGTCCTACTCTTCTGATGTCCCTCGAAAACTCCGGCGCGAAAAAGCAGCAGATTGAAGCCTCCTACCTCGCCAGCAATTTGTCCTGGAACGCCGATTACGTTCTTACTGTCGCGCGCGACGACAAGAACGCCGACTTGGATGGCTGGGTTACCGTCGTCAACAACAGCGGCACTGCTTTCCGCAATGCCCGCCTCCAACTTGTCGCCGGCGAACTAAACCGCGTAGCTACTGAGAGCCGCATTCGCGCCATGGACGAAACCCGCGCCTTGTCGGCGAAAGCGGCGGCTCCGCAATTCCAGCAGGAGGCTTTCAGCGAATACCACCTCTACTCCCTCGGCCGCAAAACCTCCGTCGAGGACAAAGAGACAAAACAAATCAGCTTGCTGCAAGGCAGTGGCGTTCCCGTCGAAAAAATCTTCATCGTCAACGGGCAAAGCTACTCTATCAGAAAGACTCAAAGGGCGGCATTCTTTTCGCCGGCGAAGACCGTATCGACCACACCCCCAAAGACGAATTCGTGAACATCCACATCGGCAACGCCTTCGATGTTGTCGCCGAACATAAGCAGACGGACTACAAGCGCATCGACACGCACACTTGGGAAATGGAATTTGAAGTCACTCTGCGCAACCACAAAGATGGCCCCGTCACCGTCCAGGTGAACGAACCCGTCGGAGGCGATTGGGAAATGCTCTCTTCCACCTACAAGTACACCAAGACGGCGGCCTTTGCCGCCCAATACATCGTCCCTGTCGCCAAGGACGGCACCTCCGTCCTGAAATACCGCATCCGCGCCCGCTGGTAATGCCCAGCCCTGCGATCGGAGTGCTGGAGCTTGCTCCCGGTTTTGATTTTGTCCGCCGATCTGCAACCGTTCACCAGACTCATCTCAAAGACCACAAGTGTGCGGGTGCCCAGCGCCCCCGCTGCGCCAGTGTCATCCGCGCAGCGACAGGAAGGTTCCGGCCTTGCCGGAAAGGATCTCAATTGAGGTACCCGGAAAGCCGCGCCAGACAGGATCACATTCTCCGCGAACCAAGCCAAGGTTCCCAGGATCTTGTGGACCACTAAACCTCTTAGATGCAACACTTACAAAAAAAGGCGTGGGCAGCCCGCTGTTCCTATTGCTTTTCCGACACAAAGATCATCTCCGGCGAATCATCCCGTATCGGCGTCCGGTCGAAGTTTCCATAATCCGCCGTAACCTTGAACCCGCACCGGGCCAGCAGGTGCTCCACTTCGTAACGGAAGAAATACCTGAGCGGCCACGCGAACACCAGCCGCTCCTCACGCCCGCCCGCATGTTTGATCGAGAAAATCATCTCCACGTCATTAATCTGCTCCGCGCGATGAAATGCGGCCACTCGCTCGCTGATCTTCACCTGCCGGCCTTCGGCGGTGTTGTACTCCGTCACCAGCGTCTCCCTCATGTGTACAGGATCGTGCATTCGTTCAGCATCCGTCTGGAACACGTCCAGGATCAGCCGCCCGCCCGGCGCGAGATGCTTCCGCGCGCACTCCAGGCAGTTCATCTGCTCATGCACTTCCAGCAAGTGTTGAAATGGCCGGAAGGGAATGATGACCAGCCGAAATTTCTCGCCGAGATCGAACCCCGTCATGTTCCCCTGGACCAGGTGCAGGCGCTCGCGTGCCTCCACGCGCAGCGCCGCGCGCTTCTTTACCGCGCGCTCCAGCATGCGCTCGCTCAAATCAAGCCCGGTGACCCGCTTTCCAGCCTCCGCCAGCGCCATGGTGACGCGCCCCGTGCCACAGCCCAGCTCCAGCACCGGATCGCCAAATTCGCGCGCCGCGTCGCGATAGAACGCTACATCCTGCGCCCGCCCGCGCATGACCGGCGACTCGTCGTAATAATCCGCGATAAACGAATCGTATAACGCGTTGGTCATAAAAGGTTCTTCCGATGGTGCTCCGATTCCGTAAATTGGTTCTGTACTCTGCCGGTTGTCATCCTGCGTAGCGACCGAAGGTTGCGACCCCGTCGGAAAGGATCTCCGCCGACTGATGAACCCTGAGCGATGCGCACGGTGAGGTTCTTCGGCCGGCAATGCCCGCAGCCCTCATAAAGACACTTGGAACTGACTATTCAACGATCGCGTCCGCCTCAATCTCCACCTGCATTTCCGGCGCAATCAGCTTGCTCACTTCCACCATGCTCGTCGCCGGCCGGACCTCTCCGAAAAATTCTCCATGCGCCCGCCCCACCTTTTCCCACTCCGCGATGTTGGTCACATAGATGCGCGTCCGCACAACATCTTTCAGGCTCGCGCCTGCTTTAGCAAGCGCCGCCTCGATGTTCTTGATTGTCTGCACCGTTTGCGCCCGCAAATCGCCCACGCCCACGATTTTTCCATCCGGCCCCGTTGCCGTCGTCCCCGAAACTGTAATGACGTTGCCGATCCTCACTGCACGCGAGTACCCTACAATCGGCTCCCACGGCGTCCCGCTGGATATGTTCTGTCTTGGCATCGACGGTCTCCTTATTCTTCGAAATCATAGAAAGAATAATCTACTCTCTTCTTCTTGGGGGGTAACAAAATGGCTGCTGCCCGTCAGTAGGGGAACTTCTCGGGAAGATGCTAAACTGAAAGTCATTCGGCGGAGAAATCGAAACGACTGATGAAGTGTAATAACATCCTCGAAGCCGTTGGCCACACGCCTCTGGTGCGTCTAAATCGTATCAGTCAGGGCCTCAAGCCGCAGATTTACGTCAAAGCGGAGTTCACCAATCCGGGCGGCTCCGTCAAAGATCGCATCGGCATCAGCATGATCGATGAAGCCGAAAAAAAAGGTTTGCTCAAGCCCGGCGGCACAATTATCGAAGGCACTTCGGGCAACACCGGAATGGGGCTGGCGCTGGTCGCCGCGGTTCGCGGTTACAAGTGCGTTTTCACCACGACCGACAAGCAATCCAAGGAAAAAGTTGATCTCCTCAAAGCGCTCGGCGCCGAAGTTATCGTTTGCCCCACGGCCGTCGAGCCGGAAGATCCGCGCAGCTATTATTCGGTAGCGAAAAAGCTCGCGCGCGAAATTCCCAATTCTTATTATCCGAACCAATATGATAATCCGATGAATCCTGAAGCGCACTATCGCACCACCGGGCCCGAAATTTGGGAGGACAGCGAAGGCAAGATTACGCACTTTGTTTGCGGCGTGGGCACCGGCGGCACTATCAGCGGCGTGGGCAAATTCCTGAAGGAGAAAAACCCCAAAGTAAAAATTGTCGGTGTCGATCCTTACGGCTCGCTGTACTACGATTTCGTCAAGACCGGGCAAACCATCAAAGCAAAAACGTATGTTGTGGAAGGCATCGGCGAGGATTTTTTTCCCACGACCATGAATTTGAAAATCCTCGACGAGATCATTCAGGTCAACGACGAGGAATGTTTTGTGATGGCGCGGCGCTTGGCAAAAATGGAAGGCCTCTTCACCGGCGGCTCCGGCGGCGGTTGCATTTCCGGCACGTTGCGCCTTGCCAAGGATCTCGGGCCAAGAGATTTTGTGGTCGCGTTGCTGCCGGACACCGGCACGCGCTACCTCAGTAAAGTTTATAACGACTTGTGGATGCACGAACGCGGCTACGTGGACGCGGCTACCGCTATCACGGCAGGGGAAGTCGTTAATGCCAAACGCGCGACGGGCAAAGTTCGTGAACTGGTGATTGCACGCCCCCACCAGACCGTTTTTCATGCGTTGAAAACCATGCAGGAACAGGACATCTCACAGATTCCGGTCTTCGAGGAAAATATTCCCATCGGCACGATCTATGAAGATCAAATCCTGAATCTTGCGTTGCAGGGCAAGGATCTTCGCAAGCTCGTGGTTCGCGAAATGATGAGCAAGCCTTTGCCGCAGGTGCCGAGGAGCGCGCCCGTCGAGCGCATCACACAAATCCTCAGCCATGAGAATCCCGCCGTCTTTGTCGAAATGGGCGACTCGCGCTTCGAGATCCTCACCAAGTACGACCTCATGAGCACCGTCGCCAGCCTCATGGAACAGAAACGTTGAGTGCCATTCCCGTGTCGACTTTTTCCTTAAACAGGAATCACGAACAGTGAAGATTCACGATTTTAATGCGCGGTTGAAAGACTCGATCCTCATCGCTGATGGGGCAATGGGTTCGATGCTGCACGAGACCGTGGGCACGCAGCGGTGCTTCGACGAATTGAACTCCACCGAGCCGGAAGCGGTATTTCGCGTGCACCAGGCCTACATCGAAGCGGGCGCGCAGATCATCGAAACTAATACGTTTGGTGCAAACCGTTTCAAACTCGCGCCGCTGGGACTCGCCGAAGAAGTGCAGCGCCTCAACAGCCGCGGCGTGAAAATAGCCCGCGAAGCGCGCGAATCGGCTTCCCGCGAAGTCTTGATTGCCGGCTCCATCGGGCCGCTGGGACTCGGTGTACAGTCGCGACATCCCGCTCCGGAAGAAATCCAGGATATTTTTTACGAACAGGCACTGGCACTCGAAGAGCGCGGCGTGGATTTCTACATTCTCGAAACGTTTTCCTATATCGAAGAATTGCTCATCGCTATCGAAGCGATACGCTCGTTTTCCGGTTTGCCCATCGTCGCGCAGCTTACTTATGCGGAAGAAGGTACCACCTACGGTGACGTCCGCCCCACGAATGCCGCGGCGCAACTGAAAAACAAAAACGTCCAGGTGATCGGCGCGAATTGCACGCTCGGACCGCAGGCGCTTCTGCCCATTCTGGCGGAGCTGGCTGCCGTTGATAACATTTGCGTGAGCGCAATGCCCAATGCCGGCTTTCCCAAGCGCGAAGGCGATCGCATCGTTTATCCGAAATCCTCTCCGGAATATTTCGCGCTCTTCGCGCGCGAAGCCGCTGCGCTCGGCGTGCGCATTCTCGGCGGCTGCTGCGGAACAACGCCAGCGCATATCCGGGCTATGGCTGAAGCGGTGAAATCACTGCGTCCGGCAAAAACACATCACGCCGCTCCTTCGGTCCAGGCAGTCGCGAAACCCGTGCCCGTCGCCGAACGCGATCCGGAAAGTAAATTCTGGAAGAATCTTCAGGCAAAGAAATTCACGGTCTGTGTGGAAATCGATCCGCCCAAGGGTCTTTCACTCGAGCGCATCTACGAGCAGGTTGACAGAGTGATTGCGTCCAAGAGAGTGGATGCCATCGACATTAATAGCGGAGCCATGGCACGCGTCGGGATGGACGCCCTGATCGTTGCCGGCGCGCTCGAAGCCCGTGGCGTCGAAACCGTTCCCCATCTCACCACACGCGACCAGAACATCATCGGCCTGCAAGCCGCGCTTCTCGGTGCGTGGACCGTCGGCGGCGTTCGCAACGTCCTTGCCATCACCGGTGATCCGCCGTCCGTCGGCGATTATCCGGAAACCAGCGGTGTCTACGAGGTGGATTCTGTCGGCCTGGTCAAAGTTCTGCACCGGCTGAATCAAGGCACCGACTGGGCGGGAAAAACTCTTGGTGGCGCGACGAATTTTACGATTGGCGTCGCGGTGAACCCTGTCGCCGACGATCTTGACAACGAAATCGAACGCTTCCACGCCAAGGTCGAAGCCGGCGCGCATTTCGCCATGACCCAGCCGCTCTTCGACCCCCAGCACTGGCACGATTTCCTGAAAGAACTTGGGGGCAAACCGCCGATCCCCATCTTAATCGGCGTCTGGCCGCTGAATAGTTACAAGCAAGCGCTGCGCTTGAACAACGAAGTCCCCGGCATCGTCATCCCCGAGTCTCTGCTGAAATCGATGGAAACCGCCGGAGCCGCCGCGCGCGATCGCGGCTTCGAAGTCGCCCGCGAAATGCTTGCCTGGGCACGCACCGAACTTGCGGGGGCGTACTTGATTCCACCCTTCAAGCGCTACGAAGAAATTCTGGAGATTCTGTAGCGCCGACCTTCAAACGATCTGCCTCGAATTTTCCTAATTCCCTGATTCTTCTGCTGCACGCGAACGCATCTCCATGGACTGGTTTAGGAATTGCTCTCATCAGAAGGCAGAACACGGGGGAGAACATCAGCAGCAGCAAATCGCGCAAGCTTTTTCCGACAGCTTGTATGGCTTTCATGGCACTGCTGTCCTCCGCCCGAGAAAGCGAGTAGGTATGGTCAGCGCCAAAAAGCTACAGATCATTTCTTCCATGGTTGTCGCGCTGCTCTTTGGGTCGAATGCACAAGCACAGAGCGGAGACTGGCAAGCAGTACAGAATCTCAAGCCGGGCAGCTACATCCTCGTGAAGGCACAGCATCGCTATCGGTGTTCCGTGGAAGCTGCGACGAATGAGGCACTGATCTGCGAAGGGCACCTGCCCCGGTCATTACGAGTGTCCACCCTGGTATTTTCGCGATCAGAGATACGTGAGGTACGTATGTTGTCCCATCCCAACCAGGCTAAGGATGCTTTGATCGGAGCGGGAATTGGCGCTGGCGCTGGAGCGTCAGTGGCTGGAACCAGCAGCAGAAGCTACGCGGGCGTCAATGCAATTTTTGGGGGACTAGCTGGAGCGGCCGGCGGGGCCTTAGTCGGGGGGATGGTTCCGGTCTTTCAGGTCATCTTTCAGCGCGGCAAACTCATTTATAAGCAATAGTGTTGACTGGACCGCCCGCTAGTCTCTTCGGGCCGCACCAAGTCGGTTCACTTGCGGATGGGGTGGAGCGACGACGCTGGTGTGATCGTGAATGATCTTCCATCCTTCTGGGAAGCGCTGCCACACCAGCGTAAACACTCCCTCGGGTTCGTCTTTTTCACGCTTCAAGTGCCATCGACCCAGCACCAGGGCCGCGTCCGGCCCCAAAAACCGAAACTCCAACTCCGAAAAATCCAGCTGCCCCATCGCAGCCTTGTCGGGATAATTCTTCTTGTATCGGGCCAGGACGCCATCCCAACCGCGTGCCACTCCGTTATTCCCGGAAAAAGTAAGCTCTGGCGAATGCCAATATTCCACTAGAAAGGCGTCCACGTCCCCACGGTTCCACGCGTTTTGCTGCGCGCGGAGAACGGAATTGATCGCCTCCCGCTCGGCCTTATGCTCGTCCGCGGGCTTGGCCAACGCTCGATTCTGGACCAGCAGAAACACGCCCAGCGCCAACGCAAACGGCACCAATACCCAGTGATGATTCGGCTTCATATTCGCTCTCCTTGCAAAGCCTAAACCCTTGTATACAGGGAGGATAGACGAAGGATAACCTTACGAGCAAGCCCTTCTCCTTCCGCCTATCTCGTAAGCCAAATGATTACAGCCGGTTACATCCAAAGGTTCCAGTCCAGTGGTACTTCAGAGCTATTGGACTATATTTTCCTGGGGGCCATAATTCCCTTAGAGGCAGAGGGATGTTTAGCGCCATGCTACTTGCCATCTCGATTGTCGCCCTGTCACAGTTCGCCTTGTATTATTGGCGGGCGGTGCTGGCAGGAGTTGCAGCACAGCCGGTTTCTGACCGGGTGCTGGTTGCTGCCCAAGTAGAGAACGGGCGGCTTGCGGCGAAGCATTTCCAAACCCTTGCTGGCCTGCATGATTTGACCCCCGATCTCCAGCCCAATCGCAGCCGAATGGGCTTGGTACGAGTCTATTTCCGGCTTATTGAAGGTCTTGACGCAATCTTGGGCAAGAAGATTCCCGCATTCGCCCTGTGGAGCGAGCGCGAACGAGCCATCTGCGCCCGTTACGCCGCAGTGCTGGTCGACCGCCGCCTGCAAGCTAATCTAGACCTAGCGGCTTCTCTGCGGTCCTGCTAATTCAGAAGGCGAGACTTCCCCTCGAGCCACAAATGAAGCACAAGCCTTTCTACCTTATCGACTAAGATCTAATTGCGCCGCTGGTCTTCTAAGCCAAACCAAGACATAAGCTCCCAATATCGGTCCCTCGCCGAGTTTCTTGTTTCCATATCTAGAAATCTAAACTCTCCATATCTATGCGAAATTTCGCGGAATAGAGAATTTCCCGCGGAAGCTTAGCATCTCGATAAACTGCTAATAAACGACAACTTATTTTCCTCGTTCGGGGAAATTCCCGTGATCCTTCAATTGGAGAATCTCGTGCAACTCCCCTATCGCCGGGCTTTGCTACCTCTCTGTCACTCCAGCTTCGCGCCTCGGGAGTAGCGGTGGGTTCTCGAAAAACACGACAATCCGGCGATGGAACTCGAAGGGGGAAATTATGACGAATCACCATGAATGGTGGGACCGGCGATTGCGGTTTCTGTTGGTGTTTGTTTCTTTCGCATTTTTTCCCGCTGCGATGTGCGCACAGGAAGTTTCATCTCTAGCCGGAACGGTAACCGATAAGTCGGGCGGGGCAATTCGCGATGCGCAAGTAGAACTCGCGAACACCGGCAACGGCTTCGCGCAATCCACTAAGACCAATGAGTTGGGTGCTTACAAATTTCTCCGCGTTCCCCCTGGGTCCGGGTACTCGCTTACCTTCGTGAAGGATGGTTTTCAGAGGTTGGTGATCAGCGACCTCTATCTCACCGTAAATACCACAAGCAATCATGATGCAGTCCTTGAGGTCGGTGCGATTAACCAACAAATCGAAGTGCAAGCCACCAGCGAAACAACTCTGAACACAACCGATGCCACGGTGGGCAACGCCTTTGACAGCCGGCTGCTGCACGAGTTGCCGATTCAGTTCCGGGATTCTCCCGCCGCTTTGCTCGGTTTGCAGCCTGGAGTCGTCACCGCCAACGCAACCAACGATCCCAACGGAAATCGCGATGGCGCGGTGACCGGAGCGCGCGCGGATCAAGGCAATATTACAGTCGACGGGATCGATGCCAACGACCAGGCCACGGGACAAGCATTTGCCACTGTTGGCAACGCGCCTATCGATGCCATCCAGGAGTTCCGCGGAGTGACGGCCGGGGAAACCTCCGAGTTTGGCCGGAGCAGTGGAGCGCAGATTCAGCTGGTGACGAGAAGCGGCGGTAACGATTGGCATGGTTCCGCTTACGAATATCACCGTAACACGATTACGGCGGCGAACAGTTTTTTCAACAATAAGAGTGGCGTAGCGCGGCCGGCGCTTATCCGCAATCAGTTTGGGACCAGCCTTGGCGGACCGGTCAAGAAAAACAAGCTGTTTTTCTTTTTCAACTATGAAGGACGGCGAGACGCCAGCCAGGATCAGGAAAACCGGATCGTTCCGCTGGACAATGTGCGCAACGGGCAATTAGCCTATTTTAACAACACGGGAGGCCTTAGCCTCACGCCGGCAACGGGCGCGAACTCATTGGCGACGCTGGACCCCGCGGGCATCGGTGTGGATATGGGCCTGCTGAACTTTGTTACCAACAGATATCCGAGGGCCAACGATTTGACGGAGGGTGATGGAATCAATAGCGGTGGACTACGATTTAACGCGCCCTTTGCGCTCGGAAACAATACTTACACCACGCGGATTGACTACAACCTGACAAACAAACAGAAACTCTTTGGAAGATTCAATATTGTCCGCTCGGCGCAAACCGACGATATCAATAACGTCGCCGCGCAATTTCCTGAAGATTCCACGCCGGCATCGCAGATCACCACGCGGGACTACGCTCTTGCCATTGGCCATACCTGGAACATCTCCCCCAACAGCATCAACCAGGCAGTTTTCGGAATTACCTCATCGCGTCTGGGTTTTCCAGCACTCTTTCAGCCGTCCTTCCCCAATGTGTACCGGTTTGCGTTGGATACAACCGGGACGCCACTGTTCAGCGCCCCGTTCCCAAGCTTTCAAGGTCAGTTCCGGATCGTTCCGGTGCCAACATTGCGTGACGATTTTACGCAGGTACACGGTCGTCATTTGTGGGAATTCGGTGGTGTTTTCAAGCCTCAGCACCAAACATCCACGCAGATTAACGATTTCAATTTTGTGAATGTTGGATTGGGCGGGGGGCTTCAGAGTCTTTCATCGCAGCAGCGCCCGAGTGACATCGATACAGGAGACGTTGCCACCACGGAATGGGACACGATTTTCCCATTCGTATTGGGTCGCATCGGTCTGGTTTCGACGAATTTCAATCTGAACAAAGATGGGACGCAACAACCTGTCGGCTCTCCCAAAGTACGGAATTACCGCTACTTTGAATATGAGGGTTACGCGCAGGATCAGTGGCGCGTCAATAGTTCATTAACACTCACTTTGGGGCTGCGCTATGCATACTATAGCGTTCCTTACGAAACAAACGGTCTGCAATCCGTTTCCAACATTGATTTCCGCACCTACCTCAACGATCGCCTTGCCGCGGCGGCGCAGGGCATCGAAGGCGATAATGCCATCCCGTTTCTGATGTACGATCTTGGCGGCAAAGCGAACTCCGGCCAGCGGAGTATCTACGCCGGGGATAGGGACAATTTTTCTCCGCGCGTCAGTTTCGCTTACAACCCGGGATTGCGATCCGGCTTGTTAAAAAACGTATTTGGCGAGCACAAGACGGTGATCCGTGCGGGCGGGACGATCCTCTATGACCGCGTAAACGCGAACACCATCAACTTCATCCAGGACCAACTATCGTATTTGTTCAACACGACGAGCACGACAGCGTTCGGCGATCTGCAAAATGATCCGCGCTTCACTGTCCTCGGGAGCTTGCCGGTCACAAACGTGCCGCAGCCGGTTACGCATCCGCTGGCTCCTTTTGTTTCGAACGGTGTGCCGTTCGGCAACGCGGAAGGACAATTCAATTACACTGTCGATCCGCACTTCCAGACTCCCTTTTCCTATGTGTATACGCTCGGAGTGCAGCGCGAGCTGCCCGGCAGCTTTATCCTCGATGTGAACTATGTTGGGAGGCTAGGCCGAAAGTTATTCGCACAGGGAGACGCGGCTCAGGTGGTGAACTTCAAGGATGCCGCTTCTGGCCAATTCCTCCTGCCGGCATTTACGGCGCTTACCCAAGAACTGCGGGCAGGATTGACTACTACAGTTACTCCTCAGCCGTGGTTTGAGAATCAGATGAGCGCGGCCATTGGCACAAGTTGCCAGAACGCTTTCGGCATCAGCTGCACGGAGCTTATTTCCGTCTCTTCGCTCAGACCGTTGGCCTTGAAGGGAGACGTTTCCGATACCCTGCAAGCGCTGAGCTTCTTTGGTCTGCTGCCCAACAATTCCGGGCTTCCTGGCCAATTTTCCTCGAACACCTACATCACCAATCTCGGTTCTTCAAGCTACAACGCGATGTTGGCGACGCTGCGCAAGAATTTGTCGCATGGTCTCCAGTTCGATTTCAATTACACCCTTTCCCATTCGATCGACAACGTTTCGAGTATCGCCAATACCGTGGTCGGAGGGCTGGTTTGCGACGTCACAAACCTCCGGGTATGCCGAGGCAATTCTGATTTTGATGTCACGCATCTATTCTCTGCGAACGGCGTGTATGACTTGCCATTCGGCCGCGGTCGGTGGCTGGGCAGAAGCGTACCCGGTTGGGCGAATCAAATTATAGGCGGCTGGCAACTCGGCACCATCTTCACGGCGCATTCGGGGTTTGCGTTCAGCACCAATACCGGAGCGTTTCCGGTCGGGTTTATCTTTGATAGTCCTGGCGTCTTAACTGGAAACGCGACAGCTCTATCCACTAACATTCACACCGATTCTTCCGGCCGCATCCAACTCTTCAGCGATCCGACGGCTGCCAAGGCCGCACTGAGTAACCCGCTGCCGGGGCAAATCGGAAACCGCAATAACCTGCGGGGTCCGGGCTTTATTAACTTCGATACTTCACTCAGCAAGCGTTTTTTCATGCCGTGGTCGGAGAAGCACACTCTCCAATTCCGCGCCGAGGCCTACAACACGTTTAACCACACCAATTTTGCGGACCCCACGGCCAACATCAATTCGTCCACGTTTGGGCGGATCACCGCTCAGGCAAACGCCAATCGCGTAATGCAGTTCGCTCTGCGTTATGACTTCTAGTTTCGGAGACTTGAGCCCATGTTTGTAGGAACTTCGGGGCTCCGAGCGTGAAGGGAACGAATGCCGAGTGCCCCGCCGGGTTCCGATTATAAGTTGCCAGGCACCGTTAGTATGCCCAGCGCAGCAACATGGCGCCCGTGGTGTACCCCGCTCCTACGGTTACGATCAGCACAAGGTCGCCTTTGTGCAAGCGGCCCTGTTCCACGGCATCGCGGAGCCCCAGGGGAATCGTCCCTGCCGTCGTATTGCCGTACCGGTCGATGTTTACCATCACTTTGGAATCGTCGATGCCAAGGCGCTCCTGAGTCGCCCGAATGATACGCAGGTTGGCTTGGTGGGGAACCAGTAATTTCAGGTCGTCCTTAGTAAAGCCATTTTTTTCAAGCAGACAAGCGGCCATTTCAGACATTCGCCGTACGGCGTACTTAAACACCTGCGACCCTTCCTGGTGGACATAGTGCATACGCTTGTCGACGGTTTCCTGGCTGGAGGGGTGAAGCGACCCGCCGCCCGGCATGTAGAGGAATGCTCCTCCGGAACCATCCACGTCATGCTGGAAATCGAGGATCCCCTCGCCCGGGCCTGCGACCTCGAGCAGCGCGGCGCCGGCGCCGTCGCCAAAGAGCACACAGGTGGAACGATCCTTATAGTCGAGAACGGAGGTCATCGTATCGCTGCCGATGACCAGAACTTTCTTGTGAGTGCCCACCCCAACAAACTGCGCGCCCACGGTCAGCGCATAAGCAAATCCGGAACAAGCCGCGGACAGGTCGAACCCCCACGCTTTTTTCGCACCGATGCGTTCCTGCACCAGGCAGGCCGTGGCGGGGAAGAACATGTCCGGGGTCACGCTGGCGAGCACGATCAGGCCGATCTCCGCTGGATCCGTCTTGGTTTGCGCCAGCAAGGCCTTTGCGGCTTCCGTGGCCATATGCGAGGTGGCCATGCCGTTCTCCACGACGTGGCGTTCGCGGATGCCGGTGCGCGTGCGGATCCATTCGTCATTGGTTTCGACGATTTTCTCCAGGTCCGCGTTGGTCATAACCTTCGGCGGAACGTACCCGGCTACACCCGTGATTTTTGCCGCGATGCGGTGGGACATGACGCTCCTTGCGAATTGCCGCCTGAAGCAAAAGAATCTGAATTTTATGCGATAGCGCCGTGAGGATACAAGGAGCAGCCCAGCGCTCTTCAGAATCGCAGAAGGTAACTCAACTTAACGAAAAAAAGCCTGCTTGTGGAATTGTTTGGAGCGCCTTGCACATTCACCACGGGTGGAAGCCCGCGAAGCGTGAGATCGGTGTAACCGTTGTTGTAGCCCAGATACACGGCGGTGCCTGGATGCAGAAGATACGTCAACAGCACATCAGCCGTGAATCGCTTCGTCGGTTCGAAGGGTCCGCCGGGATCATCCGAGCCGCCCAAGCTTCTTTGCACATCGAAGAGCCCGGTGTTGGCGATCGTCGCGTTGTAATCCAGAATCAGCCGTAGCGACAGTTCTCTCGTGAACTGATAATTCAGTTTTGTGCGATTGAGGTAATTATTGAAAATACTTTGCCCGGCCGCGAACGGCGGGGCCACCGCGCCCGCGCGCGTTCCCAATCGGTAGTAAATTAGCGTCTCGTCCAACCGGAACCGGGAAGACGGCCGCAACGTAAATCCTAGGTTTACCCGTTTGGCGGT
>WNFI01659562.1_pt1 | contig 15775 bp, 14 predicted proteins | sample 5400471 | NCBI WGS metagenome assembly WNFI01 (sample SAMN13153348, study PRJNA577476) | soil metagenome | isolation source: 100 cm saprolite on Douglas fir-dominated hillslope | place: USA:California | collected 2013-09-17 | reverse complement strand
GCCAAGGGCCGCCAACGCGATTCCCGCCAGACCACCGGCAAAAGCCAACAGCAAGCTTTCCATCAGTAACTGGCGCACGATTCTGGCGCGGCTCGCGCCCAGGGCGGCGCGCACGGCAATCTCCCGCTGCCGTTTTAATCCGCGTGACAGGACCAGATTACTTACATTGGCGCAGGCTATCAACAAAAGAAAGCCTACGGCTACCAGCAGTGCCAGCAACTCGGCCTTCTCTTTGCCCACAGCCGCTTCCTGAAGCGTCACCAGAGAAAACTTGATTCCTGAGGCCTCTTGGGGATGCTGCCGGGCGGTCCCAGCGGCAATCCCGTCCATCTCGGATTGGGCGCTCTTGAGTGGGACGCCGCTCCGCAGTTTGGCCAGCATGAAGTAATTCCAGCTTGCTCGCTCAGTTTGGCCCGCGTCAATCACCAGAGACACCCAGGCATCCGTTTTTTCCGGATACGCAAACCCCGCAGGCAGCACACCGGCTACGGTGTAGGGCTTTTGGTCGAGCATGATTTGTTGGCCCACGATTGAAGGGTCTCCGGCAAAACGTCTTTGCCACAGCGCGTACCCCAGCATCACTACATCGCCATTCTTTCTCTGCTCGTCATCGGCAATGAACCCTCGCCCCTGGACCGGATGCACACCGAAAAAGGTAAAAAAGTCGGAAGTCACTTGAGGTACGGAAAGCTGCTCCGGTTCACCGCTGCCCGTCAGGATCTTGCGCCTGGGCGCGTAGGTGGTTGTGGCTTCGAAAGAGTGCGCCAGGGCTTTAATGTCATTCATGTTAGGCGCCGACTGCCCCATTTTGAACTCCGGGAATAAGGGACTCACCGTCCAGACATGGACCAAGCGCGAGGAGTCCCTATAAGGAAGCGGACGCAGCAGCACGGCGTAGACGATGCTGAAGATCGCGGTGCAGGAGCCGATTCCGAGCGCCAGTGTCAGCATGGCCACGGTGGTAAAGCCCGGGGCTTTGCGCAATCCGCGCAGCCCGTAGTGTATGTCCTGCGCAATGCTCTCAAGGAATGGAAATCCCCAGCTCTGCCAGCTCTCTTCCCGTTGCCGAGTAAGATTGCCGAGCTGCCTTTGCGCCGCGTACTCAGCTTCCTCCGGGTCCATCCCCACAGCAATGTTTTTCTGGGCCTTCAACGCCGCGTGCAGGCGCATCTCTTCCGCCAGGTCTTGATCCAGTTGCCGCCGCCGCAGCAGGAACATGAATCTCCGCCAAGCCTGTCCTATGAATGCCATGCCGCCTCCTTAGGCCGTGCGCATCACGCGGGCAATAGCCGCAATGATGCGGTTGAAATTCTCAGCTTCCGTTCCCAGTTGCTTTCTTCCGGCCGGCGTCAGGGTGTAATAACGCGCTCGCCGGTTGTTGTCAGACGTACCCCACTCCGCTTTCACCCATCCCTTGACCAGCAAACGCTGCAACGCTGGATAAAGCGACCCTTCCTCCACCTGCAGCACGTCGTCAGAGATTTCCTGGATACGCTGAGCAATGCCATAACCATGCCTGCGGCAGCGGACCAGAGTTTGCAAGACCAGCATCTCCAGCGTACCGGGAAGCAGTTCATTTTTGCTGGCAGAACGTACCATAGTTCTCCTTCATAGATAGACTATGGGTAATTAGACGAGAGGCGCTCAAGAATGTCAACGCATGTTTTGGGGAACGCGGCAATGGACTCGGCCCACCGCTACTGTTGCTCAACGGTACTGAATGCAGACTTACGGTCTCTTCGCCACGAGCCCGTTGACCAATCCGCCTAAGCCCCACGCATTCATGACCAGGCCGCCAACAGTTACGGCCCGCGATGTCACGGACATGTGCTGCCAGATGACATCTATTCGGAGGCTGCCGCCCCAGGTCCAGCCATTGGAGTGGAAGACGTAATAAACCGCAGCCGCACCCACAATGAACAGCATGAGTGAAACCGGCGCACTTAGAGGTTGCCTTGCCAATCAGACCTTCCAGCTTAAATTTTGCAAAATTATGTTCCCGCAAATCATCACGCTTTGCACGCGATCATGCAAGCGCGTGATTGCTCCCGCTCCCGGTCCAGGCGCGCCTGGCGGTTCTTTTTCCACCAACGACGAGTTTTGTGCCGGAAGAGTGGCTTCCTTTTCCCCGCGATAGACCCGCCCCACGGCGTTCGCCAGCCTGCGCATTGGCAACTCGCCATCATCTTTCGCAAAGATAATTTCACCTACTTTGTGGCTGCGATAGTACCAACGTTTCAGGATGGCCAGCCCTTCCGTGAACTGCTGGGATGATCGCGCCCCCACGGGCAGGAGCCGCGCCAAAGCTACGCGGAGGCGGCTTTCCAGCGGCTCAGCGTCACCTTCCATTTCCACCGGGAACGGTTCTGGTCCAGCTAACTCGCCCTTGCGGAAACGAAACAGCGCGACTGACTTTGGCTGCAACGCGCTGGGCGGCAACGTAGAAGACGGCTGCGTAGAAAACGGTTGCATAGAGGATGGCTGAATGATGACCGCGTCCAGCCGGTCCAAGCGTCCGCAAATCTCGTCGCAAGCGGAGAGCGTGCTCTTTAGTTTTGCGATTTTTACGTGCTGCTGCGCGGCGGCTTCAAAATCGAGAGCGGAAGAAAGCCGTTCGCGCTCCTCCTCCATTTCACTCAGCAGCGACTCCCCACCGGAATCAAAGTAAGACTGCACGCTAGCCACCTCGGTAGCGTAGTCCTGGTCCGTGCAGCCCTTGAAGCAGGGCGCCAGGCACATCTTCATCTCGGAATAAATGCAGCCGGGAAACTTAGGATCAGGATTCAGATCAAAGGTGCAGCGGCGCATACCAGCGGCGTCGGCCGCAGCCGCAGACGTTTGCCATAGCTATCAGGAAATTCCCGTCGTAAAACTTTGTAGAGCAACAGCGCCGACTCAAAATCGGAGCCGGCCAGGGAATAGTCGATCCGTGCCACACGCGTGCGCAGGTTCAGCCGCTTGGACTGCGACTCCGGGGGCGCCAGCAGCCGCTGCAAACGTCGTCTTAAGTTTGCCGTCTTGCTGACGTAGGGCTCGGCCGCTTCATCGGCGCTGCGCAGCAGGAACACGGCGGCCGCGGCCGGAAATTGGGCAAAGAAGTCTGGTGGATGGTCAGGAGCGAACGGGATGGAGTGCGTCAGCAAAGCTCTCACTAATTCTCACTGATGAGCACTGGTAAAGACAAATCCGGCCACGGGGTTGCGGAGGTTCAGATGGAATTCGGGCAGGAATCTAACAGTTTTCTTAGATTCTTGTTGACAGTCGACAGTCAATGAGCTTCCTGGGATTCCGTGGAGGTCACGCCTAGAGTTCGTTGAATACGCACACATCCTTTGGTAAGATGTGCCAACAGTTTTGAGTCGCGGCATCGCAAGAACTGGCTTGCAAACCGCGCCGAAGGTCGGTGCTGCCGCCCGAACGTTGGCTACGATACCGATGAATATCTTCTTCGTCCGACCAACTACGCGCAATATCGGCAACGACCTTATCGCGTATGCCACCGCGGAACTCCTCTACGAAGTGTTTGGGGCCGCAACGAACATCGTCAACATCCCGGCACTTAAGGGGCACCAGTTTGGCGGTTTGGTGCCGCGTCAAATTTATGACATGAACCGTCTCGCAGATGGCGTGGTTGTTGGTGGCGGCAATCTTTTCGAGAACGGCCAGTTATCCTACGATGCTCAGGCGGTAGAAGCCTTGCGCCCGCCGATGATGCTGATGGGACTCTCGCACGGTCGCATCGTAGGCCATGACGGCGAATTGGAAGATCGCACTGATGCGCTCCATCCCGGTGTCATTCGGCACCTCGTTCAGCGATCGTCCGTTGCCATGGTTCGCGACAATGCTTCGCAGGCGATCCTGCGAGATTTGGGCGCCGAGGCCGTGGTCGGTGGCTGTCCAACCCTGTTTCTGCCTCCCAATCCGGAAGATTGGAATCCGGAAGGTGATGTGATCATCTCGGTGCGCCACCCTTTGCGTATGAGCGTGCCACCCAAGTTGCAATGGCAGTTAGCCGATGACCTTCGTCGCCTTGTAGCCGCATTGCGGGCCGAATACTGCCGGCCTGTTTATCTGGCCTGTCATGACTACATCGATCTTGAATACGCGGCCGGGTTCCCCGATGCCGTCCCCGTCTACTTTGACGATGTCGGGCGCTACATGGCGGCGCTGAAGAACTGTGCCCTCCATGTGAGTTACCGTCTGCACGGGTTTCTGCCCTGTCTTGCTTTCGGCTCCCCAAGCGTCCACTTGTCCTACGACGAGCGCGGGAGATCCATGCTACGCACGATTAAGATGGAGTCGTGGGACATCGACCTGATGCAGGAAAAGGACTGCGTCGGCGCTGTGATGGATCGCGCCCGTGCGCTGGATCGGTACTGGCACGCCCGTCGAGCCGCACTGCCCCTGATCGCGGATTTTCGCCAAACCACAATATGCGGCCTGAATCACCTGCGCCACGTGATCGAACGGGCCGGAGTGGCAAAGGGAGACTTGACATGAGTATGAAGGGCCGTACTCAATCTTCTCCGGCGCGCTGGCTCCACTGTCATGTTAGCGACCTCGCCGGGTGGAGTGAGATGACGAAGCGTGTGACCGATGAAATCGTGGAGGGCGTTGCCCTGATCAAGGGACCTGGGGCTGCCCGGGTTCTCCAGGAGCTCGGCATCCAACACCTTCACGATGTAATCGATGCACGCGACGTCGGTCCGTTGCGCGAACTGGTGCTGGAGCGATTGCGCCAGCGGCTGCTCGCTCTGGCAGTCTCCGTCGGTCGAGAATTTCTCGGCTGGGACGACGACTTCTATGTCGATGACTATCTGATCCTGCGAATCAATTTTCCTTTCGAAGTAGCACGCCGGTCGGATCCATCAGCCGAAAATCCCGGAATTGGTCGACTGAGCCCGTCAGTGCGCGCCATTCACAGCGCCAGAAAAGTCGCCGATCCTGTGTACGATCCGAAGGCCTATCATCGCGGCCACCCGCCGGCCGCCTGGGCGCATGGGCCACATCTTGACAGTTGGACAGGCCATTCGCGAGACGGGCGAAACATCTGGTGGGCGATCGGCAATGTACCGGCTGAGGCTGGAATGGTGCTCTATCCAGAACTGGCTGATGAGCCTCTGCCCTGCGATCCGCGGACGCTTTATCTCCAGGCAGGCTACCCCCTGCCGAAGCCGACCTGTCTGCCGCTGAAGGCTGGAGAGATGCTGGTGTTCGACCCCGAGGTTCTTCACGGGACCCACCTGAACACGACCGACGAGACGCGCGTCGCAATCTCCATGCGGCTCAATGCTTGCAAGCCAAGTTTCGCCCCGGCGTGCTTCTATGCTCGTGAATTCTGGCGTCGCGCCATCGATATAGAGGCCGGCAGGGACGAGGTGTATCATTTGCGCCGTGAGGACAACCTCGGTCCATCGGTAATTGCGAAACCGATCAAGCCCCGCGGAGGGCTCCCGCGGATCGTCGGCGCCTTTGATATGCCTTCCAGGATCGTTCGGGGAGTTTTGGACGAGGCATCGGCGACGGCACAGAGAGTGCTCGTCGAGGCCGAGCCCTATCACGTGATGGTGGTTCGGACAAAGGCTGGCTTGAGAGCTTACGATGCTGCCTGTCCGGTGAATGGCGCGGATCTAGCTGATGGAGGATGCGACGATGACAAGACCTATTGTCCGGCCTGTGCGGTCGGTTTCGACCTGCATACCGGTCGATCATCCTGCCAGACGTTGACTCTGAGGCCCCACGAAGTGTGGGAAGTTGCGGGGGCCGCTTTGATTCGGATCGCAGGGTAAGGACCATCGTCGGGCTGACCGCTGAATCGATTCATCGAGTGAGACTCAACCGCCCATACTTATGACATGCCTGCAACTAGTGATGTGACTGTCGTGATGTGCACTCGCAACGGCCTCTCCAGGGGTTTCCTTGACGAGGCAATGAGGTCAGTTCACGAGCAGACAACGACGCCCAGCGAGGTTCTCTTGGTGGACGACGGTAGCACCGACGGAACTGCCTCCGAAGTGCGTCGAGCGTATCCTAGCGTAACGGTTCTGATCAATACAGGGACTGGACTCGCAGCGGCCAGGAATACGGGAATCAGGGCGGCCCGAAGCAGCTGGATTGCGTTCATCGACGACGACGACGTTTGGCGTCCGACCAAACTCTCAGAACAGCTGGCTCAGATAGCGGCGTCCGTAGAGCCTGAGTCAACGATATGGGCATCTCGGATCGCTTTTATCGGGAAGGGCAGCGGCGCACCTTTTCCCAGATGCGCGCCGGTGCAATTCGCCAGTTGGCCAGCGTGTCTGCTCAAGTGTCCAGCCAGCCCCTCAGGAGTGCTGTTCTCCCGTGAGCTGTTTGGGCGAGTCGGCCCGTTGAACGAGCGCATCAGCAATGGCGCTGTCTACGAGTACTGGATACGCTGCCTCGCGGCAGGAGTGACCGTGCGCTTCAGCCAAAACATTCTTCTTCACCACCGGCGGCATCAACTCCAGATGACCGCCCCTTCCCGTCTGCTTGCGCTTGAGTTCGTCAACGAGACTCTGCTTCTTGAGACTGTGCTGCTGCCCTACTTGGAAAAGCTTCCGCCGGCGCTGGCCGCTCGGTTCCGGACCGCGCGCATACTGATGAGCCTGCGTTTGCTGGCGATGCGGAGTGGTGTCTCGTCCGCTGCACGTTACTGGGCAGGCACCCAAATGCGGCCCGCACGCCTCGACTTGCGAGCGTGTGCCTATTTCGTGCTCGATTCAGCCGCCGCAAGGGCTCCTCACGGCGCAGAGCACCTGCTCCGGACGGCAGCAGTGCGCCTATTGTTAGCGGACCGAAGGGGGCGCCATGTCACATAGCAGGCCGACCGCGTCAGAATTTATTTCTTCCATCTATGACCCTCAGCTAGAGCGCAAGTTCTTCGCCCGCGTCATGCTGCCAAACGGCACAGTAAAGTTTACTTCGGAACACAGGCTGGATGATCTAAATGATCTTTCGCTGCCGCTTATTAAAGCGCTTCCGTTCAAGCCTCTGCATATTATGGATGTGGCGGCATCGTCCGGGGTGAGCAGCGCAGAATGGCATGATCAACTTTTATCAGCTGGCCTGGACTTCACTCTATGTGCGACTGATCTAGTAACGACCGCGCTTCACGCTAAGGCCCTTGGCGCTGAGTGTCTTTTCGATGGCCACATGAAACCTATACACGTTTCGGCCTTCGGGCGAGGAATGCCTCCCAAGGCACCCATGCCCATTGGCATTGTTCCGATGGCCGTATCGACATGCCTGAAACTCGTCCGTAATCGTCCGGTAAGTTTAATGAGCAAGCGCTTTCAAAAATCCCCAAGGTTGAGAATCGAGCAGGACGACATCCAGAAGAAAAGCGGCTTAACTGGATTCCATGTGCTCCGCGCGGCAAACATTCTTCACTGCAAATACTTTACCAAGCGCCAGCTAATTGACATCGTCCAGAAACTAAAATCCCGACTGGCCGAGGGCGGACTATTTATTGTGTGCCGAACGTTAGATGGTTGCAATCACGGCGTTATGTGCTCTTTCAATTCGGGCACACTGCGGGTCATTGCCAGAATTGGCAATGGTCACGAGATTGAGCCAGTGCTGCACTATACAAAATGACCTAAATTGTCCTCTCGACAGTTGCCGACACATCGCCCGTGAATGATGTCCCCGTGAACGTCAGTTTGATTACGATGTTGGTTGCGGTGTTCTTGTGCTGCGCACTTGCAGTGTTCCGGCAAGAGATCACTATCCTTCGGCGTTTGGCGATGCGTAATACCCGACGCGGCAATTCCGTACGCCAGATAGCAGCAACAATCGGAGATAATAGGGCCGCAGATTCCAATATACAGCCGGACATTTGGATGCCACTTTGGAGGCCTCGTCGATGAAGTTGTGCCACCTGTTTATCCCGCTTGCCATATTCATCGGGCTGACTACTTCTGTGAGGGGGCCGATTGCGATCATATCGAATGACGTGTCAAGTACCGACGCTTCAAAAGAAGCGCAGCTGGGCGGAATGGTCAATCGCCGGGCAAAGAAATTAGAAACCAAAAAACGAACCTTTCAAGAAGAGGATGCGCTCTTACGCTGGCCTCATAACGTTAGTAAAAGCGAGTTTGAACCGCAGGGTGACAAAAGGCTTATAGAAACTGAGCAAGTGAACCGATTGCCGATGACCGTAGAGGGTGCCAAGGAAACAAGAGAAGCCGATTTGCTCAAGCCCGGAGTCGTCGTCGAAAAGTTCGATGATGAGTTTTCCGGGGCAAAGAAAGCAGGCCTGAGGGAAGGCGACGTTCTTCTCTATTGGTTTCGGGGAAAGGCCAGCGGTAAATTGGAGTCTCCCTTCGATGTGTCTTTGGTCACTACGGATCAATTACCAAGGGGCCCAGTCAAATTTGGCGGTCTTCGTGGAAATGAGAAGAGGGTTTGGACGATCACGAAAGAGTATTGGGGCGCAAAGACGCGTCCGAATTTTTCCGGCGCCGCCTTGGTTGCTTATCGCGAGGCCATGAAGATGGCCGAACACGGCCGGCCGATTGCCGCTACCGACCGTTGGCGGGTTGTTGCAAACGACTCGCAACGGTCACGTTTTCCATGGCTAATCTCGTGGTTTGTGGGTGAAGCGGCCAAGTCGCTAGCGAACACACAACATTGGAAAGAGTCTGATGACGCATACCAGGAGGCTATCCTTCAGTCCGAACCAGCCGGAACCGCGGTCAGGGCCCAACTGCTCCTTGCGTGGGGAATACAACTCTACGTGCGGAGCGATTTGGACCAAGCGGAAGAATGCTTTGATCGGGCACTCAAAGATAGCTTGGAAGCGGACGCCGGGAATCTAACTGGAGATGTCCTCGCGAATCTAGGCTTGGTGGCCAAAGTGCGTGGCAATCTGAATCAGGCCGACGAATACTTCTCCCGGAGCCTGGAGATTCGGCGGACGCTCGAACCCGAGCGGCTCTCAACAGGAGAAGCGCTTCTAAATCGTGGGATGACATTCTTTGACCGTGGTGATTTGGCCGCCGCTGAACAATATTTTCGTCAAGCGTTGGCAATTTACGAAAACAAGGGACCTCACAGCGTCGGTACTGCTTTCATTTTGAACGATCTTGGCGAAGTGGCGGGTCTGCGCGGTGACTTGGACGGAGCGGAGCAATATCTGCGCAGGTCGCTGGCATTAGAAAGCGAAATCGATCCTGGTACTTCCGGGCACGCGACTATTCTGAAAACTCTGGCGAAGGTCCTTGAGGAACATGGAAATCGTCTCGAAGCCGAAAAATACATGCGCCAATCGATCGCTATTCAGCTGAAGTTGGCTCCCGGAAGTGCGGACGAAGCAGATGCACGCCAAAGTTTCGGAAATCTTGCCCAGCGCCGGTCTGATTTCACAACCGCGGAGCGTGCCTATCTGCAAGCTCTTGCTATCAGAGAGAAAATTGCTCCGGAAGGCCTCGATGCAGCCGAGACGCTCCACAGCCTGGGTGACGTCGTTCTCGCCCGCGGTGATCTAGGGCAATGTAAGAGCTACTACCAGCGTGCACTTGCGATCCGGGAAAAACTAGCGCCCAAGAGTGCAGACCACGCGAATACGCTGGCAGCCCTGGCAGGCATCGCGAAGAACGAGGGTCAATTTGGCGCGGCCATATCATTTTACGAACAAGCCCTTAGCGCCTGGGAAAGCCAAACAGCCCAATTAGGTGGGGCTGCGGACGTCCGTTCAGCATTTCGCAGCAGGTTTGGCTCCTACTACCGGGACTACGTCAATCTGCTCGTTATGCAGAAACAGCCTGATCTTGCTTTCCAGGTGATGGAACGGTCACGAGCACGGACGCTACTGGAAACGTTGGCAGAAGGACACGTCGACATTCGCAAGGGTGTGGATGCTTCGCTGCTGAAGCAGGAGCGTTCCTTGCAGGCAGATATCGCGGCCAAATCCGATCGTCGCATACGGTTGCTGGGCGAGAAGCACACAGACGAGCAGATAGCTGCCATCAACAAAGAGATCAACGACCTTGTCGTGCAACATCAGGATGTGAATGGGCGAGTTCGTGCCAGCAGCCCCGCCTATGCGGCGCTTACCCAACCACAGCCGCTGACTGCGAAACAGGCCCAACAGCAGTTGCTCAATGATGACACGTTATTGCTGGAATATTCTCTGGGTGAAGAGCGCAGCTTCGTTTTTGCGGTGACACCGAGTTCGCTGGTTGCCTATGAGTTGCCAAAACGCGCGGAGATTGAACGCGCAGCCCGCCCCGTCTACGACATCCTGATCGCACGGAACCGTATTGTGAAGGGCGAGACTGAAGCACAGAGTATGCGTCGTTTATCTGCGGCTGAAGCCCAATACCCGCACGCATCCATGACACTGAGTCGCATGATCTTAGGACCAGTAACACAAGTCCTGCAGCGGAAGCGATTGCTGATCGTGAGTGACGGAGTGCTGCAGTACCTACCATTCGCCGCCCTTCCGTCCCCGGATGATCTGGCATCGTTTACGCCATTGGTGGTTAACCACGAGATCGTAAGTCTTCCCTCGGCGTCGGTGTTGGATGTGCTTCGAAAAGAAAGCTTCGGGCGAGCCAGGCCGCCTAAAACCGTCGCCGTACTGGCGGACCCTGTCTTCGATGCTCGTGACGTCAGGGTTCGCAACCGCCAAAGAGTTCCCGTAACGCCGCCGGCTACCACCAGCCGGAATGTACAACAGGCAGCGGACTCGCCAACGTCAGGCTCGGCATTACAGTCGCGAGTCTTCCGTTCGGCTTCTGAAGTAGGAGCTGTGGGCAAGGAGATGATCTTTAGTCGACTGTTTTTTTCGCGGCAGGAAGCGGATGCAATTCTCAAACAGACCTCGCCTGGCCAGGGTATGAAAGCACTTGATTTCACGGCAAGCCGGGCGACAGCAACCAATTCCAATCTGGCAGAATATCGAATCGTGCACTTCGCCACTCATGGATTGCTGAACAGCGAACATCCGGAGCTGTCTGGACTGGTGCTGTCTTTGGTAGACCAACAGGGGAAGGCGCAGGCTGGGTTTCTGGATCTAGCGGACATCTACAACCTGAACCTCCCAGTTGATATGGTAGTCCTGAGCGCGTGTGAAACAGGATTGGGTAAGGAAATCAAAGGAGAGGGTTTGGTAGGGTTGACCCGTGGGTTCATGTACGCGGGAGCTGCGCGTGTGGTGGCGAGTCTATGGAAAGTGGACGATGCCGCAACCGCTGAGTTGATGAGCGGGTTCTACAAAGGGATATTGCAGGACGGCTTGCAACCGGTGGAGTGCTCCTTACTATTGGGCGGGGTTCGTCATGCAGGGACAATGGTAATCTTGAGGAGCATAGCCATTTAAAACGCATCAGGACTAAGGTTCAGCTAGGGCCCAAGGCAAATGAATAGTCTCAAACCTGAGGAATTTGAAAATCTCCTTGCGAGACTCGATCCTGATGCAAGCCGTGCTGCACAAGAATACGAGCTCCTGCGTCGCAAATTAGTGAAACTGTTCGAGCGCAAAAAGTGCCTCTCTCCGGACGAGCTCGCAGATGAGACCATCGACCGTGTTGCCAGAAAGCTAGAGAAACAGGAAATACACGACATAGCTTCGTTCGCTTGTGGCGTGGCCGCGATAGTTTCTATGGAATTTCGAAGGAGTCAGGCGAAACTGTTTTCCATTCATGATCGATATGAGACCGAAGACTCGCTGGCCGGCGACCTCGACCCCGAGACCACAATCTTAGCCGACATGCAAGGAGTGCAAGATCTGGAATGCTTGCGAAAATGTCTGCGCAGGCTTTCCCTGGCCAATCACCAATTCATCCTTGACTACTATCAAGGAGAGAAGCAGGTCAAAATAAAACATCGACAAGACTTGGCAAGGCAACGGGGCGTCAGCAGTGGGATGTTAAGAGCTGAGGCCAATCGCATTCGAGACAAGCTCCGGAAATGCTTTATAAAATGTCTCAGCAGCGCTGCCCGTTTGTTCCCCAAGGAGTAGGCAACAAGGCACGGCTAAAGGCACAAGAATCGGATGATGGAGAAAAATTTGGCCGCGAACGCGCGAAACGATAAAGCGATTCGATACCTGCTGGGAAAGATGTCCGAGCAGGAGGAGAGCCAGTTCGAAGCGCAATACTTTGCCGATAATGATCTGTTTGAAGAGATGATTGGCTTGGAAAATGACCTACTTGAATCCTACGCTCGTGGTGATCTCACAGGGGCAGAACGGGAGCAGTTCGAACGCGGCTACCTGAATTCGGCGGCCGGCCGCAAGAACCTTCGGTTTGCCAAAGCCTTTGCCGGGCATCTTTCCCAAGCGGAAGTAAGGGCCCCTTCAGTTGCGCCAAACCGAGCGCCTGAGCGGAGCCCGTTTCCGCGTGTGAGCGCATGGCCGACCCCGGCTGCATTCGCTGCTGTGGCCCTGATAATTCTCTTCAGTATCTCCTGGATGGCAGTTGTGAACAGCAGGCTGCACCATCAGATTGACCAGATGCGCGCTCAGCAGGCTGGGCTCCAAGTCCAAGAAACAGAATTACGGCAGCAGCTGGCGGTGCTAAGCGCACAACTTCGAGACAAAGCCTCTGGCGCCGGGCAGGCAGAGCAGCTCGCAAATGTAAGACCGCCGGGACCGGATATTATCGCATTGGCTTTAACTCCAGGTATGGACAGAAGTAGCAGGCCCAAAAAACTCGTTGTTTCTCCGGCGACTCTCCTGGTGCAACTTCAGCTTTACCTGGAGCATGACGACTATCCTAGCTATAGCGCATCCGTGGAAACCGCGGAAGACGCGCAGCTTTGGAAGAAGAATGGCCTGAAGACTCATCCGGGCAGTGAGGGCGGACGCGTCACTCTTGGAATCCCAGCCGCTATCCTCCAGGGCAATGTCTACCTGGTCAGACTTACTGGAGTGGCTGCCGACGGGAAGGTTGAAGACGTTGGAGACTATCATTTTCTCGTTGTACATGCGCGCCAGTGAATAAAAGTCTCCGTGCTTCATTTAGTCGCGGCATGATCTTGCCCAAGTGACGAGATGGTGTAAGGGTTCAGTTCCCGACAAGCCCGATGCTATAAAAAAAATCGCAAACGTTTTCTCCCAAACTGACACTCCTTAGTAGAGTAGCAACTCAATTTCTTTCGACTGGCCTATGGCGTAGTGACGGTTATTCATTTTTGTCTTGGCTGGTCAGCGTGCATTTGGCGATGACGGCCCTACTTTGCAGGGTCGAAAACCCATCACGTGTGTACTCAGCGGTGGCACCCAATTCACCAACAGCTCTACTAATGAGCCTGACAACAATCTACTGTCACAAGAACGGACAACAGCCATTTGATACCAGGCAAGTCCGCGCTTTAGCGTGAGGTTATTCAAATGAAGAGAATCATAGCTGTACTGGTTGCTGTGGCAACATTCGGCTGCCTGTGGAGCGGTAGGGCGAACGCGCAGCAGTGGCCTCCTGACGATTTAGGTTATGGCCGCGGAACCTATTCTTGTCCGCATTACTTCCAACTCGTTGCTGCCTATAAGACTGAGTACCTTCATTGGTGGACTTTTAGCAGCTTTCCCGATCCCAATGCGCCAGCCACGATTACTCCTCCGATGGCGTGAACTGGACGGTGCGCGGGACCCCGCAGACGATCAACATTCTGGGATCGTCGGCACTCCGGTGACCGTTACAGGATCGAGTTTCGGAGGTGTCCAGGGGAACAGCACGCTGACGTTTAACGGGCAGCCCGGCGGCCTCTATCAGCAATTGGACCGACACGCAGATAGTGGCAACCGTCCCGGTCACCGCCAGTGCGGGCCCGGTGCGCGTTACGGTCAACAACGTGACCAGCAACAGCGTGACCTTCACTGTTCCTCCACCTACAGTGAATTCTTACTCGCCGCACGGTGGGGGTTTCGGCGCCCAGGTAACGATCACCGGCACTGATTTTCAACCCAACCAGCGGGATAGCACGGTCACATTCAACGGAGTTGCGGCCTCAATCACGAGTTGGAGTGCCACGCAGATCGTCGCCACTGTGCCCTCCGCCGCCATCTCCGGCCCGTTGTTGGTGAACGTGAATTCAATCGGCAGTTATTCCGGCAATTCGTTTGAAGTCGCGAACCCGGTGATCGCCGGTATTATGCCGCCGACGCCACCTCCCGGCGGCACCGTTGTGATATCAGGGAGCGGTTTTGGATCCAGCAATACTTCGTCCAATGGGACGGTTGGTTGGGTCCGGTTGAACGGTCTGGATGTCACCGTTTTCTCCTGGAGTGACACCAGCCTCACGGTGTCCTTGCCTCCAAGCGCCACCAGTGGCTCTTTGACTGTCACCAAGTACAACGCCACCAGCAATGTCTTGCCGGTCACCATTGAGGGCGCAGCCACAATAACCGGGCTAGCGCCATCTGCTGGTCCCATCGGTGGGTCGGTGATTATCTCCGGCAGCGGCTTTGGCGCGAGTCAATACACCGGGCGCGATTACGATCCGGAAACTGGTCTGCGCTATTACCGGGCCAGATACTATGACTCCACCATTGGACGCTTTTTGAGCGAAGATCCAATCATGTTGCGGGGTGGAACCAATTTTTACAGCTATGTCAAGAACGCCCCGGTCAGGTTCGTTGATCCCACCGGGCTTGAAAGCTCTGACAATCAAGAGAAGAATAACGCCATCAGCAGGGTCGGCTACTACAACGCATGGATGGGCTATCTGTATGCGGGTGAGGCGTCAAGAGCTGCCCAAGAATGGGCCCACCAGCATGGCTTTGATCCTGCAACTTTGCACAACGGGGCCCCGGATGCTTTCCGCCACTGCTTTTGGTCCTGCACGATGGCTAAATACCTGGGCCAAGATGTCGCGGAGGCTATTGGCGATGAGCACGAGCTGGCCGGAAAACGCCATGGCCAACCTCCCGACGAAGAACTGATGGATCGTATGAACAACCTGAAGGGAAAGGGGTGCCGCGAATAACAAATGCAAGAATTGCTGAGACGCCTGCACGGACCTGTACAACCAGCACGGGCTGTTTGGATTGGGTGGCCACGTCCTTTGATCTCAATGAGGATAGGAGCGTCATGATTAGCGCGATGAGCCGACTGTTGATGTTCGCTGGAATGATTTGCCCTTTGTGTCTTGTGATGGGTTGCGCATCAAAGGGTGTGACACAACTGGGCGGTGGTTTTCTAAGCTATGAATCCGCCTCAGATGCACGTAACCGGCTTAAGCAAGCAGGCTTGGGAGACCGGTGGCAGGAGCAGCATAAGAAAATGCCTCAGTCTGGCTCGCGTCCTCCGTACCAATTCACAACGTTGTCAGGGCCGTACGTTCTTTCGGAGATTGAAGGCCACCTCGAACTGGTTTTTTTTGATGACCGCTTGATGTCTACCGAGTTCGCGACGGCACGCGGACAGGGCGTCATAACAGCGATGCGTGGCCAGCACACAAAAGTGCCTACGCAACCTAGAGAAGAAGTTACCTTGGATCGTCGCACCAAATTCCGCTATGATACGGATCCAGATGGTACTTTCCGATTTAATTGGCGCGATCCAAAGCTGGAGGATGAGTGGTTGAGGTGGGTACGTGACAATTCTTGAACTATCTCTACGATGGCTCCAATAGCATTGAGGAGCTAGACGCAAGACGGGTGGGTGTTGCTGAAATTCAAAATCGTTCTCGCCCTTGTGATCATTGTGCTTGCCTCGATCCTGGGCTGGCAAATCGGCATGGCCGTCTATGCCAACAGCGAATTGCGAAGTGACATGCAAGTCATGGCGGCGCAACTGAGCGCGCGCAGCGG
>WNFI01319068.1_pt1 | contig 15775 bp, 12 predicted proteins | sample 5400471 | NCBI WGS metagenome assembly WNFI01 (sample SAMN13153348, study PRJNA577476) | soil metagenome | isolation source: 100 cm saprolite on Douglas fir-dominated hillslope | place: USA:California | collected 2013-09-17 | reverse complement strand
CGCGACGGCGCGGTCGAGGCGATCCGCGCGCTGATGGTCGCCAAGCGCAGCGCCCGCTCCGAGCGGACCCAGGCGATCAACACGGCGGCGCGCGGCCCCCTCTCTCTGCGGCTGGGTCCTGGCCGCGGCCCTGCAGGCTGGTGCGGTGCCGGGTGGCTATGGAACCGGGCGTCCCAGCAGAAGCTGAACGCGCAGTTGACGAGGGCCTGGTGGCGGCGGATGGCGACATCGGAGCGGACCTGGAAGCCGGCCCAGCCCAGCTCGGCCTTGACCCGCTTGCAGCCCTGCTCGATCCAGTGCCGGATGCCGTAGATCCGCACGATCTCGGCTCTCCTCCGAGAGCAGCGCCGCGATCACCATGCCGATGTCGTCGGGCTCCCCCGGGGCGTCCGTGAACTGGTCGAACAGTACCTCGGAGGTGTCCTCGAACATCGTGGCTAGTCGGCCAGCCCCGCGACATGAAGATCCTCGGCGACCACTACACCCAGTCCTTCCGGGTGCAGGACGTGGCGCAGCTGGCTGGCATGAGCGTGTCCGCCTTCCACCGCAACTTCCAGCCCGTCACGACGATGAGCCCGATCCAGTTCCAAAAGCAGATGGGTGCGGCTCTTTCACAGTGACCGGTTCGATCAAGCGGTAAGGCCGTAGTCGTCCTGGTAGCGGGCCTGATGGACGCGATGATGCTCCTGGGCGAGGTGGAGGGCCCACTATGTGGCGCCCCGGATTATGCGTTGCAGCGGGCGGACCGCGGCCTGAGCAGCGGATCTCAGCAGGTCTGGGCTGCATAATCACAGGCTGTCGAGGAAGGCGAGCAACCGGTCCGAGGGCCGGTAGCGTCCCGGCTTGGTCTGCGGGGGCGCGGTGCGGGCGAGGGCTCGTTCTTTGATGGACAGGTCGGCGTGGAGGTAGATCCGGGCGGTCGTCTCGGCCCGCTCGTGTCCGAGCCACAGGGCGATCACCGCAGTATCCACTCCGGAGCGCAAGAGCTCCATGGCGCAGGAGTGCCTCAGGACATGGGGTGTTGCGCGCTTGGTGCGCAGGGAACGGCATTGCTGCCTGGCGGCGGTGGTGTGCTTGGCGACCAGGCGTCCCACGGCGCTGCGGCTGAGCGCGGTGCCCCGGTGGGTGGGGAACAGCGGATCGCCCGGCTCACCGCCGCGTTCTCGCATCCAGGCCCGCAGGACCGCGCAGGTCGATTTGGCCAAAGGCGTGCACCGGTCCTTCCTGCCCTTTCCCCTGCAGCGGACGTGGGCGCCGGTGCCCAGCTCGACGTCCTGGTTGAGCAGTCCGGTGAGCTCCGATACCCGCAGGCCGGTTTGCACGGCCACGTCCAGCAGTGCGTGGTCACGCCGCCCGGTCCAGGTGTCCCGGTGGGGGGCGGCTATCAGGGCGTCGATCTCGGGCCTGGTCAGGTAGGAGACCTCAGCCCGCTCGCAGCGCTTGGCGGGGATGGCGAGCACCCGGGCGATGAGCGCGGCGTGCTCGGGGTGGCGTAGTGCCGCGTAGCGGAAGAACGAGCGGATCGCGGCAAGGCGGGCGTTGCGGGTGCGGGCGCTGTTGCGGCGTTCCTGCTCAAGATGCTCCAGGAAGGCGCCGATGAAAGGGGCGTCAAGGTCGGCCAGATCCAGCTGGCAGGGCTCCTTGCCTGTCCGGGCATGCACGAACCGCAAGACCAGGCGCCAGGCGTCCCGGTACCAGTACGTGGACGCTGGCCCGATGTGTCCAAGGTAGGTCGACAGCAGCGGCATGCGGGCCTCGACGTCGCGGCCCGCGCGGTACCAGCCGAGCAGGACTCCGCAGGCAAACGAATGCCTCGTGTCGTGCAGGCGGGGCCGGCACCGCTGCGAGCGCGGCTTCAGCCCGGCCGAGCGGACCAGGCGGGAGAACGTCGGCTGGACGGTGTTGTAGACCAGACGGGTGCCGGCGGGGACACGAAGAAGCTGGTCGCTTCCGGCTGCGGGCACAGCTCGTCGCGCCGTCCCGCGTAGGCTCTGAGGGCGTCGAGCGTACTGGGGTGCAGCGGCACCTCACGGCTCTTCCTGAACTTGGAATCCCTTATGACCAGCACGCCCTGGTCCCAGTTGACGTCGTCGCGGTCGAGGCGGATCACCTCCCCGATCCGCAGGCCGGCCACTCTCAGCAGCCCGATCACCGTCTGGTAGGTGGCGGCCCGCAGCGCAGGGGTGAGGGAACGTGCCGCGCCCATCAGCGCGGCGATCTCGGCGTCGGAGTACAGGTAGGGGATGGCCCGGCACTTGCGGCGGGGCAGCAGGTCGGCTGGCGGCACCTCGGTGGCCGGGTCGAAGGCCTGCAGGTGGCGGGCGAAGCCGCGCACCACGCACAGCCGTTTGGCCAGATACGCCGGATGAGCGTCATCTCCCGGCAGCCGGGCCCACAAGACAGCCAGTTCCGTGGTCACCGTTGTCGCGCCGGCGGCCTCCAGGCAGGCGACGAAGCCGGCCAGCAGGCGGGGGTAGCCTTCGAGCCTGGAGCCGAGCGCCCGGCGGACCATGATGTAGTCCTCTGCCGCCTGGCGGAGCGCGCTCATGCCGCACCTCCCGGCCACGGCTGGGCGAGCGCCCGCAGCGCGACGCGGTCGACCTTGGCGTAGACCGCGGTGGTCGCGACGCGGACCTGCCGGAGCGCCTGGCCGACGTCGGCCAGCGTCGCCCCGCCCCGCAGCATGGCCGTGGCCGCGTGATGACGCAGCCGGTGCGGGCCGGCCGCGGGAACACCCGCCCGGATGCAGGCGGAGCGCACGACGTCTGCGACGCCTGTGGCCGTCAATCCGCCGACCGGGGCTCGCATCCGCAGGAACAGGGCGCGGCAGCCCGCCCGGGGGCGGCCCGGGTGCAGGTAGGCGGCTAAGGCTTCGCCGACGTCGACCGGCAGCGGCATCCGTTCCTTGCGGCCCCCCTTGCCCCGCACCGCGATCTCGCCGCGGTGCCAGTCGACATCGTCGAGCTCGAGCGCGGCGACCTCGCCGGCCCGCAGGCCCAGGCGCGCCAGCAGCGTGAGGATGGCCAAGTCGCGCCGTCCCCCCGGCGTGGCCCGGTCGCAGCCCGCCAGCAGCCCTGTCACCGCCTTCTCACCCAGCGCCCTGGGCAGCGAACCGCCGCCCCAGCCAGCCGGGGTGGGCACCGCTGACACCAGCTGGCGCGGCATGTAGCCGGACACGAACAAGAACCGCAGCAGCGACCTCAGCCCCGTGACCAGCACCTTGGCCGCTGCGACCCGGCGGCGGCGGCACTGCCCGACCACGAAGGCGGTCACCTGCGCGGCCGTCAGCTGCTCCAGCTCGAGCCCGTCTGGCTGCTCGCACTCGGACAAGAAAAGGCGCGCTGCGCCCAGGTAGCAGCCAACGGTGGCATCGGCCAGGCCCCGCTCGCCCACCAGGTATCGGCGGTAGTCCTCGACCAGCATCTCCACCGGCGTGCACGCCCGCTCCGGCTGAACCGGGACCACGCCCTGGCGGCGCAGGTATCCGATCAGCGGCGTCAGCGCTCGCCGGGATAGCAGAATCCTGTAGCCCCCGGCACGACGTGCCCGCAGGAACTCCTCCGCCCGAGCGGCCGACACCAGGTCCTCTACTGCCACGCCCGTGTCCGCCAGCCAGCCGCTCAGGCCGGCCATCAGCTGAAGCTGGCGGGCTGCGGCATCCCGCACGTAGCCCTGAGCTGCGAGCTCTGCACGGAAGCCCTCCGCGTACTCGGCCAGCGGGCCCGTCACCCGCACCTGACCCGGATCTCTCATGGTTGCCTCCTCTCCCGGGTCCATCCCGGTCCAGGAAGCCTCCATCAGCAAGACCGAATTATGTCGAGCTTCCCCGAACACGCACGGCAGCAACCAGGGGAAACGCTCGCCGCCGCCTCCCACCGGACATAATCCGAGGCGCCACATAGTGGCCCTTCCACCTGCGGCAAGAACACCAGCGCGTGCACCGCAGCCGCTACGGACTGGCTGCATGATCGGCTCACTTCAAAGGAGCCGCACCCTTTTGAGTTCTTGAGTCTCGCCGGAGGCTCACGTCAGCGACATGTATACGACCCAGAACCCTCGCCCCACCAGGGCTTCTGCTAAATGGGCTTCAGATAACCGCCGTCCGGGACGGCTTCGCATGACATCGCCGGGTGGAGCGCAGCTGCCCGAGAAGGATCGTTCTGTGCTCCCGAATACGGTTGATGGGCGGTCTGTCAGCTAGCCAGCTCGGCCACCAGCTCGGTGGCCCGGTCGATCTCGCCTTCGGTGTTGTAGTAATGCGGGGAGAACCGGATCAGCGGGTGGATGCCGCGGTCTTGGGTGTCGAGCGGGTTGTCCTCGGGCACCGTGGTGGAGACGTTGACCCCGGCACGGCCCACAGCCTCAGCCGCCTGCTCTGCCCCTAGCCCGTCGATCTTGGCGGTGACGATGGCGCAGCGGATCCGGCCGAGGTCGTGGGTGGTGACGCCGGGCAGTTCGGCGAGCTGGTCGCGGAGCCGGGCGCCCAGCGCGATAGCGCGCTGCCCGATCTCGGCCAGGCCCAGGCCGAGCGCCTGCCGGACGGCGGCGCCCAGGCCCAGGACGTTGACGTAGCTGTGCTCCCAGGTGGCGAACCGGCGGGCGCCGGGCGCCCAGGTGAAGCCCTGGCGCCCGTCCCAGGTCGCTGAGCCGATCTCGGCGACGAACGGGTCCAGCCGCTCCAGCGCCGTGGTGCGCACCCACAGAAAGCCGGTGCCCCGCGGGCCGCGCAGGAACTTGCGGCCGGTGCCGGTCAGCATGTCGCAGCCGACCGTGTCCACGTCGACCGGGAACTGGCCGGCCGACTGGGTGGCATCGAGCAGGTACAGCGCGCCGCAGGCGCGGGCGATCCGCCCGATCTCGGCGGCGGGCTGGACCAGGCCGCCGCTGGTGGGCACGTGGCTGACCCCGATCAGCCGGGCCCGCTGCCCGGCGAGCCGCTCCAGGGCGGCCAGGTCCAGCTGGCCATACTCGTCATTGGGCACGACCACGACCTCGGCGCCGGTGTGGCGGGCGGCCTGCCAGTAGGCCAGCACGTTGCTGCCGTACTCGGCGCGGCCGGTGAGGATCTGATCACCGGGGCGCAGCGGGACGGAGTAGAACGCCGCGTTCCAGGCATGGGTGGCGTTGTCGAACAACGCGATCTCCTCGCTGCGGCCGCCGACCAGCTCGGCGAGCGCCACATAGGTGGCGGCGATCGCCTCCTGCGCCTCGGCGGCGGCCTCGTACCCGCCGACCTCCGCCTCCCGGCGCAACTGGGCGGTCATCGCATCCAGCGTCGGCTGCGCCAGCAGCGCCGCACCCGCGTTATTCAGGTGAATGCGCCCAGCACAGCCCGGTGTCTGCGCCCGCAGCGCGTCGATGTCCACGGGCTGATGCTACGAGGCCGCACGCACAGCCGCAGCAGCCCAGATTGGTGATCTCAATACTGGACCATGACGCCTCAAGCCGTTCCTCTCCGCACTCATGCTCGCCGATCGCGTTCCCGACGGCGAGGCCTTCGCATCACGCTGGGTGAGCGGCTCTGAGGCGCGCATTGCCGTCGATCTGTGCGGTTGGCTGCTGTGTGCGGCCGCCGTCTGCGCTGGTGCAGATCTGGCGGATCTGTCCTTGCCGACCGTGATCGGCGGGATCTGGCGGCTGGCACTGTTGCGGGCTGGTTGGATGATCGGCATGCAGATGGTCGAGCGGCCGTGGGGTGTGGCGGCCTACGGCGCGGCGAGTGTCAAGGCGATGCCCGATCTGGTGCGCATCCGGTTCAAGGTGGTCCGGCTGGAGCAGACTCCCTCACAGTCCTTCGCCCACGCCAGCGACGCGGTGCATGGGGTGCGGGAAATGCTGCGCCGGCACGGCATCCCCGACCGGGCGGTGGAACGATCCCGGCTGGGGCTGAAGAGTTCGTGGAGTTTCGGGGCCGAGCGCAAGTTCCTTGGCTATGAATGTCAGGCGGCGTTTGCCGTTGAGTCCACTGATCTCGATGACGTGCAGCAGTTGCTGATCGACGTGGTTGCGGCGGGAGCTAACGAGATCGAGGGTGTCGATTTCGATGTGACCACGAAAGGGGAGTTGCGTGCTGAGGCACGCCGTCGGGCAGTCGCAGCGGCGCGGAACAAGGCAGGGCTGTATGCCGAAGCGGCAGGCGCCCGGCTGGGCCCGGTCCTGCACATCGATGACGTGGATCCCGAACATGTCGGCTTCGAGCGGTACCGCGGTCATGGCGCGGGTGGTGAGGCCTCCGCGCAAGATCTGACGCCCGGGCATGTGGTGGTCTCAGCCGCGGTCATCCTCGGATTTTCGATCATCCACGACTGACCTTCCTGCCAACGCTGCTGGCAAAACTCACAACCTCGCAGCGGCCTGCCAAACCTGACCCGTGACTCGAACCCGGCTATAGCTAGGAAGCGTGCACAGTGCCGCCGTTCGGCGCGGATGCGGAAGGCGCGACGGTCATCTGCCGGGTACGCAGATGCGGTCGATCTGGTGCCGCAGGGCCTGTTGTGTCTTAAGCGTGTGCGCCGGGCCAGGGCTTAGCCTCGTTTATTCTCCTGCCGTGGATGGGATGTCTGGGGTGCCCGGTGAAGACGGCTTGGTGCTGGATGAGCTGGGCCGGGAGCGTCTGACCGAAGGCCGTCAGCTTCTGGCCGCGCTGCTGGGCGAGCACGACAGGATGCAGCAGAACATCAGGAAGGGGCCGCTGCCGGGCGACATCGACCGGGAGGCGTTGGAGGTGTATGACGAGTGGGAGCCGGCGGATCACTTCTCCTCCTTCAGCATCGAGCAGCTGCGCTGCCTGCTGTTCGCCGTAGCTGAGCGGCTCACGAACGAATCGGGCTATTTTTCGGACGCGGAATACGTTCTGCACCAGCTGTCTGAGCGGGACCTGGACCTGGCGGCTGGTGATGTCCGGCTGCTGGCCGCGGTTTCCGAGCCGGGTGACGGCACGCAGAACTACGTGTCGTTCCGCCTGGTGGTTGACCTGGTGGAGAAGCTGCTTCGCGACGGTGCGGTGGGCGCCTCGGCGCTGGCGGAGGATGTCGCCGATCAGGTGCTCGCCTGGACCGTGATGGTGCATCACGACCCGGATTCGGCAAGGTACTACCGCAGTCCGGTCGCCGATGTCCGGGACAAGGCGGTGGAACTTGCTGGTCGGCCGCCGGTGCCGTTGGCGGAAGGGGTGGTCGGGCGGGACGACGGGTATGGGCTGGCCGTCATCGAGCGGCTGGGCCTGGTAGAGGACTGGCCTGCCGAGGTGGCGGCGCTGCTGGCGCACTGCGCAAAGGCCAGGTCCGCGCGGCCGTCGGCGGGTTGGCAGAAGGTGTGCCGTCGGCGGCTGGATGCGGTCCCGGACGTGTCCGCGCTGCTGCGCGGCCTGCTTGACCTGGTAGTGACGGCCGAGCCGGTCACCTTCATGTGCCACTCGTCCCGTCGGGCCGTGCTGATCGGGTACAACGAGCGGCTGGTCCGCGGCCTGGTGTGGGCGGCCGGGGTCCTTGACCCGGACTGGCTGCCGGAGGTGCTGCGCGCGGTGGCGGTGCGATGCCTGCGGCTGTGCAGGGGCCACGTGTACGCGCATACCCCGACCCCGGTCCCGGGGGAGAAGATCCCGTATGCCTGCTTCCGGGCGCTGGGCATGTCGGGTTCGGATGCGTCGCTGCGGGCGCTGGTCCGGATCGGCCGGGCGACCTCGAACCGCCGGGTGCTGCAGGAGCTGGAAAAGACGCTGGCGGAAGCGAGCACGCCGCAGGGCATGTCCGCGGCGAGCCTGCTGGACCGGCTCACCCCCGATCATGACCTTGATGCCGCCGGACAGCTCGGCCTGGGGTCGGGGTGGGTGATCCGGCTCGATGACCGCGAGGGCGCGGTGCTCACCGGGCCGCCCGGCCAGCAACCGCCCGGCCAGGCGGCAGACCTGCTAGCCGAGGTCAAGGCGACCGTCGCGATCGTGCGGCAGCGGCTGGAGGACCACTTCACCGAGCGCCGCGAGTGGCACTGCGACGACTTCACCGAGCACCAGCTGCAGAATCCGGTCAACAGCTGGTTCGCCACCCGGCTGGCCTGGACCTTCACCCCGCCCGGCGGGCCCGCGATCAGCGGGTTCCCCGACCCGGACGGGCACGTCATCCACACCCCGGTCGGGCCGTGCCCGGTCCCGCCGGGCTGCCTGGTCCGGCTGCTGCACCCTGTGCTGGCCGCTCCCGGCGAGCTCGGCCAGCTTCGTCAGCTCGCCGTCCGCCGGGGGATCATCCAGCCGGTCCGGCAGCTGTGGCGGGAAACCTACCGGCTCACCGGCACCGAACGCCAAGACGGGCTGGCCTCGGATCGCTACGCCGGGCACATCCTGCGGTTCCAGCAGGCCTACGGGCTGGGCCGGCGGCGCGGCTGGGCCGGCGGATTCTTGTCCGGCGCCTGGGACGGCGGCGATTCCGCGACTGCCCGCAAGGCCTACCCGGTCGCCGGCCTGCGAGCCTCATGGGCGATCGCCGAGCAGGGCGGCCTGAGTGGCGACGTCGCTGTGGACCTGTGCCTCACCGGGCTAGTCAGCTTCTTCCCGCTCGAGGACAAGGCGGGCGTGCCGGTGCCGCTGGCTGACCTGCCGCCCGAGGTGTTCTCCGAGGCCATGCGGGACCTGGACCTGATCGTCAGCGTCACCACGGTCGCCAACGACCCCCTCTGGCTGGAACAACACCGCGGGCATTCCGGCCTGGAACGGTACTGGGAGGCCGTCACTCGTGACGGCCTGGACCAGCTCCGCGCTCACCGGCACGAGATGCTCACCGCGCTGGGCGCCACCCCCGGCGACCGGTTCGAGCTCACCAGCACCGACCTGATCGTCAAAGGCTCCCTCGCCACCTACCGGATCGACCTGGCCACCGCCAACGTCCGCCTGGACCGCACCGGCAGATGGCTGTCCTTCGACACCAGGCTCACCACGGGAAACACCGGCCAGTACCAGATCCCCGGACTCCCCGCCCTCGACGACGACGAGATCCTGCACCGCATCCTGATCCGCGCCGCCATCCTCGCCGACGACGACCAGCTCGCCAGCCGCGACCTCCTCAAACAGATCCGCGGCTAAGTTAAGCACGCACCCCTGCCCGCGTGGCGGCTAGCGGTTCACCGTCCCACCCCACATTCCAACCGCTCGTCCGGATCGATCAGTCGGGAATCCGGACTAATCCAGGGCAGCGAACGCCACCACCGGGTTGCTGCTCAATTCTGCAAGCGAATACCGAGCTGGCTGTTCTGCTCGCGCCAACACCGGCGAACCCGCCACCGGCAAGCAGCTCGCATTCGGCGATCCGGCAGCGGGCCGGGCCTGAGATCAGATCACGCTCAGTGACTGGGCCTGGTTAGTGCTGGGTGCGCACGTATCCGCCGTTCTGTATCGTCAGGCGCCAAGATCGGCTGGCGGCTGGCGGCGTGCATAACGAGATGATCTGCGCGGGCAGCCAGAGACTGTCGGCATTGGCGGATAGGTTATGCGCCATGGGCCGCGACTCGCAGCCCAGCGGCTCAGCGGAGCCGCCGCCTGGTCGTTCGCTAAGGCGGGTGCGCTGATGGGCGGGCAGGCTGTTTTGCTGGCCGTCGCGCCGGATGGGCAGTGCGGGGAGGACCCGTCAGAGGACCTGCTGTCCATGCTGCTGGAAGATCTCGTCGAGGCGGGCCGGGGATCGCTGCGGGTGGAGCGGATGGACCCGGCCGGGACCGGGATGCTGGAGATCTTCCGTTCGGGCGGCCTGTTCAGGGTGCGCAGGCAACAAGGCGGCCAAGTCGCCACGGCGCAGAGCGGAAACCTGCGTGAGGTGCATGCCGCGTGTACCCGGTGGGCGTTCCGCCTGGATAGCGGTCGCCGGTACCGAGCCGATGTGGGACGGATTTGATGGCACCCCGGCCCGGCGGATCGCGCCTGGGGAGGCATCGCCGGATGGAGCAGGTGATCTCAGCCGTGAAGCGGTCAAGCGATTCGGCGGCTCCGTCGAGCCTGTGATCGCCGAGCTTGTGGCGCTGTACTGGCCAACAACGACGCCATAATGGTCCGATCTAAACGATCCTGTCGTGATCGGTAGCCACGCGTGCCCGCGCCGCTCGGCGGTATGCGAACTCGCCGGAACTGGGCTTTGACTACGCTTTGTTATCTGTCGACCGGCTGCCCGCCCGTGTCATGGTGGAGCGCAGCGTGGGCCGGGTGAGCGACGGCGCGCTCGCCCGGTACGCCGAGGCGCCGGGCTAGCGCCCTGCTGCCGGTAGCGCGCCTCAGTGTCTGCTGGCTTTCTGCGGTTCCATCAAGACCTGGTGCCCCGCGAGCCTGTCGTCATCGGACGCTCTGACCTATTACAGATAGTGCTGACATTTCGGCGATACCAAGCTCTCAAGGTCACAAACGTTGTGACTTTGGCCCGTTCCCCGGTGTAGGTAACGCGCGTATCAGGGACCAGAGCGTGGCCGGAAGCTCTCGTGGCGTCGTCGCTCAGCTCCCGTGCAGGACCGCGCGCAGCCGGGTGGCGAACGCGTCGGGGTCTTCGGCGAAGCCGATGTGGCCGCCGGGGAACATCGTGGGCTCGACGCCGAGTGCCGCGGCGAGCGCGGTCGAGGTGCGGTCGCAGAGCTGGCCACCCGACTGCTCGCCGAGGCCGATCATGATGCGGGCCGTCGTCGAGCGCAGGGCGGTGAGGTCAGGGCGCCACTGGGTGGTCGGGCGCAGCATGTGCGCGTGCTGGAAGTGGTCGTCTGCGACCTCCTGGGGCTCGCGTTCCCTCCCGAACATCTGCTCGAACACGCCCTCGGGCAGGGTGATGTTGGCCAGGACCAGGAACTTCTTCCAGGCCCCCGTGATGTCGCCGGACAGGTGGGTGGCGATGATGTCCTCGGTCTGCGCGCCGAGCTGCTCGCGGTCGTCGAGCAGCTGGTGCAGCGGGGGCTCGTGGGCGATGACGGTGTGGACCAGCTCGGGGTGGGCCTGTACGAGGGCCAGGGCGCTGACGGCGCCGCCGCTGGAGCCGAGGACCGCGGCCGGGCCTGCGTCGAGGTGGGTCAGCAGCCGGGAGAGGTCGTCAGCGCGCATCTGCGGGGTCGAGTCCCGGTCGGGGTCGTCGACCGGGCTGCGGTTGATGCCCCGCGGGTCGGTGGTGAGCACGGTGTGGTCGGCGGCGAGCCGGTCGGCAAGCGGCGCGAAGGGCCTGGCGTCCATCGGGGCCGCGACGAGCACCACGAGGGGGCCCTGGCCCCGCACCTCGTAGTGCAGCAGCGCGTCGGGGACCCGGAGGGTCTCGACGGTGGCGGGAACGGTCGACGTGTGGTTCATCGGATCCTCCTGGTAGGGGACCGGGAATGCTCGGTCGCAGGTAAGTGACTCCCGCCGCGGGACAGAATCATCGCTCGTGATCAAGGAACTTCGGCACGTTCCCGACACCCGCCCGGACCAGCAGGGTCAGGGCAGCAAGGCTGGCAGCCCGAAGGGCACGAAGTGGTCGCGGCCGATGAATGAGGTGATCTCGGCAATGTGCTCGCCGCGTAGGGTCAGCACGTTGATCGACCAGCTGAGGTACGCGCCGGCGTCGTCGTTCCAGAGGTAGCAGGCCACGGCGGGCTGGCCGTTCGCGCTGGTCGCGAGGTGCCGCCAGCTTCCGCATCCGGTCAGCGGGACCTGCACGGCGAAGTCGGTCACGGCCTCGACGCCGTGGTACCAGTGCGGCAGCGGCGGCATCGACCAGGTGACGTCCTCGGTCAGCAGCGCGACCAGGGCGTCGGCGTCGCCGCGTTCCAGCGCAGCGGAGTACCTGGCGACGATCTCCCGCAGGCGCGCGTCGCCGATCCCCCGCAGCGTCTGCAGCTGGGTCGGGGAAGGGATCTTCTCGGCGACGATCCGGCGGGCCCGCTGCAGGGCACTGTTCACCGACGCGGTGGTGGTGTCCATCGTGGCGGCGATCTCGGCGGCGGAGAAGCCGAGAACCTCGAAGAGCAGCAGCGCCGCCCGCTGGTTGCCCGGCAGGTGCTGCAGGGCGGCGACGAAGGCGAGCTCGACGGCTTCGCGCTGCTCATAGCGTGCAGCAGGGCTAAGCGGGCCGTCGGCCAGGCCGGTATCGGCGTAAGGGCCCAGCCAGGCGACGTCGCCCAGCGGGGTGTCGCCGGCCACGACGCGGTCGCTGGACGGGCCGAGGTCGACGGGCAGCGCCCGCTTGCCGCGGGCTTCGATGATGTCCAGGCAGGTGCGGGTGGCCACGGTGTACAGCCACGAGCGCAGCGAGCTGCGGCCCTCGAAGCGCGCGAGCCCCCGCCACGCCCGCAGCAGGGCGTCCTGCAGCGCGTCGTCGGCGTCGTGCGTCGAGCCGAGCATGCAGTAGCAGTGAGCGTGCAGCTCCCGGCGCAGTGGCTCCACGAGGCGGGTGAACGCGGCGTCGTCGCCGTCGCGCGCACGGGCCACGTCGAGATCCTCGGCACACTCCGCCACCGTGCCAGCCATGCGCGAAGAAATTCCGCTCACGAGCAATGATTCTGCCGCACGGCGGGAGTCCCTGCTTCGACCGAGCATGACCGGCGTTGCCGAGGAGGACCCGGGCCGAAGAGGTAAGTTCCTCACACGTTCGGTAGCAAGGCGTGTTGTCTGCGATAAGAGGCGGCCACGGAACCCTGCTCATGCTCAGCGTCGGCGGCGCCGTCAACCTCTGGGCCGCGGCCGGAGCCTACCACGCGACGCTCGGCCAGCCCGAGCAGGCGAACACCCTCCGCGCCTACTGCAGGGCCGCTAGCCCGGCGCGTCGGCGTACCAGGCGAGCACGCCGTCGCTCACCCCGCCAGGCTGCGCACCTGCCGTCCGCTAGAGCGCGTCATGGCGGAGCGCCCGCCGGGGAGCCTGTGGACGAAACGGCCGTGACACGGGCGGCCAGCGGGTCGACAACTCACGAAGAGTAGTCAAAGCCCGGTTCCGGCAAGCTCGCAGACCCGCCGATCTGGCGCGCCATTGAACTGCGCACCCCTCCCTCGGGAAGCGCTCAGAATTGGGCGATCTGCGCGTCCAGCCGGGATATGGCGTGAAGGTGGCTAGACGCGCAGAGTCGGCAGGGAGCGGCTGTTTGATCACTTGGCACATTCCTGGCGAGGTCCGGCCCGTGACCTAGCGTGAGGGCCGCGGCCGTCTTACCGTGAGGTTTCGTCATTTGCTGGGGCCACGGCTGGCCCAGCCTCGGGTCTCAGCCCGACCCCGGAGGTGCCCGATGACCACGACGATCCCGTCCGCTGCCCTGGTCCCGACCGCGCTCATGTTCACCAATGCCGAGCGGCTGGCGTTAGCCGGCTTCCTCGCCGCCTACAGCGGCCTGACCCGGCAGGCCTACGAGCTGGACCTGCGCCAGTACGCCAGCTGGTGCCAGCAGCATCACCTGCGCCTGTTCGGCGCCCGCCGTGCGGACATCGAGAACTTCGCTCGTGACCTGGAAGACCGCGGCCGCGCCAGAGCCACCGTGACGCGGCGGCTCTGCACCATCGCGGGGTTCTACCGGTACGCCGTCGAGGAAGAGCTCCTCGGCCACTCCCCGGCCGCCCACGTCCGCCGGCCTCGACTCGATTATGAATCGCACGCCACCGGGCTGGACCGCAACGAGCTCGGCGCGCTGCTGGTCGCCGCCGGGGTCGGCCCGCCCGGTCAGCATGCGCTGATCTCCCTGCTGGCCCTCAACGGGCTGCGCGTCTCCGAAGCCACCGGCGCGGACATCGAGACCCTCGGCGTCGAGCGCGGGCACCGGACCCTGGTGATCACCCGCAAGGGCGGCAAGGTCGTCACCGTCCCGCTCGCACCGCGCACAGCGCGGGCGATCGACCTGGCCGTCGGCGAACGCTGCGAAGGACCCATCTTCCTGGCTCCCGATGGCCGCCGGCTGGACCGGCACGGCGCCGCCCGGATCGTCCGCCAGGTAGCCCGCCGCGCGGGGATCACCAAGCCCGTGGGGCCGCACACGCTCCGCCACGCGTTCATCACCGCAGTTCGATGCCGGCGTCCCGCTCCGCGACGTGGAGGAAGCCGCCTCCCACGCCGACCCGAGAACCACCATGCGTTATGACCGGGCCAGGGCCTCGCTGGACCGGCATGCCACCTACATCGTCGCCGCCTATGTCGCAGGCGCGGCGCGCTAGACTCCGGCAGGCCGGGGTTGCTCCGCCTGGCCGGCCCGTAACCGGCCAGGCGGACGGCCTGGACCCCGCCAGCGTGTCAGACCGGCTCGCCAAGTCACGGATCGTAAGCAACATCAACCGCACGAACCGCCGATCTGCGCGTCGGCGGCGGCTCTGGACTAGGCCGGGGGTCGGAAGCAGATCGCGCCGTTCTGTCGGGGTCAGCGGCTGTCGGCGACCGGCGAGTGCGGGCCGGATTCGGGCGGGGCATCGCTCGATGGTGCCAGGGCGGCCGTGTCGTGCTCCTGGATCAGCCGGGCATGGATGCGCCGGACCGTATGCGCCGGCCGGGGCTTCCACTGCGCGTAGCGGGATTCCGGTCCGGTCGTGTGAACCTCGGCCGCGCCTTGTGGTCAGCCGCCGATCGTCTGCGGCAGGCCGCTCCACCCAGTAGAATGAACCACCTGGTCCAGTCGGGGAGGTGCGCCATGCGCAAGGAGCTGACGGCGAAGGGGAAGGCCACCCGGAACCGGATCGTCGAAGGCACGGCCGTGGTGCTGCGGGAGAAGGGCGTGTCCGCTGCCACCCTCGACGACGTTATGGCGCGCACCCAGACCAGCAAGAGCCAGCTGTTCCACTACTTCCCCGCCGGGAAGGACGAGCTGCTGCTCGCCGTCGCGCAGTACGAGGCAGACCAGGTCCTGGAGGACCAGCAGCCCTATCTCGGGTGCCTGGACTCCTGGGACGCGTGGCAGCAGTGGCGGGACGTGGTGGTCGATCGTTACGAGGAGCAGGGCGATCAGTGCCCGCTCGGGTCGCTGTTCCTCCACCTCGGCCGCTCCACCCCGGGCGCCCGGGCCATAGTGATCGAGTTGATGCGCCGGTGGCAGGCAAGCCTGGCCGCCGGCATCCGGGCCCTGCAGGCCGCCGGGTACCTGCCTGCCGGTCTGGACGTCGAGCACCGGGCCGCCGCCCTTCTGGCGGGCATCCAGGGCGGCGTGTCGATTCTCCAGTCGACCGGCCGGCCCGACCACCTCAGGGCCGCGCTCGACCAGGGGATCGGCGATCTGCGCCGCGCCGCGGCCTGAAGCAGTCCCGCCCCCGCCCGCAGCGGCGTGCACTACCGCAACGTCGCCGGGGCGGATCTGGCAGGTCTCGGTGGTGCAGTGATCGGCCACCGTTCCCTGCGTCATCACCGAGGCCGCGGTCTTGTCGTCACGGCGCCGGGGACCGGCACCAGCGCGGAGGCGGGGACGGCGAGCAGTTCGGCGTGGCTGCCGCGAGACGGACCAGGGCTTGCGCACGCGGCCGGTGGGGATCGGGTAGCCCGGTCACGAACATGGCCTCTGGGTCGGCCGTAGCGGGTGATGCGGATCGCGTGCAAGAGAAGTACGCCAGGCTGCGAGGCGCAGCCGGGGTGGGAGCGCCCCCCAGACTATTAGTGGACTTGCGAGTCCATTTTTTTCTTCGCATAGTGGCAGTGCCGCCTGGCCGGATCCGGGCGGCCCCGCGGGAGCTGGCCGGATCACGGAGAGCGCGGTGCGGGACTTATCACGTGAATACAACGAGGCAGGGGAGCAGATCATGGCTGGGCGACTGCAGGGCAAGACGGCCCTGGTGACCGGGGCTACCAGCAACATCGGGCGCGCGATCGCGGAGGCGTTCGCCGCCG
>WNFI01668384.1_pt1 | contig 15777 bp, 13 predicted proteins | sample 5400471 | NCBI WGS metagenome assembly WNFI01 (sample SAMN13153348, study PRJNA577476) | soil metagenome | isolation source: 100 cm saprolite on Douglas fir-dominated hillslope | place: USA:California | collected 2013-09-17 | reverse complement strand
CAGAGCAGCCTGCCGGCGGCCGGCCTCAACGCCTTCAACGCCGGACAGTTCTCCTTTGTGCTGTTCAACGCGTCGCTGTCCCGCATTCTGAGCCTCGAGATCTCCGCGATGGAAGCCGACGGCAAAGGCAAAATCATCTCCAGCCCGCGCGTGCTGACGGCCAACCAGGTGGAGGCGCTGATCGAGCAAGGCACGGAAATTCCCTACCAGCAGGCGACCTCCTCGGGCGCGACCTCGGTGTCGTTCCGCAAGGCCAACCTGGCCCTCAAGGTGAAGCCGCAGATCACGCCCGACGACAACATCATCATGACGCTCGACGTCAACAAGGATGCGCCCGGCGCGGTTACGCAGGCGGGCGTGCAGATCAGTACCAAGCACGTGAAGACCGAGGTGCTGGTCGAAAACGGCGGCACGGTGGTGATCGGCGGCATCTACGAGCAGACCGACCGCACCGACATCACCAGGATCCCGTTCCTCGGCGAGCTGCCTTTCCTCGGCTTCCTGTTCCGCAACAATACGACGCTCACCAACAAGACGGAGCTCCTGGTGTTCATCACGCCGCGCATCGTGAATGAGCGGCTGACGATTCGCTGATCGCCGCATCTCCTCGGGCGGTACCACGGCCGGGCGCTCCCCGGCCGTTTTTGTTTTTACAATGCCGGGGATGAAGCGCGGCGAAAACATCTATCTTGTCGGACTGATGGGCGCGGGCAAGACCACCGTAGGCAGGCTGCTGGCGCGGCGCCTGAAGCTGCGCTTCCTCGATTCCGACCAGGAAATCGAGCGCCGTTGCGGCGTGAAGATCCCCCTGATCTGGGAGATCGAGGGCGAAGCCGGCTTCCGCGGCCGCGAGGCGCAGGTGCTCGCCGAGCTGACTGCGCAGGACGGCGCCGTGCTCGCCACCGGAGGCGGCTCGGTGCTGCTCGAGGAAAACCGCAAGCGCCTTGCGGCACGCGGCACGGTGGTCTATCTCCGGGCAAGCCCGGAGGATCTGTACCGGCGTGTGCACTACGACCGTAACCGGCCGCTGCTCGCAACTGGCGATCCGCGAGCGCGGCTGCGCGAGCTCTATGCCGAGCGCGACTCGCTCTATCGCGGCGTCGCCGATCTGGTGGTCGAGACCGGTACCCAGAGCGTGCAGGCGCTGGCGCGCGAACTGCTGGAAAAGCTGGAAGAGCAATGGAAAGCCTCCGCGTAGCGCTCGGCGAGCGCTCCTATCCGATTCACATCGGCACCGGCATCCTCGATGCGACGGCGCTGTACGCGCCGCATCTTCCAGCCGGCAGCGCGGCCGTGGTGACCAACGAGGTCGTGGCGCCGCTTTATCTGCCGCGCGTGAAGAAGGCGCTCGAGGCGGCAAACGCGCGCGTGATCGAGGTCGTGCTCGACGATGGCGAGCAGGCGAAGCGCTGGACGAGCCTCGAGCGCGTGTTCGACGCGCTGCTGGCAGCACGCTGCGGCCGCGATACGCTCATCGTCGCGCTCGGCGGCGGGGTGATCGGCGATCTGGCCGGGTTTGCCGCCGCGATTTACCAGCGCGGCGTGGCCTTGCTGCAGGTGCCTACCACGCTCCTTGCGCAGGTGGACTCCTCGGTCGGCGGCAAGACCGCCATCAACCATGTCCAGGGCAAGAACATGCTCGGCGCCTTTCACCAGCCGCGCGCGGTGATCACCGACGTCGCGACGCTCGATACGCTGCCCGAGCGCGAGTTGCGCGCGGGACTCGCCGAAGTGATCAAGCACGCGCTGGCATTGGACCTTCGGCTTGTGGAATGGCTCGAAAAAAGCATCGACGAGCTGCTCGCTCGGGAGCGCAGCGCCCTCGTCTACGCGGTGCGGCGCTGTTGCGAGCTCAAGGCGGGCGTGGTCGCCGCCGACGAGCGCGAATCCGGCGTGCGCAGCCTGCTCAATTTTGGCCATACCTTCGGCCACGCCATCGAAGCGGGCACCGGGTACGGCACGTGGCTGCACGGCGAGGCGATCGCCGCGGGAATGGTCATGGCCACGGAGTTGTCGGCTCGCGCAGGCCTTCTTGCAGCGTCGGATGTTCAGCGCGTGCGCTCGCTGCTTGGCCGAGCCGGCCTGCCGATCACCGGGCCCGCGCTCGGCCATTGTCGCTGCAGCGCAATAAATGTATATTCAAAAGTTCGGTCTCTATCATGAGCTTGGACGCGCAGGGTCTTTATCACCCCTCCCATGAGCACGACGCCTGTGGCGTCGGCTTCGTCGCGCACATCAAGGGCAAGAGGTCGCACACCATCGTCGAGCAGGGGCTGACGGTCCTGCGCAACCTCACCCACCGCGGTGCGGTCGGCTGGGATCCCAAGCTCTCGGACGGCGCCGGCCTCCTGATCCAGATTCCCGATCGCTTCCTGCGCGAGGAAATGGCGCGCCTCGGCGTGCGGCTGCCGCCCGCCGGGCAGTACGGCGTCGGCATGGTGTTTCTGCCGCGCGACCCGGCTTCGCGCATCGCGTGCGAATACGAGATCGAGCGCGCGATCAAGGAAGAGGGCCAGGTGCTGCTCGGCTGGCGCGATGTGCCGGTCGACAACAGCGACTTGGCCGAGCCCGCCAGGCGCATCGAGCCGGTGATCCGGCAGGTGTTCATCGGCCGCGGCCGCGGTATCACCGTCACCGACGCGCTCGAGCGCAAGCTCTACATCATCCGCAAGAGCTCGGGCCACGCCATTCAGGCACTGCGCCTGAAGCACGGCAAGGAGTTCTACGTGCCGTCGATGTCGGCGCGCACCGTGTGCTACAAGGGCATGCTGCTCGCCTACCAGGTAGGGGAGTACTACCTCGACCTGAAGGACGCGCGCGTCGAGTCGGCGCTCGCGCTGGTGCACCAACGCTTCTCCACCAATACCTTCCCGTCGTGGGACCTGGCGCACCCGTTCCGCATGATCTGCCACAACGGCGAGATCAACACGGTGCGCGGCAACGTCAACTGGATCCGCGCGCGCCAGGGCGCCATATCATCGCCCATCCTGGGCGCCGATTTGCACAAGATCTGGCCGCTGATCTACGACGGCCAGTCGGACTCGGCCTCCTTCGACAACGCGCTCGAGTTGCTGGTGATGGGCGGCTATTCGGTGGCGCACGCGATGATGATGATGATCCCGGAGGCGTGGGAGAACCACACGCTGATGGATCCGGCACGGCGCGCGTTCTATGAATACCACGCGGCGATGATGGAGCCCTGGGACGGTCCGGCCTCGATCGCTTTTACCGACGGCCGCCAGATCGGCGCCACGCTCGATCGCAACGGACTGCGGCCCTCGCGCTACATCGTCACCGACGACGATCTCGTCATCATGGGCTCGGAATGCGGCTGCCTGCCGGTGCCCGAGGAAAAAATCATCAAGAAGTGGCGCCTCCAGCCGGGCAAGATGTTCCTGGTCGACCTGGAGAAGGGCCGCATCGTCGACGACAAGGAGCTGAAGGACAGCCTGGCGAGCGCCAGGCCCTACGCCGAGTGGATCGAGCGCATCCGCGACAAGCTCGACGAGGTCGAGAGCGACAAGACCACGCCGATCAAGTCCAAGGTGCGGCTGCTCGATCGCCAGCAGGCGTTCGCCTATACCCAGGAGGACCTCAAGTTCATCATGCAGCCGATGGCAGCGGCGGGCGAGGAGCCGGTCGGCTCGATGGGCAACGACTCGCCGCTCGCGGTGCTGTCGGACAAGAACAAGACGCTGTACCACTACTTCAAGCAGCTCTTCGCGCAGGTCACCCGCCGCTGCGGCTCGAGGTGTCGCAGCCGGTGCTCGATTTCTACGAGATGGAGAAGGTGCGGCATATCGAGCGCTACACCGGCGGCAAGTTCAAGGCCTTCGAGCTCGACATCACCTACCCCGTGGCCTGGGGCAAGGCCGCGGTGGAAGCGCGCCTCGCTTCGCTCGCCGCGCAGGCCGAGGACGCGGTGCGCTCGGGCTATTCGATCATCATCATTTCCGATCGCCTGGTGGACCGCGAGCGCGTGGCCATCCCGGCGCTGCTCGCGCTTTCGGCGATCCACCAGCACCTCGTCGGCAAGGGCCTGCGCACGTCGACCGGCCTGGTGGTCGAGACCGGCAGCGCGCGCGAAGTGCACCACTTTGCGCTGCTCGGGGGCTATGGCGCAGAAGCGGTGCATCCCTATCTTGCCCTGGAAACCATTCTTTCATTTCATCTTCAAGACCGGCCTGCGGCCTCGAAGGCGGTCAAGAGCTATGTCAAGGGAATCGGCAAGGGCTTGAAGAAGGTCATGTCCAAGATGGGGATCTCGACCTACATGTCGTACACCGGGTCGCAGATTTTCGAGGCAGTCGGGCTGGCCAAATCGCTGGTCGACAAGTACTTCACCGGCACCACGTCGAACGTCGAAGGCATCGACGTGTTCGACGTGGCCGAGGAAGCGATCCGCATCCACAGCGCGGCGTTCGACGAGGACGATCCGGTTCTCAAGGGCATGCTCGACGCCGGCGGCGAGTACGCTTGGCGCGTGCGCGGCGAGGAGCACGCCTGGACGCCGGAGGCGATCGCCAAGCTGCAGCATTCGGCACGCTCCAACTCCTACACCACGTACAAGGAATACGCGGCGCTCATCAACGACCAGTCGAAGCGCCATATGACCTTCCGCGGCCTGTTCGACTTCCGCTTCGAGCGGTGCAAGCCGATTGCCCTCGACGAGGTCGAACCCGCCTCCACCATCGTCAAGCGCTTTTCCACCGGGGCCATGTCGCTCGGCTCGATCTCGACCGAGGCGCACCCTCGGCAAAGGCCGCGTGGAAGTCGATCTCCCGCTGCGCGAAGGCGATTCGCTCAAGTCCAAGATCAAGCAGGTGGCCTCGGGCCGCTTCGGCGTCACGACCGAGTACTTGGCGAGCGCCGAGATGCTGCAGATCAAGATCGCGCAAGGCGCCAAGCCGGGCGAGGGCGGCCAGCTCCCCGGGCGCAAGGTCTCCGAGTACATCGCCGAGCTGCGCTACTCGACGCCGGGCGTCGAGCTGATCTCACCGCCGCCGCACCACGACATCTACTCGATCGAGGACCTCGCGCAGCTGATCCACGATCTGAAGAACTCCAATCCGCAGGCCCTGATCTCGGTGAAGCTGGTGTCCGAGGTCGGCGTCGGCACGGTTGCCGCCGGCGTGGCGAAAGGCAAGTCCGACCACGTCACCATCGCCGGCCATGACGGCGGCACTGGTGCATCGCCCTGGTCGTCGATCAAGCACGCCGGCACGCCGTGGGAGCTCGGCCTCGCCGAGACGCAGCAAACCCTGGTGCTGAACCGGCTGCGCGGGCGCATCGCGGTGCAGGTGGACGGCCAGATGAAGACCGGCCGCGACGTGGTGGTCGGCGCCATCCTCGGCGGGTGCTGAACCGGCTGCGCGGGCGCATCGCGGTGCAGGTGGACGGCCAGATGAAGACCGGCCGCGACGTGGTGGTCGGCGCCATCCTCGGCGCCGACGAATTCGGCTTCGCCACCGCGCCGCTGGTGGTCGAGGGCTGCATCATGATGCGCAAGTGCCACCTGAACACTTGTCCGGTGGGGATTGCCACCCAGGACCCGCAGCTGCGCCGCCAGTTCGAGGGCAAGCCCGAGCACGTGGTGAACTACTTCTTCTTCGTCGCCGAAGAGGTGCGCGAGTTGATGGCGCAACTTGGGGTGCGTCATTTAAATGAATTAATTGGTCGTACCGAATTGCTCGACATGCGCAAAGGCGTCGAGCACTGGAAGGCGAAAGGCCTCGATTTCTCGAGGATCTTCGCCATGCCCAGCGTGCCGGCGGAAGTGGCGCGTTTCCATTGCGAGACGCAGGACCACGGCTTGGAGAAAGCGCTCGACAACCGGCTCATCGAGCTGGCGCAGCCGGCGCTCGAGCGCGGCGAAAAGGTGCTCATCGAGACGCCGATCCGCAACATCAACCGCACGGTCGGCACGATGCTGTCGCACCAGATCGCCAAGCGCTACGGCCACGAAGGGCTGCCCGACGACACGATCCACATCCGTTTCGCCGGGTCTGCGGGGCAGAGCTTCGGCGCCTTCCTCGCGCGCGGCGTGGTCCTCGACCTGGTGGGCGACACGAACGATTACTGCGGCAAGGGGCTCTCCGGCGGCCGCATCTGCGTTCAGCCCTCGCCCAAGTTCCGCGGCGAGCCGGGCGAGAACATCATCACCGGCAACGTCGTTCTCTACGGCGCGATTGCGGGCGAAGCGTATTTCCGCGGCGTCGCGGGCGAGCGCTTCGCGGTAAGGAATTCCGGCGCTCGCGCAGTCGTTGAAGGTGTCGGAGATCACGGTTGCGAGTACATGACCGGAGGCACGGTGGTGGTGCTCGGCACGACCGGCCGCAACTTCGCCGCCGGCATGTCGGGCGGCTTCGCCTACGTGCTCAACGTCGACGGCGAATTCGCCAGGCGCTGCAACACCTCGATGGTCGACCTGGAGGCGCTATTGCCGGAATCCGAGGACGAGGCGACCGTCAAGCGCCTGATCGAGAATCACGCGCGCTATACCAATTCCAAGAAAGCCTTGCACCTCCTGGAGAAGTGGAGCGAATACCGAGCTCGCTTCGTGAAGGTTTTCCCGAAGGAATACCGCCGCGCCCTGGCCGAGATTCGGCCGCGTCGAGGAGCCGCACGAGCCGACCGAGGCCCGCAGGAAGCACTACCGCGAGTTCTATCTGCGCCTCTCCGACGAGGCGGCGGGAGTGCAGGGCGCGCGCTGCATGGATTGCGGTGTGCCGTTCTGCATGTCGGGATGCCCGGTCAACAACATCATCCCGGACTGGAACGACCTGGTTTACCGGCAGGACTGGAAGACGGCGATCGAGGTCCTGCATTCGACCAACAACTTTCCGGAATTCACCGGCCGCATCTGCCCGGCGCCCTGCGAAGAGGCGTGCGTGCTGCGCATCAACGCCGACCCGGTGGGCATCAAGGCGATCGAGCACGCCATCGTCGACAAGGCCTGGGAAGAGGGCTGGGTGCGGGCGCTGCCCGCGGCGCACAAGACGGGAAAGAAGGTCGCGGTCGTCGGCTCCGGCCCGGCCGGACTGGCCTGCGCGCAGCAACTGGCGCGCGCCGGCCACGACGTGACAGTGTTCGAGAAGAGCGACCGCATCGGCGGGCTGCTGCGTTACGGTATTCCCGACTTCAAGCTCGAAAAAGGCGTGATCGACCGGCGTCTGGAGCAGATGCGCGCCGAAAGAGTCAAGTTCCGCGCCGCCGTTTTCGTCGGCGTACGCCCGCCCGCTCAGGGCGTCGGCAGCGACGCGCGCGAAAGCATTTCTCCAGATCAGTTAAAAACCGACTTCGACGCGATCGTGCTTGCCGCCGGCGCCGAGCAGCCGCGTGACCTGCCGATTCCCGGACGCGCGCTCGATGGCGTCCATTACGCGATGGATTTCCTCCCGCTGCAGAATAAGCGCGTCGCCGGCGATACCGCCGTGCCCGAGCTCGGGGCGAGCGGCAAGCACGTCGTGATCATCGGCGGCGGCGTGGCCGTATTGGCCGGTGCGGCTGCGCACCTCCTCGTCGCACGAAGAGGGCGTGAACCGCGACTGGTCGGTGGCCACCAAGGAATTCGTCGGCGAGAACGGAAAGCTCAAATTGCTGCGGGCCGTGCGGCTGGAATGGATAGGCGGCAAGCCGCAGGAAGTGCCGGGGTCGCAATTCGAGCTGCCGGCCGACCTGGTGCTGCTGGCGATGGGCTTCATCTCGCCGCTGCAGTCGATGCTCGAGGAGTTCGGCGTGGAAAAGGACGCGCGCGGCAACGCGCGCGCGGCAACCGAGGGACCGCGCGCCTACGTGACGTCGGTGCCGAAGGTGTTCGCGGCAGGCGACGTGCGCCGCGGCCAGTCGCTCGTCGTCTGGGCGATCCGCGAAGGCCGCCAGTGCGCCCGCTCGGTCGACGAGTTCCTGACGGGCTGTTCCGAGCTGCCTAGATAATCCGCTTGCGCAGCTGCGTGGTCGCCACCTCGGCGGCGACGACCACCGCAAGGATCGCGACCAGGATCATCGCCGCGCGGTCCCACTGAAACAGGTTGAGCGCGGTGTCGAGCGCCATGCCGACGCCGCCCGCGCCCACCAGGCCGAGCACCGCCGATTCGCGCACGTTGATGTCCCAGCGGAACAGCACGATCGCCCAGAACGCCGGGCGCACCTGCGGCCAGTAGCCCTTCACAGCGATCGAAAGCCAGGGCGCGCCGCTCGCCTCCAGCGCTTCGATCGTGCCGCGGTTCGATTCCTCCAACGCCTCGCCGAGGAGCTTGCCCGTAAAGCCAATCGAGTGGAAAGCGATCGCCAGCGTGCCGGCGAGCGCGCCCGGCCCGAGCACGGCAACGAAGAACAACGCCCAGATCAGCGTGTTCACGGAGCGGGCAGCAACCAGGACCAGTTTCGCCGCGTAATTCAGCCAGGCGGACCGCGTGACGTTTCGCGCCGCGAGAAACGCGACCGGCACGGCCATCAGCACGGCTAGAACTGTCCCCAGCGTGGCGATATGCAATGAATCCACGAGTGGAGCGTGCACGCCCTCGGGGTAATGCTGCCAGGCCACCGGCCACATGCGCCGCAGCATGTCGCCGATCTGCTCGGGTGCGTCGTAGAGGAACTCGGGGATCACCTCGATCGTCTGCAGCGACGCGACAACGGCGGCGACGACGCAAAAATAGACCACGAACCGGCCGATCCGCTCGGCTGGAGTAAAACGCCGCCATTCCCGCTCGAGGGCGGCGCTCATGCCCTGAATACCTTCTTCACCTGCACCGTCAGCACTTCGCCCGCCATGATCAGCGCGATGATGGTGAGAACGATGGCGCAGACGAAGTCGTAGTCGAAGCGCTGGAACGCGGCGAACAGCGTCCCGCCGATGCCGCCGGCGCCGACGATGCCTACCATGGTCGAGTTGCGCAGATTAGCGTCGGTTTCGTACGATACGAAACCGACAAACCGCGAGAACACCTGCGGCAGGACGGCGTAGGTCACCACCGAGGCAAACGGCGCACCGGTCGCGCGCACGGCTTCGACCTGCTTGAGCGAGATCTCTTCGATCGCCTCGGTCATCAGCTTGCCGAGGAAGCCGACCGAGGCCACGGTGAGCGCCAGGATGCCGGCGAGCGCGCCGAAGCCGACCGCCTTCACGAACAGGATCGCCACGATCACCGGATGGAAGGAGCGGCACACCACCATCACCGCGCGCGCCGGCCAGCTTGCCCACACCGGCATCAGATTGCGCGCCGCGAGCAGCGCGAGCGGCAGCGCGAGGAGCGTGCCGAGCGCAGAGGCGACGATCGCGATCTGCAGGCTTTCGACCATCCCCTTCACGAGCAGCTCCCAGCGCTTGAAGTCCGGCGGGAAGAGGCGCGCCATGAACTTCGCGCCGTGCTCGAGACCGGTCGCGAAACGCGCCGGCGTCAACTCCAGTTGCGCGCAGGCGTAGAGGAGGTAGACAAGGAGCACGACCCAGGCGCCGCGTGCCCACCAGTCGGGCGGGAAGGCGCTCCTACTCGAGCCAGTCCTCGCCACCGTAGATCTCCTTGAGGTGCGCCTCGGTGATCCGCTCCGGCGGCCCGTCGTACACCACCCGGCCTCCGGTCATGCCGACGATGCGCTCGGCGAAGCGCCGCGCCAGCTCGACGTTATGGATATTGATGATCACCGGAAAGCCGTGCGCCTGCGCGAGCGTCTGCAGCAATCCCATGATCTCGACCGAGGTCTTCGGATCGAGCGACGACGTCGGCTCGTCGGCGAGCAGGAGCTTCGGCTCCTGCATCACCGCCCGCGCGATGCCGACGCGCTGGCGCTGCCCGCCGGAAAGGCTGTCGGCCCGCGCCTGCGCGAATTCGCCGAGCCCGACGATGTCGAGCAGCTCGAATGCACGGGCGATGTCGCGCTCGGGGTAGCGGCGCAGCCACGCTTTCAGCGGCGAGACATACCCGAGGCGCCCGCACAGCAGGTTCTCCATCACGCTCAGGCGCTCGACCAGGTTGTACTCCTGGAACACCATGCCGATCCGTCGTCGTGCGGATCTGAGTTCTGCCGTATTCAGCTTGACGAGGTCCCGGTCTTCGAAAATCACTTTCCCGGCCGTGGGCTCTACCAGCCGGTTGATGCAGCGGATCAGGGTCGACTTGCCGGTGCCCGAGGGGCCGATGACGGCGGTGATGCCGCGCGCTTCGAAATCCAGATCGATACCGCGCAGCACCGGCTTTCCGGGGACGTACTCCTTGACGAGTCCCCGGACCGAAAGCGCCGCGCTCACGCTATTTCTTGCCCTTTGCGGCCGCTTCGGCTTCCTTCCTGGTGAGCGCGTCGAACGCCGCCTTGTTGAATTTCTCGCCGCTGCCTTCGGCGACCTGCCGCACCAAGGCCCAGTGCTCCTTGTAATTGATCGGGAAGAAGCGGTCGGCGCCGTCGAACGTCTTTTGCATCTCGGCAGGGAAGCGGTAATCGTAGAAGCACTTCAGCAGCGTGTCGCGCAGCTTCGGCTCGAGGTCGTGCGCGTACGCAAACGACGACGTCGGAAACGTCTGGCTGCGATAGAGGATGCGGAAGTCCTCGGCTTTTATCTGTCCGCGGTCGATCATGCGCTTGAACACGTCGGAGGCCACCGGGCCGCCATCGAAGTCGCCGGAGAGAACGCCCATCACGGTCTGGTCGTGCTTGCCCGAATAGAGCACCTTGTAGTCCTTGTCGGGGGCGAGGCCCTCTTTCGGAAACAGCACGCGCGGCGCCAGATTTCCCGAGTTGGAGGAAGGCTGCACGTGCGCCACCTTCTTGCCCTTCAGGTCGGCGAGCTTCTGGTAAGGGCTGTCCTGCCTCACCACGAAGATCAACTGATACCCCTGCCAATCCTTCGCATTTCCCTTGACGGCGAAGGGCACGGCGCCGGCGAGGTTGACGGCGAAATTCGTCGGCCCGGTGGAGAAGCCGCCGACGTGCAGGCGCCCGGAGCGCATCGCCTCGATTTCCGCCGCGTTCGACTGCACCTGGTAGAACACCACGCGCTTGCCGGTGCACTTCGACAGGTAGTCGGTAAATGGCTTGAAGACGTTCTCGTACACCGCGGGGTCTTCCACCGGGGTGTAGGTGAAGACCAGCGTGGACGGGTTTTTGAACTTTTTCGGATCTTTCGGCGGATCGGCGACAAGGTCCTTGTTCTCGTCGCAGTAAAGCAGGTCGAGATCACCGCGATTCGAGCAGCTGTCCTGAGCGAGCGCCTGCCCGGCGGCGAGGCCGAGCGCGATCGCGATGCATCCGCCTGCCAGCGGTCTCATGTCGTTCTCCTCCGCGAAAACAATATTAGCCTAGAATCCGCGTGATGCCGCTCGACGTGGTCGTACTGGCTGCCGGTCCGGGCAAGCGCATGCGGTCGAACCTTCCCAAGGTGCTTCATCCGCTTGCCGGCCGGCCGCTGCTCGCCCATGTGATCGACACGGCGCGCACGCTCGCGCCGCACAAGATTTTCGTGGTTCATGGCCATGGTGCCGACAAAGTGCGCGCGGCCTTTCCGGATTCCGGTGTCGACTGGGTGCTGCAGGCCGAGCAGCTCGGCACCGGCCACGCCGTGCTGCAGGCTCTGCCGCAGGTGTCGCCCGACGCGGACGTGCTGATCCTGTACGGCGATGTGCCGCTGGTGCGGCCCGCGACATTGAAGCGCCTGCTCGAGGGTGCTCGCGTGGGTGTAGCCGTCCTTGTTGCGGAGCTCGCCGACCCGTCGGGCTATGGCCGCATCGTGCGCGACGGCGCGCAGCGCGTCGCGCGCATCGTCGAGCAAAAGGACGCCACCGCGAGCGAGCTGGCCATCCTCGAGGTCAATGCCGGTTTTTTTTGCCTGAGCGCGCGGCGGCTCGCGCCATGGCTGTCGAAGATCGACAATGACAATGCGCAGAAGGAGTATTACCTCACCGATCTGGTGGCGCTCGCCGTGGCCGACGCTGTGCCGGTGGTCGCGGTCAAGGTCGACGATCAATGGGAAGTCGCCGGCGTCAATTCCACGCAGGAGCTCGCCGTGCTGGAGCGCGTCTGCCAGGGGCGCGAAGCGAGGCGGCTGCTCGACGCCGGCGTGACGCTGGCCGACCCGGCGCGCATCGACGTGCGCGGCGCGCTCGAGTGCGGCCGCGACGTCTCAATCGACGTCAACTGCGTGTTCGAGGGAAGGGTGCGTCTTGGCGATAACGTCCGCGTCGGACCGAACTGCGTGCTCAAAAACGTCAGCATCGGCGCCGGCACCGAGGTGCTCGCCTTCTCGCATCTCGACGACGCCGAAATCGGCGAGCATTGCCGCGTCGGACCGTTTGCGCGGCTGCGGCCCGGCGTCAATCTGGCGGAGGGCGTGCATATCGGCAACTTCGTCGAGGTCAAGGCAAGCCGCCTCGGCGCCGGCTCGAAGGCCAACCACCTCTCGTACATCGGCGACTCCGAGGTCGGTAGCCGCGTGAACGTGGGTGCTGGAACCATCACCTGCAACTACGACGGCGCGGCGAAGCACCGTACGGTGATCGAGGACGATTGCTTCATCGGCTCGGACGCGACGCTGGTGGCGCCGGTGCGCATCGCGCGCGGCTCCTATATCGGCGCCGGCTCGACCATCAGCAAGGACACGCCGCCGGGACAGCTCACCGTGGCGCGTGCCAGGCAGGTGTCGATCCCGTCCTGGAAACCGCCGCGAAAGAAAGGCTGAGATCATGTGCGGCATCGTCGGCGCTGCGGCGCGGCGCGACATCGTTCCGGTCCTCGTCGAAGGCCTGCGCCGGCTCGAGTACCGCGGCTACGACTCCTGCGGCGTAGCCGTGCTTTTCGACGGCCAGATCGGGCGCGTGCGCAGCGTCGCGCGCGTCGCAGACCTGGCAATTCAAGTTGGCGAAAAACACGTCGAAGGCGCGACGGGTATCGCCCACACGCGCTGGGCGACGCACGGGGCGCCGGCGACCGAGAACGCGCACCCCCTCGTCTCGCGCGGGGAAATCGCGCTGGTGCACAACGGCATCATCGAAAACCACGAAGAGCTGCGCGCCGAGCTGCAGGCGGCGGGGTACCGCTTCGAAAGCCAGACCGATACCGAGGTCATCGCGCACCTCGTGCATAGCCTCTACCACGGCGACCTGGCGGAAGCAGTGCGCGCGGCGGTGAAACGCCTCGCCGGCGCTTATGCCATTGCGGTGTTGGCAAGCAAGGAACCGCATCGCGTGGTCGGCGCGCGTTCCGGCAGCCCGCTGGTGGTGGGAGTCGGGGAAAAAGAATTTTTCCTCGCCTCCGATGCGCTCGCGCTTGCCGGCACGACCGAGCGCATCGCCTACCTCGAGGACGGCGATGTGGTTTCCATCGACCGGGAGGGCTGGCGCGTCGTCGACCGCGACGGCCACGCCGCGTCGCGCGAAGTGCGTACGGTGAAGTCCACCGGCGCCGCGGCCGAGCTGGGTCCCTATCGCCACTTCATGCAGAAGGAGATCTTCGAGCAGCCGCGCGCGGTCTCGGACACACTCGAGTCGGTGGCGGCGGTCACCCCGGCGCTCTTCGGCAGTAAGGCGCAAGAGCTGCTCGCCGACGTGGACTCGGTACTGATCCTCGCCTGCGGTACCAGCTACCACGCCGGTCTGGTAGCGCGGCACTGGATCGAGGCGCTGGCAGGACTGCCCTGCAACGTCGAGATCGCGAGCGAATACCGCTACCGCTCGAGCGTCCCCAACCCGCGTACGCTGGTCACGCTGGTGTCGCAGTCGGGCGAAACCGCCGATACCCTGTCGGCGTTGAAGCACGCCCAGTCACTGCGTCACGGCAGGACGCTTGCCGTCTGCAACGTCGCTACCAGTGCCATGATGCGCATGACGCGGCTCGCTTTCCTCACGCATGCCGGGGTCGAGATCGGCGTCGCCTCGACCAAAGCCTTTACCCCGCAGCTGATCGGTCTGTTTCTTCTCTCCCTGACCCTTGCCAAGATGCGCGGGCGCCTTGCTGCCGAGGAGGAGGCCGCGCAACTCAAGCGTTTGCGGCACTTGCCCACCGCGCTCGCAGCGGTGCTCGCGCTCGAGCCGCAGGTCATGGCGTGGGCCGAGCGCTTCGCGAAGAAGGAACACGCGCTGTTCCTCGGCCGCGGGCTGCACTACCCGATCGCGCTCGAGGGGGCGCTGAAGCTGAAGGAAATTTCCTACATCCACGCCGAAGCCTACGCCGCGGGCGAGCTGAAGCATGGCCCGCTCGCGCTGGTCACGGGGGATATGCCCGTGGTGACGGTGGCACCGAACGACGCGCTGCTGGAGAAGCTCAAATCGAACATGCAGGAAGTGCGCGCGCGCGGCGGGGAGCTGTATGTCTTCGCCGATGCCGACACGCGTATCGCATCTTCGTCCGGTGTAAACGTGGTGCAGCTGCCGGAGCACTACGGGCTGCTGTCGCCGATCCTGCACGTCGTGCCGCTGCAGCTGCTCGCCTACCATGCGGCGCTCGCTCGCGGTGCGGACGTCGATAAACCGAGAAATCTGGCGAAGTCCGTCACGGTCGAGTGAGCCGAGGGTGCAGCGCTACGATGCAGTCATCATCGGCGCCGGGCACAACGGCCTCACCTGTGCCTGCTATCTGGCGAAGGGCGGCCTCAAGGTAAAAGTGCTCGAGCGCCGCGCCGCCGTCGGCGGCGCGGCAGCCAGCGCGGAGTTCCATCCCGGGTTCCGCAATTCGGTTGCGGCTTACACCGTCAGCCTGCTGCAGGCCAAGGTGATCCGCGACCTGCGCCTCTCGGAGCATGGCCTGCGCATCGTCGAGCGCCCGCTGGCCAACTTCCTGCCGCTCGGAAACGGCTATCTGAAAGTGGGCGGGGGCCTGCAAGCCACGCAGCGCGAACTGGCGCGCTTTTCCGCGCGCGACGCCGAGCGGCTACCGCACTATTGGGTGGTCCTGGAGCGGGTCGCGGACGCGCTGCGCGAGCTGGTGCTGCAATGTCCGCCGAACGTCGGCGGGGGCTTCCTCGACCTGCTGCGCGCCCTGAAGGCGGGCAGGCTGCTCAAGGCGCTCGACATGGAGGCGCGGCGCGATTTCCTTTTCTTTTTCACGCGCAGCGCCGCCGAGCTCCTCGAGCAGTGGTTCGAGTCGGAAGGCATCCGTGCGGCGTTCGGCTTTGACGCGGTGGTGGGCAATTACGCGAGCCCTTACCACGCCGGAACGGCGTACGTGCTGCTTCACCATTCGTTCGGCGAGGTCAACGGCAAGCGCGGCGTCTGGGGACACGCGATCGGCGGCATGGGAGCGATCAGCGAGGCGCTCGCGGCCGAGGCGCGTCGCTGCGGCGTCGACATCGAGTGCAATGCGCGCGTGGTCCGCGTCCGGCAGGGGACGGTGATGCTGGAGGACGAGCGCAAGATCACGGCGCGCGCGGTCATCGCCAACGTGAATCCCAAGCTGCTCTATCTCGATCTGGTGGATAGGCACAGCCTGCCGCCGGAGTTCGTCGCCCGGATGCAGCGCTATAAATGCGCCTCGGCGAGCTTTCGCATGAACGTCGCGCTGTCGGCACTGCCGCGCTTCACCTGCCATCCGGAGCCGGGACCGCACCATGCCTCGGGCATCATCATGGCGCCGTCGCTCTCGTACATGGATCGCGCATATCTCGATGCGCGCCAGGACGGCATTTCGCGCTTGCCGATCGTCGAGATGGTGATCCAGAGCACGCTCGACGATACGCTGGCGCCCAGGGGCGCACATGTCGCGAGCCTGTTCTGCCAGCATTTTGCGCCCGAGGTCGACTGGAACCTGCGCAAGCAGGAAGCGGTCGAGCGCATCTTCGACGTGATCGAGTCG
>WNFI01112399.1_pt1 | contig 15777 bp, 14 predicted proteins | sample 5400471 | NCBI WGS metagenome assembly WNFI01 (sample SAMN13153348, study PRJNA577476) | soil metagenome | isolation source: 100 cm saprolite on Douglas fir-dominated hillslope | place: USA:California | collected 2013-09-17 | reverse complement strand
CGAGTAGTGTGGGTAAGAACGAGAGGCTGGCAACTTCAAAGCCGACCGTGAACAGACCGGCCAACACCGTCACGATGTAGAACAAGGCAAGGTGCAGCAAGCCGAACGCGGCAGCCAGCGGAATCAGCATAAGCAGCAGGGCGCGTCCGAGGTCAGCCGCGAGCATGATAGGACGCCGGGGCAGACGATCAACCCAGACGCCGATAAACAGGCCCAGCAGCAAGCCGGGCAGCGCACCCAGGGCGACTAACAGACCCATCTGCTCGGTCGTGGCGTGCAGCATGTACCAGGCTACCATGGGCAGACCCATGCCGGTGACGTAGGAACCAAAAGTCGAAACCGTCTGACCGGTCCAGAGCAGTGCGAAATGCCGATGGATCAACAAGCGTCGCAGCCTGTACAGTAACGGTGGACGCGGATTATGTTCTGGCGTCTTAAGCGCCGATGTCTCGTTTATAGGTGAATTCATGGGAGAACTTACTCCATTGTAAAAATCTGGCAAAAATGGACAAAGAGGTCAGATTGTGCAAAATGGAGCAGCGTGGGGAAAGGCAAAGGGGATCAAAGCTGGCTCGTTTAAGAGACAGCAGAGAATACGGCAAACTGGAGCCGCACATGGAGAAAGACGTACGAAACAAGCAATGAATTGTAGTCAGTTAGCCAGTTATGGTTCACTTCTCCAGGCGGCTAGGCCACGCTGCTCAAGTGAACCATGGTGATGATGGTAGCCAACGGGCCACCTCCTCTTCTTTGGGTGATACGTTGCGATGAATCGAGTCTATTATACCATAAGCATGCGCGAAATGAGCTTTGCTAAGCTCACACAATTCTCCACTGCGGTTAGGAAAGGACTTCACTTCTATGCTATACTAGAAAGTGCATTCCGACACTTTAGCCCTGGCAAACAACAGTGGCCAGGAGAGTTTTGAAAATTACAGGGGAGACCGCGCATGAGCAAAATCAAGATGCGCTGCACCACCTGCGGCAAGTGGTTCCAGTCGGCTAGTGCTAAAGAGGTAACTTGCCCGGAGTGTGTGCAGAAGGCCAGAAAAGAGAAGCTGGCCGCGAAAGCAGTTCCACCAACTGCGCCAAAGGCACCTGGACAGGGCTTTCCGGGCACAGGAACCCTGAACCGTCCCGCTGCCGCACCGCCGAAACCAAAGCCTGCCGCGAGTGGCACCAGCCACTGGTTTGATTCTATTAGTGACGTCAAAGTGAGCGAGCCAGAGCCTCCTCCCCAGCGTCCCAAATCATCGCCCTCCCCTGCGCCACGCGAGACATATGGAGGGCAAGGTACGCGGGGCCCAGGCAGTTACCGTGGGTCGAGTGGCTACCGCGACGATCGCTCCACTGGACCGGGTGGCTATCGCGGGCCGGGTGCCTATCACAATGCCCCATTGAGTGGAAGTATCGTTGGTGGGATCGGCCAGCGCCCACGCCAGCCCAGCGAGGGCGGCGCGCCTGGTCGTGGACCGCGTCCAGGTGGTCCCGGCGAGCACCGCATAGAGAAATACAATGCCGGAGGCGGCAGGCCGCCCATGGGGCAGAAGAGGCCGAGACCGGCTGCTCCTCCCAAACCCAAGCGGGAAAAGATTCCCCCGCCAGAGCCATTCAAGCCCACACCTGAGCAGATCACTCAGGTGGAGACGCGCTATTTGGAGCTGGCAGTTCCCAGTGAGTTCGACGGTATTCGCAGCCAGATTGCTCACGAACTTGCGATCCCGAAGAAGTCGGTCAAGCAGATCGTCAAGGCTCTGCGCGATCGCGAACATATTCCTAGCTGGTGGGAAACGCAAACATATAAGGGTGACGACGAGGAAAAAGAGAAGATCAAGGCCGCGTATGAGCCGTATCTGCCCATTCCGGCTGTGGGAGTTCACCGCAAGATCGCCGATGAGCTGGATCTCAAACCCGGAACCGTCTACCAGGCGATTAAAGCCATTCGCACAGAGATGAACTTGCCGCCGTATAACGATCCAGAGCTGCATGCCGCCGAATTTGAGGAAATTCGCCGTAAAGCCCGCGAGGCCAGGGAGGCCAGAGAAGCAGCCAAAGCGGCCCAGGCCAGCGAGCCAGGGGCAACTCCTGCGACTGAACAGGCGACAGGCGGGGAGACGCAAAGCGCACAGACCGCAACAGTTTCCGGCGAGACGAAGCCTGAGACACAAAATGTACAGGTCATGACGGCTACAAGCGAGAGCGAAAAAACTGCCGAGTAAGCGGAAGGGAGAGAGAGCTGGATATGGAAGATTGCCTGTTCTGTAAAATCGCCGATGGGCGCATTCCAGGCGCCCTCGTTTACCAGGACCAGGATGTAGTGGCGTTCGCGGATATCAATCCGCAAGCTCCCCAGCATGTGCTCTTTATTCCGCGACGTCATATCCCCTCGATGGCTGATCTGACACCGGAGGATAGTGGGCTGCTTGGCAAGCTCTTCGCCGCCGCGGCGCATGTCGCCAGCGACCTGGGTCTGGCTGATCCAGAGCGGGGCTATCGGTTTGTCACGAATGTCGGACCAGGAGCTGGTCAATCGGTTCAGCATCTACACTTTCATCTGCTCGGTGGCCGCCGATTCTCCTGGCCGCCGGGTTAAAAAGAGAAAAATCATCGATAAGGTTTCCGGATGCGTATTGCTTTCGACTATACCGCCGGCATACGGCAAGAGGCTGGCATAGGCAACTATGTGCGCAGCTTGCTTGACGCAATGCTGGCGGCTGATCACGAAAACAACTATACTCTGATTACCAGCGGACGCCCCACCAGGGAGCGTCCGTTTCCTACTGCTCCCAATGTGCGCGGTCGCCGTGTGCCGCTTCCTGGCCGCTGCTTAAACATGCTCTGGTATCGCCTGCGCGCGCCCCTACCCGCGAACCTCTTCACGGGTAAGATTGACATCTATCATGGCCCAGATTTTGTGCTTCCACCGCTGAGCAAGAGCATACGCAAGGTGGTCACGATCCACGACCTGGCTTTCCTGAAACACCCGGAGTACGCCGTACCCAGCCTGGCCGACTACCTCAAAAAGGTTGTGCCGGAGTCGGTCGCGGCAGCCGATGTGGTGGCCGCGGTCTCTCAGGATTCCGCGCGCACATTGATGGACCACTTTGGGACGCCGCTTGAGAAGATTATGATCATCCCGAACGGCCTGCGCCCACATTTCCGGCGTATCACCGATCCCATTCTGTTGGGAGCCACAGCCAACAAATTTGGCCTGAAACATCCCCTGGTGCTGGGCGTGGGCACGCTGCAACCGCGCAAGAATCACATGGGGCTGATTAAAGCTTTCCACCAGGCTCAGAGCGACAAGAGGCAGCGCCCGGCCATGCTGGCCCTGGCTGGTGGCCACGGCTGGCTCTACGAGGAGACCAAACAACTGGTCGCGGACCTCAAACTAGAGAAAAAGGTGCGCTTTCTTGGTCCGGTCAATGACCTGGAACTGACTATCCTCTACAGTCTGGCCGATGTTTTTGCTTTCCCGTCGTTCTACGAAGGCTTTGGCGTGCCACCCATCGAGGCCATGGCCTGTGGCGCGCCGGTGATTACCTCCAATACCTCGTCTCTGCCCGAAGTCGTCGGGGACGCCGCGCTAACTATCGATCCGCATAATACCGATGAACTCGCCAAAGCAATTACGCGCCTGATCGGCGACGAAAAGCTGCGGGAAGAGCTACGCCAGAGAGGCTACAAGCGCGCCCAGATGTATACATGGCCCAAATCGGCCCAAAAGATGCTCGATATCTATCAAAGGCTGTATAATGGGGCTACAAATTTTTCTGACGAGGCTCTTTTTGTATGAAAATCGGCGTCAATACCATGTTCTTCCGCCACCCGGCAAGCGGGAGCGGTCAGTACCTCATCCATCTTTTGAATGCCCTGGCTGAAATAGATACCCACAATGAATATGTGCTTGTCGGTCCCGATCCGCTCTCGGAGAGCGTGAAACAGCAGCTTCAGGCACCCTTTACTCGCCATGTGAGGGGCGTGACTGGTCCTCTGGGACGCAATGCCAGCCTGGAGAAGATGACCTGGGAGCAGTGGACGGGGCCACGGGCGGCCCGGCGGCTCGGCGTGGATGTCTTCCACGTACCACACTTCGCGCCACCGTTCATTACCGGGCCAACGCCTGTGGTCACGACCATTCACGATGTGATCCCGCTGCGCCTGCCGCTCTATCACGCCAGCGCTAAAGCGAAAGTCTACTCAAACGTGGTTTCGCGCGCGGCCCATAAAGCGACCATGGTGATTACTGTCTCACAACATGCGAAACAGGATATCGTCGATATGCTGAAGATTCCCGCTGAACGCATTCGCGTGACCTATGAGGCAGTAAGCGAGGAAATCAAACCAGTTGAGGACCCGGACAGACTGGCCGAGGCGCGCGCACGCTATGGCCTGACGGGTCGCTATATCTTTTATCTGGGTGGCCTGGACGCGCGCAAAAATGTGCCACAACTGGTGCGAGCCTTCTCACACCTCTATCAACGCCTGGGCGATCCCAATCTGCAACTGCTGATCTCTGGCAATCCCGATAAACGGAGTGGAGCGCTCTTCCCCGATCCGCGTCCTGTGGGAGCCGACCTTGGGATGAGTGGGCAGATTATCTATCGCTTCGTTGAGGATGAGGATAAAGCCGCGCTTTATAGCGGCGCGAGCGCTTTTGTCTTTCCCTCGCTCTACGAAGGCTTTGGCCTGGACCCGCTCGAAGCTATGGCCTGCGGCGCGCCCGTGGTCTGCTCGAATCGCACCTCGCTCCCCGAAGTAGTCGGGGATGCTGCGCTGAACATCGACCCCGATGATCTATCCGCGATGGTCGATGCAATGTATCGCGTGCTCACCAGCGACGAGCTGAGCGCGGACCTCAAAGCACGCGGTCTGGCACGCGCCAAGTTATTTAGCTGGCGCAAAACGGCCAGCGAGACACTCGCGGTCTATGAAGAAGCGGTTGCCAGAAAGAAGAAATAAACCATCATGCGCGTACTTATGCTCTCAAAAGCCCTGGTAGCGGGCACCTCCCAACGCAAATTGGAAGAGCTGGCGAAGTGTCCCGGCGTGGAACTGACCCTGGTGACACCGCCCTACTGGCAGCACGATAACGGCACCAGGCTAATGCTAGAGAAACTTTATACCAGCGGCTACCAGATGATCGTCACCCCGATGGCCCTTAACGGCAATTATCACCTGCATGCATATCCCAAACTGGGGCAGATCATGCGCAAGGTCCAGCCGGAGATCGTACATATCGACGAGGAGCCATACAATTTCGCCACGTTCCAGGCTATGCGTCTGGCCCGTCAACACAAAGCTCACGCGCTCTTCTTCACCTGGCAGAATCTCCCGCGCGACTACCCGCCGCCATTCCGGCAGATGGAACTCTATAACTACAAGCACGCCAGCGCAGCCCTGGCTGGCAATCGCGAGGCAGTCGAGGTATTACGAGGAAAAGGCTATAAGAAAAGTGTCCACGTCATCCCTCAGTTCGGCTTCGACACCGAGATCTATAAACGCAGCACGCCACGTCTACTGCGCGCGCCGGGTGCGCCTTTCACGTTGGGTTTCGGTGGTCGCCTGGTTGAGACCAAGGGACTGCTCACCACCATCCAGGCCCTGACGAGTCTGCCCGATTACTGCCAGGCCGTGTTTGTTGGCGACGGGCCGATGAAAAGCGTGCTGGAGGAAGAGGCCGCGCGCATGGGCGTCAGCGAGCGCGTACATATCAGGCCGGGAGTGCCCACCTATGAGGTGCCCAGAGTGCTTGAGACATTCGATGTGCATGTCCTCCCCTCGCGCACGTTTCCCAACTGGAAAGAGCAATTCGGACGCACCCTGGCCGAGGCCATGGCTTGCGAAACTCCGGTCATCGGTTCCGATTCCGGCGAGATACCCCACGTGATCGGTGACGCCGGGTTGGTCTTCCCCGAAGGCAACGCCCAGGAACTCGCCGCACGCGTGCGCCAGTTGCTCGACGATCCCGACCTCTACGCCAGGCTGGCCGCGCGGGGTCGCCAGCGCGTGCTGGAGAACTACACACAGGAGCGGATCGCGCAGCAGACGTTTGCGGTGTATCAGGAGATGCTGGCACAGTCGAAAGGATAACAATACATGGACACGAACATATCCTTGCACGATTTATCTTCAATACAAGCGAGAGCTGAAGCTGAGGGAAAACAATGCCTGGTCGGAGCGGTGATTATCAATCCACAGAGAGAACTAGCCGAGGGGGGCGCGCTCTATGAGGTGGACTTTCTGGTTGAAATCGGGGGAGACTTAGCTCATCCCCAACTCGAGTGGTCCAAAAATAGCGAGTTCCGTTGGCTCGATCTTTCCGAAATAGAACTGCTCAACGAGAACCGCCAGGAAGCCGATACGTTCGTCTACGATATCGTGAAAAAGGGCCTGGAAATGGCGGCCAGAGTGCGTTATAATCTGTAAGCTCCCTAAGGTGAGCAATTTATCTCCGGTGAGGATTCGAAGAGGGCAATCTATGCAGCAACAGATGCAACAGCAGATGCTTGAGGCAATGCGACAAATTCCCGATGATATCGCTCGTGCGGCCCATGAACAACAATTGGGGACGCCTCAGGCCCGCTATATGATCACAGCATTGCGCCGTGGCTGGCGCTGGCCTCGTTTCATCCTGACATTCTTTACACTGACCTTTTTGCTTGTATGTATCGCATTTTTTGCGATATTTACTCTATCTCCAGAAAACATGCCATCATTTAACATCGATATATTTTTAGCATCGACCATAGCAATATATGCAGTGTTCATGGGATGTTTGCTTGCATTCTGGTTCACCCATAAAACGTATAATATTTATCCCTGCGATGGTGGTCTCATCCTCAAACAATCGATTACCAAATTCCACGTGATTCGCTGGGAAGAGATCGAAACCATCTGGCATACTGCCAGTCGCGCCTATCCCTACTGGCTTTTGAAGGGCCACCTCTATACCATTCGCTGCCACGATGGCTATACCCTGACGCTGATCTTTAGCAACGCACGCAGAAGTCTGGATAACCTGAACAATCTGGATAAAACACTGGAGGAGCAGTTCACCCGCCGCCACTTGCCTTTCCAGTTCGCCGATTATCAGGCCGGACAAACGCTGACCTTTGGGCCGCTGAGGGTTAATCGTGATGGCATCGCTGCTCATGATAAAATATTGTCCTGGGAACAGGTGGCGGATATCTCGCTGTTAAAAGATCGGCGATTGATTATTTACAAGACGAATGAACGGCCAGAAATCTGGCTGAATCTCCCGGTGTTCAAAATACCCAATCTCAGCATTCTGCTGGCTCTGTTTAAGCGGCTGCGCAGTGGCCAGAGTGCGCAGGAGGAGGGTTTGCAGGCGCTCGCCGCTTACGGGACAGCGGCCACAATCGTGCAAACCGTGCGTAAAATCGATCCGCTCCCCGAAGGACTGGCCGCGCTGGCCGAAGAGCAAGGGCTGGGTGAACGGCGCCTGGATCAGAATCTTGGTCGCAGCCGCATGACAAGCGGAGCGCGGATTATCACACTATTGATATTTGAAGCCATTCTGATAGCTGTCGCGATTGTATGTGGTATGGTAGTTCTATCCACGTTTCGATCACACAACTCTTTCTCCAGTCTTCTCGCCAACTCTGGTCTTCTCGCCGAGCTCGGTTTCTACAGTATCCTTATAGCGTTGTATATCACCATTGCCATCATCCGCAGCTTTCAACAGATCCACAACTATACCTACACATTCGAGCGTGGGATGATCCTCAAACGTGGCAAGCAAGACCCTTTGATCTGTTGTTGGGAAAACATCGAGACTACCTGGCGCATTCCTGCTCTCACTTTGTACATCCGGAGTCAGCAGCCAATCATGCCACAGCGTCTGTATGCCTATACACTCCAGTTACGAGATAACACTAAATACACACTTACGCGCCTCAATATCAACCAGGAGTCTCTGGGTAAACTGATCAAAGAGCAAGTTGTGCCGCTGCAATTGCCCGTAGCCATCGCCGCTTATCAGGATGGACAGACGCTCAGCTTTGGCCAGGTACTGGTCAGTCAACAGGGGATCGCGGTGGGCACGCGGCGGCTGCTCTGGTCGCAGGTGAAGTCGGTTTCATTGCAAGGGGATCGGCTGGTCATTTACGATATCACGCAGCGTAAACCCTGGTACAAGCTGAAGGCGAGGCATATCCCTAATCTGTTCCTGTTGTTCGCGCTGGCTGATTACGCGCGAACGATTCCTGAATAGACAAATCACGCCGACGCTAGCCAATCTGGCAAATCCCCAATCGACGGCAGAATCGCGTCTGGATGCACGTGCTCAAGCAGCGGCGAATCGGCCCCGTGCTTGCCAGTGCAAACCAGGATGCCGCGTAGACCGGCCTGCTGGGCACCGCGGACATCGTTCTCCAGGTCATCGCCGACCATCACAGCAGCGGAGGCGGGCACGTTGAGAGAGAGCAGGGCTTGCTCGAAGAAGGCGCGATTGGGTTTGCCCAACACAGTGGCGCGTTTACCGGAGGCCAGTTCCAAAGCGTGCACATAGGGGCCGCTATCCAGTTGCAGGCCCTGCGCGGTTTTCCAGTAACGGTTAGTGTGCATGGCCAGCAGGTCCGCACCCTCCATCAACATGCGAAAGGCCTTGTTCATTGTCTCGTAGGAGAGCAATTCTTCAGCGCCACCAATTACCACGACATCAGCCCGCTCGTCTACCAAATCGATGCCCGCGAAATCCTCTGCGGTATTCCCCTTGGTCAGCAGCCAGCAGCGTTTGCCCGCATAGTGCTGGCGGAGATAGTTAGCGGTGGCAACGGGGGCGGTCATGAGTTGCTTTGGTTCGATCGGGAGGCCAATCGCCTGTAATGCCCGCGCCAGTGTAAGACTGGCCGAGGTTGTGGTATTGGTGACAAAACAAAACGTATAGCCATTTTGCCCTAGCCAGCGCAAAGTGGACGCGGCTCCCGGCAAAGGAGCCATGCTCACATGAAACACTCCATCAATATCAAGCAAAATTCCCCGGATTCGCGACATATGGCCTCATTTCCGTTCATTTTTGTGCAAAATTTACTGGTAATGCAGAACTTCTAAAGATACTATATCATAGGAGAACATAAATGTTGTACTCAGCGTTCTCTAGTAAAGGAGGGCCAGTCACACACCCGTTTGGCGATCTAAACCGTTTCATTAGAGTGACAGGAGAAAGGCCAAAAGCACGTGGCTATGACATTCCCTACAGGATGGTGTATAATAGCCGCGAGGAATAGCCTTTGAAAAGGAGCACAATTAATGAGTGGTGACATGATTGGACGTGTCATCAAGGGACGTTACAAACTCATTGATGAGCTGGGGCGAGGCAGTTTCGCGACTGTCTATATCGCCCGTGACACCAAAAACAACCGCATCTACGCCGTCAAAGTCATGCATTTTGAGTTCGCGGATGACGGTGAGCTTTTGGCGCGTTTTCAGCGCGAGGCGCACATCCTTTTGCAATTGAGCGACCCTCATATTGTACGTATTTTTGATTATGGGGACGATATTGATCTGCATTATATCGTCATGGACTATATAGATGGCCAGAATCTGAAATATCATACCCTGACACACGGTCCCATGGAACCGCTACGCGCGCTGGATTATGCGCGGCAGATCAGCGAGGGACTGGATACAGCGTACAAGCACAGCGTTGTGCACCGCGATATTAAGCCACAGAATATTGTGATTAACAGCAAGGATGTCGTCAAAATCACCGATTTTGGCCTGGCGCGCAGCCGGGAGACGGTTACGCTGACCCAATCGAACGTGTTTATGGGTACAGCCTACTATATCCCGCCTGAACAGGCCGAAAGCGGGCGTTCTGCGGACACGCGCTCTGATCTCTACTCGGTAGCAGCAGTTCTGTTTGAAATGCTGACGGGGAATCCGCCTTTTGAGGGCGAAACGGCAGTAGACATTGTCGTCAAACATATGAACGACAAAGTGCCGTCTATCTGCCGAGTGCGGCCAGAGCTGCCGCGAGAAGTGGACCTGTTCATGCAAAAAGCCATGGCCAAAGCGCCAGCGGACCGCTACAGCACGCCGCGCGAATTTATCAGCGCGATCGAGCAGTTGCAACAGCATGTGCAGGCTTCTCTCTCTGAAATGCATGATCTCAAAGAGCGCCATGGGGAGGATGAGGAGCAAGTAGAGACAGAGAGACAAGGGCGCTTCAGGGTGCTTGGCATTTTCCCGGAGATCAATCTGGCGGACAAGACGGTTGGACGCCGCCATGCTTACCTGCGCAACCAATATGGGCAGTTTACTGTCGAGGATCTCAATGCGTTGAATAAGACCCGTTTGAATGGTGAAATCTTAACGCCATACGAGGAGCGCACTCTTAAGGACGGCGATGTTCTCCGCTTTGGCAGCGTTGAGGTGCGTTTTGAATTGCGATAAAAGGTTTCGTAGGAGCGTGCAGGCAAACGCTCCGCTCTTCCAAGCAGGAGAGGGTGAACGACATGAGAGAGGATCTCGCGTTAGTAGTCATAGCCGCGAAAGCAGCGTCAGCACCGTTTTACAAGAGCCCGTATGTAATAGCGGTGGCAGCGTTAGTTATAGCGGCCATTATTCTGGGGGTGGCACTCATGCTCTTCCGTAGCAGTGGCAAGAAAAAGAAAGACAACGAGAATAATGCTGCCGGGACGCCCGGCTGGCAGTCTGGCCAGCAAGGTGCCGGACAATGGAATCAGCAAGGAGCAGGTATGTCTGGAGATAATCAATGGGGCCAGCAGCAGGCCGGTTGGGGCGCTCAGAACCCCGCTCAGCAACAGGGCAGCTGGGATCAGCAGCAGCAAGCTGGTTGGGGCGCTCAGAATCCCGCTCAGCAACAGGCTGGTTGGGGCGCTCAGAACCCTGCCCAACAGCAAGGCTGGGACCAGCAACAGCAGGCTGGCTGGGGCGCTCAGAACCCCGCTCAGCAACAAGGCTTTGGGAATAGCGGCTCTGGTCAGAGTTGGGGACAAGCAGCCCAGCAGTCTCCAGCGCAGAACGCCTGGGGAGCCAGCGCGCAGCCACAGGCCGCTGCTGCGCCGGCGTGGGGGCAGCCAGCGCCTGCGCAACAGCAGGGCTTCGGCGGCGCTCCCGTCGATAGCCCGGATAGTGATCGCACCATGCTCCGGCCCGGCGGTGGCAGCGCGGCTGGCATGGCAATGGGCGGTGTCGCCCCTGGTCGTTTGGGGATTGTGCGCATTGAAGAAGGAAAAGAGCCAGGCAGAGTGTACGAAGTGCGCAAAGAGGCACTGAGCATTGGCCGCAGCCGCGAAAGCGACATCTTCCTGGAAGATCTGGCCGTCTCACGTCTGCATGCCTCGATCATCAGTCAGGGGAATGGCAACTACGCGCTCAGAGACGAGGGCAGCGCGAATGGGACAAAGGTCAACGGGCAACCGGTCAATAAATATCAGCCCTGGCCGCTTCAGGAGGGCGATAAAGTCCAACTGGGCCAGACGGTGCTGGTTTTTGGCAGGCGCTAACTGCGCTAAACGGGAGCGCGTGAAACCTCCAGTGCCAGGATTGCGTGTATAGCACAAGCAAATGGTACGCCCGGTAGACATGCGCTCCGTTTTGCATGCAGAACGTTTTTTTCATAGGGTAATAGAGTAGGTTATGCAACAAGACCCCCTGATTGGCGCAGCACTTGGCAATTACAAAATTCTGGCTCCCCTGGGCCAGGGAGGCATGGCTCGTGTCTATCGCGCCAGCCAGGAGAATCTTGGCAGGGCGAGCAGGATGGGCACCTGTATATTGTCATGCAACTGGTCGATGGCGGAACGCTCAAGCAACAGATTGACGCCATGCCGGAACGCGCCGGAGGAGCCAGATCGATGGATCTGGAAGAGGTCAATACGATCTTCAAACAATTGGCGGATGCGCTGGCCTACGCTCATCGCAAAGGCATTATTCACCGGGATATCAAGCCAGTCAACGTCTTGATGGACCAGGGTACTCGCCCAATCCTCTCTGACTTTGGGATTGCAAAGGTCTTAGAGGGAACCAAAGAGCTGACCCGTCCAGGAGCAGGCGTGGGAACGCCAGAGTATATGTCACCGGAACAATGCAAAGGCGAGCACGTTGATGGACGCGCGGACATCTACGCGCTGGGCATTATGCTGTTTGAATGCCTGACCGGGCGCACGCCGTTTGTAGGGGATAACTACCCTGCCCTGGCCCACAGCCAGATCTATGAAGATCCGCCCGATCCACGCCGCTTTAATCCGCAGATCCCGCCCGCAGTACGCGATGTCATTCTGATCGCACTCCAGAAGAAGCCGGAGTTTCGTTACCAGCGCGCCGGTTCCATGGCCGACGCGTTCGAACAGGCGATCAAAGCCGCCAGCAGCAACGCAGGCTATGTGCAGCCGGGATCGATGCCCCACAATATCGAGCACACGCCAACCAGTCCGCTCTATCCCTGTCCAAACTGTCAGCGGCCAAATTCATCCGATATGCGTTTCTGCACCAGTTGCCGCTACATGCTCAATCCCTGCCCCTACTGCCGCTTCGAGAATCGTATCCGAGACCGCTTCTGTACCCGATGTGGGCAAGCGCTGGCCGTGGTGCGGATCAGTAGGTAAACTCATCTGGCTGAGGAGCGGAAATCAGATCCAGGGTTTTGCGCTGCTGCTCCTGATGTTCGCGCTGTAGAAGCGCGCGCTGCTCGCTGGAGAGTGCGAGAATCTTGCGAATACGCTCAACAATGATGCGCGGCTGGGTAGGTTTAGTGAGGTACTCAACTGCTCCTGCCTCAAAACCATGAACCTGATCCACCAGTTGGGTCAATGCGGTCAGCACCAGCACGGGCGGAGCGACCTGGTGACGGGCGCGCAACCAGTGTAAAACCTCCCAGCCATCCACCGGGCGCATCATCAAATCCAGCACAATCAAGTGAGGCTGAAACTCAGGGATAACGGCTATGGCCTCCTGACCATCCGAAGCACCGCGCACATCAAAGCCGGAATGTTTGAGATAGATACAGAGGACGTGCTGGATATTTGCATCATCCTCCACCACGAGAATACGGGCGGCCTCTTGCTGGTCGCCAGGGTGAGTCATCCGCTTTTGCGGAAAATCAGGATCATTCACTATTTCACCTCCACAAGAACACCAGCGCGATTCAGAGAGCTAAGAATCCTGCATCTTGCATTATAAAGGGTGCCGTTCCAGGGGAAAACGCACTTCACCGCAGGTGCGCGGCGATGTTTCTTCTGTGCGGCGTAAGGTAAATTGCCCTTTTAGATCACCAATCAAATTGCGGATCAGCGAGAGGCCCAAACCCTCACTACTCTCTTCCTCCAGCGGTTCAGCGGGCCCATGGCCGGTATCGAGTACCTCAACCACGACCTGACCGTGCTCTTCATAGCCGAGGATAGAGACTGTGCCCTCGCTCATGCCTTTCATACCATGTTTGATAGCATTGGAAACCATTTCGTTCAAGACCAGGGCAAGGATCGCAACCGCGCGCGATGGGATGACAATCTCACACGGCATCACTTCAAACGTAATATGTGTCTCTGGGGGCCGCATATTCGCATTGGCCACGCCCACAATCTTGCGAGCAATCTCATCAACGCGCGCCTCGCTGACATCTTCGTGCGAGAGCAGATCATGTGTCGCAGCCAGACCCTGGACGCGATTGACGCTCTCAGCCAGAATATAGCGCACCTCCGCCGATTTCGTGCGGCGGCGCTGCAGCGAGAGAATGCCTGCCACAGTTGCCAGGTTATTCTTCACGCGGTGGTGCAATTCGCGCAAGAGTACCGACTTCAGCTCCAGGCCACGGCGCGTCTCCTCATACAGGCGCGCGTTATCAATCGCGATCGCCGCCTCATTGGCGAATGTGACCACCAGCTGCATCTGTTCCGGGCTGAGCAGGTGGCGGTGGCTGCTATAGATACAGATACAGCCCAACACCTTGCGTTTGACCTGTAAGGGCACGCAGAGCACCGAATGGATATCAGAAGAAACCATCGGGTCCTGGCGCAAGAAGCAGCGCTCATCGCTATACAGACAGTCAATCGCGCGCGTCGGCTGACCAGACTCCACGGCTTGTCCGGCGCAACACTGCCCTACGGGAACATGAATACCGCTGACATCAGCGCCGTGCAGGCCGTAGTGAGCCAGCACGTCCAGATGCTGGCGCGTGGGGTCAAGCTCAAAAATACACGAGCGCTCAGCACCACTCAACTGTACGGCCTGGGTAGTAATGATCTGCAATACGCGGTCCAGGTCGAGAGTAGATGCAATAATGCCGGTCACGCGGTGAATGGTTGCCAGTTCGTGAACTTTGCGGCGCAGTTGCTCATCGGTCTGTTCATAGAGGCGGCCATTCTCGCTATTGATCGCGATAATTCCCGCCACAACCTCCAGGAAGTTGATCTCCTCACCCGAAAATTCACGCGGCTCGGCGGTCTGTACGCTGATCACGCCAATTAAGCGTTCAACGTTGCCGAAAAAGATAATTGGCAGAGCCATCAGACCGCGATACTCCGGGCCATAGGCGCGCGCTTCAGAAGCAAACGAGGTATCGGCCAGCGTATCGCGCACCAGCAGCGGGCGACCTTTATCGGCGACCCAACCGCTATAGCCCTCGCCCAGGCGCAAAACGTAGTGCATGCCTCCCAGGGGACGCGGGCCGCTGGTCGCGCGCAGGGTAAGAATGCGCTGTAATTCATCGTAGAAGAAAATGGAGCAGAGATCGACATTCAGTTCTTCCGCCACCTTCTGGGCCGTGACCTCTAAGGTCTGATCCAGGTCAACCGCCGAATTGCTGATACTATTGATACCCTGCAATGTTTGCAAGCGGCGCTCCAGGTGCTCGCCCAGTTCCCGGCGTTCCACCAGCACACGTTCCATCACACTTTGATAGCCCCTGGTCAGGGCCAGGAGCGCGGCGGAATGCAGTTGCAAAAGCCGAGAGAGAGACTCAAACTGAAAGTGCGGCTGTTCAATGAAGAGGTATTTACATTGGTTGACCAGGGCATCCACACACACTTGCAGGCCCTGTAAGCGCGTCTCTAACTTCCCACCTTGCTCGGCCAGGGCGCGGCCAGACTGCTCAAACCGCACGATAAACTCAGCAGGTTCGCTGCTGACTGACGCGTTGAGGAGAAGCCACGCATCGCTCCCTTCTTCAGGCCCGGAATCAACCCCGAGTGCATCCTGGAGAGAGACACGCAGGCGGGAAATATGTTGCGCCAGAAGTGCGATGACCTCGATTTTTTCAGCATCAGCACCAGCAGCATCCCGCTTTACCTGTTCATACACCACGTTTTTTACCCTCTTCTGGCTGTCGCCTAACTGTGGTGAGTATAGCATACGAGCAAGCGCCTGTCCATGCAAATTTTTGTCCCTTATAGCCCATTTATCCGTCTCTGGACAGAGCCAGGCGACTCATTCGTTAAATTCAGTGCGACCATTTGGGATTCCCTAGCATGAGAGGTTTGTAGTATGAGATGCATGAATTGTGGATTACCACTTCCGCCCGATCGCAACCTGGCTCAATGCCCGCGTTGTAACGCCCCATTGAACGAGTTTCAGGGAGTGCAGCAACAGCAATTTGAGCAGGCGGGTTGGGGCAACATGGGAGGAGCGGCCCAGCAAAATCTGTGGGGGCAAACGCCTCCACCCAATCAGTATGATCCATATGCCCCGCAGAACCAGGGCGGGCTAAATACCCCAGGCATAAGCGGTTTCAATGATGGCATGGGGGGTACGGGATCGGGGCTACAACAAACGCCTTTCTCGGCCAGGCGGCCA
>WNFI01673210.1_pt1 | contig 15782 bp, 15 predicted proteins | sample 5400471 | NCBI WGS metagenome assembly WNFI01 (sample SAMN13153348, study PRJNA577476) | soil metagenome | isolation source: 100 cm saprolite on Douglas fir-dominated hillslope | place: USA:California | collected 2013-09-17 | reverse complement strand
CGCGTGGGCGCCTACCGTACGGCATCGGATTTCACGGGCATTTACGTGCCTTTGGCGGGAATTGGCGCGAGCTGGCTTACAGGCGTAATCAAGCACGATGACTATCTTCGCGAAACGGGGTATTTGGCGGGAGAAGCGATGGTCGACACTACACTTTTTACGACGATGTTTAAGTACGCGGCGGATCGCGTTCGCCCCCAATCGAGCGGTTCGTCGGCGGTGTCAGGCAAGTTCTGGCCGGACGACAAATCGTACCCCAGCGGCGATTCGTTCCCTTCCGGGCACTCTGCGGCGGCATTCGCGTTCGCGCACGTGGTGGCCAGCCGGTACCCAGACTGGAAAATCAAGGTAGCGGTATACGGCCTGGCGGCTGCGACCGCATTTTCGCGCGTGGCCGGGCGTGAGCATTTTCCGAGCGATGTGCTGGCCGGCGGCGCAATCGGCTATCTGATTGGAGGCTACGTCGTCCATCTTCACCAGGCACGCCCGTCGCGAAACCGCATCATAGTCAGCCCCATGGTGGGCGGGAATGGCTTGGGAGTTTCGCTGGTATTTTCAAGATCGGATCGTGCGGAATCGCGCTGAAGCGGGTTCTTGACACTGATTTCGGTCACTCCTCCACTTCGAGTAGGCCCCCATTCGTCCAAAGGCTCACACCGGAGACCTAGTTGCTCACTTTTACGAGCAGGAGGTACCGAATGCGAGCGATTCTTTTTGTCCTATTGTGCACACTGCTTCTCGGATGCAGGACTAACGAGTCTCCCGAGGGACAAGTGGACGACCTGCAAATCACGGCGCAGGTGAAAACTAAATTGGCCTCCGACGTCGGAGTCTCCAGTGTGACGAATATCTCGGTAAATTCCACCAATGGGGTGGTAACGCTTTCAGGGCAGGTCAATTCAGACGATGTCCCAACCAAAGCCGAAGAGGCTGCCCGGAATGTTCCGAAGGTAGTTCGCGTGGTGGACTCCCTGCAAGTCACCTCCAGGACCGCACAAACGGGCAGCTGACCCTCATTTATCTGAACGTTCTGGCGAACCAGGCTGAAAGGCTTGCCTGTTTGGCGCGGCACGGCAGGTGTTTTCGCGAACTCGCGGGTTGTGTAAGAAGTTCCTGTCTCGCCAACAAGCGCTTCGTGAGCGGGTTGAGGTATGCGCCGAGAGTTAAGTTCTCAACCCCGCTCCGGTGTGGCCAGAAGGCGCTACTCGTCATGCGGGCTCTAAATTGTTGATGTGCTTCAACGCACGAAAGGAGAAATTTCATGCATTCATCGGTAATCGCAGTAGTCATTACGCTGGTAATCGTAGCCATCGCGCTTTGCTGGATGTTGATCCGCAAACGCCGCAGCGAACACCTCCGCAAGCGTTTTGGGCCCGAGTACGATCGTGTGGCACAGGAACACCGTAACCAGCGGCGGGCTGAGGCCGTTCTTGAAACCCGCGAGAAGCGCGTCGAACGTCTGCACATCCACCCGCTTACACAGAAGGACCGAGACCACTTTGTTCAAGCCTGGTTAGCGGATCAGGCTCGCTTCGTCGATGACCCCAAAGGCGCCGTCACGGAAGCTGACCGGCTCGTCGCCGATGTCATGAGGGCGCGCGGCTACCCTGTGTCCGAATTCGAGCAGCGCGTCGAGGACATCTCAGTGGACCATCCGCACGTGATCGAGAACTATCGCGCGGCGGCCGGGATCGCCGAACGCCACCGGCGTGGCGAAGCAACAACGGAGGACCTGAGACAGGCGATGGTTTACTATCGACAGCTCTTTGACGATTTACTTGAGACCGTCGAAGTGAGGCGGTAAACGGTATCTCGGAACGTTCGACAATGCGTGGGTGCGGTTCGCAAAGGCGCTAAAATTGGGATTACGAACCGATCATGTTTCGAATCGCACTCGCCAACCTTCGGTTCCCGGCGACGCCCGAGGAGTCCGTCACGTTGGCCGAGAAGGCCATCGCGCGAGCGTCGAACGAGCGCGCCGGGATCATCTGCTTTCCGGAATGTTTCGTTCCTGGTTACCGGGGACCTGGCAAGCCGGTGCCGCCACCCGACGCTGTGTTTCTTGAACGCGCCTGGTCCGCCGTTCGAGCGGCCGCTGCGAAGGCAGACATTGCGGTTGTCCTCGGCACCGAGCGTATTGTAGATAGCGCTCTCTTAATCACCGCCCTTGTCATCAATCGGGACGGAACGATTGCCGGTTTCCAGGACAAAGTACAGCTCGATCCCTCCGAGGAGGCCACCTATTCGCCTGGCTCCGGGAGGCGGATCTTCCAAACCGGCCCGCTGACCTTTGGCATCGCGATCTGCCACGAGGGTTGGCGCTATCCGGAAACAGTCCGCTGGGCCGCGCGGCATGGCGCGCAGATCGTGTTCCATCCTCATTTCCACGAAGCTGTGCCTGGCGGTTACCGGCCCTCGAGTTTTGCCGATCCCGCAAACTCATTCCATGAAAAAGCTGTCTTGTGCCGCGCCGCCGAGAACACCTGCTATGTCGCAACAGTGAACTGCGCCGCTGCTGGGTCGCCGACGACTTCAGCCGTGGTGCGGCCCGACGGAACGCTGTTCAGTTACCAGCCATACGGTAAAGAAGGCTTACTCATCGCAGACATCGACCTAGCTGCTGCCACTGGCCTGCTCGCGGCGCGCTGCAAAACGGCCTAGAAACTTGGGCGGGGTGGCCTGCGCGAATCCGATTGCAGGAATCTCGATTTGGGCGCGCCGCGGTGATCGCACGCGCCGCGCCGGCTACCGGCTTTGCCAGCCTCAAGGAGCGCATGTAAGCTGGAAGGTCCACAGGAGTGTCGGCAAGATGAACCCCAACGGAATCTCTCGAATCGCAGCGGCTCTTGTCCTTGCTGGCGCCGCCGCTGTCACCGGCCAAACCACCAGCGAAAGCAAAGGCCCTCCTCCCAAATACGATCCAGTCTCCGTCGAACGGGGGAAGGCGGCCTTCGTGTCCGCTTGCGGTTTCTGCCACGGCTCGAACGCGAAAGGTGGAGAAAAGGGACCCGATCTGCTTCGTTCCGTTGTGGTCTTGGATGATGAAAATGGAAAGACGATCGGCCCGGTTATTCTCAAGGGCCGTCCGGAAAAAGGAATGCCGCGATTTCCCTTCACAATCCAACAAATCGGGGATATCGCCAACTTCCTTCACGACTCTATAAAAAATGCTATCGACCGGGACAACTATAAGATTCTCAATATCGTTACGGGCGATCCGAAAGCGGGGGCGGCTTACTTTAACGGCACGGGCCACTGCACGTCGTGCCACTCTGTGAATGGAGACTTGAAAGGAATCGGTGCAAAATATGAGCCGGTCACCCTGCAAGGCAAACTCTTGCAGCCCAATTATTCCTGGACCGAAGGCACACCCCCGCACCCCGTAATCGCCTATTCTGTGACCGTAACGCTTCCTTCAGGCGAATCGTTTACGGGTGTGCCAGTCACTTTGAACGACTTCAATGTCGCGCTCCGTGATGCCGACGCCGCCTATCATTCCTTCAAGAGAACGAAGGATGTCCCGCGCGTCGAAATCCACAACCGGCTGCAAGCGCACTTGGACCTCTTGAGCCGCTATACCGATGCCGACATCCATAATCTCACGGCCTATCTGGTGACATTGAAATGAAAATCCAATCTCTGCGTGCGGGCATTTTTCTTGCCTTGGGTGCTGCGTCGATGCTTGCGCAGATGCTCGATCCAGCCTTGCTCACCAAGCCCGCTACCGATGCCTGGCCGACCTACCACGGCGATTATTCCGGCCGACGTTTCAGCACATTGACGCAAATCAATCAATCGAACGTCAAGCACCTGACGCTGGCTTGGATCTTTCGGATCAAAGTGGGAATCACGCCTAACGCAATTGTGGGCGGCGAAGGCCCCGTCCCCGAAGGCCCCGCAACCGACCCCGGCGTCTCCACAATCAAAGCCACACCATTGATGGTGAATGGCATCCTCTATTTCTCGACTCCCGACAACGCCTGGGCCGTCGACGCCCGCTCCGGACGCGAAATATGGCACTACGCCTGGAAAACCAAGGGCGGCATTCACATCGGCAACCGCGGAATGGGCATGTACGGAAGCTGGCTTTTTTTCGAGACCCCCGACAACTACCTCGTTTCTCTCGATGCATTGACCGGAAAAGAGCGCTGGCACAAGGAAATCGCCGACGTGAAGCAGGAGTACTTCTCAACTCCCGCGCCGATTATCGTCGGCAACCATGTCTTGGTGGGAACGGGCGGCGATTCACTCGACGTCCCCGGTTTCCTGGAAGCTCATGACCCCGAAACGGGCGACATTCAATGGAAATGGTGGAGCGCGCCCCTGAAGAAAGGCGACCCGGGATTTGAAACCTGGCCCGATGAATACGCCATGCGTCATGGCGGCGGTATGACTTGGATCCCAGGTACCTATGATCCCGACCTGCATCTTTATTACTTAGGGACAGGCAATCCAAATCCCGTTTTAACCGGCCGCAGCCGTAAGGGAGACAACCTCTATACTTGCTCCATCGTTGCGCTCAATGTGGACACCGGCAAACTGGCGTGGTACTTCCAGCCATCTCCCCACGACACCCACGACTGGGACGCCGCGCAAACCCCGGTGCTGATTGATGCCGAGCTCGACGGCAAACCGCGCAAGCTCTTGGCGCAGGCCAACCGAAACGGCTATTTTTTCCTGCTGGATCGTACCAACGGCAAGAACGTACTCACCGCTCCGATGATTCGCTCGATGAACTGGTCGAAGGGCATCGCTCCGAACGGTCAGCCGATTCCGGATCCGGCCAAGGAGGCGACCGTTGATGGCGTGCTCGTTTCGCCGCCAACAGATGGAGTCACCAACTGGCCCCCGCCCAGCTTCGACCCGGAAACTGGATTGTTTTACGTCGGCACGTCGCAGCGATTCAGCATGTTCTATCTGACCGACACTGACCCACATCCCGAGGGGTGGGGCGCGGCCGAGCGCGACGCCGGGTACCTAGGCGGCGATCTGGAAGCGATCGATATCAAGACCGGCAAAATCGCGTGGGATCACCACTATCCTTTTGGCGGCGGACCTGTCGGCATTTTGACCACCGCGGGGAAACTCCTGTTCACCGGTGACGGCTCGCAGCACCTGGTTGCATTCGATCCTGCAAACGGGGACATCCTCTGGCATGCCGGCCTCGCCGACGACCTTAGCAACGGCCCGGAAACTTACATGCTCGATGGCCAGCAGTACCTGGTGGTAGGCGCGGGCGATTCCCTCTACGCCTTCACGGTCGAGCCGTGATTTGGCCGTCCGGGTTGACGTCCTGCGCTTTCTGAATCTGGACAAATTGCCAGCCAAAGCGGCCCTTGATGCAGAGGTTGCCGTGCGTAACCGAGTGGTCGGTGGGTGACGTGACGCGAACGATCTCGCCATCCTGCGCATGAACGGTGAGCTCGCAGCCTACGCCGCAGTAAGGGCAGATGGTATCGGTGCGGGTCTGGCGGGACTCGTCCCACGCGCCCGCCTGGCGCATGTCATATTCGCTCTTGAACATTAGCGCCCCGGTAGGGCAGACGCCGATGCAGTTGCCGCAATAGACACAAGCGGAATCGGGCAGCGGGACGTCGAACTCTGTTGCAATGTGAGCCGAGAAGCCGCGTCCGGCGACGGCGATCGCGAAAGTATTCTGCGCATCCACGCCGCAAGCCTCCACACATTTGTAGCAGAGAATGCATTTTCCGTAGTCGCGTACGTAAAGATCGTTATCAATTCTTACGCGTTGGGCGACGGTGGCGGCGGAAGGGCCGAAACGCTGGGGTCGCGCTTTGTAGCGCTCCATATAGGACTGGAGCGTTGGAGCCGTCGACACGTCTACCGAAGAAGCCAGGAATTCGAGAACGAGTCGCCGGCTGAGCTGGACGCGTTCGGAGTCCGTTTTGATCACCATCCCCGGCTCGACCTTGCGAGAGCAGGCGGGAACCAGCGTGCGGGAGCCTTCCAGCTCGACCACGCACACGCGACAAACATTCACCGGCGTGAGGCTCTCGAGAAAGCAGAGCGTGGGCGTGTCGATACCCAGGCCTCGGGCGGCATCGAGAATTGTGGAACCTTCGGGAACCGAGACGACTTGCCCATCGATCTGGATTTCGATCTGGAGGTGGGCTCGCGAGGGTGGTGCCTCGGGAACCGGTCCGCGAGGAACGGGAATCAGCGGCGATGGCGCGAGCGCTTGTTCGCTCATGGAAATAAACTCCACCGGTGGAGGGCGGATTCGATGGCGCTGGATGCGGTCTGGCCCAGACCGCAAATGGATGCGTCACGCATGGCTTGCCCCATCTCTCGCAAAGCGACGATCTCTTCGGCCGCAGAATGAAAAGGCCGGCCCTCAATCAGGCGCTCGATCCCCTCCTGCTGGCGAATGGCTCCGACCCGGCAGGGAACGCACTGGCCGCAGCTCTCCTTGCGGAAAAACGACGCGATCCGAAGCAAAATTTGTTTGAGGTTCACCGTGTCGTCAAACAGCATGACGACTCCGGAACCAAGCGTCGCGCCGATGGCGCGCGTGCCTTCGAACGTGAGCGGGGTGTCGAGTTCTCCGGGAGAAACGAAAGCGCCGGCCGCGCCGCCCAGCAACACGGCCTGGAGCCGCCCGCTGCCACCGACGCCTCCGGCCAGGTCGATCATGCTGCGGAGCGTAGCGCCGAACGGAACCTCGTACACTCCGGGACGGATGATGTGGCCGGAAAGACAAAACAGCCGGTATCCCACCGAATTTCCCACGCCGATGCGGGCGTAGGCAGCACCGCCGCCGCGAATGATCTCCGGAATGTTGATCAGCGTCTCGACGTTATTGACAACGGTCGGCTGGCGAAAGAGGCCGGCCTCGGTCGGATAAGGCGGCTTGTTGCGCGGCTCGCCGCGGAAACCCTCAATCGAATTGAACAGCGCGGTCTCTTCACCGCAAATGTACGCGCCCGCGCCCCGGCGCAGTTCGATGTCGAAGCGAAGGCCGCGGCCGAGAATGTGATCGCCCAACAGTCCATGCGCACGAGCTTCTTCGATGGCGTGCCGCAGCCGTTCGGTAGCCAGCGGATACTCGCCGCGAATGTAGATGTAGCCACTTTTCGCACCGACGGCCAGGGCGGCGATGGTCATGCCCTCGAGGATGGCGAACGGATCGCCCTCCATCACGACGCGGTCCTTGAATGTTCCGGGCTCGGATTCATCGGCATTGCAGACCACGTAGTGAGTGCGCGCCAGATGCCGCTGCTTGTGAAGCGCTTCCCATTTCTTGCCCGTCGGGAAAGCCGCGCCGCCGCGGCCGACCAGGCGCGACGCGATCACCTCGCGAATTATGCTCTCGGGTCCCAGATCGAAAGCCCGGTTTAGAGCTTCGTATCCATCGAGCTGCCGGTAGTCGGCGAGGCTCGACGGATCAACGTTTCCGACGCGACGAAGCAGGCGAAGCTGCGTCTGGCCCGCCTGCGGAACGGAGCGCGCGTCCGAAATGTCTGGCGCTCCAGGCAGCCGGCCGTCCGCGGCATCGCGCAACAGCGCTTCGAGAACGCCGGGCTCCGCCGGAGCCAGCACGGTTTCCCGCGGCGTTTCGCCGGCCGCACTGATTAAAGCTGCAGGCGCGCGTTCGCATAAACCCAGACACGGGCTGCGAAGCCAGGTCGCGCGGCCGCCCGCGCACGGCGAGCGCTCCGGCCCGAGCGTTTTCTCGAGTTCGGCGCAAAGCACGTCCGCGCCGCGGATGATGCAGCCGATGTCGTCGCAGACGTGCGCCACCACCGAAGGCCGAGGGCTCAGCGAGAACATCGCGTAAAACGATGCCACGCCGTGCACTTCGGCAGGCGCGATGTCCAGTCTCGACGACGCATAGTTGAGCGCTCCGGGACTAATCCAGCCAACACGCGCCTGAATCGCATGTAACACGGGGAGCAACCGATGCCGGCGCGAGCGCGCTTCGTGCCCACCAAAAGCGGCGCGGCCCTCCTGTTCGATCCGCCGCGAGCCGCCCTCCCAGCCCGATTCCGGCGCTGGCGGTCGCTTTGAACTCTGACGTCCCTGACTTGGGGTCGACAGCGTCAATCGTGAGCTCGTTGGTGGCCACCTGTCCGTGGAAATGCACGGTCAGAAAGGCAAGGCCCGGACGCAGCCCCGAATCGAAGCGAACGGGAGCGACGACGGAGCCGCGGCGCGAAGTGACGCGCACCGTCTCCCCTTCGCGGAACCCGTAACGCGCGCCATCTTCGGGGGAAAGATCGAGCGTCTCGCCGTGGCGCAGCGGCGAACTGTAGCGCCCGGTCTGCACGCCGGTGTTGTAAGAATCGAGACGGCGCCCGGTGGTCAAACGGATGGGATACTCTTCATCGAGCGGGTCGACGGGAGGCTCGAACTCAACGGCACTGAATGGCGCGCGCGGGCCGATCAGCGGCGTTTGCCAGAGGCGGCTGTGCAGATACATTTCGCCCGGATGAGACTCGTCATAGCAGGGCCATTGGATACCACCGAGCTCCTCCAGACGGCGGTAGCTCATACCTGCGTGCATCGGACTGAGCTGGCGCACCTCGTTCCAGATGCGTTCTGAATTCGGCTCACCCCAATCGTGGCCGAGGCGCCGGGCCAGATCGAAGAGAACGTCGATATCGTCGCGTACACCCGCGGGCGGAGGCACAGCGCGGCGGACGCGCTGCACGCGACGCTCGCTCGATGTAACAGTGCCCTCCGTCTCGCACCATCCGGCGGCGGCCGGTAAGACCACGTCGGCCATCGCGGCAGTTCGGGTGTAGAAAAGATCCTGGACGACCAGACATTCGAGTCCGCCCAGCAGCCTGAGGGCGCGGTGACGGTCGGCTTCCGAATCGGCGGGATTCTCGCCGAGTACGTAGAGCACGGTCAGCTCGCGGCGCTCCATGGCTTCAAACATACGTTATTCTGGCCGCGCAGCGGGTTGAGACCGCTGCCATAGCGGCCCACGTGGCCCGTGAGCAGGGCGAGATTGATGAGGGCGAGAACATTGTCCACCGCGTTGTGATGCTCGGTGATGCCGAGGGTCCAGCAGATTTGCGCGCGCTCAGCCCGGGCGTAAGCGTGGGCGGCCTCCCGGATAACCGCGGTGGGCACGCCGGTCTCACGCTCCGCGCGCGCGAGCGTATACTTCTCGACGCAATCCCGATAGGCCTCGAATCCGCTCGTGGCGTGTTGAATGAAGCTTTCATTGACCAACCCGGAAACAATGATTTCGCGAGCCATGGCGTTGGCCAGCGAGATATCGGAACCCACTTCGAGGCCCAGCCACACGTCCGCCCACTGGGCCGAGGACGTGCGCCGCGGATCCACAACGTACAGCCGGGCGCCATTGTGCACACCCTTCAATACGTGGTGGAAGAAGATAGGGTGCGTCTCCCGCGCATTCGCCCCCCACAGCAGGACCACGTTCGCTTCTTCAATCTCGCGGTACGAACTCGTCCCGCCGCCCGCCCCGAAGACCGTCGCCAGACCGACGACGCTGGGGGCGTGTCAAGTCCGGTTGCAACTGTCGATATTGTTGCTCCCGATCACCGAGCGGACGAATTTTTGGGCAACGTAGTTCAGCTCGTTGGTGGTCTTTGAGCAGCTAAACATGCCGAACGTGCGCGGGTCGTGCTTCCCGATTGCGGCGCGAAAGCTCTGGGCGACGCGGTTGAGCGCTTCATCCCATGTGGCCGGACGATGCCCGCCATTTTCGCGGATCAACGGCTGAGTCAGGCGGCTATTCGATGGAATCGCCATGTGTGTCTAGAATAGCCCAACCAGGCGGCCCGCCCGCGGGCGAGCAGTTCTCCGCCTTAACGGTTGTGTGCCGGCGAATGTTCTTAACGGGCGAGAGCCAGCCGGAAGGCGGCCATTTGCTCGCCGTTGCGAACCAGCAGGACATCGCCGGCCAGCGCGGGGTGGTTCCAGGTTTTGCCCTCGATCGCCGGGAAGCGCGCGAGTTCGGTGAACTGATCGGAAGTCGCCTTGACCAGCGCCAGCTCGCCTTCTTCTGACAGCACCAGCATCACGTCCTGATCGGGCAGCAGGATGAGCTGGCCGTTGCCATAGCGTCCGCCTTTCCAGACGCGCTTGCCGTCCTTTAGGTCGATGCAGGCGAGAATGCTGCCGTCGAAGCCGAAGGCGTGGCCATTGTGCACGACGAAGTCGTTGAAGTAGGGCTTTAGCCCCATCGAAGTCCAGCGCTCTTCGACCTTCCATCCGCCGGGTCCACGCGCGGCGGCGATGCGGCGGGTACCGCTGCTGTCGCTCACGCTCATCAGTATGTCGCCGTCCGCGGTCAAGGCGGGCTGCACGATGGGATAGCCCTTCCAGGCGTGCTCCCAAAGAGGCGTGCCGTCGGCGAGCGCGACGCTGGTCACGCCGGCTTCGCTCAACAGCAGAACCTGTGCGACGCCGTCGATGGTCACAAGATGCGGCGAGCTGTAGCTGGCGCCGTGGGCCGGGCCGACCCAGCGGCGGGCGCCCGTGTCGCGGTCGTAGGCGGCGAGCTGGCCTGAGACGCCGATGATGACGGCGTCTTCGATCACCAACGGCGAGCTCGAGAGGCCCCAGTGCGGAATCTTCATGCCGGTGTCGGATGCTGCGTTGCGGGACCAGATGACAGCGCCATTATCGGCGTTGAGCGCGTGCACAACTCCAGTGGCGCCGAATGTGTACACGCGATCCTTGCTGAGGGTCGGCGTCCCGCGCGGACCGGGGCCGCCGTTCGATTCCCAGAACCGGGTGGCATCGCGATGTGCCCACACCGGCTCGCCTGTGGTCAGGTTGTAGCAGGCGACCACCTCGTCGGGACCGCGCTGCTCCTGCGTGTAGATGAGACCGCCGCGAACTGCGAACGACGACCAGCCCGGTCCAACCGGCCGGCGCCACAGTGCAACAGGCGGCGACGTTTTCCAGTCAGTGTTGATCCGCACGCCCGAAACGATGTCGTCGCGATGCGGTCCGCGAAAGCCGGGCCATACGGCAAGGGTTTCGGGTTCTACGGGCCGCGCCGGCTCGGGCGCTATCCCGGCCTTGGCCACGAGCTGTTTCTCAGGAGTCTTGGCTGCTGCTTGATCCGGCGGACGCTTCTCCGGCGCGTTGACGGATTTCGCAACGGGGGGTTTTGCGGGAGTCTCCACTGCTGTCCCCGCCGGCGGCAGCGCTCCTGGCGCGTTGCCGGACACAGCCACGAGCCGGTCCTCCGCGGTTTTTGCCCACCGCCAATGCAAGTCGCTATGGAACCTGCTGGCGGTAAACCCGCCAGTCTTGACCAGCGCCCACGCTCCACTGGCGCACAAGATCGTCGCAACCATCGTCGCGCGCCGCAGTCGATCCGAGAGACGGCTGGTGGTCACCGCCCACACGGCAAAGGCGAGGCCGAGTGGGTCCCGCCAGCAGCGCTAAGATAACGTCGTCGGGCCGGACGAGAGGAAGGCCATAACTAACGAGGCACGTCAGTATTGCGATGACCACGCCGGGCCACAGCCGGAGCGGCTTTCGAGCGGGTGCATTCATTTGGGCCCCACAGTTCTATTCAGCCCCAATGGGCATCAATCGGATCTAGGTACAAGCATACGCAAGAGGAAGGCGGAACGTTCACATCAATCGCTGTATGCGTGTCGTGTTCCCATACACACCGCATCCGCGCGCTTCTGCGTTTCGCTCGGATGGTTGCGTGTCTTAACGTGGTGCAATCTAATGTCAGATGTCTATGCTTCATGGCCGGCGCCATCTTCTGAAGTCCATGTTGGGTTTCGGGGCGAAACCGCTTCTCGCGCAGGTGGCGTCGCGCCGAGCCGGCCAGGACCAAGCCAGCGGCTTGAAAATCGCGCACCGCCTGAATGCAACAAGTGTTACCGACGACGATCTGCTCTTCCTGCAGCAGATCGGTCTCACCTGGGTCAGGCTGGAGTTTCCGGAGGCCGAGTTGAGTTTCGAGGAACTGCGCGCCGCGCAGCAGCGTTTCGCCCGGTTCGGTATGGGCATTTTCTCCATGTCCAATTGGGGCGGCCGGGGCGTGATCAGGATATCGAGATCTATCGCCGTTTTTTGCGAAATCTAGGACGGCTCGAAATCCCGGTGGCATCCTACGACTTTCACCCCGCGAACACGTACACCACCAGCTACGTGCAGCGCCGGGGCTACACGGCCCGCGAGTTCGATCTGAACGATTTCCGGACCCGGATCGAGAAGCAGGCGTTCGAGCGTGAGTACTCGGCTGAAGACATCTGGTCGAGCTACACGTATTTCATGAAAGCCGTGCTGCCCGTGGCGACGGAATCCGGTGTCAAGCTGGCTTTGCACCCCGATGACCCACCGCTCGCCAGGATGAACGGCGTGGCCAAGATCTTCACCGATTACAACGGCTACCATCGCGCCGAACAAATCGCGGGCCAGAGCGCGCACTGGGGCCTGACATTCTGCATCGGCACATGGTCTGAAGGCGGCGACCGCATAGGAAAGAACGTATTCGAGATGATCCGGGATTTTGGCGGGCGCGGAAAGATTTTCGAGGTGCATTTCCGCAATGTGAGCGGGCCGCTGCCACACTTCGTCGAGACGTTTCCGGACGACGGATACATGAATATGTACGAAGTGATGAAAGCCTTGCGGCAAGCAGGCTTCAGCGGCGCCGCCGAGCCGGATCATGTCCCCAAGCTCGCCGGCGATACTGGCATGTTGCGCGCGGGCACAGCGTACTGCATCGCTTATATGCGAGCGCTTTTGCAACGGGTAAACGAGGAAGCTGGGTGAGCCCGCAGAGTGCTCTTTCCCGCCGGCGCTGGACCATCATCGCCCTGTTGAACGCCGGCATGATCATTGCCTATGTCTCGCGCTCGAATCTGCCGGTGGCGCTCGCGCTGCCGGATTTCATCCAATCGTTCTACCTGTCGGACTTGGACCGGGGCACGCTGAATTCCGCGTTTTTCTGGTCTTATGCGGCGCTGCAAATTCCAGCCGGATGGGTGGTCGACCGTTACGGCGTTAAGTGGCCATATGCTCTGAGCTTTCTGTTTTGGTGCCTGGCGTCCGCCGGCACTGTATTTGCGCGATCGGTCGGACAGTTGAGCGCTTTGCGCGTGATCCTAGGAGTTGGAGAGTCGGTTGTGGCGCCGGCCAGTTACAAATGGATCCGGTTCAACTTCGCGGAGAAGGAACGCGGCCTGGCCGTGGGGCTTTATATGGCGGGCACAAAGATCGGTCCGGCGATCGGGCCGCCGTTGACGGCGTGGTTAATTCTGCACTACGGCTGGCGCATCATGTTCCTGATGATCGGGCTGGGCGGGCTGGTCTGGCTTCTCCCCTGGCTTGGGCTGGTCCAGAACGACGCCCGGCCGCCGGCAAAGGAGGGGTGGGGAAGCGCCGCGGCAGCCCCGATTCCGTTTAAACGGTTGCTGACCGGCCCGGTGGTCTGGGGCACCGTCATCGCGACGTTCTGCTACATGTACTTTGTGTACTTCTGCATGACCTGGATGCCGGCCTACTTTGTCGAGCAGCGTCATCAGTCGCTCGCGCAGATGGGGTGGTACACGTTCTATAGCTTTGCCGGCATGGCGGTGATGGCCGCGCTCGGCGGGTGGGCCGCCGACGGAATGATCCGGCGGGGCGGCAATCCGGTTACCGTGCGGAAGTGGTTCACGATTGCCGGATTTGCGATCGCTTGCACCGAGCTCATCGGCGCTCGCTCGCCTTCGCTAACAGTCGCTGTTATTTTTGCCATCGTTTCGCTTTCGGGCCTCGGACTCGCCACCGCTAATTACTGGGCTATCACGCAAACGCTGTTTCCCGCCGGCGCCATTGGACGCATGGCGGGCGTGCAGAACTGCGCGGCGAGCCTGGCGGGCATCGTTGCGCCCATCGTGACTGGCTGGCTCAAGCAGCAGACCGGCAGCTATGAAGCACCCATGAACGCCATCTGGATCGTGCTGGTGGCCGGCATCACATCGTGGCGTACTTGATTATGGTCCGGGAGAAATACGCACTCGTTGTAGCTCCATAGACATGCCTGCATCGTGACTGCGGAGGCCGCAGCGCTGTTATTTGCCGCCCTTGGGGCGAAGGAAATTTAGCGGGTCCCTGAGGTTTTGCAGCTCGCGGTAATAATAGAGCGGCGCCGGCCGGCGTCCGTTGAACTGCAGCCGCTTCAGGAAGTCGATTTCATTCTGCGTGGCATTGCCGCTGAGGGAGGCGTCCTTGAGGAACTCTTCCAGGCCCGGCTCAGGCTTGACAACCGGCTCAGGTTTCTTTTCGACGAACTCAAATCTCTTGACGCGCTCGAGGGCCAGCCTGCGGTTCAGCACGACTTCCACGCCAAAAGTTTCAAGATCGATGTTCCACGACTCGATCAGCGGATCGAGAAACGAGATGCAGTTTTCGACTGACACATGGAAGACATCCGTATCCAGAAACTCGAGAATCAAGACCCTCATTTCCTCATAGCTTCGTTTGCTGAGCCGGGCCACCAGGCGGAGCCAGTTTTCACTTTGCAGTTCTTCCCTGGCGACTCTTTTGGCCACATCCAAAAGCTTCTGTGTGACGAGGCGCTCGAGCTCGCCAAAGGGTTCCTTCTCGAAGATGCCGCGTATCTGTTTGCGTTTGCGCGGCTCGCACTTGAGGAGAATTAATTCGCGAAAGTCGCGAAATAACGGCCTTGGCGGCTCGGCGACTTTCTTCCTCAACGCCTCCTTGCGCTGGAGGTCCGCCAATTTCGCCAGTTCGCCGCTCGGGAGCTTCAGGAATTTTCCGATCTTGTCGTAGATATCGGTCCGGTCAGGAGCCGGGGGCGCCTTCTTTCGCGCGAGCAGCTGTGAAATGTAGGATTCCGTCACTTGCGCGGCGGCCGCCAGGTCCTTCTGCTCGAGCCCCAGTTCTTTCAATCGGCGGCTGATCACCAAAGGAACGTCCATTGCGCCTCGCTTCCCTGCTTAACTCGATGAGATTAATCGACACGCCAAATATCGCACATTTGTCTTGACAAGTAAACATACTTAACCTATTATAGTTAACGTCTGAGCATTCCTGCCCACTCTGCAGATTCGCTGAACTAAGTCAGCCGATCTGAGTCTTCCCTTCTTAGCCAGCCCCCAACCTAAGGAGGTTGCATGTTCGCTCGCAAGGCATCGCTACTTTTTGGCGCCGCGCTCATCGCGGCAGCCGTCACACCGTCGGTCAAGGCCGACCAGTGGGACAAGAAGACTGTCATTACCATCAATGAACCAGTTCAGGTGCCGTCCTGCTGCAACCCCGACCACGTGGTCGTGCTGCAGCCCGGGACGTATGTCCTGGCGCTCGTGGATTCACTTTCCGACCGGCATATTGTGCGCGTCTTCCAGCAGGATGAGAAGACTGTGGTCACGACCATCCTGGCCATCCCGAACTATCGCCTGAAACCGACCGATAAGACCACGTTCCAGTTCTGGGAGACTCCGGCCGGCCAGCCGCGCGCGATGCGCGCATGGTTCTATCCTGGCGACAATTTTGGCCAGGAGTTTGCTTATCACAAAACGAAGTCTGTTGAAATAGCCCGAGTGGCCCATGCTCCGGTACCGGCGGTCGTGGTTGAGACGGAAGCTGAGCTCAAGAGCGCGCCCGTTGTAGTAGTTGACGAAAAGGGCGAGGAGAAACCCATCGAGGTTGTGGTGGCCAAGAGTGAGCCGCCGGTGCAACCAGCCCCCGAGCCCCAGGCTATGACGCCTGTCGCAGCCCCGATGCCGGTACACGAGGCGCCAGCTCCAGTGAAGATGCCTGACACCGCCGGCGAATTTCCGCTGTTCGGACTGATCGGCATT
>WNFI01026884.1_pt1 | contig 15782 bp, 13 predicted proteins | sample 5400471 | NCBI WGS metagenome assembly WNFI01 (sample SAMN13153348, study PRJNA577476) | soil metagenome | isolation source: 100 cm saprolite on Douglas fir-dominated hillslope | place: USA:California | collected 2013-09-17 | reverse complement strand
TCATAAACCTGATCGCTAAATTCCAACCCTTTCTGTCTAAATCCTCGGGGCCTCCCGGTGAAGGCTGGTTCGACAAGCAAGCTTACAAAGACCAGGTCTCCTATCCGCGAAACCCTGTCCGTGCGATCGGGCAGCTCAATGTTTTGATCCCCGAGATGAGGTCCGTGTTACCGCAAATCCATCAACCGGTTTTGCTCGTGCACTCGCGAGATGATCACTATGTTCCCCCGGAGAATATGGAATTGATCTTTACAGCCCTTGAGCGTGCACCCGAGAAAAAAAAGGTGTATATCACGGGATCCGGCCATGTGGCCACCAAAGATGCCAAGCGGGAACTGGTCTTCCAGATAGTTTATGACTTCATCTCGCGCCTGGAGGCTACCCGGCTCCAAGATCGTGCACGCAAGAGCGGGCCGCGAGGAAAGCGCAGCTCCCGATGAATCGATCCCTGCCGTGGCTCGGAGCAGTCCTCTTTACGTGTGGTATTGGCGAGGGAAGTTCTTTTTGTTCCGACCGATCTACCTGCAGCAACTTGGTGCACCGCCACTCCAGACCGGTGTGATCCTCGGCGCGTTTGGTGCGATGACCACTCTGGCCCATATCCCGGCCGGCTGGTGAATGACCAGGGGTACCATACACAAGAGTTGCACTTTGACTCTGGCACACACCCGTTTTATTTCCAACATGCTCTTGTAATTGCCTTTCAAAAAGTGGATAATAAGCACAGCAAGAACTGAGGCTAATATGAAGAATGGCATGCTAATTCGTCCTATCGACTGGCTCTTAGTAATTCTAACGGTCGCACTGGCTTGCAACTTACCGGCTGCCGGGGGATCCGCAATCCCCAATCCCACGTCCGCCAATGCATCTTCCCCGTCCAGCGCAACTAATTTGCCGCCGAGTCAAATACCAGCGAGTACCCAGGCGGTAGCCCATCTTGTTTCTCCTGTAGATATGCAAGCGGGCGGAGTACTCAATTATGATGTGGATTCATCCGGAACCGGTCCCCAACACCGGACACCCTACGGAGATGCATACGACCTCAATCTCTTCGAGCGGCCGTTTACGCAAAAGGATATGACCTATCTACCGAATGTGGATATCGTCACCTTCCAGCTGAGCTTAGACGATGCTTGGTACTATGTGTTTGTCACGTTGATCGGCACAAATCCCAACGATCCGATCAACATAGATTATGGCGTGGAAATCAATAAGAACAGGGACGGTTTTGGGGATACCTTGATCTGGGCGCAGCCACCGTACACTACCACCTGGTCGACAAATGGGCTTAAGGTTTACACCGATCCAAACCATGACACGGGTGGCGCCTCCCCGGTGAAGTCGGACGCAAAACCGGGTGTGCCTTATCCGGGAGATGGCTACGAAACCGTGATCTTCAACCAGGGCCAGGGGGCGGATCCGGATCTAGCCTGGGTGAGGATCGATCCTCAGAATTCATCCATAGTTGAATTCGCCTTCAAAACAACCCTGGCTGGCAAGTCGTTCATGTGGGGTGCCTGGGCGGATGCAGGATTGAAGGATCCAACCAAGTTCAACTACAACGACCGATTCACCGAAGCGGAAGCGGGCTCCCCGATCGCGGCCAGCATCTACTATCCGATCAAATCCATCTATGCTGTGGACAATACATGCGGGGCCGCAGTGGGTTTCAAGCCTACGGGTTATGAGCCCCACCTGTGTTCAATCACCGCCCCGGTGGTCAAAAAGCCAAAGCCACCTGGTGGGCCCACCAGCTGCACACCGCCTGTAGGGTGCACTCTTGACTCTACCGGGTGCAACTGCAAATAATCCATAATGGACATTCACAGCTTTGAAACCACCGTTGAATGCTGCGACCAGGCGGCTGAGGTCCTCCTTCAGCAAGATGCCCATATTGGGGATCGCATTTTGAACACTCGCCGCATTAGACGGCTCCAGGTAAGCCGGCACTATATGAACTTGAAGTTCGGACAGGTCGACCCGCACTACAGCAATTCCGGCGTAGGGTCGCTGAGGATCAAGCCTTAGTACTGCCTGCGACATCAGAGGCTGGCCGTTGAGGGTGGCGCCGGATGCCTACCAGCAGAGCCGCGGATCTGTGCTCACTACATCCGTGGAAAGAGTGGGGGTGAGGGAGGCGGCGCCCTTATTTTGCAGCTCTGGCGCGGCAATCGGCGTGTTCAGAACGGGCGCCGTAGGAGTTGGCTTTAAAGGCTGAGGAGCGGCAGTCCCGTTGGCTGGTACGACTAGTGGCGTGGGCCTGGCCGGCCTTGCAATATTGATCTGCAGTATTGCCCCATCGATCGAGGATTGAAGCTGGCTAAAACTATCTCTGACACTGAAAGATACGGTTTCCAAAGTTTTATTGTCCGAAATGAGGCCCGTTTTGCCGCAAATCCAAAAACTGGTTCTGCTAGTGCACTCGCGAGATGCGCACTATATTCCCCCGGAGAATATGGAATTCATCTTTGCTGCCCTTGAGGGAACATCCGAGAAAAAAAAGGTATATATCACCGGATCCGGCCATGTGGCCACCAGAGGTGCCAAGCGTGACCTCGTCTTCAAGACGGTCAATGATTTGATCTCGCGCCTGGAGGGTAGCAAGATCCAAAATCGTACAGGGAAGAGCCGGGCGCGTGGAAAGCGCGGCTCCGCATGAATCGATCCCTACCGTGGCTCGGAGCAGCCCTCTTTGCCTGGGGTATTGGCGAGGGAATGTTCTTTTTGTTCCAGCCGATCTACCTGCAGCAATTGGGTGCACCACCCCTCCAGATCGGCGTGATCCTGGGCGCGTTCGGTGCCATGACCACTCTTGCCCATATCCCGGCAGGCTATCTTGCAGATCGCATCGGACGTCGCCCCATGTTGATCGCCTCCTGGGTCACCGGAGTACTCGCTACACTTCTCATGGCGTTTGCGCTCAGTCTGCCCATATTCGTTGTCGGAATCTTGTTCTATGGCCTCACAAATTTTGTGGTATCCCCGATGGATAGTTATGTGACCGCTGCACGTGGCAAATGGTCGCTGGCACGCGTTTTCACTTTCATGAGCATGGCCTATAACGCGGGCGCCCTATTGGGCCCGATCACCGGGGGGTGGATCGGCGATCATTACGGGTTGCACTCCATTTATTTCATCTCCGCCGGAATATTTTTCATTTCAACGCTCCTGGTACTTTCCATAAAAGCTCAACCGCGCGATCACCACGATCCGGAGAATCCACCACAGAGTTTGCTCAAAAACTCGCACTATCTCGGCTTCCTAGCGGTTTACTTTGTGGTCGCGTTTGCAACGTATCTGGCGCAGCCGTTGTCGCCCAATTTTCTCCGAAATCAACATGGGTTATCGCTCAGCGCGATTGGCGAGCTGGGTTCGGTCAGCGCGCTCGGGATCACCTTGTTCAGCTACCTCCTGGGTAAATTGGAGGCGCGCTCGGGGTTTATCCTCGGCCAGATCGGTTCGGCGGCCTTTGCGTTGATCCTTTGGCGCGCCAGTGATTTCGGTTTGTTCACGATCGGCTATCTCCTCCTGGGGGGCTACCGCGTTTTGCGGAATTTGGGTGTGGCGCAGGTTCGTCCTTTTGTCCATGAATCACAAATGGGAGTTGCCTATGGGATCGCCGAGACGATCGGCTCGAGTACCTTTCTCCTCGCGCCGCCGCTCGCAGGGTACCTCTATACGATCGCTCCCGCTCTCATGTATCCCGTTGGGTTGATCCTGATGGGCTTCGGACTCGCGGTCAGTTTGATCTTTATTCCGCGCTCAAAGAAACTTCCCGTCGACCATATCGAGCTGGAGCCGGATATTTAGGGTTGGATCCCATGTTGGAGATCGTATCTTTCACTCTTGGGCCCGTCTCAACGAATGCATATCTGGTCGCGGATTCGTCGACGCACGAAGCGGCGGTCATCGATCCCGCCTGGGACGGTGAAGTCATTCTCCAGGCAGCGAGCTCACGCGGCTGGAGGATCGCACACCTCTGGTATACGCATGCACATTTCGATCATATTGGCGGGGCGGCCGCCATCGCGGATGCGCTCAATCCCCTTCCGCTGGTCGCGCTGCACCCAAACGACCATGTACTCTGGCGGGCGGCCGGGGGTGGACCACTATTTGGTTTCCAAATCGATCCGGGTCCTGAACCGACCATCGATCTTACCCAAGGACAGATCTTGAGGCTGGGAGAGGTCGAATTCGAGGTGCGTTTTACCCCGGGCCATACTCTGGGTCACTGCATCTTCTACGTGCCGACGGCCACGGTGTGCTTTTGCGGGGATCTGATCTTTCAAAACGGTGTGGGTCGGACGGATCTTCCCGGGGGTGATTGGGCCGCGCTCGAAAACAGCATTCGGACCCAGGTGCTGACGCTGCCGGATGAAACCCGCCTGCTCTCCGGTCACGGACCTGAAACCACGGTGGGTGCGGAACGAAAATCCAACCCCTTCCTTGCGGCCCGCTAACCTGATCGGATCCAGTCGCATGTGGGCTAAGGGTTCCGTTCGCGGATCCCTGCAGCATATGAAAAAGCAGGTCCCGATTTTGGGACCTGCGTGCATCCACCTGCGCGAGCAAGCCGGTCAAGGCCTCCATGAATGCGTCGTTGACCATCGCTTCGTTCGCGGCGAGCATCTTCTCCATCCCGGCCGCGTCTGGCGCCTCCAGGAGCTGCTCGATGAACGAGACCTCGGCAGGAGTGGAGGCGCTTTGAAGGATCTCAACCATCTTTTGAAGTTTGCCCATTCGGGCATAATCATTTTTCTCAGAAGCCTGTTTGAGGAGGCCCTGCACCACATCCACTGCGTCCTGAGTAAATGCCGCCAGATTATCCTGGGTCGCCCGGGCGATATCGTCCTGGGCGAGAATTTTTTCGACAAATTCCTGAGCCTGCCGGGTTCGCGCTTCCAGTTGCTTATCGACCTCGCTCACATAATTGAGTAATTTCTCACGCAGCTCTTCCAGCTTTTTCTTCTCATCCCCAACAGCCTTATCGATCATCTCGGTCAAATTCTGGAAGAAGACATAATCCATGCCATTGCGGGCCAGGGAGACAAAGGCTTTCAAACGCGCCTCACTGGGAGCCTGGATCATCAGATCCAGCAGCTTTTCGCGCGTCAGGCTCTGGCCGGCCTCCTGCAAGGATTTGGCCGCGGCTTCCAGTTCGCCGACCGACTCCTGGAGATGGCGTCCATATTCGGTCTCGGTCAAGAGCTGCTTTTGGAGTTCCCCCATTTGTTTGGCGATCTGATCCTGACCACTCTGGGTTCCTGCCTGCAGCAGCCGGCTGAACAGGGCGAAGAATTGCTCGTCGAAGAGCGTAACATTTTGTTTGATGAGCTCAGACCGTACTTCTGCCGAGGTAGCCTGCAGGAGGCGATCGATCAAACCCAGTCGATCCTGCTGAGCCTTGATCATGGCCGGGGTGATCCCGTCCTTGCCTAGGATCGTTTCCATCATCGACTCGTACGTCAGATTGGCCGTAGGCTTGAGCAGATAGCCCTTCCGTTTTTCCGCCGGAAGGCGGTTCATGATCTGGGAGATCATGGGTCCGATCAATTTTTCCTGCTCGTTAATGGGCAAACCCAGTTCCGGCGGGAAGTAGGTCAGTAAGAGTTCCTTATCGGAATCGTGGTAGACGATCGGAGTCGCCAACCGTCCTTTATATCCGCAATACGGGCAACGTGCCATGTTGGAGACACCGCCGAGCAGGCGCTGTTTGGCGCCCGGGTCATGGCTCACGTCGAACAGTTGTTCGACGTTCGCCGATATCATTTGCTTGCAGCGAGGGCAGGAGATTTGAGTTTGAGCCATGTTCCATTCCGATTGATTGGTTTATTTCCGAGGTCGTTCCAAATGTCGTCAGGACCGCAAGGGACGAATTCGACGACCCATCATTCAATTAGCTGAGCAATTTTTCCAGTCTATCAATGTAGGATTCCATCACCTGGAAGGTTTCTTCGACGGGCTTGGAGCTGGTCAGGTCGACCCCGGCCTTCTTCAATACGTCGAGGGGGTAGTCCGACGAGCCCGACTTGAGAAATTCGAGGTAGTGTTCGACCGCATGTTTTTCGCCGCGCAGAATACGACCGGAAAGTGCGTGCGCACCCGAGATCCCGGTGGCATACTGATACACGTAATAATCCGCGAATAGGTGGCCAAAAGTCGACCACACCATTCCGACCCGCGGCCGGTCGACCCGTACCTTGGGGCCAAACCCCTCGCTGAATAGATCCGCCATCAGGCTCATCATCGAATCGGCAGTGAGCGGTTCACCCTTTTCTACGGATTCATGAGTTTGCAGCTCAAAGCGGGCTAGGGTCGGCATCTGAAAGAAGTACCGGAAAAAGTTCGCCATCGCCTCTTCGATCAGGGCGATCTGTAAATTGGTGTCCTCGGTGGTATTGAGCAAATGCGAGCGGACCATGGCCTGGTGGAAATTGGAGGCAACTTCGGCCACGAACAGGGAATAATCGGCATACGCCAGCGGCTGGTGCTTCCAGGTGAGGTAGGAGTGCATTGAGTGGCCGAGTTCGTGTGCGAGCGTGCTCAGACTGCTGACATCACCCGTGAAGCTCATCATGATGAAGGGGTGGGTACCCGGAGCACCCCACGAGAAAGCGCCATTCTGTTTTCCCCGGTTGGGCGTCGAATCCACCCATCGCTCGTGCAGGCATCCGTTGCGTATGATCTCCACGTACTCCGGCCCGAGCGGGGCCAGCCCCGCACAGATCAGATCAACCGTCTGCTCGTAGGAAAGCCGAACCTTCTTTTTTGCAAGCGGGGCCCACATGTCGTAATACGTGATCTCGCGCAGACCCAATGCCCTCCGGCGCAGCTCAAAGTAACGATGCCAGGTGGGCAAATGCTTTTTGAAGGTGTTGATCAGGTTGTGAAAAACCTCAACCGGGATGTTGTTTTCAAACAGGGAGGCTGCCAGACTGGTTTGATGCCGGTGGGCGCGCATCGAAAACACGTTCGCCTTGATGGATGTTGAGAGGTTGCTCGAGAGGGTATTCTTAAATTCCAGATGGCGGCTCATGTAGCTTTCCCAGGCACCCTGGCGTGACTTGCGGTCAGGCTCTACTAGGATCTTGTGGATCGAATTTTGCGTGACTTCGATCTTCTTTCCCTTGCTGCTCAGTGCCGCCGGAAATTTGAGATCGGCATTCGTGAGCATACTGGCGGTATTCTGTGGCCCGCTGAGCGGATCGCCCAGCATGCCCAGAAGCTCTTCGATCTCCCCCGAGCGGACATGTTCTTGCTTGCGGAAGAGATCGAGAATGGCCTGTCTCTGAACCGCAAGCTTCGGATCTGCCCTCATCCATTCATCCAATCTGGCCTGACCGATCTCTAGGATCTCAGGGCGCAGGAACGCGATCGCCGCGGCGACCTCACCCATCATTCCCTGGGCCTTGCTCTGCATTCCTGCAGCCTCCTGATTGGTGGTGTCAACGGCATAGGAAAAACCCGCGTAGACCAAGACCCGGCTGGCCCGCACGAAGATCTGTTCCGATTCTGAGATCGCGGCGAGCAGGATTGCCGGGCTATCGCCCAAATGGCCCTGATATTTTTTAATGCCTTCTACATCCGCGAGGATGCTCTTGACCTCTTCTTCCCAGGTTTTCCGCGATTTGAAGATGCTCTCCGCATTCCAGGTATATTTTTTTTCGACTTTTTCACGAGGTGGATCAATGCTCATGATCATTCCTTTCAAGAGTCAAGAATGCATATTGATTTGTCGAGGGAAACAGGCTGGACTGGGAATAATTGCCTGCTGATTTTACCACCCCCCCTAATGGGGGAGCGAGAAGCAGATCGTGGCCCCCGTTCCCGGTTTCGGGTCGGCCCAGATACGGCCCCCGTGTGCCTCCACGATGGCGCGTGCAAGATACAGACCCAGCCCGGCGCCTTTGGTTTGCTGGACCGCGCTCGTCGAACGGTAAAAACGATCGAAGATGTGCGCGAGATCGCGGGCCTCGATGCCGGGTCCCTGGTCGCTGACGCACACCAGCACCTGCTGAGGCCGTAGCTGGCCGCTGATCAGGATCTCGCCATCCGGTGCGTACTTGAGAGAATTCGAGACCAGGTTCGCGATCACCTGCTCAATGCGTGTCTCGTCCGCAAGCAGAATCGGAAAATTTTCGGGAAAGTCGGTCTTGATAGTGTGCTTGGTGGACTGGCTCGCGAAGCGCTCGGCGATCCGTCCAGCCAGGGCAGGCAGGGAGACATCGGCCTGATTGAGATTGATGCCCCCGGCTTGCAGCCGCGAAGCGTCGAGCAGATCATCGATCATTTTTGCCAATCGATCCGCCTCCTCCTCAATCACTGTCAGGCTTTCGCTGACCGTCTTGCGGTCCCAACGGGCATCGTCGCGTCGCAGCGTCGAGGCATAACCCTTGATCAAGGCAACCGGGGTCCGCAGCTCGTGGCTGACGATCGAAATGAAGGTGGATTTCAGTTCTTCCGCCGTGCGAAAGTGCGTGATATCACGCACAGTCACGATAATATTGCGCAGCTTGCCGTCCTCGGAGAGGAGCGGTGCATAGGTTACTCCTACAGGTACGGACGGTGGCAGCGGGCGTTCGAGGTCGCCTTCAACATATAATGTGGCATTCGGGGTGAGCGGCCAGCCGGTTTTCTCTGCCTCTTCCAGTGTCGTACCCTGAGGTTCCTTTTCCCAGCGGATGATCTCACTTTGATTCCGGCTGACGATGTCCGCGCGCGTTTTCCCGTACAGTCTTTCAAATGCGCTGTTGCATCTCTCTACGGTTTGGTCAGCGTTCAAGATCAGGATGCCATCCGCCGCCGAATCGAGCAACGCGTCCAGCCGCTGTTTTTCATACGCGATCTGGCCGTAGAGCTTTGCGTTGTAGACTGCTATCGCTGCCTGATTGGCAAAGGACTGCAAAAGTATACAGGTCTTTTAACATGCGATTGAGCTCACGGACATCCAGCTCGCGGACCTTTTCCTCTCCGAGCAGAGGCTCGAGGTAGCTCAGGAACGCCGGCTGGATCTTGTGGGCGGTGGCGACCCGCCAGCCTTCGGGCTCGATCAGCGCGATCAGGCCGGCCTGCCCGGCCAGCATTTCAATCGAAACGCGCAAGATTCTGTCCAGCAGCTTCTCAAGATCGAGCTCTTGGGTAAGCAGTCGGGCAATTTCGAGCAGGTAATCGCGTTGCCGGACACGGAAATCGGGAAGCATCTTTCCACCTGGGTACTAGAGATAAAAATATTTTATCATCTCAAAAGTGGAAGACTCTAAGAATTGCATCAAAAAGTTATTAACGTGCCTCCGCAGCCCCATGGCGGGTGGTGGACGGAAATGGAATGACCCCCCGGGCCTTCTAGGCGGTATTTTTGACGCCGAGCTCTTTCTCCGCAAGGCTGATCGCTTCCTCGAAGATGAGCAGGCCGTCATCGACCTCCTGCCTGGTGATCGAAAGCGGCGGAGCAATCCGGATGACACTGTGACCGCAGCCCAGGGTGAGAAGGCCCCGCTCGAAGGCTAGTTCTACCACGCGGCCAGACAGCTGGGTGGCGGGTTCCTTCGTCTCGCGGCTCGTTACGAATTCGACACCGATCATTAGTCCTTTTCCACGCACATCCCCGATGCTTGGGTGCCTGGCTTTGAGCTCCTCCAGCGCATCGAGCGCGTACTCACCCACCTCAACGGCATTTTGCATATATTGTTGCTCGATCAACTTGATGGTCGCGAGGGCGGCAACACAGGAGATCGGATTCCCCCCATATGTATTTCCATGCGAGCCTTTCTCCCAATCCATAATCTCCCGGCGGGCGATGGTCGCGCCCAGGGGCATTCCGGAGGCAATCCCTTTTGCGATGGTGATAACGTCCGGTTCAATACCGAAATGTTCGATCGCCCACCACTTGCCGGTGCGCCCCATGCCGGACTGGACTTCATCACAGATCAACAGGATGCCATGCTCATCACACAGTTTGCGCAGGGCGGGATAGAAACCCTGCGGCGGGATGATGTAGCCGCCCTCCCCCTGTATACTTTCCACCAAGATGCCCGCGACCTCTTCTGGCGGAAGGATATGCTCGAGGATCTGGTCTTCGATATACCGGACCACTGTCTCGCCATAATCTTCACCTTTGCGGCGTTCGAGGACGGGATGATACGGATCCGGAAATGGGGCATGCAGCACGCCTGCCATCAGGGGGTAGAAACCTTTATGATATTTCGGCTTGGAGGCCGTGAATGTCACGGCGCCCATAGTCCGACCGTGAAAGGCGCCGGTAAAGCCGATGAAGTTGGACCGCCCGGTATGATAGCGGGCCAATTTGATCGCGGTTTCAACCGCTTCCGTTCCAGAATTGGTCATGAAGGAAACGCCGTTGTCGTCAAAGGGCGCGATCGCCGCCAACTTCTCACCGAGCTCGATCCATACTTCATGGTAGAAATCGGATGAGATGTGGATAAATTTTTCTGCTTGATCCTGGATCGCCTTGACGACTACCGGATTGGCATGCCCGGTGGAAACCACTGCAATCCCGGCCATAAAGTCCAGGAAACGGTTCCCGTCCACATCCCACACATCACAGCCCTTCCCATGATCCATCACGAATGGGTATCCCCGGGCATAAGAAGGGGAAATGACCGCAGAGTCGCGTTTGATCAGTGCCCGGGCTTTCGGTCCAGGTAACGACATCGCATCCATATGGGACTCCTTATCTCAGACTACTTCAACTATCCGTGCGTTCTATCCTGAAGTTCCTGATCGGGGAGTTCTGAGAGTGAAATCTCTGCGAAGGCCAATGCGCCGAGCAATCCGGCATCGTCCCCGAGCGCGGCCATTTCGATCTTCAGGTTTTCAAGATAGCGCGGATGAAAGACACGCTTGAGCAGGCTGGCGTGAAATGGGTCGAATAGTAACGCGCCGACCTGCGAGACCCCTCCACCGAAAATGACGATGGCCGGGTCGAAGGTATGCAAGAAAGACGCAACGGCAATCCCCAGATATTCCCCCGCTCGCCCGTACGCCTCGAGTGCCAGCGCGTCTCCGCTCTTGGCCGCGTCGGCAACCGCGCGCGGGGTTAAGCCCGGGTTCGGCTGCAGACTGGATTTTGCGCCCGAGGCCAGCTCCTGGTTCACATACTTCACTATAGAGGGCCCCGAGGCAAATGCCTCCAGGTGACCCGGGAATCCGCACGAGCATACCGGTCCGTTCGAGTCCACGGTGGTATGTCCGAGTTCGGTCGCCATGCCGTGGAATCCCTGCACCAGGCGGTCATTGGCGATGACTCCGCCTCCAACCCCGGTGCTGACGGTCAGGTATAGCAGGTCATGGTATCCGCGACCGGCGCCGAACTTCCATTCTCCCAATCCTGCCAGTTTGGCGTCGTTATTTAGGAATACCGGGACATTGAAATGCTTGGTCAGATTTGGACTGAGAGGAAAATTGACCCACTCCTGGATGTTCGGTGTGCGCAGGATTGTGCCGGAATAAGGGTCCAGCGGGCCCGGCGAGGCAGCCCCGATGGCCTCCACTTTTCCGTCCTTAGGCCAGACAGATTCCACAACGCCCACCAGACGATCAAAGACTCCCGGTTCGCTCGAGCGGGTATCCACGATCTGATGAAAAACTGGTTTGGTATTCTCACCTTCAAAAAGTGCGGCCCTCAAGTGCGTCCCACCAATATCGATCGCGACGATTCTCTTCATGGCTTCATTATAATTCACGATTGCATGCCAATCCTTGAACCGGACGGGAAGTGGGGCGCAGGTGCCGCGTCTGCTCATGTCATCCGCTACACCGGTGAGCTCATATCCAGATCCCCCGCTGCAATATAATGTGCTGATGCGGATCCGGAATATTGCTCTCGTCCTCGCGGTCTTGCTGGTCGTGTTCGCGGCTGTGCTGGTTGCAAACTATGAATCTGCCGCCCGGGATCTGCAGTCCGCGCAGGTTTCCCAGACCGCGGGACGCTACGCCGACTCGGCCAAACTTTATGAATCCGCCGCCCGGCAATCATTCTGGCAGAACGATCTGTGGGAGAAGGCTGGCCTTGCGGCTTATCAGAGCGGCGACCTCAAGAATGCCCTGCGCCTGCTGGAGATCGCCCGGCAAAAAGGTTCCATCTCCGCCGCAGGTTGGGATGCGTTAGGTTCGGCCTCCTGGAAGTTGGACCTGCAGCCCTCCGCGCTCGCTTTCTGGAGAAGCGGCATGCAAGCCCATCCCTCTTTTCTTCCCCTGCTTGATCATCTCGCTCTGGCGGAACATGAACAGGGAGACTACGCCGCCGAGCAGGGTATCTTGATCAACCGTCTTGCTCTTGCCAGCGACGCTGCCTCGCATTATCGGCTTGGGCTGCTGCTTACAGATTCAGATCTCCCTCGTGCGCAGACAGAGTTTCGGGCAGCTTCAGGGCTCAATCCTGAGTTCAGTCCGGCCGCGCAAACCATGCAGGTCACTCTAAATCTTGCTCAACTTGAATCCAACCCGTCACGACGGCTCGTGGTGATCGGTCGGGGATTGGGACTTGTCGAGGAATGGGGCCTGGCCGCCCGGGCGTTTCGTTCGGCAGCCGCACTCGACCCCAGCAATGCCGAAGCCTGGGCCTGGCTCGGTGAGGTAGAGGGGCAATTGGGCCAGGACGGCAAAGCAGACCTGGACCGCGCAGCGGCACTCGCTCCGATTGAGCCGCTCATCCATGAAATGCTGGGTCTTTATTGGAGGCGAGACGGTGATTTGTCGCAAGCTTTGAAAGAATACACACAGGCCGCCCAGCTGGAACCCGCGAATCCTGCCTGGCAGGCGGCGCTGGGCGACCTGTTCACCCAGTCCGGCGATCTGGTCTCGGCCTTGAACGCATATGTGACTGCTGCAAACCTGGCGACGAATGACCCGACGTATCTGCGGTTACTGTCAACGTTTTGCTCGGACAATAATGTTCACGTTCTGGATATCGGCCTGCCATCCGCACAGAAGGCCGCGGCACTGGCACCCGATGATCCCCAAGTGCTTGACGCCCTCGGCTGGTCTTATCTAGAATCCGGCTTTCCAAAAAGCGCGGAACAAAATTTGCTCAAAGCGATCAAAGCCTCCCCGGGCCTGGTGAGTGCTCATCTTCACCTGGCGGAAACCTATCTCCAGGAAGGGAACAAAGCATCCGCCCTGCAGGAACTTGAGCTCGCCCGGCAGCTCGATCCAAATGGAGCGAACGGACAAGTTGCAGCTTCATTACTCAAGCAATATTTTCCATAGCGGGCGTTGAATTCTCCGCCCGGTCATTCTGATAAAATCAAGGGCATGCCCGCCCCCCGCGCTGCATCTTTCCTCTGCTCATTATTTATTTCCATTACCCTGACCTCCTGCGGCGGCGTACCCGGGGCCTCGCCGTCCTCAAACCTTCATCCGACCGCAGCCGTTTTATCTGGAGCCAAGCTCTTTGCGGACGATTTTTCCTCGCCCGCCTCCGGTTGGGACCGGGTCAAATATGGGCAGGGCATCATCGACTACTATGGGGGTGGGTATCGCATGCTGGTGACCGCATTGCAAACGGATTTTTGGTCCACTCCGCATAAGGATTTCACGGATGTCCGCATCGAAGTTGATGCTGGCAAATTGGGAGGACCCGATGAGAATCGCATCGGCTTGATCTGCCGTTCGAACGGCAAGGAATATTATTTCTTTATTATGAGCAGCGATGGTTACTATGGGATCGGAATTTATTCCCAAAATAAAGCGGCTCTGCTGGGCCAGACCGAGATGGAGTCAAGCAATCGGATCAATACCGGGATGAACATCAATCATTTGCGTGCAGATTGTAACGGTGATACGCTTACGTTCTATGTGAATGGTTTTCAATTGGCCCGGGTCCAGGATCCTGCGCTGACGCACGGCGATATCGGATTATTGGCCGGGACGTTTAGTCAACCCGGCGTAGATATCGTGTTCGAACATTTTCTGGTCCTAAAACCATGATGAGCTCCACCGGAATCCCATGCAATCCTCTTTCCAAAAACCCGATCATGAAGCCAATCTTGTTTTGAGTACCAAGATCCAATACTTGAAATGAAGATCTATCTCGATACGATCGGTTGTCGCCTCAATCAAGCCGAAATTGAAAACATGGCTCGCGAGTTCCGTGGTGCAGGGCATGAGATTACTTCAAGTGCCGGGCAGGCGGATTTGGCCGTCGTCAACACTTGCCTGGTAACCGCCAGGGCCGCGTCGGATTCGCGCGGCAAGATCCGTCAGATCGCCCGGGCGGGTGGCGCCCAGATCGTCGCGACTGGCTGCTGGGTCACCCTCCAGCCGGAGCAAGCGGCCTCGCTGCCTAACGTGATCCGGGCAGTCCGAAATCAAGATAAGGACACACTGGTTGCGGAGCTTCTGCACCTTCCTGTGGAAAGTTTTGAGGTCGAGCCGATCGTCCGGGAACCGCTGCCTGGACTGCGTCACCGTACACGTGCCTTCATTAAAGTTCAGGATGGGTGCGACAATCATTGCACATTTTGCATCACCACCGTCGCACGCGGGCCGGGCCATAGTCGATCGACTCCGGATGTGATCCGCGACATCAACTTCGCGCTCTCCGGAGGAGCCCACGAAATCGTTCTAACCGGCGTTCATCTCGGATCCTGGGGGCAGGATCTTCGCGCCCATCTCACGGATCTCGTCCGGGCAGTTTTGGCTGAGACGGATGTCCGGCGCCTGCGATTATCCTCGCTGGAGCCCTGGGATTTGGATCCAGAATTCTTCTCTCTGTGGTCCGACGAGCGTTTGTGCCAGCATCTGCACCTGCCTCTTCAGAGCGGATGCGCAGCGACCCTCAAAAGGATGGCGCGCAAGACGTCTCCCACATCATTTCGAGCGTTGCTGGCCTCCGCACGAGCAATCATGCCGGAGGCCGCGGTCACCACGGACGTGATCGTCGGTTTTCCCGGCGAGACAGAAACTGAATTTAGAGAGTCACTGGAATTTGTGGAAGAGATGAACTTTGCCGGCGGCCACGTTTTTAGTTTTTCCCCGCGCCCCGGCACCGGTGCCGAGCGAATGCGGGGGCAGATCCCGGCGGAGGTCAAGAAGCGAAGGAGTCATCAATTCCATGCAAGCATTGAGCGGTCCGCGAAATCTTATCAAGAACGCTTTATTGGCAGGACCCTACCGGTGCTTTGGGAATCCACTACTGAGCTCGGGGCGCAGGGCTGGCGGCTGCAAGGGCTTACGGGGAATTATCTGCGCGTGAGCGCCTGCGCATCCTCACCGCGTTGGAATCTGATGGATTGGGTAGACATAAAATTCGCCACGGAAAATGGTCTGGCCGGTGAGATTACCAGACCTGGATAACTCCAGGAAGCTCTAAACGAATAAGAAATTTTTGATCGAACGCCAACGTTTAAGGAGTCATACGTGACCGCACAGTTGATCGATGGAAAATTGATCGCACAGCAGCTCCGGGAAGAGATGGCCGGGCGGGTTGCCCGCAGACTGGCTGCGGGCAAGTCGAAACCCACACTTGCGACTGTCCTGGGCGGCAATCGCGTGGATTCAGCCACGTATGTGGCTTCAAAGCAAAAAGCCTCCGTGGAACTGGGTATGGGATCCGTCAGCCGGCAGCTCCCTGAGGATATCAACCAGGAGGAGCTTGAGCGGATCATCAGGGAACTGAACGAGGACCGCGGGATTAACGGGATTCTGATCCAGCTGCCCCTGCCGCCTCATCTTAATGAAGAGCGTGTACTTCAACTGGTCAGCCTGGAGAAGGATGTAGATGGTTTTTCGCCCATCAATCTTGGACGGCTTGCACAAAAGGG
>WNFI01239696.1_pt1 | contig 15783 bp, 21 predicted proteins | sample 5400471 | NCBI WGS metagenome assembly WNFI01 (sample SAMN13153348, study PRJNA577476) | soil metagenome | isolation source: 100 cm saprolite on Douglas fir-dominated hillslope | place: USA:California | collected 2013-09-17 | reverse complement strand
AAAAACGACCGCTGCTACGCAGCTAAGTCGTAACGATGATGCAGACCACCGAGTCTCGGAAAGGACACAATTTTGGAATACGGGGTCGATTTTACGGCTAGCCGAGATTGCGGCGTGTCCTTCTCCAATCCCAGATGGGTCCGGTCAAAATGGTAGCTAATATATTCTGACAGTCTTCAAGTGACGCTCGTTGAGAGGAATCACATGGTCCAGCAAGTCGCGACGGCAACTACCCACCCAGCGTTCCGCAACACCGTTCTGCCAAGGGCTGCGGAAGGAAGTTCTTACTACTTTCAGCTCCAGTGCTTCCACGGCCTCGTTTACTATTTCTCCGAACTTGGCATCGCGATCCATGATCAGGTAGTTGTGCTGCGAGTCGTAGGGGAAGGCTTCGCGTAACTGCTGCGTGATCCACAAGCCGGTCGGATTCCGAGTCACGTTGCAGTGCAGAATCCGTCTGCGGTCATGGGCAATCACGAAGAAGCAGTGTAGGACTCCAAAGGTAAGCGTTGGACAGTAAAGAAGTCCATGGCCGCGATGGCTTCGCGATGGTTTTGCAGGAAGGCCTGCCAGCGCTTGGCGGGTTCCGGATTCTTAGGTGCGCGGCTGACCCAGCGAGAAACGGTCCGCTCAGAGACATCGAAGCCAAGTTTCACCAATTCACCGTGAATACGTGGAGCACCCCAGGTGGGATTCTCAGCCACCATGCGGAAAATCAGATCGCGTAGTTCCTTGCTGATCCGCTTCCGGCCAAACACTTTTCGGTGGCGCGACAGCCATCTCCAGTACAGCCGAAACCCAGCCCGATGCCAGCGCACCACGGTCTCTGGCGTAACGACGACCAGAGCCTCTCGCCACCGAAGACCAAAGCCGCCGGCTAGCAACCCAGAACAGCCGATCAAGGCGAGCCAGCTTGGGCCTCGGTTTTCGTCGCTGCCAGATCAGAAGTTGTTGACGAAGGGCCAGATTCTCCAGTAGCAGGGCACGTCGAGAGTACAAGAGTCGCCGAAACAAACCCAAGAGGAGTCGAAACATGTCGAATTTTATATCAGACGGCTGCTGACTGGGTTTGGTGGAAACTATTGAAATCACGTCAGATCAGAGTTTTGGCGAACCACAAGTTGCAAATATTCCTTGTCTTGAGCGTGGCGCAAGACCATTGTCTTATGGGGGCTAACGATTGCCTTCCAGCGTGTTCTTGATGGTGGTCAGTGCGCGTTGAAGATTTGAAACCGACCTGCCGACTGCGGCCTTGCGAACGATCGATCCCTTGACACCAGTCAGACCCGTCTGCTCGGAACCCATGGTCGTGATGAGATAGAACCCGGGTTGCTCCTGGTCATCTCCTCGGACGCAAAATGAGAGATCCAAGGCCGTTTCGAAGTAGTGGCTCGAATAGAGCTGCTTTTCGGCGATTGCATATGCCACTGGGTCGGCTGGCGCTCCGCGCATGGTGACTACCTGCACCACACGCAACGTCGGCTTTAATCCGAACTTGACTCTTGCCCAATAGAAACTGTCTTCAACGTTCGCGGGCTTCGCGTTGGGATAGGCGAGAAGGTAGTGGTAGAAATCCGGCAGGTTCTCTGCCAGGACCTTGTTGTAGCTGAGCATGTAGGCGAACTGTTGCGGCACCTCGGTTGGATCGTGTTTGTCGTTGTAGACGCCTAAGACCTCATTGCCCTCGCGTTGGTAGGCGAGCAAATGCTGCAGAGCGGTGGTTCGTAGAAGCTGATTGACCTGATCATTTACATCAGCGGCGGGCCAATTGATAGACCTTTGAAGTTCCTCGATGGAACTTGCAGGCATTTGAATCAGACAGTCGCCAGGCTTGCAATTCTTCAAGTCCTTGATGTCATCGCTTTCGAATGCGAAGCCCTTCAAATCAGACATCTGCGGGGGTTTGCTGAGAACCCCGAGCGCCATGTAACCGGGAACTTTGCGAAGGCGGTCGAAGTCGTGAGCAAATTTGACGTAGCTTTCCGGAGCCGCATGAATGTAGACCGCGCCAAACAAGAAGACCTCGGCAGCCTTGCGGGACGGTAAGGCCTTGGCGACCGGCTGTCCGTTTCGGATGGCGGCGATCTGGTCCTGACTCAGTCCGATATTCTCCCGAAAGAATGTTTCCAGGTCGCGATTCGACTGAGGAGCTCCGGGCTGGACAGTGGCGACGATCAGCACCAGCAACGCACCGGCGGTGGCTATAACTCTTCGCATCATGGGAACTTTACCTCATCGCCAAATGACGCACAGCGATTTGAGTGTCAGCTTTCGTTGCGCATGAAATACCCGGGACTTTAATGTACTCACGGGGGACGCCGAGGCTCTCGCTGGCTTCAGGATAAGAGAAACCATCAATCTTACACATTCAAAGGCGCGTTTTTGAGAGGAATGCGGGGAGGCCGCCTCGGCACTCCTCGCCCCTTTCTCGCGTGTACCAGGTTCGTGGATTTTGCAGTGCAGCGATGAACTCGCGGCACACCGGCACCTAGTGCGACTTTGCCTTCGATTCGACCCCTTTGACCGACTTCTCGAATTCCGCGATCCGTGCCTCGAGATCGGTCTTTGCCTGCTCCCACTTGTCTCCGCTCGACTTTTTAAGGTCCTGCAGCTTCTGCTGGATCACCTGCTTCTTGCCCAGCAGCTCGGATACGGACTTGATCTCGACGTTCGCTTTCGCCGTCTCCGCCTGCGCTTTCAGGGCGGCCAACTTGGCTTCAGCGGTGTTGATCTGGGACTCAAGCTTGTCGTGGACTGCCTGCTTTGCCATGCTCACATCGATGCTCATACATCTCTCCTTGTACGTATTTGGTTTAGTGCGTGATCGTTTAAATCACGTTCTGTCTTATTGCAATGGGATCGCCACGCTTACATGATTGAAAATGTTGGGGTTGCACGGATCCTGAGGTCGGGGTCCTTCACGAATTCGCGAACTTCGTGAAAAAAGATTCACAATTTCCGGCTTGTTGCTTCGATCTTGCACGCTGCGGACCCATTTTGTTTCCCTTCTCGAATTCCGCGGGCGGCCGCCGATCCGAAGTGCTGGGAACAGGACGAACTCACCGGCCGCTATGACTCAGAACCTCCTCAACCTTCGTCTGCTGATCACGATCCAACGTCGTGCGGAGGATGGTGCCTCCGTAGCCGCGGAACTTATCAGCCACAACCTCGGGATCGCCCACGCGCAGGATTGCGTAGATTGCGGAGTCGCCAGGTTGAATCAGCTCTCCGACCTGCTGGACAAACTCATCGGGAATCCCAAACTCATCTTTCCACGATGCCGCATCCACGGCCCCAGCGCCGGCGCCGAGTGCGGTTCCGCCGATGGCGCCCGCTGCGAGAGCAGTCGCTCCCGCGGCAGCAGTTGCTGCCCCGGCGAACGGAATCGCCAGCGTCGTGCCGATCAGCAAGCCCCAAAAACCTCCCCACGCGGCGCCTTCGCCCGTGGTCATCTGGAAGCTTTGATCGACTCGCAATTTGCCACGGTCGTCTCGGTAAACAGCAACGGCATCATGCAGATCAATGACCCAGTCGTCATCCAGGTTCTGCAACTCGTTGAGCACCCCTGATGCGCGATACATATCTTTCCTGAAACCAACTACTATTAATTCAGCCACGATCGTTCTCCTTTAGTTAAATCGACTGAGTTGATCGTGAGTTTCGTCACGCCTTGACTCCCGATCTTCCCCATTTGTTTTTTGCAATGTGAAGGCCAATCCCAAGCCGTTGAAAACATTGCAGCCTAAGAACCGCAGGGTCGCGAGTTTTTCGTGAATTCGCGAAACTAGCAGACATTCTCAAGTGAGGTTGATTTCGTTCGCTCTTGGCCCTCGCTGGCAAAGCGTCTCCGGCGCACGCAGCTTTCATGCTTTCAGTTGAAAGCGGGACCGATCACCGAGGGCGGCGGAAGAGTTCCGGGCCGAAACACACTCCAGCCAGACGATTCGCAACACAGCGACTACCGGCACCGAAAGGTACAAGCCCGAAATTCCTCCGACTTGGCTTCCCACCATGAGGGCAACTACGATAGTAAGCGGCTGTAGGTCCAGGTTGTCACCCATGATGCGAGGCGAATTCACATAGCTCTGCACCAGCCTCCACACAAGCACCAATGCCGCCATCCAGATCCAATGTGCGTGGGCCAGGAAGCCGATTGTCAGAATAGTCGCGGCTGAAAGGATCCATCCCACTGCTGGAAGGAATTCCAGAGCACTCCCGAGAAGACCCAAAGCGACTGCATACGGGAATCTCAGAACCAGCATGGAGAAGGTATAGAAGAGAAAAGAGAGGCCCGCCAGGGCCAGCTGGGCGCGGATGTACCCGGCGAGCATGGCATCGACCCGCTGCAGGATTCGTTTGACCAGCGATAGATCCCGGCGTGATTCAAGCGCTTCGATGAAGGCATTCGCCATTTGCCGTCCATCTTGCAGGAAATAGATGGCGAGAACCGGTACGGCGAAGAGCCAGAGCGCGCTCCCTACGACATAAGCTACGGAGGACGCACTCCGGTCCCAGACACGAGCGATGAGCTCGCGATGACTGGACAGCCCTTGCAGAATTTTGGGCATTGCCGCATTCAAGCTCCTCATTTGCGCTGCCAGATGCGGACCGAATTTGTACGCTAAACCGCCAAGTACGAACGTCCCGATCAGGTACACCTGAGCAATCGCCCAGGTCCGATTCTTCCGACCCAGTAGCGAATGCCGTTGTACCAGTGTGACGGCCGGTTCGAGCAAGTAAGCGAAGAGGAGTGACAGCAGCAAAATGAAGAATGCTCCACGCGCCATATAAAGGATAGTCACTGCGACCATGAACAGGGCAACGGTGGTGACTGCATTCCCGGCTCGATCGTCCAATGAAAACATGATTGCCAGTTGCCTTTTTCCGTCAAACTGGATGGGATCGTTCGGACATACCCCTCATGATCAGGCTGACCCCGCGAGCTGCGGCCGCAATACCAACCACTGCACTGACCAACACCGCACCCGCAAAAACCCACTTCATCACGCCGACACCGATCACGATCGAAGCAATCGCGGCAACGATGAGCAATGCACGATCCTTTGCCTCTTCAGCGGAATATCTCGCGAAAAAGAGTTCAAGCACTCCGACCAGAATGGCCCACAATCCAATCAGCTCCACGGCGACGTAGGCAGTCATCCCTGGCCAAAAGACGGCGGTGATCGCGACTGCAACTCCCGCGGCACCCCGAAGCCTGGTGACGCGTTTGTCCATCATTCCGGTACCGAACAGGTTTATCAAGCCGTCGATCGCCACCAACGCCGCGAGCGCCAACACAGCGGCCACCGCAGTCATGCTCCCGGACAAAGGCTTGGCTGCTCCGAAAATCACATCCAAAACGCGCCCAAACATGATTTCGGCAGGAAGCTTGACGGCGGCGATTCCGAATGCGATCGCCAGGAGGCCGGTCAATACGAGCTTCCACCAGCTCCGTTGCTCTTTTGAATAATGTTCCCGCATTGCCTTACCTCGAGACTCAGACTCCGCGTTCATTAAGCGGGTTCGGCACGCGAGACTCAACGCATGCCGAACCCATAGGGCTGGCGGACAATCTATGCCCGTTGCCTGGCCACTCGGAGGCCCAGTCCTGATAAGAGCGCCAACGCTCCCAGCAACCCGATCAAGGGAAGCTCACTCCCGGTCTTGGGTAGCGTGGCCGCAGCAACTTCCGTAGGAGCGGACACCGGAGCCGGCTCTTCGGGCACGACCAGCACTATTAGAATCGGCAGGTCCGCCGGTGGAGCCGGTGGCGGCGGCATGGTGCCGGTTATTTGCTTCTGCTGGTCAACGACCGTCTCCGGAACCTCGACCACCTTGGTAGCCGATACCTTCATGCCCTTCTGCAGGCCCCAGGCATCCGTTATCTGGCCATCGACGTTGAATTTCTGACCACTTGGAATCTTGAAGGATTGATTGGTACCGTCCTCCAGGGTCAGGATGACCGAGTTCGGCGGGTTCACCTGCCATACCGTACCCGTAACATGCTTCACCGTGGTAATGGTTTGCGGCGTCGTCGTGGTAGTGATCGTGCGTTCCAGGACCATGCCCGGTTGCAGATCGTGAATCCCGATTTTCTGGCCGTCTACTGTGGCCGTTGCACTTTCCGGGACGTTGGCGAAATGCACGATATGTCCGTCTTCCGCCTTGACCACAAGGTCGTTTCCATCGACTAAGACCACGGTGGCACGGTCAACCTGGACTTCTTGCGTCGCCGGCCCGGTGGTTATGCTGGTTTGTGTTTGTACCTGGGCGCTTGTGCTCAAAGTGAGGACCAGACCAACAGTCCCCATCCCGAGCACCCGCGAAACCCACTGCCATTTGCTCTTTCTCGACTTCATTGCGTTTTCTCCTTGTTAAGTTTTAGAAAGCTAAATTCGGAAACTCTGAATTCCTTGCTGACTTGGTGGCTTGCTCGGAATCCACCAGGGATGCTTGTACGATGTAACGTTGCGGAGCATCGCCGACGAAATAGAACGGATAACAGGTCACCAAGGTCAGCGACGGACGCGTTCTTGCCCGCAGCACCGTTACATCGCTGGGCTTGACGACCACGATGTTGTCCACTGTGTAAACCAACCTGGGCCGGCGCAGAACGGCAAGCTCGATCCGGTCGCCTATCCGGACATCTTTCAGGCCACGAAAGAAACCATCTCGATGCGCCGCGATGCCAAGATTCCCCGCCTCTCCGGGCCTCGCCGTTCCTGCGATTCGCCCGGCTCCGCGATTGAGAGTGAGATCGTCGGTGCCGTCGAAGATGGGCACCTCAATCCGCAACTTGGGGATAGAGAGAACCGCAAGCGGAGTACCCAGCTTGGCGGCCAGGGCGGCTGCGTGAGCTCTTGCCCGCTTCTCTGACCACAGACTGAAATCAACCCGAGACGCGGATTGCTTTTCGGTTTGGTCCTGTGTGGCGGAAGAACTCGAGTTCAATGCCGCAAAGCTCCACAAACCCGCCTGGTACATGACCGCCGCATGAATGCGGACGGAGAGATACAAGAGGGCAAGAGCCAGTCCCACAACCAGCAAGGAGCGCTCTATCGTGAGCAAGACGTTGCGCAGTGCCTTGGAATATTGACTCGCCATGACTATCCCCAAACTCAGCCTCTGCCTGACGTCAGACAGTTTTTGTTTGAGCGCTGGGAAAGCTGTGAATGGCGCCGGCGAAACCCGTCAGGGCCGCGCCATCGAATATGAGATCGATACCGATCGCCAGACCAAGGAAGTAGGTGCTGGCGGCCGGCCAGGTAGCCAACAGATACATACCGAGAAAAGCGGATACCGATCCCGAGAACACGGTCCATCCCCACCTGGGAAACTGGATCGCTGCGGCGCCCACCGTGCGGAACACGCCTCCCACGATGAAGAGACCCGCGAGCACCATGGTCACCGCCGCTGCGCCACCGTCGGGGTGACGAAGCAGCAGGTAGCCGGTCACTCCGCGAATGAGCGCGTTGAGCAGATACAGGAAGAATCCCGGCCAGCTGAACGCGAAGAAAGAATTCACAAGCCAGAACACTCCGCTGATCAACAGGACCCAGCCCAACGCCAGGATCGAGAAAGTGGTCGCGGTCTGCGACTTGCCGACGCACACGGCGCCAAGAATCATCAGCAGAATGCCGAGGACCAGAAACCAGCCCCAGGATTTCCTGACTTGCTCAAGACTGGCGAGAAAGAAATCAGAAATAGACGTCATTGTTTGTTCTCCTTTTCATTCACTGCCGTTATTTGGTTTTACCCGCCGGCAGAGTGGTTAAATCGATTCTCAGCGCAAGAAAGTTTCCGGCGCCCCTTTACTCACGACAAAGGGCGTGGCTGACTTTGGGTCCGGATTGAACTTCTTGAAGACTGAGGGATTGCTGCGAAAGTGTTTCTCCAACGCGTTGACCCGATTTTGGTTATCCGGGTGATCTGACAACAGCTGCGGTATCTCGCTGCTGTTCGCGTTTTGAAAATCCTGAAATAGCCAGACGAGTCCCCAGGGGTTGTAGCCGGCGGCGGCACAGATATCGGAGCCGGTCAGGTCCGCTCTCGACTCCACATCCCGGGAGTAACTGAGGGAATGGAGCTTGCCAAGGAGAAGGATGGCCAGGATATGCGCGCGGGAAGGCCCCATAAGCACGGCAGCTCCAACTTCCCGCCGCTCAATTTTCTTCTGTTTCTCCATCAGCGTTACGGTGTCGCGATGGATAGTGTGGGAGACTTCATGGCAAAGCGTTCCGGCAAGTTCGTCGGTGTCCTTCACGAAATACAGAAGTGAATCGACGACGTACACGTTTCCGCCCGGAGTTGCGAATGCGTTCGGTTGAGCCTCATGGACCAGGTAGAATTTGAACGGATGGTTGTATCGTGGCTGGGCTGCCCGGGTGATGGCCTCGGCAATCGGTCGCAACTGGTCGTATAGAGGAGACGATTCGACGATTTCGCCTTTGGCTTTCAGCTCGTTGAAGACTTCCTGGCCCATCTCCGTCTCCTCGTCCTGACCACTCACCTGAGCTGCCGCCGAGGCCCGTGGGCTCCCACCTCCCGTGCAACACAGCCCTGCAACGGCGGCACATAAGAGCATCCCTCGAACTATCTTGCGTTTATTCATCGTCTATCTCCGCGAACAGTATTGGCCTGCGCTCACCTTCGGCACATCAAATACCCATTCAGTCCTGCAGCGTCGGCTGCAACCCCGCAATTCTTGTCCGCCAAGAGGCCGCGCATGGCGCACTATCTCCATGCCCCAGGACCACCCGCCCCATGGCAACGCCAGTCACGATCCAGCCAAGCAGCATCGTTGTAATGGTTGCCAGCGGCAGGGGATAACCAATCACGATGAAACTCAGCACGGCGATCAGATTGCCCATGAAGGTCGTTACATTTCCGCGTGTCTTCATCTCGATGATCGCTTCCTGCCGGCGCTCAAGCCTATGCTGCTCGTTCGACGATGGAGTCAACACGGTTGGCGCCACTCCGTATCCGCGCGGCAATCATGATCCTGGATATGCCGCCCATCAGCACAGAAACGCCAACTAGTGTTCCGATCGCCCAAACGGAACTCGATGGCCACCTAAAAAGAATGAGCCCACCGAGGAGAAAACTCGTGGCGGCATCGAACAGAAACCATCCCCACCCGTCCAGCGGACGGACCTGGAACGCCATCACTGTTCCCACGATTCCCTGGGCTACCAGTGATGCTCCCAGCAGAATGGTCAGCGCTAGTACGCCTTCGAATGGAAAGAGCGCCAGGGCAATCCCGCTGATTCCAAATAGCACGCCGAAGAGAATTTTCAGAAAGAAGCTCCCGGCAGTCTGAGAATGAAGTGCGAAAACGAATTCCGCGACGCCCACCAGGATCAACACCCAACCGATCAGGACCGTCGTGATGGTTGACGTGGCCAGAGGGTAGGCGATCAGGAATACGCCCAATGCGGCAGTTAGAACACCCATGAAGATGCTCCATGCGGAGCGCTTCTTTACATCTTGAGTTGCGGTCTGTATCGACATTTCGATCCTCCTGAGTCTTACGTTGCGAAGTTTTTGTTTTCCCCAGGGAGCTTTTCTGGCTCCCTGGGGACGGTGGTTTGTTCACGGCCAGGCGCCGTGCGTCAGGAAGCTTTGGACTTTGCGGCGGCTGCTTTAGCCTTGAGGATCTCGACTTTGGCCTTGGCCTGGCGCTCCGCGGCCTGGCGGCGTTCTTTGGCTTTCTCCAGACGGGCCTGGATCTTGGAGTCGAGCTGGTTGATCTTTTCCTGCAGCTTGGCTTTGCGATCGGCATGTGCCTTGGCGTGCTCGGCTTTCACTTGCGCGAGGTCGGCTTTCATAGCGGCCACCTCCTCGTCGTTCACCGTATCCGTTACATCCGAGAGGGAGCGCCGGAAGACGGTCCCGCCGATCGCTTCCATGCGGGTGTCCACGGGCGTGGTCCAGTCCTCGTCAATTTCGGCGACTACAGCGACTTTGTTCGGCAACAGTGTCTTCTGGACGTCGAAGAGGAAATCATCACCGACGCGAGCGTTGTGTACGTCGGCGACCATCCCGCCACCCAACCCTGCGGCGGCGCCGACAGCCATCCCTACCGGCCCGCCCAAAAGACCAATGAGACTGCCCAGGGAAGTGCCGATCAGAGTGCCAATCGGTCCCGGATCATCTCCTTGCTTTATTGTTGCCGTGCCATCTGCGTGCTTTGCCAGCACCGCGTAGGCGTAAACGCTGATGCTGCCTTCGCTGTCCAGGTGCAGAAGGGCTTTCTTGCCTTCGTAGGCGTCGCTCTCAGTGTTAAAAACAACTACCAGCATTCTGTCCATGATTGTTTGCTCCTTTTCATTGGTGATCTCTTCTGGGCTTTTACTTATGCAACACAAGCGCCATTTGCAAGCTCTTCAAAACAATCAGACTCGCTGACGAAGTGGCCGCAATCTCTTCGTGAATTCGCGAAGTTCGCGAGGCGCGGAGTGACTGTTGAGAAAACTGCGGCCGGCTAAAAGTTGCGGAAAGCGTACTTGTTGATGCGCATCGATCGGATTTTCGATTCCAGAGTGGACGGCGGAATGCCAAGCCTGGCTGCGGCGCCCGCAGGCCCGGACACCCGGCCTTTGGTTTCGGCCAACGCAGCCCCAATCATCTCTCGCTCCTCCACCGCAGACCTCTTTAAGAGCGGCTGCGTTGACGGTTCAGTTGGGAGCCAACCGCCGGAGAGCCAACTCTTCTTGACCGAGAGTTTCCCCTTTTCAAACACAACCACGGACCGTTCAATGACGTTCTGCAATTCACGGATGTTTCCCGGCCATGGATATCGAATCAGCGCCTCCATGGTTTCAGGAGAAATCGCATCAATGGTTTTGTGCATCCTTTGCGCGAACTGCCGGACGAAATGCCACACCAGCAGTGGGATGTCTTCCGGACGTTCGCGCAAAGGAGGGATGGAAACAGGAAAAACATTCAGGCGGTAGTAAAGGTCGCTGCGAAACTGTTTCGTCTGAATCATCTCTCCCAGATCACGATGGGTCGCGGCCACAACCCGAACATCAATTTTTTTCGTCCGCGTGCTGCCCAACCGCTCGAATTCCCGCTCCTGCAGAACACGAAGAAGTTTCGGCTGCAGTTCCAACGGGATATCGCCTATCTCATCCAGAAACAGCGACCCTTGGTCGGCAAGTTCAAACCGCCCGACCTTCTGCGTGATGGCGCCAGTGAACGCGCCGCGTTCGTGGCCAAAAAGTTCGCTTTCCAGAAGACCGCTGGGAATGGCAGCACAGTTGACCTTAACCAGCGTCTGGTTCTTCCGGCTGCTGCGATCATGAATGGCGCGCGCGATGAGTTCCTTGCCGGTGCCGGTCTCTCCCAGGAGGAGGACGGTGGAATCGGTTGACGCGACCATTGCGACCTGTTGCAGGACCTCCCGCAGGGCTGCGCTTTGTCCTACAATTCCCGCAAAGCCGTCAACGAGGTTGATTTCGTCTTCGGCGTAGATCTCCTCATTCGTGCCGGCGCCGCTGGAGACAACATCCGCGAACGCATCTCCATTTCGGTCTTCGAGACTCCAAACATCAGTCATTCTCGTTGTCCTTTCAACTGTTCTCTATGCGAGATAATTGCCGCCCGGCATCAAGATCATCTTTCGTTTCTGCTCTTCTTCGTATCGCGCTTGAATAGCGAGCAGGTACGGTGTGCTCGCGGTTTCGATCAATGCGCGACACACCCGGCAATAGACATCTCGAGCGATCGGCGCCGACTTTTCGAGCGGAAGCTGGCAGGACTTGCAAGACGCTGCGCGCCTGGCATTGCGCTTCGACTTACGCAATGTGCTCCTGATCCGTTCGTAGATTGAAAGCAGTCTCCGCTGCCCGTTCATGGCGGCCATCCTCTCACTTGTAATGCCTAAGGCGTCCAACTCTCAGGTGCGCTCCCTGCTCGCCTTCCCTCCGCCTTTCTCAAACCCAACGCGTCACCGCAGTTCGAGGCGGAAGCAGCACCGACATGATGAATACGAAGCGCTTGAACGGCGAAAGATGCGCAACCGCCTGTCCCGGCGCCAACTCTGTCTCGCGCTCGCCGTCTTCGATATGGCGCTCTTCACTTTCGCCAGGTACAGGCTCGATCAGGCGTATGGCGCTCTTGATAACGACCCGTCTCGACCACGAGCGCGCCCACTCCTTGAACACGGGATTACCGCTTGCACATTCGTCTACGCCGGCCACAATGATGCTTTGCGCCTTCTCCTGATCTGCCGTAAGCAGAAATGCGAGCTGATAGAGCGAATCCAGATCCCTTTGAAAGACCTGGCAGAAGTACTCCCGAGTTGCGTATTCGTTCGTTTTATTGCTATGCCGATTCGTATGCATGCCGGTTAACCTCATTCCCGTGCCGCGTCTTTCTCCGAAGTTACGGTGTTATCGGCCATCCCGCGGCCAACGCCGTCAATGGCTGCATGCTCGCAATTCCACGCGAGGGATCCCACTCGTTCACCGCTCGTGCGCTTTCGAGTTCTCTCGTGAATGTGAGGTTTCCCGCGGACGTCAAATCGATTCGTATGAAGTCCCCCAGGCGGACCTGGGCGCTCGCAAGCAGGTTAGCCAGCGGCGCGACCACATTCTGTTCGATCGCCCGCTTCAGGTGTCGTGCTCCGTATTCGGCATTCGTGCCTTTTCCCAGCAGGAAGTCCTTTACCGCCTGTGTGCAATTGAAGACGAAGCGCCGGTCGCCGGCTGCCTGCAAGATCCGCTGCTGCACCATGCCCAGTTCGATTTCCAGGATCTGCGCCAGATGTTCAGCACGCAGCCTCTTGAAGACCACGACCTTGTCGAGGCGGTTCATGAACTCCGGGGAGAATTTTCGGCGGGCCGCATCCGTTCCTGTGCGGTCGATCTTGTCATCCCATGCCTCCTCGACCGCCTTTGGCTTGCAGGCAAATCCCAAGCCACCCTTTATCAGGCTGGACATCTCGCGCGCGCCGAGGTTGGACGTCATGATGATGATGCAGCGTGAAAGGTCAACCCGCCGGTTGTCACCCAGAGTGAGTGTCGCCTTGTCGAGAATTCCCAGCAGCAACTGCCACAACGCATCGGACGCCTTTTCGATTTCATCGAACAAGAGGATAGTGAGCTTGATCTTTTCCGTATGCGCCTGATCGAGCATCTCCTGGCACAGGAGCGGGCGAGTTTCACGGTGCCCCAGATATCCCGGAGGCGAACCGATCAGCTTGGCGATCTCGTGCGAGTGCTGAAACTCCGCGCAGTCGATCTTCAGCACGGCGCCTGGGTTGCCGTACAACGCTTGCGCCATAGCTTCCGCGACGCGCGTCTTCCCGGAGCCAGTCGGGCCCAGGAAGAGCAGATTCCCAACCGGACGTCCCGGCGCGTTCAGGCCAGCGAGGTACATCTGGTAGATCTCAGCCACGGCGTTAATGGCCTGGTCCTGGCCGACGACATTGCGACGGAGCACCTGTTCGAAGGCAGTCGCCTCCTTACTCCGGCGAGTCGGATCCAAAGCGGTTGGCGTAATCACTCTCATACAGCTACCTCTCGTTTGCTTCTCTTTCTCGCGTAATCCACTCACGGATATACAACGGGCAGTTTCTGATTTCGGCTCCGTTTGATTCGCGGAGCGCCAGGAGCTTGATGGCTTCGCGATCTACAAGAAGGACGTCCTTGAGATCGATGGCCACTGCGGTCTTTTCCTGTCCCAGCGAGGCCCGAAGCATGTTCACATTCTCCGCCGTAATCCGTCCGCTGATGCGCAACATCACAAGATCCTCTGCTGTTACGACGCGGTCGATTCTGCAGATCATTGGAGGTTTACGTTCGACCTTTCTAAAAGCAAACCGTGTGCCACTCGTAATCCCCTGACAAAGAACGGCCAACACGACGCACAGCCCATCGTGAACTGGTGAAATGAGGTGAGTTTGGGGAATCTGGTGATTCTGGTAGATTCTGAAGAAATCTGATCAGGTTTCAGGGGGAATTTGAGCTGCGCCTTGGCAGAGGTATTATCGAGTTGCGTAGTCGTTTTGTCGCTGTCGCGGTTCAGCCCTATGTCCCGCTGTCTGATGTCAGGTGTCATTTCATGACACGACTCATGAGATGACAGCTCTTCACGCTTGACTTCGAGGCGATCTGCGGCGTCATACCCTCGAATCTCGCTGGGTTGCGCGTTCAGAGCGACCGTTTCATTGTTGGCACGAAAGAAGGAGCTCGACAAATCCGGCACGCGCCTACCTGGTTAATTCCAGGTCAGCGTCAGCCGTACCTAAATTCTCGTCTGTCGATTTTCCAGGCTTTGATCCTGTGGTCAAGAGTTGATGGCGGAATTCGAAGCTTAGCAGCCGCCCCTGTCGGTCCGGAAATCCGTCCTCTGCTTTCGGTCAGCGCCGCCTCGATAATCTCCCGCTCGCCGCGCTGTTCAATTTCACCCTTGAGGGGCGCCGACGCTCGAACCCGAGATGCCAGCCGCGTTGTTTCTTTAGAAAGCCACAATTCGTCGACGGAAAAAACTTCACCGGAGCTCAGGATTGCAGACCTCTCAATTACATTCTGTAACTCACGAATGTTTCCAGGCCACGGATATTGAATCAGCGTCTCCATGGTCTCTGAGGAAATCGGTCCGATGGTTTTGTTCATCCGCCATGCGAACCCGCGGACGAAATGCCTCACCAACAGCGGAATATCTTCGGGGCGCTCCCGCAACGGAGGAATGTAGATCGGGAAAACGTTAATGCGGTAATAGAGGTCGCTCCGAAACTGTTTCTCTCGCACCAGTTCTTTCAGGTAGCGATGAGTGGCGGCCACAACCCGGACGTTAACTTTCCTTGCCACCGGACTGCCCAACCGCTCGATTTCTCGCTCTTGCAGAACGCGCAGGAGTTTCGGTTGCATCTCCAGCGGGATGTCGCCGACTTCGTCCAGAAACAGTGAGCCTTGATCTGCCAGCTCGATCCGGCCTATTTTCTGGCGTATCGCGCCAGTGTAGGCGCCGCGCTCGTGACCAAAGAGCTCGCTTTCCAGAAGGCCGCCGGGGATGGCAGCGCAATTAACCTTAACCAGCGTCCCGTTCTTCCGCCTGCTGCGATCATGAATCGCGCGCGCAATCAGTTCCTTACCGGTGCCGGTTTCTCCCAACAGGAGAACGGTCGAATCGGTTGGCGCCACCATCTCGACCTGTTGCAGGACGTCCCGCAGGGCTGCGCTTCGTCCCACGATCCCCGGAAAGCCATTCACGGTGCTTTCGTCCCGCTCGTAGATCTCTTCATTCTTGCCTACACGGTTCGCGACAACACCAGCGAGCCGGTCATCTCCGTTGCGGGTTCCAAGATCAGAAATACGACTCAAATTCATCGCCATCCTCCAGGAAACCCAGGCAAGGCTTATTTCTTTGTTTGCGCGTCTTCCTATTGGGCCTGGATCTGAACAGGCAACATGCAATCGCATGGTCGCAACTGCCGGTCCGCGCGTAAATGCACTGGCGGTGATTTGGGGGTGATTTGGCAGTGAAACTAAGATTGGCCCTGTAACTAATTGATCCAAAAGGGCCAATCTAGAGTCGTCGTTCGGTTCTTGGCATCCCTGGCCGCTTCATTAGAAACACCCAAGTAGTAAACTTTGAGCAGTCCCAAAGCGTTTCATGGAAAACATCCCCTTAACTCGTGTCCGCTTTGGAAGTTTTGAGCTTGATCTTGAGTCGGGCGAACTGCGCTCGATTGGCACTGCGGCTGATAATAAGGTCCTTCTGAGGGAGCAATCACTCCAGGTTCTGCGAATGCTCATTGAGCGTAGAGGCAAGATC
>WNFI01441622.1_pt1 | contig 15784 bp, 14 predicted proteins | sample 5400471 | NCBI WGS metagenome assembly WNFI01 (sample SAMN13153348, study PRJNA577476) | soil metagenome | isolation source: 100 cm saprolite on Douglas fir-dominated hillslope | place: USA:California | collected 2013-09-17 | reverse complement strand
ATTTGGTACGACCCAGTGGCGGCCCGAAGTTGAATTGATCCTTCAGATTGTCGTGCTCACCACCGCGCAAGCCTTGATCATGGTTACGGGTGCTGTCGTCGTTTCGAGCCAGACAACTTCGACGCGGGCCTCGAACCTGCTTGCCAGTTTCATCATCATCCCGATTTCACTGTTGGTCATGTTCGAGAGCTACATCATGATCACCAACAACCGCTATATTCTGTGGTACATCGTGGCGGCCCTGATCGTGGCGGATATCATGCTGTTCGGGATGGGCGCACGGCTGTTCAACCGCGAAGAACTGCTTGGGCGTTCGATTGACGAGATCAATCTGAAGTGGGCGTGGCGGTTGTTCTGGACGCAGTTTCGAGGCGGTCCAGAAGTCAAGAACGTCGCAGATTGGTATCGCTACAGCGTGTTTCCTGTCATTCCCAAGCTGCGCAGCGCAATGATCGTTACCTGCATCGGCATTCTGGCTGCCTTTATTGCAGGATTTGCAGTCGCTCGCCTGCGCCCCGATATGGTCCTGTTACCCTCTGGCGGCGACCATACCCAGACAGTAAGCAATTTCAACAGCTACTTCCAGTTAGCCAATAATCCTGGCAGCGTCCTCGCCGTGCTGACCCAGAATGGGCGCATCCTTGTCGGTGGGACACTGCTCTCCGTCTTTACGTTTGGCGTGATGAGCATCATCCTGACCATTCGTGATCGCCACTGCGGCGGCAGTACGCCTCGGCGCGATTATCACCCGTCCGCCGCAAGGGGATGGCGTGTGGGATTCGTGGCTCCGCGCGCTGGCAGACACGATCAAGGTTGGCATTGCCGTGGTCCTGCCGATGCTGATCATTGCGGCGATTATCGAGGTGTACGTCACGCCGCATATCGTGCAGTTAGCGCTGGGCGGCTAGGCCGGTTCAATGCTTGGCGGGCAAGTTTCCATTGCCCGCCATTTCTGTGTGGCTAACGTTGAGACAGCCTGTGCCGATGACATCGACCTGTTCACTAGCTTGGGTCCTATATTTCTAATTGCATATTGTACAGATTCGCGTAGGTACCCTCCAATGCGATTAATTCATCATGGGTTCCCTGCTCATCAACCCCATTGTCAGTCAATACGACAATTCTTTGTGCGTGCCTGACTGTTGACAGGCGATGGGCGATGACAATTGTTGTGCGGTTGGCGGTCAACTTCTCCAATGAATCTTGAACGGCCTTTTCGCTTTCGTTGTCCAGAGCGCTGGTCGCTTCATCAAAAATGAGTACGGGTGGATTTTTTAAGAAAACGCGGGCGATACTCAGCCTTTGCTTTTGTCCCCCCGATAATTTCACGCCGCGCTGACCAATATCCGTATCGTACCCATCCGGTAACGCCATAATAAAATCATGGGCATTCGCTTTTTTGGCTGCCTCAATAATCTCTGCCGCACTCGCGTCGAGTTTACCGTAGCGGATATTGTCGGCGACTGTCCCGGCAAACAAATAGACATCCTGCTGGACAATGCCGATATTCCTTCTCAGTGAGCGTAAGCTAATATCTTTGATATTCTTGCCGTCGAGCAGGATTTCTCCCTCGTTTACTTCATAAAACCGAGGGATTAAAGAACACAGGGTCGTTTTGCCAACACCTGAAGACCCCACCAGGGCAATGTATTCTCCGACTCTGATGTCTAGCGATATGTTCCTGATGACATAATTATGGTCTTCTTTATACCTGAAACTTACATCCTTGAATTCCACGTTGCCCTGAACGTGAGTCAATTCAATTGCATCGCCTGAATCCTGGATATCTGGCGCTATTTCCAGAATATCCATAAAGCGGTTAAACCCGGTAATCCCTTCCTGATACAGTCTCGTGAAATTAATCAGTCGCTGAATTGGGTCGATGAGGATGCCAACACACAATAAGAATGTCAGCAGATCAGCTAAATCCAGAGAAGCATTTACAATAGCAGCGCCACCAAAAATGATAACGGCAATGGTTATGAGTTGCGTGAACGCAGTCAAACCGCCATCAAAGAAAGCCTCACTCTTATAACCGTCGCTTCTGCTGCCGACAAAACGACTGTTTTCGTGAGCAAACTTCTTCTTTTCGATTTCTTCGTTGGTAAATGACTTTACAACTCTGATGCCCCCAAGCGTATCCTCAACCTGTGCGTTAATATCGCCGATCCGATCCTTCGTTTTTCGTAAGGCGATATTCATTCGCTTATTGAAATAAAGTGCATAGACAGTCATGAGTGGCAAAAAGAGAAAGACGAGCAAGGCCAGATGAGCATTGATATGAATCAGGATGATCAACGCGCCGACAAATTTCAAAAATGAAATGGCGATGTCTTCGGGACCATGATGATAAAGTTCGGAAAGCCAGAATACATCATTGGTGATCCGGGTCATTAGCTGGCCCGTTTTTTGTTCATCATAAAAACTAAACGACAGTTTTTGATAATGCTCAAACAATTCCAGGCGCATGTCGCTTTCCATCTTTGCCCCCATCGTATGCCCCTGGTAGTCAACAAAGACGTTGCACACAGTATGAATGGCAACCAATACAAGCATCACAGCACCCACCGCATAGATTTGGTTGAGTGCATTGGAGGTAGTTCCTCCCAATATATTTTTGGTGATGTAATTTGCGCACAAGGGGAGTACCAGCGTAATTGCCGACAAAATGATCGCACATACCATGTCCGCAAAGAACAATCCCAGATATGGTTTGTAGTAAGATACGAATTTCTTGCTTCGGGAATTCACGAAATCTCTCCTCTAACAGGCAAGGGGTCCAGCACCTCTGGTTAAGTTGACAGGATGATCATGGGTGGGCAGCGGCAGTAATCCGCTGAAGGCTCAGAGGTGACAGAAAGCGTGGCGATTATCGTGAAAGTCGTTCGGGAGATCACCAGGCAGCGCGACACTACCACCTCACGTCATGAGGTCGTCAGGGCTGGCTAGACTGGCGCTTAGAGGAGAATCACAACAAGTGGAGAGAATTATCCAGGAGCTTCAAATCGGCTGCGGGCGTGAACCCGTTATGCCGGAGGAAATCAGAGTTGCTCTGGATAATACCTAAGCGCAGTGCGATACACGCGTACCTGTTTCGACCACAAGAATATGAAATGAGATGGATGACATAATTTCCTCCTTTGTACTTATTTTTGAACGATAGCCGAAATCGTAGCATAAAAAGACTGTTCTGGCAAGCAGAAAAGGTCACGAGGGGTCATTTATATAGGAGACATCAGCAGTCGGTTCGCCTTTGCCGATGCAAACCTACGCTGTTGTCTCCTGTTCGACAAAAGCCTACTCGGTGATAGCCTCTAGCGCTTCGCGCGGCTTGGCGTTGCCGAAGACAACCTTTGGCGACGGTGGCTGAGCGGCCCAACGTGCGGCATTAGCGATTACGCGGCGGACATCGGCGTGAAAGTAGGTTGGGAACGTCTCGTGACCGGGCCGGAAATAGAAGATGCGCCCTTTGCCACGGCTGTAACAGCATCCGCTGCGGAAGACTTCGCCACCCTTGAACCAGCTTAAAAACACGAGCGTTTCTGGCTGCGGAATATCAAAGCGTTCGCCGTACATTTCCTCGTGTTCAAGTTCAATGGTTTCGCCTAACCCCTCGGCAATGGGATGGCCCGGTTCCACGACCCATATGCGCTCATTTTCCCCGGCTTCGCGCCACTTCAAATCACAGCTTGTCCCCATCAGGGTTTTGAAGATTTTCGAGAAGTGACCGGAGTGCAGCACAAGCAAGCCCATGCCGTCCAGGACACGTTGGCGCACACGCTCTACAACGTCATCCCGTACATCGCCGTGCGCCAGATGACCCCACCACGTCAGTACATCGGTGTCACGCAGTACATCTTCTGTCAGGCCGTGCTCAGGTTCATCCAGCGTCGCGGTTTGCACTTCAAAGCCGGGATACTGGCGCAGGCCGTCGGCAATGGCATTGTGCATCCCGGTAGGATACACGGCAGCCACCCTTGGGTTGGTCTTCTCGTGACGATTCTCACCCCAAACGGTAACACGAATTGAGTCCACAGATAAAGCTCCCTAAATCACATTGAGTAACGAATGGAGTTGAGGATAACATGTCGTTCGTCGGTGGGGGCAATCAGGTCGGCAAACCCATTTCGGTGAGCATTTGTTCAGCCTCGAACAGAAAGCCAGAGCCACGGGCACGTGCTGTCGCGCGATTGGCAAAAACCTTCATGTAAGTTCCGGTTTCTTTCAATGCCAGCGCCAGATCCAACCGTCGAGCGCGTGTGCGTCCAACTGCCATCGCACGGTCCAGCGCGTTCATAATCGAATCCATCGAACTGTGCTCCTGTTGCAGGATAGTGGCGAGCAGCCGGTACAGTGGCGACAAGGTGCGCAGATCACCATGATCGCCCACCATGCTCAATCCCCTATGAACATGCTGTGCGGCGAGTTTGAAATTGCCCTCCGCAAGGGCAAGCTGTGCTTTGAGTTGAAAAAGTTTCGGACGGTACCAGTGATATTTCCCTTCGGTCAGCAGCCGTTCTGCCTCACCCAGGCGACTGTCAGCATTTTTTGTGTCGCCTTGATTTAAATAAGCAACAGCAAGGCCGAACAGAATCTCAATCGTTATTTTGGGTGTCGTCTTTTCGCGCAAAAGGGGCAGTGCTGCCTGGAGTTTCTCCAGTGCTTGATCAAAGTTTCCCTGATCCTGGTCCTGTTCGCAGCCCTGTACGTACTGCTGCCACGCAATGCCCAGGCCGTTCCCTTCCGCAACAAAAAGCTGGCGCGCCTGGTCGAAGGACTGGCTGGCTGCCGTATACTGCCCGCCATAGCACTGAATTGAGGCCAGGCTGCACCAAAAATAGCCGTGTAACAACGGCTTGTTCTGATTAATCGCAATTTGAAGGGCATCGTTGATGCAGGTCAGCGCCGCTGGGACTTCGCCAGCGTAATAATTGATGGTGGCGAGATTGCCAAGGACCCGTGCCGTAGCTTCTGACACGTCATTAGCTGCGCGCAGTAGTGAAAGCGATTCTTCGGCTTCACGGCGTGCTGCGAACAGATCGAAGGCATGAAAGTGGACGAGCGTTAAGGCATTCGTGATGTGCGCCGCTTCGAGCCAGTTTCGATGATCGCGGGCGGTGGTCAAAGCCTCCCGCAAAATCTGAATGGCATCCTCGGAGAGCAGTGGGACAGGTTGCGCCGCGATGTTTGGGCATTCACCTTGAACAAAGCTGGCAAGAATCTGTACATGCTTCGTGTGTTCAGTCGACATTAGTCCGGGCCAGCTTCTTTGAGGCACAGTAGAAATTGGAGCAAGTATAGCATCAGTTAGAGCGAAGTTAACAACCCCCGAATGGTTATAAGTTTGGAATGAGGTTTTTCCGCCAGGTGTCTCTAAAATAACACGATGATCGATCTCCTAATAGCTACGATCTTGTTACATGACAAGCGAGTTCATGTGGTGTAGCATTAGAGCGTATCAGTATTAATGCCGGTTGCTAATATTTGAAATGGGACGTTGGGTTAAGGGATGCTTGTTGGTGAGGCAACCATACTGAGGCCAAGGATGTCATATATTCTTCTCGTGGATGACAACGACGACTTGATGGAAAATCTCAAGCTGATTTTGGAGATGGAAGGCTACACAGTGAAAGCCGTCTCGTCCAGCATTGATGCGCTACAGGTGATCGACCAGAGCGCACCTGCATTGATCCTGGCGGACGTGGTAATGGCCGGGCTTAACGGTTACGATCTCTGCCAGCAGGTCAAGATGAACAAAGAGTGCGCCGATGTACCGTTTATCTTCCTGAGTGCGCTCACCACCCCCGATGATATTGACCGTGGGCGCAACCTGGGAGCCGATGATTATGTCACTAAACCGTTTGCCATTCACGATTTGCTAACAGTTATTCATCGCTACGTGGATTAAGGGACCATCGTGTTTCAGGACCAGAATGTGTCTCAACCTACAGCCATCGCTGCGGCGCTCGCAGGGATTGGTGCGGCAATCAATGCCCGCCAGTCTCTCGACACGATTCTGGCTCACATCGCTGGCGCTCTGGTCAAATTGGTACCTTGCGACAGAGTAATGGTTGCGCTGACGGACGCCGCTCAGCAATCGGTTCGCATTGGGGCAGCCGTTGACCAGCACGGTTTACCCGTTGTCGAGCATCTGGGCCGGACGATACTCCTTGCGCAGTTCCCGACCATGCAGAAAATGGTCGAAACGCGGACCCAGCTTTACATTCCAGATACCTCAAAAGAACCGTTATGGCGCACTGACCCTGACTACAGCTATGTTGTCGTGGCGTTTCTGGGCATACCCCTCATCGCCGACAACGACATCATCGGTTTGATGTTTATCGACTTCTGCGAGATCGATCCAATATCAGAGGATGAATACCAGACCATCGTGGCCTTCGTTCAACTGGCATCGGCAGCTATCAATTACGCGGCCAAACACGATAGCCTGAGCCGCTCTGAGGAGCGTTATCGCCTGGCTGTAGGGTTAACCAGCGACGCTGTATATGAATGGACCATCGACGACACCACGATTGACTGGTCAGGCGATATCGACGGTCTGCTTCAATATCCTGCCGGTGAATTTCCCCGAACTGAATCCGCATGGTTTGCGGCGATTCACCCCAATGATCGCAAGCGTATCCAGATAGCGCGCGAGGCCATGATCTACGACGGCGTGCGGTTTGAGGAAGAATACCGCATGACGCGGGCCAACGGCTCGTATTGCTATGTGCTGGATCGCGCGATACGCTGTGGAAGCGCTCCAACGTTCCGTATCCTGGGCGTCATCGCCGACCTGACCAATACGTACGAGCTTACCGATGCGTTGGTTGAATCTGAAGTGCGTTATCGCATGTTGTTTGCACATGCGTTGGACGCCATCTTCGTGACTGACGATGCAGGTATTCTGCTTGACTTTAACCCGGCGGCGGAAGCGCTGACTGGTCGCGATTATACTCAACTTACCATGACTTCCTTGAAAGACCTGCTGGCCCCCAATGCTGGCAACGACTATCTGATAGCCTTTCAACTCCTGAAAGAAAAAGGCGAGGTCAGCAATTTCGGGATGCGCTTTCGCAAACCGGATAATACCGTCGTCGATGTGGAGATGTGGGGAACGGCGCTTGGCGGCGGCATGTACCAGCTTGTGGCGCGTGATGTCTCGATGCGACAGCAGACACAGGTACTGGCAGCCCAGCGTATCGCTGAACTCACCGCCCTGAGTGACGTTACAGAAGCAACCACCACAGGCGGCGAAGTCATTGATATTTTGAGGCGCGTCCTTCCAGTTGGTTTGGGTGCGCTCGAAATGCCAATGGGCTGTATCTATCTACGCAGACGACCCAGTACAGTACTCGAATTAGTGGCACAACATGGCCTGGCACCCGACGATCCATTCTTCCCGCGAACGTTATCGCTGGAGGACGTGGAATCAGGGCATATCACGCCGTTTTCCAAGCGCGCACGCATTAAAGAACACCCGATTGTGGATGGTCAGCCCGCCGTATCGTTGCAAGTGCCGCTCATCTCGAATAACACAGTAGTCGGCTTGATGATTTTCGCGGATACGAAAGCGCGCGTATTCCTCTCAACTGACATTTATCTGATGGATATTCTGGGCCGCCAATTGGGTATTGGTGTGGAAAACGTGCGCCTGTTCGACAACCTTGAACAACTGGTCAACGAGCGCACCGACACATTGTTCAGCACCCAGACGCGCTATAAAAGCCTCATCGAGCAGGTTCCCGGCGTCGTTTATACGGCAGACACGCCTCACAACGGTTTGAGCTTCATCAGCGGCGGGACCGATGACCTGTTTGGCATTCCGCCACAGGATATGATGCGTATTGAAGACCCGCTGTTAAGCTGCATCAAGCCCGAAGACTTGCCCTGGGTGATGGAAAAAGCGAGTCGGGCAACCGCAACCGGGCAGGATTTCGATGAGCAGTATCGTGTCATCAACATTCAGACCCGCAAAGATAGATGGGTTCACCATCGGGCGCGGCTGATTATTGCTGGGACAGGCGAGGCATTTTGGCTTGGCTTGCTAACGGATGTAACCAACTTGAAGGAGTTGGACGATCTCAAGAGCCAGTTCGTCGCCACCGTTTCGCACGAATTGCGTACGCCGCTTACGGCTATCAAGCTGCGGGCTGGCACATTGAGCAACTACTACCAGCGCCTGACCGACGATCAGCGCTTGGAGATGGTACAGCGCATCACCTATCAGGCCGATATTCTGGCAGACCTGATCGAGGATGTGCTGCGGCTTGCCAAGCTCGACGGCGGCACCGTCGATAGACAGATCGAGGAAATTGATCTGGTCGCCAGTGGCGGGGATGTCATTGATGAGTTAAAGCCGAATGCCGAAAATGAAGGGCTGCAACTTGAGGCAGTCTGGCCCGGTCATCGCTGCCCGGTCCGCGCCGATGCCTCCGACATCGCCCGCATCTGGCGCAACCTTGTCAGCAACGCGATCAAATATACGCCGCCGCCCGGTCACGTCAAGGTTTACGCGGGTCAAGTCCAGCTTGATAACCAACGAAATCTGGTTGCAACGACCATTGCAAATGAACACCTGATTATTCCAGACAACATCAGTGCCGGTAAGTGGATGGTGGGCGTGGTCCGGGACACAGGCAAGGGCATGTCCTCCTACGACCAGACCCATATTTTCACGCGCTTTTTCCGGGGCGAGGCGGCCCTGACCAGCATACCCGGCACGGGGCTAGGCTTGAGTCTGGTTAAAGAATTACTGGATGACTACAACGGTCATATTGTGCTGCGTAGTGTATTGGGAAAAGGCACAACCTTTGCGTTCTGGTTGCCAACAGTCAAACACACTGAGGAGTTGTAAAGTTGATCACCATGGAAGCCAAATCTTCTCCACTTGTACAAACCAGACCAACTATTTTAGTTGTTGAAGATAATGAGGATCTGCGCGAAAACGCCGTCCTGGTGCTAACGCTGGAAGGCTATCTCGTCGTTTCAGCTGTCGATGGGCAGGCCGCGCTCGATCTGCTCTCGGCGGGCGAATGCCGCCCCGATCTGATCGTGAGCGACATCGCCATGCCGCGCCTCGATGGTTATGGGTTTTTCGAGGCTGTTCACAACAATCCGACACTGCGCACTATTCCATTTATCTTTCTGACCGCCCGTGGCTCACGGCGTGACATCCGCTTCGGCAAAGAACTCGGCGCAGACGATTATCTGGTGAAGCCGTTCAATGCCGATGATTTTCTCGTGGCAGTGCGAAGCAAGTTAAAGCGCAACCAGGAAATCCGGGAGCAGGCTGAGAATGACCTGGATGATGCTCGCCGCCGCATGGTCCAACTGCTGTCCCACGAACTGCGCACCCCGCTCACCTATGTTACGGGCGGCTTCTCGCTGCTCGCGGAGGGGCTTGAGCAGGAAAATCTGCCGAATGACATGCAGATGAGCATGGGCTTGATCCGAAGCGGCACACAGCGCTTGAATCACCTGGCTGAGCAACTCGTTCAGTATGCAGAATTGATTAGCGGCCATTCCAAAATCCAGATGGAGACGCTCGGCGAGGCATTGAACCTTGAATCGATCATCACAGAAGTCATCAAGGTTGCCTCCGACGAATTCCGCGAACGTAGAATTACCTATATCGCCGATTATCAACCGCGCGAACACCTTGAAATCCTGACTGTTCCAGAATTGATTAGAACGGCGTTGTATGAGGTATTGCGGAATGCCGGGACTTACAGCACCGTCGGCGGCGAGGTCGTCGTGCGCCTGACCAATGAGGATGACACAGCTTATATCAGTGTCATCGACCACGGGCGTGGCATTAAGCCAGATGACCAGTCCCGTATCTGGGAGATATTGATCCAGTCTGAGCGGACCAAACATGAGCAGCAGGGGGCAGGTATGGGCTTACCCATCGTCAAACAGATCATGCTCACCCACGGCGGCGACGCGACGTTGGAGAGCGAAGTTGACCGGGGTACGGTTGTGACGTTATCAATACCGCTCTATCGCGACAACTGATATTACGTTTACTTGCTCACGGTTTGCCAAAACACAACGACAAAGCAATGCCATTCGGTGGGTTGTCGGCTGGGCATTGTGCGGTAGCTGCAAGGCGATTTGTGGGTAGCGCTTCCAGTCAATAGCGAATGATTTTGTTATAGGGCACTTCTCCTGGCGGCACTGTTCTTGCAATAGGACTGTGTAATCTGCGGGTAATCTGATCAGCCAGGAGAGGCTCAATGATATCGGTCCGAGGAATATTACTCGATATGGATGGCACGCTCGTCGATAGTAACGACGCCCATGCCCGCGCCTGGGCAGATGCCTTTGCGAAACATGGTTATCATGTCTCATTTGACAAAGTGCGATCCTGCATCGGTACGGGCGGCGATAAATTGATCCAGGCGGTTGTCAGGCTGCCAAAAGACGATCCGCAGGCACAGGAATTATCCAACGCTGATTGTTGCCAGTTCCGCGCAAAAACCCGATGCCGAAGCGCTGCTAAATATTGTGGGTATCACCCAAATCATTGACGATATCACGTCTGCTAACGATGTGGATAACACCAAACCAGACCCGGATATATTGCAAGTGGCGCTAAATAAGGGCCGCCTCGCCGCAAATGAAGCGGTTGCCATTGGTGACACGCCTTACGATGTCCAGGCAGCGCAGCGCGCGGGCGTACGCTGCATCGCGTTTCGTTGCGGTGCTTGGCGGGACCGCGATCTAAAAGGGGCGATAGAGATATATGATGGGCCGTGGCATCTGCTGGCTCAATACGACCAATCCCTATTGGCGCAAATGTATGCCGCCCAACGATGCTAATCCCGGTGAGAACCTCGTAACAGAAATGACCCGCGCGTCCTGCCGGGTCATTTTCAATGATGGTGCAAGTTGTCCAGAACTATCCGGACTTTATCGGCTGTCGAACAGCAGATTCTCAGGCTTCGAGGTGGCGATTCGCGTTAATCGCTACATTGAGGGCGTCAATATCGGAGAAGGGACCGTTGCTCGAAAGCACCTGTCCGACCATCAGCCGCAATCGACTTTCTGCCATTGCACGGCGGGCTTCGTCGCGGTCTTTGAGCGGATAAAAATATTCCATGCTCTGCTTAATGCGAATCTCAATGCGATCACGGATTGCATTGACATGTTCGGGGTCCGTGATAATCACAAATTCGTTTTGTCCCAGGTGACCGATAAAGTCCGACTCATTGCCGACTTCGCGGATCGCGTTGTTGACCATGAGTGTCACCGCCCGCAACACGTCATCGGAGGCGATGAACCCGTAGCGATCTCCAAAGGTATCCAGGCCATGGATGCCAATGGTCAGCAGCGCCCAATTGCTGTCGCCATTGATCATCTCGCTCAATTTTTCCTGGACAAGCTGGCCTTCTGGCACACTCGTCACCGGGTTAACAAGCGTCGCCTGCGCGGCACGCCGCAGCGAATTCCGCACCCGCAGCCGGAGTTCCTGAATATCAAACGGCTTGGTGATGTAATCGACAACACCCAGTTCCAAACCCGCCAGCTTATCGACGCGATCCCGCTTTTCGGTGAGGAAAATCACGGGAATATCCTGTGTGCGGCGGTTTGTGCGTAATTGTCGGCAAACTTCATACCCATCAATGTCGGGCAGACGAATATCCAGCACGACAAGATCGGGGTTATGTTCGGTGCTCAGTTTTACCGCGTCTTTGCCCCAGGCTGCTGTTAAGACTTCATAACCCTGGACACGAAAGTAGGCATTAAGCATTTCCGATAGGTCAAGATCATCTTCGACGATGAGAATCTGCGACTTATCTGCCAAAGGTTCCCCCTCAGTCCCTATCTGGAGCGCTTAGTTAACCTGCGTGAAAATGTACCGCTATCAGCCAATTGGTTCTTTATAGATGACGAAGACGCAGTTCTCAGCACCCGCCGCGTGACATTCACTTTCCACGACGCGGAACTCGTGTCCACCGCTCACCCAGCGCAGACCTTCCTGCAACAGACCAACCGCAGCATGACAAACTGGTTTATCGCTTTTGCGGTTGTAGCAGACCGGGCATTTCTTGATGGTGTACGTGTAGTGGTCGTCGTGTTCCTGCACTTCGCTGACCTGATCGCTGAAGTTAGTGAAGATGGTCGCCATCGCGGGCAAGCCCATTTTGAGCTTTGCGCCCAACGGCAGCACCTTGAATGCCAGGTCGCCGACGCCTGCCAACGCGCCGAAGTTCTTCAGGCCCTGCGAGAAACAGGCACGTCCCGCACGCAGCGCCAGACCACGCCCACCACGTGGACCGTACATATCCTCCAGCGCAGCATTTAGGGCGGTGAAATCCGCGAAGTCAAACTGCCGCTCCAGATTATCCGGGGGGTAGTTATCGATATAATTCTGTAGCCCTGCGAGGTTGAGAATGGCATTCAAACCATTCTTTCCCATCACATCTTCCATCGCCATGATGTAGATTCGGGCAATTTTATTTGGGTAATTCAGGCCGCTTTTTTCTGGCGACACGCAATCCTCCCTACCTGTGTGACTGTGTGAGCAGATCGAATTCTAGTGCTGGCAAATTTAGACGAGTTTTGCCAATTCCTTCACGGCGCGGCCCATGTCCAAGAAGATCAGGCCGAGCTTTGCCTGTTCGCGGGCCAGCACGGTTAGTACTGCTTCATCCCCCACAGACATGAGGATTACATACCCGTGTTCACCTTTAACATATACTTGATCGAGGCTGCCACGACCCAGTTCACTCGCAATACGTTCACCCAGTGAAAGCATTGCGGCGGACATGGCGGAAACGCGGTCTTCCTCGATGTTTGCCGGCATTGATGAGGCCATGCTCAGTCCATCAACACTGACGATAGCGGCGGCTTCAACGTCCGCCGAGCTTGCCTGCAAGTCGCGCAAGCGCTCCACCAATTGTTCGGTTCGTGATTTAGCCAATGCTAATCTCCTCGGTTATGCATTTGGATTCGCGCTCATATTAAACGTTCAAAGTCGAACGTCGGTGAGTCGTTAGGTTGCGAATCTGCCCGCCTAGTGGCGTACTCTATCACAGCGGTCTGGCATTGTCAAGCAAAGGTGACGACGCCGGAACACTCAGCCATTTTACCGTTATTCCCATCGCTGGCGCAAATTGACGGCATCCCTGAAAACAATAATTTTGAGCGTAGACCGTGTATCAAAACCATATATGTTTTACGCCAACGCTTTATGGCGCGGCTTAGGAAGCGCATCGTCGCGCATTCTTGGAAGGTACACAGTTTGCTCTCATCCCAGTTATCGGATCGACAGGCTGCCAACTGAGGCCTGTTGAGGCTGGTAACCTGAGCGTTCTGCCAGTAAAGGCAGACACTAAAAGAGGAGCGGAGCATGACAGGTAAACCTAACGAGTCAAACCGGGGGCGCAAGCGGACACGAGGATTTGCGGCCATGGATGAAGACAAGCAGCGCGAGATCGCCAGCAAAGGAGGCCGAGCAGCCCATCAAAAGGGAACGGCACACGAGTTTACGTCGGACGAAGCCCGTGAAGCCGGACGCAAGGGGGGTCAGGCGGTCAGCCAAGATCGTGACCATATGGCGGAAATCGGGCGTGAGGGCGGTAAGCAATCACGCGGCGGCGGGCGTTCTGGCAACAATGATCAGCGTGGAAGCGATAATCAGGCAGCGGCTGGAGCGCGACGTGGCTGATGAGGTTGGTGGTTCATTGGTATAGCATTTGCTTCTGCATTTTCTCTGAACTGTGTCTGAATGGTATCTGAATTGTGATCGTCAAGTTTAGTGGGGAGGCCGCAGTGCTTCAGAATCAGACAGTCCGCACGGAGTTACATGTTAAAGAAAGCAGTAATGTCTGCTTGAATACTCAGCAGATATGTTTGGAGACGGCCCGCCATTGTGTGGAAATGGGCGGTAAGTACGCCGAGCGGGAGCACGTGCGCCTGTTTTTGGACACTGCGGCGTTGTGCCACACTGCGCTGGATACGGCTGGTCGGGCCTCGTGGTTGCAGGCACATGCAACCTCAGCGTGCGCAGCGATGTGCGCCCGGACCGCAGCAGTGTGTGATGCCTTCCCCCACGATGAACGTATGGTGCGTTGTGCTCGGCTGTGTCGTGACTGTGTGAAGTATTGTATCGACGCGAATGACATGCCGGTGGCGTAAGCCTTGAGGAGCGGGAAATGGAAAGTAAAGCCAGATTCCTGGGCCATCCAATTCATCAAGTTCTGATCGTGTTTCCGGTTGGGTTGTTTGCCACGACAGCAATTTTTGATGTGCTACATTTCTGGACTGGCGATGGCACCTGGACGGGCATTGCTTATTACATGATGCCAGCCGGGATCATCGGTGGGTTAGTCGCGGCTCTATTCGGGCTGATCGATTGGATTGGCATTCCCGCTGGCACACGCGCCAAAAGCGTGGCGACCCGGCACGGTCTTGGCAATGTGCTAGTAATTCTACTGTTCGGCGCAAGCTGGCTGCTGCGCCGAACAGTTCCAAGTGATCCGGGCATCCTCGCTTATATTGTCTCGTTCGCGGGTGTCGGCGTAATGACCTTCACGGGATGGTTGGGCGGAGAACTGGTAGACCGGCTCGGTGTCGGCGTAGCCCGTGGCGCTCATTTAGATGCGCCAAATTCACTGTCTGGGCGGCCTGCTACTGAAGATGCGCATCACGCCGTAGGTGATTAGCAGGGTGCAGACTCTCTTGAGAGTGGCTGCGATGATGCCGCTCTTTTGATTTTCGCCCTGCGAAGAATTGCATCAAAGAGACGATACCAGGATTTAAGCCGCAAATAGATCGGGTGCGATGTCGCGCAGCATCTCCACAAGCTGTCTGACTTCGTAGGGTTTCATGAGCTGAAGTGTTTGCGCGGGGCCGGGCATGGTTTCGAATTTATCACCGGCGGCGCTGGTAATGACTACTGTTATGCTGCCACACCAGGGCGCGGCGGCGATTTGTTTGTAGACCTCGTACCCGCTGAGGCAGGGCATGGTGAGGTCCAATAGCACGATCCGCGGCAGTTTGCTCTGGCGCGCGAGTGCGTCTTCAAAAAACTGCATCGCCTGACAGCCATCCGCAACCGCTGCTGCCGAGATTCCTTCCAGCCGGAAAACTTCAGTGGCAAAGTACCGCAGTTTTTTTTCGTCTTCAACGATTAGGACGTCAGCCCATTCGTTCATGACCATACCCTCGGCAAACTGGTTGATTTAAGTTGCTTTAAAGGGTACATCGGGCGACGCAAAGTTCATAGAGTAGGAGTTTCGCAGCCACGTAACAATTACGCGCGAGTGCGAAGCGCTTGCAATCGCTCTGCCGCTGCCGTCAACGTCTCGTCTTTCTTGCATACGGCAAAGCGGGCGAGAGAGCCGGCCAGATGGCGATTTTGCGCTTGATAGAAAGCACTTGGCGGAATGCACGCGACCCCGCCTTCTGTAATTAGCCATTCAGCAAACTGCACGTCATTCTTGATATGGTCGGGCACAATATTTTGATAGGAAGCCATGACAAAGTAGCCACCCTGCGGCATCAACACCTCGAAGCCTGCCTCCTGAAGGGCATCGATCAGGTAATCACGCTTGCCCTGATAACTGCTTTGCAACGCTTCATAGTACGTTATCGGCAAATCGAGGGCCAGCGCAGACGCGGCCTGTAACGGTGATGCCACGGCAAAGGTAATGAACTGGTGAGCGCGGTTCAGACCAGTGATTAGCTCGGCTGGCCCCAGTGCCCAGCCAACCTTCCAACCAGTGACCGAAAATGTTTTGCCCAAACTGCTGATTGTCAGCGTGCGGTCTGCCAT
>WNFI01309634.1_pt1 | contig 15786 bp, 19 predicted proteins | sample 5400471 | NCBI WGS metagenome assembly WNFI01 (sample SAMN13153348, study PRJNA577476) | soil metagenome | isolation source: 100 cm saprolite on Douglas fir-dominated hillslope | place: USA:California | collected 2013-09-17 | reverse complement strand
TATGCGGCCGCGAGCCGCGGCGTCCGCTTCTGGCCGCCGCCGCCGATGATGACCGGCGGCTTCGGCTGCTGCGCTGGCTTGGGCAGCGCGGGCGAGTCGATCACCGAGTAGTGCTGGCCCGAATAAGAGAACTTCTGACCCACCGGCGTCGTCCACAGGCCGGTGATGATGGCCAATTGCTCCTCAAGCATCGAGAACCGGACGCCAAGCGGAGGAAACGGTATCCCGTACGCAGCGTGTTCGGCGTCGAACCAGCCGGTTCCGAGCCCGAGCTCGACCCGGCCACCGCTCATCTGGTCGACCTGGGCGACGCTGACGGCCAGCGGCCCAGGCAAGCAGAACGTCACGGGCGACACGAGCGTGCCAAGCCGGATCCGCTCCGTCTGCACGGCGAGGCCGGCCAGCGTGATCCAGGCGTCCGTGGGACCAGGCAGCCCGCTGACCGGACCCATCTTCAGGTAGTGGTCGGACCGGAAGAACGCGTCGAAGCCGAGTTCCTCGGTGGCCTTCGCCACCCGTAGCAGCGTGAAATAGTCGGCGCCCTGCTGTGGCTCGGTGAATATCCGCAGTTGCATAAGGGCATCTTGCCGTAACCCGGGGCGGGTGCCTCACCGGGCCTGCGGGACCAGGACGGCCAGGCACTCGACGTGATGCGTCATCGGGAAAGCGTCAAAGGCGCGCAGGTCCTGAAGGCGCCATCCGTGCTGGCCGAAGACGGCGATGTCACGGGCCAGCGTGGCCGGATCGCACGAGACGTAGCCGATCCGGCGCAGCGCTGTGCTGGCCCGGAGGGGCGACCCCCCGGAACCCCCCGCAGAGGGCCCGTCCAGGCCGGGCGGCGCGCACAACGCCCGGATGACGTCGCGGTCAACGCCCGTCCTCGGCGGGTCGAGCACGGCGATCGCCACGCCGCTCAGGCCGATCCTGTGCAGAACCGCGGCCGCGTCGCCGCGGTGTACCTCTGCCCATGGCGCCAGCCGCAGGTTGTACTTGGCATCACCCACGGCCGCCGCGTCCTGCTCCACCGCGATGACTCTGCCGTCTGGGCCGACGGCCGATGCCAGGACGCCAGCGAAAAGACCCGCGCCGCAGAACAGGTCAAGAGCTGTCTCGCCTGGCTCAGGCCGCAGGGCGGCGAGAACGGCGTCAGCCAGCGCATCGGCGGCACCGGGATGGACCTGCCAGAATCCGGTGGCGCTCACTCGCCAGTCCCGGTCACCAGCCGGTGCGCGATCAGGCAGTCGCTGACCCGCACGATCTGATGTGACCTGTGACGGTATAGCCCGGCCCGGCCGTCTTTGCCGACCGCGAACCGGACCCTCGTGCGCCAGCCAAGCCCGCCGGCATCTCCAGGCAGCGCCTCGACGGTCACGGCTCGCTCCAGGCCGGCGATCCGCCTGAGCTGCTGGCTGATCACCTGGGCCTTGATCTCGCGCTGCACGGGCGGGCTGGCATGCTGCCAGTCGCATCCGCCGCAGCCGCCCGGCCGTGCATAGGGGCACGGCGCGCTGACCCTGCCCGGCGCGGCCTGGATGATCTCGACCGCGTCCGCGCGCGCGAACTTGGCGGTTGTCTGCGTGATGACCGCCTTGACCCGCTCGCCGGGCAGGGTATGCCGGATAAACAGCACCGGGCCGCGTCCCGCCTGGCCGGGGTTACCTGGCCCGGCGGCCTGCGCAGCCGCTTCCGGCGCACCGGGCCTGGCATAACGTTCTTCAGGCACCGTTGCTGCTGGAAGGATGATCATGCACATCGTGATCATGGGGTGCGGGCGGGTCGGATCGACGCTTGCCCACATCCTCGAGGATCAGGGACACAGCGTGGCCGTCATCGACCAGGACGTCGAGGCCTTCCGCAAGCTTCGGCCCGGCTTCCGGGGCAGCAAGATCACGGGCATCGGGTTTGACCGCGACGTGCTGGTCGAGGCCGGCATCGAGAAGGCTCATGCCTTCGCCGCCGTGAGTAGCGGCGACAACTCGAACGTCATCGCCGCGCGGGTCGCCAGGGAGTCGTTCGGGGTGCAGCGCGTCGCCGCCCGGATCTACGACCCGCGACGCGCCGAGGTCTATCAGCGGCTCGGCATTCCCACCGTCGCGACCGTGCGGTGGACGGCCGACCAGATGCTGCGCAGGCTGCTCCCCGAGGGCGTGGCGACGCTGTGGCGCGACCCCACCGGCTCGCTGGTGCTCGCCGAGCTCAGCTGCTGCGACGACTGGCTCGGCGAGAAGGTCAGCGCGCTCGAGGCGGCGGCCGACACCAGGATCGTGTTCATCTCCCGGCTCGGCGAGGCGCTGCTGCCAGGCCCGGGGACCGTCTTGCAGCAAGGCGACGTCTTGCATGTGATGGCCAAGGAAGATGACCTCAAGAGGATCACGTCGGTGTTCGCGAAGCGAGCAGCGCCGGGGAGGGGGAGCCACTAATGCGCGTTGCCATCGCCGGGGCGGGCGCCGTCGGCAGGTCGATCGCCAAGGAGTTGCTGGAGAACGGTCATGAGGTCCTGCTGATCGACAAGAACCCCAAGGCGATCAAGGTTTACAGCGTCCCGAGAGCCGAGTGGCTGCTCGCCGACGCCTGCGAGATCGCCTCGCTGGACGACGCCTCGCTCGAGCGCTGCAATGTGGTCATCGCCGCGACCGGTGACGACAAGGTCAATCTTGTCGTCTCGCTGCTCGCCAAGACTGAGTACGGGGTGCCCAGGGTGGTGGCGCGGATCAATCACCCGAACAACGAGTGGCTGTTCAACGAGTCATGGGGCGTGGACGTCGCTGTCTCCACGCCGCGCCTGCTCTCGGCCCTGGTGGAGGAGGCCGTTAGCGTCGGAGACCTGGTCAGGCTGATGACGTTCCGCCAGAGCGCGGCGAGCCTGGTGGAGCTCACGATGCCCGATGACGCACCCCTGGTCGGCGAGCGGATCGGCGCGATCGAATGGCCGGCCGACACAGCGCTCGTCGCCATCTTGCGCGACGGCCGGGTGATCGTGCCGAACAGCGATGACCCGCTCGAAAGCGGCGACGAGCTGCTGTTCGTGACGAGCGAGGACGTGGAAGCCGAGCTCGGCCTGCTGCTCGCTACCGGGTCTCGCTGATCTCCGGGCCCCGGGCGAAGGGATCCGGCAGGTCCCAGCCGGTGTCCTCCTCGGCAAGCTGCGCCTCGAGGGCCTGCCGCGCCTCCTCGGGGAGCCGGATCTCAAGCTGCTCCCGCGGCGGCGCTGGGTGGTCGCCGCGCACCACCACCACGTCGGCGAACACTTCGGTGAACGGGACGCCGGCGCCGGCGCCGGTCGCGGCCGGGCCGCTGATCACGCCGCGTAGGAACCAGCGCGGCCCGTCGAAGCCGAGGAACCTGACCGGCTGGAGTTGCCCGGGCGTTCCGTTAATCTCCGCGACCGGAACCTCTGCCCGCAACTCGGGGCCGGACGGGCCGACGATTTCCTGGCAGCGGCCGCCTGAGTCGGCGATGTTCGCAGCTATCTCCTGCCTGACCTCGTCCCACAGGCCGCCGCTGCGCGGCGCGGCGAATGCCTGAAGCTGCATGCCGCTCTCCCCGTGCACGACGGCGACCCACGCGCCCTGTTCCTCAGCCACGTTGATCTGCACGTCGAATCCCTCGCGCACGGGGATGAGCAGGCTGCCGCAATCGATCCGCTCAGCCTCCGGGTAGTCGTCGGCTATATCCCACGGGCCTGCCGTCGGCCGGCCTGCCCGCTGATCGGCTTCCTGGTTCCCCGCATACGCGCTCGGCTGATCGCCGTTCTCGCCTCGGCGGCGTCGCAACACGTCCGTGCTCCCCTACTTCTTCGCTGAGACCGGATCCGCCAGCCCGCCGGCGTGGCCTCCCGTCGACCCGAACCCGCCCTCGCCCCTGGCCGATCCGGGCAGCTTGCCCACCTCGCAGAACACCGCGCGTTCCACCCGCTGGATGACTAGCTGGGCAATCCGGTCCCCGCGCTTGAACCTGACGGCGGCGTTCCGGTCAGTGTTGATCATCGTCACTGCGATCTCTCCACGGTACCCCGCATCGATCGTTCCCGGCGCGTTCACGAGAGTTACGCCGTGCCGGGCTGCGAGCCCCGACCTGGGATGGACGAACCCCGCGTAGCCGTCGGGCAGCGCGATCGCGATCCCGGTCGGGACGATCGCCCGCTCCCCTGGCGCGAGGTCCACGTCGGACGCCGCGTACAGGTCCACGCCCGCGTCGCCGGGATGGGCGCACTCGGGCAGCGGCAGGCCCGGATCAAGCCGCCTGATCAGCACCTCGACTTGGTCAGCTCGCACCGTCATCTCAGCGTGCCTCCGTGTCGGAACGGGTTCCTGAGCCCGGCGCGGCAGGCTCGTGGTCATGATCGCCGCGCAGGTAGGGCCATGCGTACGAGACCACAGCGGCGGTCGGCACCGCGATGATCGCGCCGGGAATGCCGGCCACGATACCTCCCACGGCGAGCACCACGATTATGGCGAGCGGATGGAGGCGGACGATGCGGCCCACTACCAGGGGCTGGAGCAGATGGCTCTCGATCTGGTTCTCGGCCAGAAACACGGCGAGCAGGATGACGGCGGCGAGCCACCCTTGAGTTGCCAGCGTGACCAGAATCGCCAGGGCGCCGACGACCAGAATCCCGAGCAGCGGTATGTAGGCGGCGATGAAGACGAGCAGCACGAGCGGAACGACCAGCGGCACGCCGAGCAGCCAGAGCGCGAGCCCGATGAAGATGGCGTGAATGGCGGCGACAACGGTCGTTCCGCGGATGTAGCTGGTCAGCGCCTGCCAGGCGGCGTCCCCGGCCCGGACCGCCCGGCTGTGCGCCTCCGGGCGCAGCCCGCTGATCAGCCAGCACCAGATCTTACGTCCGTCCTTCAGCAGGAAAAACGTGATGAATACCGTCAGGATGAGGCCGGTGAGCACCTCGAGGAAATACCGGCCCCCGGTCACGACGGTTCCGGCGACTAGCGACTTGTGCTGCGCCAGATAGTTGAGGAGCCTGCTGGACAACTGGTCGAGCCTGGCCCCAGTGAAATGGAACGGCGGCCCGGCCAGGTAGACCTGAACCTCGTGAACCGTGCGCCTGACCTCCCGGGCGAGCATCGGGTAGTCGGCCTGGACCCGGTTGGCGATCAGCGTTCCCACGCCGCCCAGCACCGCGGCCGCGGCCAGGATGGTGCACCACGTGGCGGCCAGGGGCCGCAGCCCGGCTCGCCGCAGCAGCGAGGTGAACGGATGCAGCAGCGCCGACGCGAGCAGCGCCGCGATCAGCGGGAGCACGACCAGGCGGAGGGCATCGGCCACCTTGAACGCCAGGTATGCGACGGCGGCCACCAGCAGCAGCCGCCATGACCAGGCGGCCGCGGGCCTCAGCAGCCTGGGCACGTAGGCGTCCGCCTGCCGCTCGCTGCGAGGATCGTCAGCGGCTGGTTCGGCCCGCTCCGCCAGCCCCGGTGCGGCCCCGCCCGACTGGCGATCGCGCCCGCCGTTCTGACGGGCGGCCGGACGCGCCCTCGTCCCGCTGTCGGCGTGCGAGGCATCAGGGGCGGCGGGGGCCGTGGAGGCACCGGAGCCACGCGGGGCGCCTGGCGCATCCCCCGGGCTCGCCGAGCCCCACGCGGCCCGCAGCCGGGATGCCAGCACGCGCGCCGCTCCCATCACTGACCGGCCGTCCGCGCTCATGGCCTCCATGTAACCAACTACGGTGGAACAATGCGCGAGTACTCCGAACGACTTCGCGTGCCCGCCTCGTGGTGGCTGCTCGTGGTGGGTTGTGTCGCGCTCCTCGGAACCACGCTGTGGGCCGGGCTGAGCGTCGCGACGGCGATCGTGATCTACGCGGTCCTGGAAGGCGCATGCGTGGGGCTCCTGCTCGGCTGGGGAGCAGTGCGGATCAGGGTAACCAGCATCGAGCTTGTCGCCGGCTCGCGGCGGCTGCCGCTGGCGCGGATCGCCGAGGTCGCCGCTATGGACGCGGCGCAGACCAGGGCCCTGCGCGGGCCGCGCGCCGACCCCGCTGCCTACCTGCTAGTCAGGCCCTACCTGCCGCGGGCGGTCTACGTGCGGGTGGCAGGGCGCCCGCCTGAACCGCCGTACTGGCTGATCGGCACGAGAAGGCCCGATGAGCTCGCTGACGCCATCGAGCGGGCCAGATCGGGCCGCCGGTCCCCGGCTGCCAACGGCCACGCCGAGGATGACGGGGTCACTCATCAGGCGCCTGGCGCCGTGGGATGATGCTGCAGGCGAGAGCGGCGAGAGCGGCGAGAGCGGCTGGAGCGGTGAGAGCGGCCACGGCCGCCGCGCGCCCGATGGTGCCACTACTGACGCTGGAAGGGACGGCAATGCCTGAAAAGGGCGGTGACTTTAGCAGCAAGGCGGTCACTACGCTGGCTGGCGCGGCCGCCGCGTTCGTCGCGCGCAAGGCGATCATCTTCGCCTGGACCAAGGCGACCGGCAAGGAGCCGCCCGGCAAGGCCGAAGACCCCGATGTGGCCATCGGCGAGGCGCTCGCCTGGACAGTGGTGCTCGGCATCGGCGTCGCGGTGGCGAGAACTCTCGCGATCAGGCTTGCGACCCGCCAGTCAGCGGCGCGCCTGACGGCACGGGCCGAGTAGCGCTCCGGAGCTAGCGCCGCCGCTCCCGGGCTAGTGCCCGCCGGCCATCGCCTGTCCGGCTCGCGCTGTGTCGGCTCGCGCCCTGTCCGGCTCGCGCTCTGTCGGCTCGGGCTCTGTCGGCTCGTGCGAGCCTGCCGCGCCCGTGGCTCTACGCTGAGTGCATCCGGGTGCGGATTCCTGTCATGTCTGGACCCGGGCCGCGTGAGAGATCAGTCTGAGGTGCAACGCTGATCGTGCACGGTCACGCTCACATCAGCAATGCCGACGTCCGCCTTCGACAGGAGAACCGGATGGCCGAGCCGCAAGTACTCGCGATAGTTCTCGCCGGCGGGGCCGGGAAGCGACTTGCCCCGCTGACTGCTGACCGGGCAAAACCGGCCGTTCCGTTCGGCGGCCTGTACCGGCTGATCGACTTCGCGCTCTCGAACCTGGTCAATGCGGGATGCCGGCGCATCTGCGTGCTGACCCAGTACAAGAGTCACAGCCTGGACCGGCACATCACGACCACCTGGCGGCTGAGCAGCTTGCTCGGCAACTACGTCACCCCTGTTCCCGCTCAGCAACGGCTCGGCCCGCACTGGTACACCGGCTCGGCCGACGCCATCTACCAGTCGCTCAACCTGATCTACGACGACAACCCCGACATCGTTGCCGTCTTCGGCGCCGATCACGTGTACCGGATGGACATGATGCAGATGGTCCACCAGCACGTGGCCGCCGGAGCGGGGGTCACGGTGGCCGCGATCCCGGTCGACCGGCAGGAGGCGTCAAGCTTCGGGGTGATCAAGACGGCGAGCGACGGGCGGACCGTTGAAGCGTTCCTGGAGAAGCCTGCCGATCCGCCCGGGCTCCCCCACGACCCCGACAAGTCGTATGCGTCGATGGGCAACTACGTATTCAGCGCCGACGTGCTCATCGAGGCGCTCCGCCAGGACGCCGCCGACGACGGCAGCAGGCACGACATGGGCGGCGACATCCTGCCGATGCTGGTCAAGCAGGGCTGTGCGCAGGCATACAACTTCCTGGACAACGAGGTGCCCGGCGCCGAGCCCCGCGACGCGGGCTACTGGCGCGACGTCGGGACGTTGGACTCCTACTTCGAGGCCCACCTCGACCTGTGCGCCCTCCACCCGATCTTCAACCTGTACAACGACCGGTGGCCGATCCTGACCCTCGTGCCGTCGCAGCCGCCGGCCAAGTTCGTCCATGACAGCGGCGACCGCGTCGGGCGCGCGATCAGCAGCGTTGTCAGCAACGGAGTGATCGTCTCGGGCGGCCTGGTGCAAAGCTCGGTCCTGTCGCCAGGCGTGCGGATCAACTCCTGGTCCCGGGTCGAGCGATCGGTCATCATGCACAACACCAGGGTCGGCAGGCATGCTGTCGTCGAGAACGCGATCCTGGACAAGAACGTGGTGGTCCCCGACCACGCTGTGGTCGGCGTGGACAAGGAACACGACCGCGCCCGCGGCTTCGTGGTTTCGGCGGGCGGCATCACGGTGGTCGGCAAGGGCCAGGAGGTCACGCCGTGACCACGCCCTTCAGCAAGGTCAACGTGGCCCTGCTCACCAGGGAGTACCCGCCCGAGGTCTACGGCGGCGCGGGCGTGCACGTGGAGTATCTGGCCAGGGAGCTGCGCAACCTGGTGAGCCTGACCGTGCACTGCCAGGGGGAGAACCGGCCTGACGCGGTCGCGCATCGCCCGTGGGACCTGCTCGGCGACGCCAATGCCGCGCTGCAGACCGTCTCGACCGACCTGTCCATGGCCGCCGCGGTCGCCGCGGCCGATGTAGTGCACTCGCACACCTGGTACACGAATCTGGCCGGGCACCTGGCAGCCACCCTGTACGGGATCCCGCACGTGATGACGGTGCACTCGCTTGAGCCGTTGCGGCCATGGAAGTCCGAGCAGCTCGGGGGCGGATACGCGGTCTCGTCATGGTGCGAGCGCGTGGCGGTCGAGGCGGCGGTCGCGGTAATCGCGGTGTCCGGCGGAATGCGGTCCGATGTGCTCGCGACCTATCCGTCGCTGCAGGCCGACCGGGTGCACGTGATCCGCAATGGCATCGACACCGATGAGTATGCCCCGGACTACGGAACCGACGTGCTCGAACGGTACGGGATCGACCCGAATCGGCCGACGGTGGTTTACGTCGGGCGGGTGACGAGGCAGAAGGGCCTGCCGGTGCTGCTACGCGCCGCCGAGTTGCTCGACCCAGACGTCCAGCTTGTGCTGTGTGCCGGCCAGGCCGATACCGAGGAACTGGCCGCCGAGGTCACCGGCCTGGTCGGGCAACTGCGTGAGCACAGGTCAGGGGTCATCTGGCTGAACTCGATGCTTCCCAAGTCCGAGGTGATCCAGATCCTGAGCCACGCCACTGTCTTCGCCTGCCCATCGCTGTACGAGCCGCTCGGGATCGTCAACCTGGAGGCAATGGCGTGCGGTACGGCCGTGGTCGGATCGAATGTCGGCGGCATCCCCGAGGTCGTCATGGATGCGCAGACCGGCCTGCTGGTGCCGCCTGGTCATCACGTCCTGCTTGCCGAGGCGATCTCCTCGCTGGTCAGCGACCCGGCCAGGGCCGCTGCGATGGGCCAGCTCGGCCGCCAGCGCGTAGCCGCGGAGTTCAGCTGGGCCAGCATCGCCGCGCAGACCGCCGCTCTCTATACCGAGCTGACCCGCGAGACCGCCGCCTCCCGTGAAGCGGGATCGCTCCGCGATGCCGATTCGACGCGCGACCCTGGTTCACCCCTCGACGCTGCGGATGCCTGACTGTCCGACCTACTCTGCGCCGGGTCGATCCCCGGATCCACCCGCACATTCCGGGTCGATCCCCGGATCGACCCGTCCCGATAGCGCGGAACAGCAACGCCCCGCCCGGTCCGGCTGGCACCGAACGGCGTATTCTTGCCGAACACTGTTTTCCCGGACCTCCATCGCGGTTAAGATATATCGCAATCGAGGAGGTTCCGACATGATCCCAACCGACCAGGGCGAGCCACAGCAGGTTCCCGCCCCGATCTTGGCGTCGAACATGGAGCGTGACACAGCGACCCGGCGCCTCCAGGCGGCTTTCGCCGAGCACCGCCTGACCGACGACGAGTTCGACCAGCGGATCCGGCGTGCCCTGACGGCCAGGACGACGGCCGAGCTTGATGGGCTCACCGCCGACCTGCCGGCCGCTGCTCCAGCGCTCGCCGTCCCTACCGCGCGGGAAAGCAAGCCAGGCCGGTTCGCGGTGGCGCTGAAGAGCTCGATCAGCCGGGCCGGCCGCTGGACGGTCCCGCCGAGGTTCTTCTCCGTCGTCTACAAGGGCAGCGGGCTGCTGGACCTGCGGGAAGCTGAGCTCAGCTCGGCCGTGACGACCATCACCGCCGTCTCGTACAAGTCGCGCACTGAGATCGTCCTGCCTCCAGGAGTCAGGCTGGAGATCGGCGGCACTGGTGTCTCGGCCGCCGGTGAAGCGCGCCCCGCCGTTATAGATCCTGACGCCCCCGTCGTGCGGGTCAGAGGCGCGGCATATAAGGGCAGCATCGACGTCCGGACTGGCCAGCGCGCCTCGGGCTCAGGCCAGTCCGGACGAGGCCAGTCCGGCTGAGGCCAGTCCGGCTGAGGCCAATCCGGCTGAGGCCAGTCTGCCGGGCTCAGGTGACCGAGCCGGCCGCGGCTCCCGTCACCTGGTCGCCCCAGCGCGCGATCTCCGCTTCCAGATCGAGCGGCGCGATCATGTCCCCCTGGGACATCTCCTGCTCCCAGGCCTCGGCCGGCACCCGCCACATGACCTCGAACTCGATGCCGCTCGGGTCCTTCCCGTAGAGCGACTTGGAGACCCGATGATCGCTCGCGCCGACCAGCGCGCGGCGCGCTGCCAGCTTGGCGCGGATCTCGGCCAGCTCGGCAAGCGTGCCGACCTCCCAGGCCAGGTGATACAGCCCGAGGTAACGCCCGGCAGGCGGCGCGCCGTCGGGGACTGCGAACAAGCCGAGATCGTGATCGTTGGCGCTCCCCGGCGCCCGCATGAACGCGGCTCTGCCCGCTACCTCGGTGCGCACCTCGAAGCCGAACGCGTCGTGATAGAACTCCACCGAGGCGCCTAGGTCGCGGACGTAGAGGACGGCGTGGTTGAGGCGGCGGACAGGCATCTCAGCTCCCTGAGTCGTGGTACCTAGGAGGAAAAGGCGCCGCGGCACCTGAAGATTCCCTTCGGGGCGTCGAACCGGGCACCGCCCGCGGGCGTGAGCGTGCACTGCTAGTAGGCAGGTATAGCGCCGGAACTCGCCTGGCCAGCCTCGTGTGCCGAGCTGAAGTCGTCGTCGATGAGCACGACATCGCGCCCTGCCGCATCGAGCAGGCCGGCCGCCACCGACGCCCGGTAGCCGGACTGGCAGTGGACCCAGATCTCGCCCACGGCGATCTCGGCGACCCGCCCGGGCAGCTCGTGCAGCGGGATGTGCACCGCTCCGGCGATCCTGGCTTCCTCCCACTCCGACCGGCAGCGGACATCAAGCAGGATGAACTCGCGGCGCCGGCGTGCCTGCGCGTAGCCGGCGAAGTCGGTGACCGGATAGCTGGACAGCGGCTGGCCGCCCGACCATGCGTCGGGCCCGCCGACCGCTGCCGCCAGCACCTGGTCGATGCCGATCCTGGCCAGGTCGCGCTGCGCTGCCGCAACCTCCGCCGGGCACTCGCCGAGCACAGTCAGCGGCGTCCCCCAGGGGATCAGCCAGCCGAGGTAGGTGGTCATGTTGTCGCCGAGCTCGAACGGCAGAGTGCCGCGCACGTGCCCGGCGGCGAAGGCTAGGCGCGAGCGCAGGTCAACGACCCACTCCCCGGCGTCGATCCGGCGCCGCAGCTCGGCGCTGTCGGCTTGCCGCGGCGGCGACAGATCGGGCGCCAGCGGACCCGCCGCGTTCGCCGGGGCCATGTGCGCGTAGTAAGCGGGGTAGACGTCGAGGCCGGCGAGGGTGGACTCGACGTAGTCGGCCTCGGCCAGGGTGAGTGCCGGATTGACCGTCATCTCCATGCCGATGGTCGAGGCGGCACCTGACGTCGGGGTCGCCGCGCAGAAGCTGCCGAAGCCGTGCGTCGGGCAGACCAGCGCGTCCGCGGGGAGCTGCGCGGCCAGCTTGCGCGCCGAGCCGTGCTGCGCCCTGGCGAGCTCGAGCGTGTGCTCAGGGCCCAGCAGGTCGGTCCGGCCGGTCGACCCGTTCAGCAGTGAGCCGCCGGTGAATGCCGCGACCATCCGGCCCGCGTGCTCGACGGCGTAGGACAGGTGGTTGAACGTGTGACCGGGCGTGCCGATGACATGGACGCGCATCTGGCCCGCATCGACCTGATCGCCGTCGGCCAGCGGGATCCGGTCGAATCCGACCTGGTCGCCGGCGCTCACGTGGTAGGCGGCGCCGGCGGCGCGAGCCAGGGCCAGCCCGCCGGTGACGTAGTCGTTGTGAATGTGCGTCTCGAACACGTGGGTGATCCGCACGCCGCGGGTCTCCGCTGCCGCCAGCATGCGGTCGATATCGCGCTGCGGGTCGATCACGATCGCTGCGGCACCGTCGGTCGCGAGGTAACTGCGGTCGCCAAGCGACGGCGTTTCGATGGGGGCGATCTCAATCACTCGTTCGCCCTCCCTTCATGCGGCCGCAACCAGACTATAGAGGCGTCACGGTCGGTCCGGGGCGTTCATCAACCCGGTGTAGATGCCGCGCGGCCGGATCGGCGTGCCGCGCGCGTACTCTTCGATCGCGTGCGCGAGCCAGCCGGCCGTGCGCGCGACCGCGAACACGGCCTGCCCGGCCCCAGGGATCATGTCACCCACGCGAGCGAGCGCCGCCAGCGCGAAGTCGATGTTCGGCGCCGGAAGCGCGCGCCGCCGCGCCTCGGCCATGACGGCATCAGCCACGTCGAGCCGTTCCGATTGCGGTGCGGCCGCCCGCAACAGCCCCATGAGCAGAACCGCCCGCGGGTCAGACTCCAGGTACACGTAGTGACCGAAGCCCGGGATCCGCTCCCCGCGTCGCAGCAGGTCGCCCACCGCCCTGGCCGCGTCGGCCGCCCGGGCGGCTGACTTCAGCATCACCTCCGCGCCGAAGGAGGCCCCGCCATGCAGCGAGCCGCCGACCGCGCCCCAGCCGCTGCGCGATCGAGCCGGCCGACGGCCAGCCGTCGGCTCCGCCTGGCCTGGCCGGCGGGAGGCAGTCGACCATTCCCGCGATCAGGGTGCGCCCTGCGGCGATGACGGCAGGCGGGTCAAGGTGCAGCCGCAGCGGATCAGCCGCCGCCAGAGCCGGAACGATCACCTGCAGGCGCTCGAGAGGCAAGGTTTCCGCCGGGAGTGCAGCCTGCGCGGCGCTGCCGGCGGCGACGGCCGCCTCGGTCGCCTGCCAGAATGGCGCCCCGCCTGACTCGCCCAGGGAGCCTGTCCATAGCAGGCCGGCGACCTCCTCAAAGCTGTGCTCGCTGGCAAGGCCGATGACGTCATGCCCGCGGTACCGCAGATGATCGCCGGTGATCTCGGTCACCTGGGTCTCGATCACCAGCTCGGCTCCGGGGCCGGCTCTCGGGGCCCAGCGCGGCCGGCCGCGCCGGGCCAGGCCTTCGACTTCGCTGGAGCTGAACAGGCTGGCCCTGGACCCCTGGGCTTTGCGCCGGGTGAGCACGCCCCGGCTGACGTAGGAGTACAGGCTGGCCGGCTTGATGCCAAGGCGTCTCGCCGCCTCGGAGGCCGAAATCCACTCGGTCGGCATGGGCACCTCGCCTTCCCTGCGGCCGGGCATGTCCCGCTGCGGGCCCGCCCAATATTGATTTTAATCAATGTTGACGAATTAGCAGACTAGCAGTCGATAATCAAGCTGACGACCGCAGTCTGAACCGGCGACGGAGGCTTGCATGGCTCAGGTCCATTTCCTGGATGTCACCAACCGCGACGGCGTCCAGACAGCGCGCACCGGCTTGTCCAAGTTCGGCAAGACGATGGTCAACTTCTACCTGGCCAAGCTGGGCGTAGCGCAGTCCGAGATCGGGTTTCCGTTCCTCTTCCACGAAAAGCCCTACGTCAGCGCGAACGTTGCGCTTGCGCGGGCCGGAGCCTTCGGCGACCTGCGGCTGTCCGGGTGGTGCCGCGCAATCACGGCCGACGTGGAGCAAGCAGTCCCGCTTGGCCTGAGCCACTACAACCTGTCGATCTCTACCTCGGACCAGATGATCACGCACAAGTTCCGCGGCAAGCTGGACCGCGCTGCCATCATCGGCGAGATGACGGCGGCCGTCGCCGCGGCCAGGGACGGCGGTGCGCAGACGATCGGCGTGAACGCCGAGGACGGGTCGCGGACGGACGACGGGTTCCTGACCGAATTCGCGCTCGCTGCCAAGCAGGCTGGCGCAGACCGGGTCCGCTACTGCGACACGATCGGCGGGGACTCCCCGCACCGGATCAGGGAGCGGTTCGCCACGCTCGCGTCCGCCACGGCCATGCCCGTCGAAACGCATTGCCACAATGACCTCGGCATGGCGGTGGCGAACTCCGTCTCCGGCGCGCTCGGCGATCTCGACGCCGGACAGGATGCCTGGGTCAACACCTGCGTGAACGGCATCGGCGAGCGCTCAGGCAACGCCGATCTGCTCTCGGTCATCCTCGCCTTCACCCGCGGATTCGGCGTCGCCGAGCGGGCCGCGATCGGCGACCGGCTCGACATGTCGTGGGCGCGCAGGTTCGCCCTGTGGGCGAGCTACGCCTTCGGCCAGCCGTTGCCGCAGAACCAGCCGGGAACGGGCCGCAACGCCTTCGCGCACGAGTCAGGCATCCACGCTGACGGCGCGCTCAAGGACAGGCACAACTACGAGCTGTACGACGATGAGACGCTCGGCCCATTCCCGCGCGACTGGCACGCGCTGGCCGGGCGAGTCGTGCTGACCGGCGAGTATGGCGGCATGGCCGGGTTCCGGCACGTGATGGACGGGCTCGGAATCGACACAGCGGGCCATGCGGACCTGATCTTCGGGCTAGTCCAGCTCTGCGCATCGGCGACGGGCAAACCGCTCACCGATGACGAGCTCCGGCTCATCGCCGCCTATCCGCGCGAACTCACGCTGCTGTACCCCGGCCAGCTCGGCTAGCGGAACCAGCAGCCCGGCCAGGCCGGGCACGGGCCACCGCTGGCGCTAGCGGCCGATCTGCCTCCGGTTGCGGATCTGGCGCAGCCTGGCCTTCTGATTCGAGTCGAGCATCGCGTACGCGACGCCAGGGATCGCGATCGCCAAAGCGATCACGCCGAGGGCGAGCCACGGATTGATGATGAGGAGAATGAGCCCGATGACGACTCCGGCGATGCCGATCTTCATATGAGGGGTCATACCCGGCCTTCCTTCGCTACGGGATGACGGCATCCCGGCCCTATCCTGACCGACCCGCGCGATCATTTCCGTCATGACCACGGTAGCTCCCCGTCAGAGTGCTGCGGCCACGTCCGGTGCGAGATGATATGCACGACGTCCTGGAGGAAACACATGACACTGTCGCTGCCGATCGAGCCGCAGGCCAATGAGTTGCTGTCCCGCGACGGGTTCGCGCTGTTGCTCGCGATGATGCTCGACCAGCAGGTCCCGTTCGAGAAGGCATTCAACTCGCCCTATCAGCTCGCGCTGCGGCTCGGCCACGAGCCAACCGCGCAGGAGCTGGCCGACTTCGACCCCGATGCGCTAGCCGCGGTGTTCGCCGAGCGCCCGGCGCTGCACAGGTTCCCGAGGGCAATGGCGGCACGGGCACAGGAACTCGCGAGGATCGTCGCCGACCGCTACGACGGCGATGCCAGCGCGCTCTGGGCCACCGCACGTGACGGCGCGGAGCTGCGGCGCCGCCTCGCCGAGCTGCCTGGCTTCGGCGCCTACAAGGCACAGATCACCATTGCCCTGCTCGGCAAGCAGCTCGGCATCCAGCCCGCAGGCTGGCGCGAGGCCGCCGGCCACTTTGGCGAGGCCGGGTCGCACTACTCGGTCGCCGACATCAGCGACGACGCCTCGCTGACCGCCGTCCGGTCCTATAAGAAGGCGATCAAGCAGCAGCGGGCAGCGGCCGCCAGCTAGCCAGAATGCGGGTGTCAGACCTCGGTACCCGCCCCGTGGACCGGCCAGGGTAATGTCTCGCCTCATGCCAGACCAGCAAGCTCACCCGGCTCCGGACGCGAAGAACGGAGCCCA
>WNFI01077332.1_pt1 | contig 15787 bp, 21 predicted proteins | sample 5400471 | NCBI WGS metagenome assembly WNFI01 (sample SAMN13153348, study PRJNA577476) | soil metagenome | isolation source: 100 cm saprolite on Douglas fir-dominated hillslope | place: USA:California | collected 2013-09-17 | reverse complement strand
TGCGGCACGATGAGCGAGAGCACGGTCTTCGTCACCTATGCCGGTTCGACGAGCCAGTGCACGTCTCTCGGTGGGACCTGCAATCCCGGGGAAGCCATCGATTTCAAGATCAACGACTTTCAGCCCGCCTACAACTTCCTTTGCGCTCCGCATACCTTCACGTGGGACTTCGGCGACGGCAGCACCCCGGGCACCGGGGCACAGGTGATGTCGCACGCTTACGCCGCCGGTGGCTCGTTCAGCGTGAAAGTCACGGTCAACAACGGATCGGCCACCTTCGTCGCCAAGACACTCGTGACCGTCAGCAGTCCGGCGACGCCGATCGACCGGTTTGATTTCTCCGTCATCCCCTGGGTCGTCGACGGCGTACGCGTGCCGAACGGCTATCTGTTCATCCCGTTCTCGGAGCCGTCACCGTCGGACATCACCTGGAACTGGACTTTCGGCGATGGCAGCACCGCGGTGAGCCATGACTACAAAGCCGTCTCGCATACGTATGCCGACGGCGATGATCACACCGTCACGCTCTCGACCCCGCAGGACACGGGCTCTCACAGCCACGATCTGAGGACGCGACGCCGTCCGGGCCGGTAGGCCGGCATCATTCCGGCGACCCGCAACCAATCGCGTTGCGGGTCGCTGGGGGTGGTGATCGGTGATCAGTGATTCGTGATCAGAGGTCGTGACGATTCACTCGTCAGGTCTACCGATCACGGATCACCAGCCACCGGCCACCGATCACCGATCACCGCGTGATCGTTTCGTGCCGCTTCCGGCCCACTGCCGGTTGGTCGGTCTCCAGCGCTTTGGCAGGCTCGGACAACGCCGGCTCGGCGAATACCTCCTCGAGCGCCGCTTGCGAGAGGTAGTGGATGCGTTGATCGTGTTGATAACGCTCCGCCTCTACGATCAGGCGGTTGAGCAGACGAGCGTGCCGATGCTCGAACATCATCCGCTTGAGCTCGGGGTAGAACCAGGCAAGGAGCGCCAACACGAAGGCGAAGGCATCTTCGAAGATAGGGATGAAAGGCAGGGCAATGATGATGCCGCCGATCGTCAGTGCCACCAGCGCGAACACCGCCCGGCTGACGAGATCCCCTCCTCGCCAGAGATCGTAGGCGTTCCGTTCCAGACGATTCTTCTCACGGGCCGCGGCGATGTACTGCGGCATCACGACCTCGAAGACATCGCGCTCCAGGGCTTCCCAGTACGACTCTGTCCCACACGACTCGACGTAGCTCAGCCGAATGTCGGCGAGCTTCTCGCGGGCAATGGTCATCAGCGAGTTGGCCAACTGACCGGGAAGCAATCCCCGTCTCCGGTGCTCACACTCGTGAAGAACGGCGAAACTGACGTTCCCGAAGTCGAACGAGCTGCCTGCGACATTGAGGATGGAGGACATGGGCGGTTAACGGTTTACGGTGGCCGGTTGACGGTAGCCGGTTGACGGTGGCACGCGTCACAAGATTGTCGATTCGATGGATCCTGTTCGGCAGATCCATGCTGTTCGCGACGCGCCCCGTCGTCCACTGTCTGCCGTCAACCGTCTACTGTTTCTCCTCCGGCTTTGCTTCCTCTTCTTTTCTCTCCCGATACTGGATGACGCCGAGCTGCTCGAGCAGCTTGTTGCCATCGATGATGACGTTGCCCGACGGCAGCTTCGGAATCTGGCGAATCTCCTTCTTCTGCAGCGCGTCGATGAGTTGCAGCGTGACGTAGGCGTCGCCCGCGCTGCCGTTGAGCGCCGCCCGCTCCCGCCGGATTCCTTCCGCCACCGCGGTCTTCTCCGCGGTGGTGGCCTGTGCTTCCTGCTGGCGTCGCACGAGGTATGCATCGGCCGCCCGCTTGGCCTGCTCGAACTGACCCTGCGCGATCGTCAGTTGCTGTGCCAGCTCGGCGATCTTCGACTGGAGGTTCGCCTGGTTCGATTCCTGTGTGGCGAGAATCTGAGCCTCCAGCTTCTCGGCCTGCTTCTCCGCCTCCTTCCTTCCGTTGATCAGCTTCTGGTAATCCGGTTTGAAGGAGAAATCGCCCAGGATCACACCCTCCACGACGATGCCGTACGGACGGAGCCGATCCGCCAGGAGCGTGGTCGCATCCGCCGCTGCTTTGAAGCGAAGGTCTGGGTTGTAGAACTCCTCGGAATCGAGGCGATTCAGCGTGTCGCGAACGTAAGAGCGCGCAAAGGGCCGGACCAGCCTGTCCTTCACCTCTTCCGTGGTGGGCGCGACCAGCCTCCAGATCGGAGCCCCTTTCGCCGGATCGATGCGCCAGCGGACCGTGATGTCGGTCTCGATGTCATTGCCGTCGCGAGTCTTGAAGCGGAGGTCGTCCTTCTCCTTGCGGTCCCCCTCCGCGGCGTTCGACACCATCAGCAAACTCTGCGTCGACGTGTCGTACGTCTTCCAGTCATTGATGATGGGCGCGAAGAAATACGTGGCACCGGCATCCATCTGTTCCATCGATCCCGTGATCTTGTTGAACTTGATACCGACCTCGGTCGCGGCGGTCCGGTGCGGCGTGCAGCTCGTGAGCAGCAGCACTGCAGTCGCCAGAGAAGCGGCGAGCAGACCTGTTTTCGTGATCGCGGACATTGATTTCCTCATTTGTGCCCCACGATCTTGCCGACGTCCGTCGGATCCTCGTTGATGTAGATCGGCCCCTTGATGCCGTTCAGAATGGCCAGCCCCTTGCGCAGCCGGAGCAGCTTGTCCGAGCCCGCTCCCTCCATGGCCCGATTGATCTGCTCGGTGCCGCTGGCCTCCGCCGACTTGACCAGCAGATCTGCCTCGGCCTTTTTCTGCCGTTCATAGAGATCGCGCTGGGCGCCAATCTCGGTGATCTGGGCCTGATACTCGGCGGCCTTCACATTGATCAGATTCTGCCCCTCGGCCGTGACCTGGTTGAGGCGCGTCTGCACCTCGGCCTGCTTCGTGAGCGCCTTGTTCGTCAGCACCGACTGGTCCTGAATCTTCTTTTGCTCCGTGAGCTGCTGGAACGTTGCCGGATAGTCGTATTGGCGGACGAACACGTCGGCGAGCGCCAACCCGTTCTCCGCGAATCGTTGCGTCAACTCCGTCTTCAGGTCACGCACCTTGGCCAGTCTGGCCTCGCGATAGAACTCCTCGGCCCGAAGCTCGCCGAGGTGGTGCTTGACGATTGGATCGGTGAAACGGATCACGACGTTGTCTTCGTAACCCTTCCCGAACCCGAATTTCGAGACCACGAGGTAGGGGTTGGCGATCCGGTACAGCACCGAGACGTCGATGCTCACGGGGTATCCGTCGACGGTCGGCACGTTGATCGAGCTCAGCACGCGATGAAGGCTGCTTCCCTCGGTGGGATTGTTCGTGAACTCCACGACCTGAACGTCGCGCGGGAACGTCCGCACGCTCTCGTACCCGTACAGCTCGCGACGGTATCCCGACCCCACGAGCTCTTTCTGCAGACCCCGACCGGGGCCAAAAGAGATCTGTCGGATTCCGATCTGGTCCGGCGCGACATAGCACATCGTGCAGGTACGCAGGAACAGGATGGGACCCAGGATGAGCAGGGCGAGACAGCCGGCCCGAAGGCCTGACCCGCGGATTCGATTGAGCAGCGGCGAGTACATCCCGAAACGGGGCGATTCCATGCGTTGAGCCTTCCTCGCGCTCGTGTCAGCGCCGATGCGAGACCATTATTCCACGGGGAGTCGCGTCAGCCCTGTGGCCACACGAGTACATACGTAGGCGAGGAGCTCATGTTGCCTGCCGGGCGGTCGCCGCCGACCGATGCTCCTTCCGAGAACAGGAGTAGATGACGTCCATCTCCATCGTTGCTGGACGCCAATCACACACACCGATCACCGATCACGAATCACCGATCACTCTACTTCAGCCCGGCCTGCACCTTCTTCGCCTTGTCCAGGTGTTGTTGGACCGTCGCACGCATCTCGGTGAGGACCGTCTTCAACGCTTTGTTTCGGGCCTGCGTGATGAGCGTGGAATCGAGCCGGTCCAGCACCTTCTGATGAACCTGGACCTGACGATTCATGAAAGCGCGATCGAAGTCGGCACCCTTCAGCAACGAGAGCGTCTGCGCGGCGTTCCCTGACTCGGCGTCGAGCTGACGGCTGAGGTCCGAGTCCTTGAACGGGAGGTCGGCTTTGAGTAGCGCCGTCTCTGCCTTGTCTTCGGCGGCGATGTGCTCCATCACCAACATGTTGCCAAAGTCTTTGACCTCGGCACTCGCGGCCCGCGTGCGGGCCAGCTCTCCTTCGCGCACTTCGCCCAGATTCGCCACTCGGATGACCATCGCCACTTCCGGATCACCGTCGAGCCGCGTCGTCGATTGCACGGTTGCCGTCGACTGCACGGTTGCCGTACTCGACGCGCACGCGGTGCAGAGTGCGATCGCCATCAGACTCAACATTCGCTTCATCGAAAACCTCCTGCCACCAATCTCCCGAGGAAAGACTCCGGAGCCGACAGAGCGCGGATCACGTCGTCGGGTTCCCGGTTCCATATGGTACGTCAGGGCCCAACCGCATGCTCACGACTCGCGCCATCGCGGTTCAACTGTCGCAGATCGGTTTCGACGGCCAGGTTGCTGATGCATCGCGAACGTTGCCGCTTCCTCCCTAAACCGTCATCGCTCGACCTCCATCTCCGCGGCCTCGGCAAGCAGCGTTGGCGCAAGCCAACTGTACGGCCTCCTGGTCGCGGACGTAATGCAGCACGTCGGAGCAGACGACCAGATCGTACTTGTCCTGCAGGCCGAGTGACGGCAGATTACCCAGCGAGGCCTGGCGGATGTTGCGCGACTTGCCGAATCGCTCCACCGCGTAGTCGCTCGGATCCAGCCCCTGGTAATGAACGTTGCGGCGCAACACACGGAGATGAGGGAACCACGCTCCTTCGCCGCAGCCGACGTCGAGCACGCTGCGAATGGGACGGCGGATGAAGTACTCGGTGGTGGCGACGGCGAGCGCGACCTTCTGCCGGACGTCGGCGTCGCCGTGAATGCGACCGCGTCCGCGGTACCACTTGTCGAAGTAGGATTGGTCGTAGCGCTTCATCGTGACGCGATGCCCCGTCGCATCACGGATTCTTGCGTGGCAGGAAGTCGTTGGCCTCCAGGTATTCTGCAGGAATCCGCTGGAATTCGGTTACCCCGAGTTTCGCCAGCTCCTCCTCGGACATCGCGTCTGCCAGCACCAATCCTTCGAGCGGTCCGCTGCGTCCTTCGAGCTCCCACCCAGCCCAGATCTCATCCTCACTGTAAGGCTTCAGCGAGATTCGTTGAAGATAGCGGGACATGCCGCGAATTCTAGCAGGAGTGGTGAACGGTTGACGGTAGCCGGTGGCCCGGTAGCTGGTAGCCCGGTAGCCCGGTAGCCAGTGGCCGGTTGCCAGTTGTCGATCGACAGCCACCACCGGCCACCGGCCACCGTCAACCGGCCACCGTTACATCGCCCGTCCCTTGCGCCGCTGCTCGGGGTAGGCCTGCGTGAACTCATACATCACGTCCATGACCTCCCGAATGCCATCGGGAAGGGCCTTCATCCTCAGCCAGTGACATCCGGGATCGATGAGGTTACGCAGCAGCTCGACGAACTGATTGAGCGTGAGGTGGGTGGTCTGGTAGAGCTTGCCCCTCTCGACCGCCTGTTGCTGCTTCTCCCGCACGATCTTGCTCACGATGCGCGCGGCCAGATAGTAAGGCGCCTGCAGGATGTCGAACTCCTCGTGCGACATCCGCGGTCCCTTGGTGATGTTCTGGCGATTGAGCGTCCCCTGGACGAACTCGAGCATGACCACGACGGCCGTCTTCGGCACGAGGGCCATCCGGCCATTCTTTACCGCATTCGACAGGAATTGGCCGAGGACGTTCACCTGCTCGCTGCCGGGATAAATCAGCTCCCGCAGCCCGTACTTTCGGGCGATGGCCCGCTCGTCCACCTCTTCGGGCGCTGTCCTTTGATCCGGTGCCGGTTTTTCCGTCATGCGCGTGGGGATTTCCTTGCGGGCTGCTCGGCGGACCTGAGGATAACACGGACGGATAAATGGAAAGAGGCCGGCAATAATGCCCGGTGGGGAAGACTCCTGCTCTCTCCCTCAACGAGCTTGCCGAAAGGACGCGCACCGATCAGAGCTCAGCCTCCGTCGTCGTGGCACGGCTCGTCGATGCCGGCTTCGTGGCCCGCGATCACGCTGCCGCCGATGGCCGCCGGCTCGAGCTGACCCTGACGAAAGCGGGCCGTGCCGCGCTCAGAAGCGCTCCTGCTCGGTCGACCCATCGCTCGGACCCACGCTCGAGGCCGCAAGCGTGCCGCTCGACCGGACACTGCTGGACGCGCGAATCGTCGTCATCTGGTCGTGGAGCGCAATGACCCGTCGCGCGTGATCGGCTTCATCACCCGAAGCGATCTGCTTGCCGCTCACGCCCAGCGGTTGGGGGAGGAGCGGCGATGAATGAACCGACTCCCACCCTCGGGCGTATTGGTTAACAAGGCAATCAACGAAGGCTGGTTGCGGGTCGTGATGCGGCGAGATTTGATGAACGAAGCGCGAACTAACGGATTTCCCCACGCGGGCGTATTCATTAATTAGCGATGCAATCAGCGAAGGCGCGCAATGCGCGTCGGCACCTCTACGGACATGCGCGGGCTGGATCGCGTGTGCTGCGAACGTAGGAGCGCCGGCGCGCGTTGGACGCCTTCGGAACCCTTGCCAGAATCAGGTGGTGCTACGTGTGCTGGGCGCCATCGTGGCCGGGGCCGCACCGCCTTCGCTTCCGCCGCTTCCGAGCGCCGGGCGGGCGATGGTGCCGGTGATGCCGACCGCCTCGGCGTACTTGAGGTACGTGTCGATCGAAGCGATGACGACGCGAGCCTCAACCGTGATCAGGTCGATGCCAACGAGGGAGATCCTGACCCATGCGTCAACGACGATTCCCTTATCGAGGATTCGGTCGAGTACGTCGATGAGACTGGTGCCGCCTGGTGCGCGTTCGACTGCCATGACTTACCTGCCTTTCCTCTCGCCGGGCTTCCCGCCGGGAAGTCCCTGCTCGTTACCCTTCTGAATGAGTTTCTGCTCGAGATCCTCGATGCGGGCTTTCAGGGCTGCATACTCGTGCCCCGCCTCGAGAGCGCTCGGCTCGCTGGAGTAGAAGCGGTCGGATCGCCACCAATTGATTCCGATGGACTCGGCCTTGTCGATCGAACAGATGACGAGACGGAGCTGAATGGTCAGCAGCTCGACGTTGGCCAGCGAGACCTTCACGTCGCCCGCAACCACCAGCCCCTTGTCGAGAATCTTGTCGAGGATATCGACCAGCCCCTGTGGCTGACGCTGCAGTCCTCGATCGTCGATCGGCAAAACCAGCCTCCCTCAGCAACTTAGCGCACGAACAGTTAAACGAATCGGGCCTTGGAGTCAATCGAATATTCGTGGCAAGCAGGTTTCGTACCGGCAGTTGACCGTTGACGGTGGCCGGTTGACGGTGGCCAGTGGACGGTGGGCAGTGGACGGTGGGCTGTTGACGGTCGCCGGTGGCCAGAGGCCTCGGTTACGGCAGGGGTGTGCGAACCGACTCGCGAAATGCGGTCACGAATCTCGCGCCAGTGGCGATCATCAGCCGCCAACCGTCCACCATCCACCGTCAACCGGCCGCCACCGACTCACAGCGTCTTCACAGGACCCAATGTCAGGTTCAAATCCTCGTCCGAGAGGCCGAAGACCTTTTTCAGCTCGGCCATCTTCTCTTCGAGCTTCATCAATGCCGTACCGAGCCGCTCGATCTCTTCCTCGGTGAGGTTGCCGCCATCCATTCGGCGCAGCGCCTGCTTTTCGAGGAGACGGCGCACCAGCTCGATGATGGACAGGACGAGCTTGGCCAGGCCGTTCTCGACGATCTCCGGGTCGGCCGAGATCCGCTCCGGGATGGTCGATTCGGTGAAGGTCAGAGCGCGGCGCAGCTCGTCCTCTTCATTCGTGATCATCATCGGCGAAGACCTCCAGCGGCCACGGTCCTGATAGGAGAAATGGTACTCGCGGGAACAGTTGCTTGAGCGACCGGCCTGCCTCGCGCACCCGGTCCACGTCATCCCGAGGGATCAGCGCGACCAGCTCGCGTGATGCGTTGTCGCGCGCGATCCACCGACGGCGGATTCCGCCGATCTCGCACTCTGCCGCGGCGCTGAATGCAGCGTCGACCTCGACGGCGGTCGACGCCTGCAACGCGCGCAGGTAATCGGCACCGTTCGAAAAGGCGTGACGATCAGGACGGGGCTTCGGCGACTCGGCGACGACCTTGAGCGTCATTTCGACGCGATCGCGATTCTCCTCGAGGACCTGCTTCCATTTCGCGAGGTGAGCGGAACACTTCGCCGCGGCTTCGGTCTCCGTGGCGGCGGCAAAGCCGTAGCGAATGGCGATGAAGGTGGCGCGAGTCAGGAGCTCGGCACGCGTTTCGGCCACGCGCAGCAGCAGTTCGCGATCGCCGAGGGGCTGGTCATCCGCCACGGCGACGCCGCTGAGGAAGACCTCTCCGACCGCCAGAGGGACGGCGACTGGCTCGACATCCTCGCGGCGGAGATGCACGCCTACGATGACGTACCTCATTTCCTCTTCGAGACGCGCATGACCGCGTCCACGTTGGCCAGGACGATGTTCAGGCCGAGGTACAGAAGATCGACGTCGCCGATGGAGATGATCGCCTCGCCGGCGATGACCACGCCTCGGTCGAGGAGATGGTCCAGGGTCTCCAGCAGGGACAGCTCTTCGGTGGTGTCAGCCATGGCGTTGCTCTCAACTGAACGTGTACGGGGGCCACGGCCCGTTGAGCGAGAAGGAAACGCCGTCGACGATGTAGCGGTCAGTCAGCTCCTGAACGAGTTGCTGCAATCGCGATTCCTCATCGCGTTGCATGAGGAGATTGATCTGCGGAAATGCTCCTTCGCGCTGCTCGCGCGACTCGGCAACGGTATCGCAAACAAGGCGCCCGAGGACCGCCTGCTCCACCTCGGCGGTGAGCTCGAGCTCCGCCTCGCGCGAGGCGTGCTTCTTCGCTTCGTCGATCTTCTTGCGCAGCAGAAACGCTTTGCCGGTGGCGGCGCTCTCGGCCTGCGCGGCGAGGTCGCGGAGCAGAGGCACGCGGCGAATGAGCGCTTCACTCCAGCGCTCCGGATCGAGCTCGATTCGCAGGGTCCATTCCTGCTTTCCGGTCAGCCGCTCGAGGATCTTCTCGAAGCGTTCGCGATCATCGTGGAGCCGCGCGCGTAGCAGCGACTCGCTCCCGAAGAGAGTGAAGGCCCGGAGCGGGATGACCGTGCCGCCGCGCATGAGCGCCGCCATCACCTCCTGGTGCCGATACCCCAGGGCGCCCAGCCACTCGACGTCCCGGGCGCGCGTGTCGATGACGTCCTGCGAATAGTCGGCAAGATCGACCGGTGTGAAAAACGCCGTCAGCCCGTCCTCCTCCAACGACTCCACACGCCCCGACGAGTCGATCGCCTCGACCCGCTCCGGCCGAGGGTGACCAGCGCGCCCGATCGCATAGACATAGAAGCCGGGTGTCACGCGACGAGTGTACCGTGACTGGCTTCATCCTGAACGGGGGCGGGCAGTCGGGTGGGAGCGAAGGATCAACCAAGGCGCGACATACCTTGAGCATGAGATCACTCGCAGAACACCCTGACCTTCGTCTCCCGTTCATTGACGTTGACGCTCAGCTCGCTCAACTGATCGACGAGCTCCTCCAGGTTGCCGGGCTTGATTTGATTCAGATCAAACATGATGCCCTTCGACCTGCACGTGCAGATACTTCGGGCGTGCCTTGGCCGTTGTCTCGGATGCCGCCGCGGAAGCGGTGGATTGGGATTCGCCCTCCAGCGCGGCAATCAATCGCTCAGCCTCATCCGCTGTGATCTTGCCGGCCGCGAGCATCTCCAGGACCTGACGACGATTCTCACTCATCGATGATCTCCTTCGTAATTGTTGATCTTGGTCATGGCGATCCCTCCAACTCCCGGATCGCTTCTTCCGCTGTGATCTCGCCTCGTTTGAGCCGCTCCAGGACGTCCGAGCGCGAGGGTTGGTTGGTTTCGACGAATTCGAGGCCTTCCGAGATCCGATTGAGCCGGGACTTGATGGTCGGATAGCTGACACCGAACAGCTTCTCCATCTCCTTGATCGATCCATGGCATCGGACGAACGCCATCACGAAGACATGGTCGTCAGGGCTCAATCGGGCCAATTGAGGAAGCTCGAAGCACCCTTCAACGGCGATGTCAGCCTCCACGATGCGGACACGCTCCACGACGATAGCCCGCCCTTGGGTCAGCTTCGCCAACTCCTGCCAATCGGCAACGTTTCCGAAACTAGGTTTCGATTGCATTTCGTAACTCTGAGTAGGTTATAAATTCATTTTATCAATTTGTCAAGGCTATTTAATTGATTTTTTGAATATCTGGTGAGTACAGGCTCAGATATCGCTTAGAGCCCCCGGATTCATCCCAACCCGGGCCGATCTCCGCGTCTCCACGTGACCATTCCCTCGTCATCCATCGCTTCTCTTAGACCCCGGCGCGATAGACTGTCCGCAAATGCTTTCCTACGAACCCGAGCTCGAGGGCCTCCGTGCTACAGGCACCCTTGATGACGCTTCTGCAGCACGTCTGATTGCCATCGAGCGCCGGGACGTGTTCTCGATCGCCGCGGAAGTGCGCACCGCGACCTGGATCGGCGTCATGCTGATCATCACCGGCGCCGGGATCGTCGTCTCGAAACACATCAAAGATATTGGCCCGATCACGCTGGCCGTCCTCATCAGCCTCGCGTCGGCGGCCTGTTACACCTGGGCCTGGTGGCGCCGGCGACAGCCCTCGCTCGTCGACGATTACATCCTCCTGCTCGCCGCGCTGCTGCTCAGCACGGACGTCGGTTACCTCGAGCATCAGTTTCATCTCTTCGGCCCGGCCTGGCCGCGGCACTTCCTGATCTTGGCCTTCGTCCATGCCGTCGTCGCGTATCTGTTCGATTCGCGGCTCGTGATGTCGCTCTCCGTGGGCGCGCTTGCTGCCTGGCTCGGTATCGAGCGCAACATCGAGGCACTCGATCGTTCCGGTGTCGAGATCGGAGTGCGCGCGATCATCTGCGCAGCGATCGTCCTGGTCTGGCGCGAGGTCGACCGGCGCGTGCGCCCGGGCACCCACTTCAGCGATCTCTTCGCTCACTTCATCGCCAACATCGCTTTCTGGGGAGCGCTCATACTCACCTTTCAGGAGCGGACGCAATGGATTGGCGCGCTCCTGGCGCTCGCCTTCGCCGTCGTTTCGGCGCGCTTCGCCTTTCTTACGAACAGCGAGATGTTCCTCATGTACGCCTACATCTACGGGATCATCGCCTTCGACTGGGTCGTGAGCGACCTGCTGCACGAGGCTGCGCTGATCACGCTCTACCTTGTCTTCTCGACCGTCGTCGCCATCGTCGGCTTGTTCATCACCCACAACCGGTTCCGAAAGAGGGTGGGGGCGTGAGCTTCTGGCCGACAGTCGAAGAGGAGCGGTCGATGGCCATGCGCCATCACTTCTCCAGCGTGCCGCCCATCGTTTCGAAGATGTCGACGCCTTGGCAGAGCAACTCGGCGCTCGTGGCCTGCGTCTTCTTCTGCCTGACCGTCCTCGCCATGTCCGCCTTCTTCGGGCTGATGGCGCTGTTCGAATTGCCGAAGGGCTGGCTGACCTTGATCATCTCGCTGCCGGTCGCGGAGATGCTGATCCAGCGACGAAAGATGTTCGGCACGGGGATCGAGGCAGCACTCTGGATCGGCGGTCTCTTCGGTTTCATCTTCGGCCTGCCGAGCGAAGGAAAGCCCGAGGCGCTGCTCGTCTTCGCCGTGGCCGCGGCCATCGCCGGATTCCGGATGCGCAACCAGTACTTCGGCACGCTCGCGGCAGTCTTCTTCGTCATCTATCCGGCCGTGAAGATCGGCGGCTCGCACGCCTGGAGCGGAGGAGCCGCTCCGCTGGCCGTTCTACTGATGATCGTTGCCGCTGCCGCACTGCTTCGTACCTCGCGTCGCCCCTCGAACCAGGCCCTCTTCGAAACACTCGTCATCGTCATGCCGCTTACGGCCTATCTCATTGCCAAGATCCTGGAGTCGAACGTTCATCTGGACCCGTTGGTAGCCGCCATCTTCGCCGTACTCACCATTGCTCTCTTTGCACTGGGCATTTACAGCCGCCAGCATGCACTGCTCATCGCCGGCTGTGTCGCCATTGCATGCTTCGGCTTCGAAGTGCACGAGCTCTTCTCGGTGAGCGATGAGGTGCGTCTCATTGCCGCCGGGGCGCTTCTGGTCGCCGTCGGCTTCGCCATTTCGCGCGCCCTTCGCGGCAGGACGGAAGGCATCGTGGTGGCCGCGACGCCGAAGACGTTCTTCGAGGAGGCCATCCAGGTTGCCGGCTCGGTCTCCATCGCCCACCCCGAGCACGTCGAGAGCCCTCCCGAGGTCCAGACTGGTGGGGGCGGCTTCGGCGGCGGCGGAGCCAGCGGCGGGTACTGAGGATGGTGATCGGTGATTCGTGATCGGTGATCAGGAGTACGAGGGGAGAACCCCTGATCCCTGATCACCGTCACCACTGATCACACGTAAACTGCCCGCATGCAAGCCGATCCGCGTGGTCCACTGGCTCGCTTTGCGACGCCGATCGTCTTCGCGGTGGCGTTTTTTCTCTTCGCGCTCGTCTTCCTTCGGATGCCGCTGCTGAATGACAGCGACTCGTACTACCACCTGGCCGAGGCAAGGTTGTATGCGCACGAAGGCGTGTTTGCGACGATCCCTTGGGCGCGGTTCAGTCTTCTGGCCGGTGGCGGCGACAAAGAGCTTCTCTTTCACATCGTCCTGATTCCATTTATCGCGCTTGTCGATCACGCCATCGGCGGACGACTCGCATTGGCTCTGCTCAACGCGCTGGTTGCAACCATCCTGGCGCGACGCGGAGTCCTGGCGCTGGGATGGTCCGGGCTGCTGATTCCGCCTCTCCTCTGGATCGCCGCGCCTCCGTTTCTCTTTCGCGCGGTTCGATTACGTCCGGAATGGCTTGCGCTGATCCTCATCCTGCTGGCCATCACCGTGAGCGTCCGGCATCGCGACCGTCTTCTCGGGATCCTGGCGTTTCTGTTTACCCTCGCGTACACGGCCTTCCACGTCTTCCTCGGCCTGTGCGCGCTGTGGGCGATCGTCGACCTCGTCAGAATGCGCGGCCGTCAACCTGACGGTCGCGCCGGCGTGCGGACATTCCTCCTGCGCCTCCGCTGGCCGATCGCAGGAGCGGCGCTCGGCCTCGCGCTCCACCCGTATCCATTCCACAACTTAGTCATCTGGTACGTTCAGAACGTGGCCTTCTTCCTCCACAAGAACGAGTTGAACGTCGGTGCCGAGATCCTCCCTCCGCACCTCGGCGCGGTGGCCATCGCCACGGCAGGGTGGCTGCTCGGGATCGTCATCATCGCCATCTTTGCTGGAGCACCGACGCGGCCTCCGGAGCGCGGCAGTCTCTGGGAGCCCAGCAGGCCGAAAGAAGAAAGCATTCCGAGGAGCGCCGAGCCGCGCCCAAACGACGACCCGATCCTTGGCTACGCCATGATGGCGGCGATCCTTTTCGTCGTCCTCTTCCTTTTCATGACACGCATGGCCACCTATGCCTTTCCGCTGACGACCTTGCTCGCGGTCGAATGGGCGCGCACCCGCGCGTATGTTCGGGCACATGACCTCACCCGCGCTGCCACATTCGTCATCGCCATCCTCCTCGGGATTCCGCATGCGCTCGAGCTGCGCCCGGTCCAACTGCTGATCGACGCCAGGCGCACCGCCCCGGAACAGGCCTGGGAGCACTTCGGGAATTCCATCCCCCGGGGCGCGAAGGTGGCCACCGAATGGGTGACCGGCGAGCATTGGGCGTTCTGGGCTCCGGGGGGTCGCTACCTCAATGTCCTCGATCCGATCTTCATGGCATTGCCGTTTCCACGGCAGTACCGAGCCCTGCGCGGCATCTACAGCGGGGAGGAGCCGGATGTGCCGCGCGAGGTCACGACCACGCTCGACAGCGACTACATTGCCCTGGACTCGACAGCCGTCCCCCCGATTCTTCTGGAGCGTCTGGCCCGCGATCCGCGCGCGGTCCTCGTCCAGGGTGGCGTGAACGTTCTCTATCGCATCGCGCCCAACGATCGCGCCTTCCTCGGATCAGCAGGCTTCGTCCGCATCGATACACCCTGCGCGAAACGCGTACTCATCGTTCCGCCGCACTCCGATGCGAAGCTCTTGGAGCTCGCGCCCTACGGTCCGTCGTCCGTCGTCGTGGACGGCCATCCGGTCGTCGAGACCCGCCAGTCGAGGCTGGCCGTCATCGGTCACGGATTCCCCTTCACCTTGCCTCCCGCGACCGCCTCGCAGCGGATCGAGGTGACGACCTGCCGCGCCCCGAACGGCATCGCGGGCTTTTATCTCTTGACAAATAGCGGGCCGAACGTTCCACGTGCAACAGTTCCTGTGCAGATTGGAGTGGCGTCGAAATCACCCCCTCGGTGAGCACCCCGTGGAAACCGCCCGAAGACGGCAGTCGGAAGCGCCGAGTGCCCCGTTTTTCCACAGGGCGGAGGTGGTTCGTGACCTCTGCAGATTGAAGGACTCCCCCGACTTGTCATCCACAGAATCCGTCCCAATCCTTTCCGCCTCTTTTTCGCCCTTTTTCTCTTCGGCTCCGTCCGCTAATTCCTTCGGAATTGCTTCGAAAAGATTGAGGAAAATCGAAACGAAATACGAAATGCTTTTGCGTGTGAAAAAAATGTGCATAAGTTGTGAAAAAGAGCCTGAAAATATGCGGATTCCCATCTCCACGTCTGCGCAAAACTCTGCGGATTTCACGTGGAAATGTGGTGGAGAAGCGGCGGATAAGCCGTTTTTTACGATTGGAAACCTGTCAGGCTAAAGCATTGAACATAGAATAGTTACACTTGATATAGCGTTTTGTTCTGCGAGGACCACAAGATCTTGTGGTCCTCCCCTTGACATCACCGTGGGGCGGGCGTAGCTTGTCTCGAAACAACCAATGAAGTTGCCTTTGACGTTTTGCCCCGTGAATGTGAGGGAGGATGAATGAAGGATTTGAAGAGGCCATCGCGTTTGGCGACCCATTCCCCGCTGCGCTCGGTATCGCTGCAGATTCGCGACTACCAGGTCACGGCCAAGGTCAACACTCCGGTTCCTCAGGTCAAGTCATCGTTAGTCCGCACCAGTGTTCGTTGAGCATTCGTCGACCCATTTCAGAATGAAGCGCTAAAGTCCCGATTCCAGCCTTTTTGCTCGCCCGTGACCGCTCCGCGGACGAGTCCCAGAACGTGGGCATCGGGATCTGAAGAGCTTGTGAAGGGGAGGGGGTAGGGGACGGAAGGTCGAGTTGAGGGAATTCGGCAGCGCGGCGAGGTCTGAACAGGATCCGCGGATCATCGCCGGCCGGCATCCTTCGAGAGACGAGCTTCCCTCCTCTATTTTTGTCTCCGGAGGAGAAGAGCAGATGACAGCCATCGATGTAAACCCCACGCGCCCGCGCTCGAGCATGCCGAGGACTCCGAAGCCCAGGAAGGACACCCGTCCGGGCGGAATCGGCATCGAGCGCTTCTACACGACTCCCGGCGTCGATCCGTACGACACCTGCGAGTGGGAGCTCCGCAGCGCCGTCATCACCAACGAGCGCGGCGAGGTCGTCTTCGAGCAGAGAGACGTCGAGATGCCGAAG
>WNFI01691747.1_pt1 | contig 15789 bp, 14 predicted proteins | sample 5400471 | NCBI WGS metagenome assembly WNFI01 (sample SAMN13153348, study PRJNA577476) | soil metagenome | isolation source: 100 cm saprolite on Douglas fir-dominated hillslope | place: USA:California | collected 2013-09-17 | reverse complement strand
GAAGAAGTGCCAGGGCCTGGTCATACCGTGCACGGCGCTGCCTCGGCGGAGTGCCGACCCACTCGCTGCCGATGATCACCAGCTCGCGGTAGTGCACGGCGTTCACGTTAATCGTCGCGATCCCTGATCGCCCGAAGCCGGCGAACAGGACGAGCCGCCCTCCCGTCGCGGCCAGGGGCAGGCACTGCGCGACCAACTCCTGGCGGCCGACCGTGAGGATGATCGCATTGACCCCACCTGGGCTCCAGGCAGTCAGGCCGCGGGCGAGCTCATCGGGATGCAGGGCCAGGTCCGCGCCCATCGAAAGGGCCAGCTCGCGCCGGCCGGGCACCGGATCGGAGACGGCCACCGGGACGCCGGCGGCTGCCGCCACCGCGACCATCTGAAGGCCCATCTGGCCGGCGCCGACCACCAGCACGCGGTCCTGCTCGGTCACGGCCGCCTGGTCATGAATGGCATGCAGGCAGTCGGCGAGCGGTTCCACGAAAACTGCCCGGTGCAGCGGAAGGTCGCCAATCCGCAACGGCCCGCAGGACCAGTCGGTCGGCGTCACCGGCATCACGGCCCATTCACCGTATCCGGCAAAGGTGTCCCCGAAAACGCGCTCGCGGTGATGCCAGCCCGTCACTCCGGCTCCGAGCTCAGCGATATCGCCGACCCATTCGTGGCCCGGGTTCAGCGGGTACTGGCCGTCGTCCACGCCCAGCGCGAACTTGCGTACGTCGGTGGGGCAGACGCCGCAGCCTTCCGCCCGGATCAGGATCTCGCCTGGACCCGGCGATGGCCGGGGAACCCGGTCGATTCGCAAATCGCCGATGCCGTGCAGCCGGGCCATCCGCATCATGGCTGTCACGTGCTCGCCCTTCCGGTGTTCATCCCCGGCGCATCCGCCGACCAACTCGCCAGGCACTCCGCCAGCGTGGCGGACTCCGCGGCAAGGCACCGCATCCGAGCAGACCTCAAGGGGTCGGGCTCGACCGCCCTGCACCGCTGAACCGGCGATCCGCCGAGCACCATCTGCCTGGCGACCTCCGCGGCCGCGACCCTGCCGGACCCGGCCGAGAACGCGACAGGGGAGCCGAGGGAATCAGCCACGGCCTGGGTGAGCGCCGCGCTCCTGAACGCGCCTCCCCAGGCGTGCCAGATCGTTGGATCGCCCGCCGCGCGCGCGCAGCGGCGCGCGATCCCCGCGATCTCGATGGCGACCGCGTCCACGATCGCGCGGTACATCTCAGCCCGGCCGGTAGCGCAGCGGCAAGCTGATCCAGTTCCTGGCGGCCGCCCAGCAGGCCACCAGCCCAGTCCAGCGCGCTTCCCGCCGCGCCGGTCCAATCAAGGGCCAACCATCCCGCGCCCAGGTAGGCGCTCACCTCAAGATTGGCGGCGCGCGCCTGGGGCCGCAACTCTGAGCTCGACGCCAGGGCGACGACCGCCGTGCTGCCCGCCACGATCCCGCCATCGCCAGGACAGCGCACTCCCGCCGCGAAGAGGTCAAGGAACGAGTCGATACTTCCCGCGAGCACCGGCGCGCCCGGGCCAACGCCGAGCCTGTCCGCTGCCGCCGACGATAGCGTTCCCGCGGCTGAGGTGGGCTCGCACCGCCCGGCCAGGCGCAGATCGCTGTCGGCCGGACTGCCGTCCAGGTCGTAGTACTCACTGCCGGTGACCGAATCGAGTACCGCACGGCCAGTAAACGCGCACACGAGCGCGCCCGTCATGTCGACCACGGTCCGGGTACGGTCCCACAGCTCCGGATGGTTCTCGCGCCACCAGTGCAGCCGCGGCACAGCATGGTCGGCGCTGACCGGGCGACCCGTCAGCTTCTCCAGCTGCTGACGCTGCCGCTCTGACCGGCTATCCAGCCGATACAGGATCGCCGGCGCAAGGGGCCGCAGATCACCGCCAAGCAGCACCGGAGCCGGGCCCAGCGCGCCCGCACAGATACCTGCGAGCTCGCGGCGCCCCGAGGCCGCGATGGCGAACCTGCTCGCCGCATAGACGGCAGCGATCCAAGCCGCCACGTCCTGCTCCGCCCGTCCCGCTGTGACGGCGACCCCTTAAAGAGAGATGCCACATAGGTCAATGAATCGACCGGACCTGTTGGAGGCCGTAGTCGTCGGTGATCCGATACTACGGACCTTTCTTGGTCTAATGATGGTATTGTCTCGGCTTTGACCGAAGGTCTATGCTTCGCCCATGGTTGGCCAGGTCGAGGGCGCTGGGGCGTTGTACGGCAGCCAGCTGCGCTTCGAACGAGTTGCAGACGAAGTGCGGGCGGAACTGCGCGCCGGCAGCCTCGCGCCCGGCGACCGGCTGCCCGCCGAACGGGATCTGTGCCAGCGGTTCGCGGTCAGCCGCGGCACCGTGCGCCGCGCACTCGGCCGGCTCAGGGATCTTGGTCTCATCCGCCCGGCGGCCCGGGGATGGATCGTGTGCGAGCCGTCACTCGGCGAACCGAACGCGCTGCTCAGCTTCTCCGAGATGGCAGCCGAAGCCGGAGCGACGGCCACGTCCGACGTGCTGGCGGCGCGCACCCGCCGGGCGCATCCGGATGAGGCGGCCGCACTCGACATTTCCGCTTCTGGCCAGATCTTCGAATTGACCCGCCTGCGGCGGCTTGCGGGTGTGCCGATCGGGATCGAGGTGACCCGGCTGCCTCATGACGTCGCGGAGGTGATCGCCGGTGCCGATCTCGCGAATGGCTCGCTGTACGCGCACCTGCGAGCCGGCGGGGTCAAACCCGCACGCGCCGACTATGTCGTGCAGGCGTCCGTCATGACCGAGTGGGAGGCGTCGCTCCTCGACGTCGCACCAGGATCGGCCGCACTGATCATGTCGGCTGTGACGTTTGACACCGAATTCCGCGCCATCGAACTGAGCCGCAGTCTCTTCCGCGCGGATCGATACCGGTTCCAGGCCACGCTGAGCGCCGAGCGCTCTGCCCCCGGCCGCGGGTCTTATCTGCTGCACTACCAGGGAGGTTCGCCATGACACCGACGGGCATGCCGGAGTCCGGAATCACGCATTCACTTAGCCGTCGCAGCGTGCTGAAGCTCGCCGCGGCCACCGGGGCGGTAGCGGCCGCCGTGCCGCTGCTGGACGCGTGCTCGTCCGGATCAGGCGCGGCGCCTTCCTCTACTTCGCCGGCCGCGAGCGGCAGTCCGCGGCACGGCGGCGACCTGCGCGTCGCCATCCTCGGCGGGAGCAGCAGCGACACGCTGGACGCCGGCCGGGAGGTGACCCAGCCGGACGCACTGCGCGTCATGGCGCTCTACAACGGGATCGTGCGGCTGGACTCGCGCGCCCAGGTCGTGAACGACCTAGCCGAGGAACTCACGCCTAACGCCAACGCCTCCCAATGGGACATCCGCCTGGTGCAGGGCGTCACGTTCCACAACGGGAAACCTCTTACCGCCGATGACGTGATCTTCACGCTGCGACGGATCATGAATCCGAAGAGCCCGCTCAACGGGGCCAGCGCGCTTGCTCCGCTGGATCCGTCCGGCATGAAGGCGCTCGACACCCGGACCGTGCGGCTGAAGATGCGGACGAGTTATGCATCGTTCCCCGAACAGATATCCGCTGTGTACAACTTCGGTGTCGTGCCGGTTGGCTATGACCCGAAAAAGCCAGTCGGCACCGGGCCATTCGCCTTCCAGAGCTTCACTCCCGGCCAGCAGAGCGTGTTCACTGCGAACAAGAACTACTTCCAGTCCGGACGCCCCTACCTGGACTCGCTGACCATCATCGATTCCTTCGCCTCAGACACTGCGGCGTTCAACGCGCTGCAGGGCGGCGAGGTCGACGCGTACGCGCAGGCGAACGACGTGCGGGTGCGGCAGGCGTTCCGGCTGATCGTTGACCGGCCACAGATGATCAGCATCTCGCTCAGCGGATTCGGCTCGGTCGGCAACGACATCTTCAGCCAGTGGGACCCCGCATATGACCGCTCGCTGGTCAGGCATCAGGACATCGCGCAGGCAAAGTCACTGCTCGCCAAGGCCGGCCACGCCAAGCTCACCGTGGAGCTCACAACAGCGGACATCGCACCCGGCGTCCTGCAGGCCGCCCAGGTCTTCGCGCAGCAGGCCAGCCAGGCCGGCGTTACCGTCAACATCAAGAAGGTGCCCGTCGGCACCTTCTATGGCCCGAACTACCTCCACTGGAACTTCGCCCAGGACTTCTGGGCATACAGTCCTTATCTCAGCCAGGTAGCACAGGGCATGCTCACCACCTCGCCCTTCAACGAGACGCATTGGAACAACCCGGCCTACGTCTCGCTGTACAAGCAGGCGAACGCGACCGTGGACAAAGCTAAGCAAACCAACCTGATTCAGCAGATGCAGCGGATCGATTTTAACGAGGGCGGATACATCATTCCGGCCTACAACAAGCAACTCGATCTCCTGTCGCCGAAGGTCCAGGGCGTGCGGCCGTCGGGCACCGGCATCCCGCTTGGAAACGCCGAGTGGGCCAGCCTGTGGCTGTCGAAGTAGGAGCGGCGCGCCAGCAGCCGCCTTCCGGCGGCATCGCGATTGTGACGGGAGCCAGCAGCGGTATCGGCGCAGCGACCGTACGACTGCTCGCATCCCGTGGCACTCGGGTCCTGGCGACCGGTCGCGACCAGGACCGGCTCGCCAAGGTGGCGGCAGGCGAAGGCGATATCGTTCCGCTGCCGTGCGACCTGAGCGCGTCAGAGGGACCGCGCATTCTCGTCACCGAGGCGGTCCGGCTCGCCCCACCTCTCGTCGTTGTCCACGCCGCCGGCGTCGGCGGTTACCTGGACCGCGCCGTCTGGGACATGAGCCTGCCCGCATGGCGCCGGACGCTGTGCCTCAACCTGGACGCGGCGTTCTTGCTCCTGCACCTCGTCGCACCGCACATGAAGGCCGCTGGCTGGGGCCGCTTTGTCGCGGTGGGGTCGACGGCAGGCTCGGTGGGTGCGCCGGCTATGTCCGCGTACTCGGCGTCCAAGGCCGGGTTGCTCGGCCTGGTTCGCAGTGCGGCACAGGACCTGGCCCCGTATGGCGCGACGGTGAATGCCGTCCTACCGGGCTGGGTGCAGGGCACTGCCATGGCTGAGGCCGATGCGCGCATGGAAGCCGAGCGCCGCGAGGTGAGCGTCGATCAGGTGTGGGCTGAGCGCACCGCCAGCTATCCGGCTGGCCGCCTGCTGGAACCCGACGACGTGGCGAAGGTGATCGCATTCCTGGTCAGTGATGACGCGGCGGCGGTGAGCGGCGAGGCGCTGACGGTCGCGCTCGGCAGCCCGTGGTAATTGCCTCCTCCGAGAGCCGCCCATACGGGTGCCGCTTGCTCACCAAGGGTGTCGTGTGACTCATCTCGCCATACACAACGCCGAGCACGCAGCACACGCGCGGCGCATCCCCGCGCGCGATAGCGATCTCGGGCAGACCCGGCCAGCCCTGGGATCGGTTCGCCTCTACCTCACGAACCGTGTTTCCAGCGGCGGGTCAGCCGGCTCCGGCTTCCGGGAATCGGCCGCTGGATCTGGTGAGGGCCCTATTCCGGTCGTGGAGGCTGACCGCGACCGCGGATCGCGCGGGCGCCAGGCCCCGCGCTCGACGGCCGCGAGGAACCGGTCCACGGCCCAGTTGAACACGTCTGGTTCCTCAAGATTGGCTGTGTGTCCAGTCCGGGGGAGAATGGCCAGGCCCGACGGGCCGATTGTGCGCTTGAGCATCAGTGCGGCTTCCAGGCATCCCTCATCTTCGTCACCGACGACAAGCAGCACTGGTGCGCGCACCTGCGATAGTTCATCGCGCAAGTGGTAGAGGGAAGGCCGGGCTGCCTGCACACCGCGCATCGTTAGCGCGGCGCCGAGCGCCGAGTGCTCACCCAGCGCGGCAGCGAACTCGGCCCAGCCGCGCGGATTCTTGTTCTGGAACTGCACCCGGGCGGGGCCGACCGCGTAACGGGGCGCCACCCGGCCGGCACCTTCGGTCTCGAAGGCGGTGGCGATGGCCTCGCATTCGGCGCGGAACGCTTCCTGGCGTTCGGGGAGTGCGCCGTACCCGGCGGCGGCCACGACGGCCGAGGCGATCCGGCCGGGGTGGCGCACCGCCAGGTGCAGCGCGGTGAACCCGCCCATCGAGAGCCCGACCACGTGAGCGCGGCTCACGCCGAGCCCGTCCAGCACCGCGACCGCGTCGGCGACCGCCCGTTCCTGCGAGTGGCGCGCCGGTGCCGGTGGTCTCTGTGTAGAGCCGCACGCCGTCGTCAGCCGTGATCGTTGGCATGCCGTGCTACCGCCCGGCGGCTGGGACCGCGCTCATGATGTGCTGATGAGTTCTCGCGGCCGCCGCGGCGGCGTCCCCGGCGCTCAGCGCGTCGAGGATCTCGTCATGCTGACGGGCCGACTCGGCGTGCGTGCGCGTCACTGTTGGCCCGCCATGCAGCGCCGCCCAAAGCAGCCGCATGAGTGACAGCAGCAGCGGACTCCCCGCATGCTCGTACACCATGAAGTGGAACTTCCGGTTCAGGTCCGCGTACCGGGGATCGTCTTCGCCCAGCGCCCGCATCTGGTCGTTCAGGTCCCGCAGCTGCCCGATACCATCGGGGTCGATCTTGCGGGCTGCCAGCGACGCCGCCAGCGATTCTAGGGCGGCCCGGATCTGGAAGTTCTCCTCGACCGGCCCATCGTCGGGCTCCACCACGGTGAATCCCCGGTGGGTATCGCCGAGGACCAGGCCTTCCGATTCCAGCCTCCGCAGCGCCTCCCGGATTGGTGTCTGGCTGACGTGAAACCGCTGAGCGAGGTCCCGCTGTCTCAGCTGATCGCCCGCAGGCAGCTCGCCGGTGATGATCAGCTGGCGGATAAGGGCGGCCACCATGTCCGTCTTGCTCACGTAACCCGGTAGCACGGTGGGCGGAGAGTCCACATGCGTCATCGCTGTGGGTCGCACAAGATGCCTCCCGCGCTCGTGGCCGGCCGCCCTCGCCTATGGCGCGCCGGTCCGTCGGCTCATGGTAGTCCCGGCTTCCCGCTCGTAGCCGGCTCCAGCGAGGCAGCCCTCGGGCCGCCGCTTGGTATATCATATTTCACGTCGCACGGTCCGTCCAACGGGAGCCGCGTATGGCGCATTCTCACCTGTGTATAGAGCACAGCGCCGTCGGCTACCGGCGGTTGCTGCTGTCGCGACCTGGGCGCCGAAACGCGATCAATCTGGATCTTGCCCGCGCTCTGCACGATGCACTCCGGCAGGAGGAGACCGCTCCGGTGGTGCTCGCCAGCTCCGACCCGCGGGCTTTCTGCGCGGGCGCCGACATGAATCTCCCCGATGCCGACCGGGCTATCGTTTCCGACCTCCTCTACGGGTGCTACGAAATCATGATCACAAGGCCGGGTCCGGTGATCGCGGTGATCAGCGGGCCGGCGGTAGGTGGCGGGGCACAACTCGCGGCAGCCGCCGACCTGCGGATCGCGGGGCCCGCAGCGAGGCTCCGCTGGATCGGCCCAGCGCGCCCTGGCCTGGCCGTAGGGGCGTGGGTGCTCACCGACCTCGTTGGCCGCGGCACCGCGATGGAGCTGGCGTTGACCGGGCGCTGGGTGGCGGCCACGGAGGCGCTGGCTATAGGCCTTGTCAACCGGGTCGAGGACGACCCTGACCAGGTCGCGGCCGACCTTGCCGGGGAAATGGCCGCGCAGGACCCCCGTACATTGGCCAGCGTCAAAAGCGTGGCGGCCGCGGCTGGTCTGCTCGACCGGCTACGTGCGGAAAGGCGGGTCAACAGATCAGCCTGGGCACGCTGGATCGCGCCGAGCGCGGGACGAGCGCGATGAGGGCAAGATGAGCACCGGCGAGGAGTGGAGCCGGGCCGGATGGCGGGCGCATGTTCCCGGCGTCACCGATCTGCCTGCCTACATCGACCGGCTAGGTGAAGCCACCATCCCGGAGCTAGCCGCCGCGTCGGCAGGCCGAGTGCCAGGACGGGTCGCTCTCACCGTCGACGGCGAGCCGATCACCCACGCAGAACTGGATGCCGATGCGGCGCGGGTGGCGGGCTGGCTGGCCACGCGGTTCCAGCCCGGCGAGCGGGTTCTGCTGGCCGCCCGGCCGGGCCTGGGGTTCCTGCGCTGCTATCTCGGCTCACTCCGCGCCGGTACCGTGGTGGTGCTGGCTAATCCGGGCTGCACGGCGCCCGAGCTCGCGCATCTCATCTCCGATTCGGGCGCCGGGATTGCGTTCGCCGACCGTGGCGCCGCGCAGCTGCTGGCGGGACTGCCTGAGCCGCCGCTGGCCTTGGATGCCAGCCAACCGCCCCCCGGGCGGCCGGGCAGGACTGATCTGGATGTCCGGGCCAGGCCGGGTGACATAGCCCTGCTCGCCTACACCTCGGGCACCACCGGCAAGCCCAAGGGCGTGTCGCTGACCCACCGCCAGCTGGTCACCTCGATCCGCTCGGCGATGGCGGCCTGGCGGTGGAGCGCGGACGACGTGCTTGTGCATGCTCTCCCGCTGTACCACCAGCATGGCCTGGGGGGCGTGCACGCCACCCTCATCGCGGGGGGCACCGGCCATGTCCGCTCGAAGTTCACTCCCGCGGACCTCATCGAGACAGTGCAGGCGACCCGCGCGAGCGTGCTGCTGGGCGTGCCAACGATGTACCAGGCGCTACTGAACGCCGCCGGCAACACAGACGGCGCGTCACCCGATATCGCCGGGCGCCACGGGACCCGCCCGGCGGCGAACGGGGCAGCCAGCATCCCGGTGCCTGATGTCGGCAAACCCCGCGAACCCCGCGGCGAACCCCGCGACGGACCGTTGCTTAACGGACTGCGGCTGGCTGTCTGCGGCTCGGCGCCGCTCAGCCCCGCCCTCGCAGGACGGCTCCCGGTCGTGCTAGGGCGGCTGCCGCTCGTCCGCTATGGCACCACGGAGACCGGCCTCAACATCTCGAACACCTGCGACGAGCCTCAAAGCGGCACCATTGGAGTGCCGCTTCCCGGGGTAATGGCACGGATCTGGTCGGAAGGCGCGGAGCTGGCCGCCGGGCAGGAGGGGGAAATCCAGCTCACGGGCCCGCAGGTCTTCGGCGGCTACTGGAAAAACCCGGCGGCGACCGCGGCCGCCTTCACCGAGGACGGCTGGTTCCGCACCGGCGACATCGGCTCGGTAGACCCTGCCAGCGGCCAGCTCGTCATCCGGGGCCGCATCAAGGAAATGATCATCAGCGGCGGGTTGAACGTCTATCCGCATGAGGTGGAGATCGTGCTTGAGGGCCACCCATCGGTCGCAGAAGCAGCGGTAGCCGCTGTGCCCCATGAGCACTGGGGAGAGCAGGTGACCGCGTGGGTCGTTATGCGTCCCGGCTGTGAGTTCGACGAACGCAGGCTGATCGAGCATGCCCGCGCGGCACTGGCGGCCTACAAGTGCCCCAAGCGGGTGTTCGAGCTGGATGCCCTGCCGCGCAACCACGCTGGCAAGGTCGTGCGCGGCGCCCTCAGCAGCGGCTGAGGGCGCCGTTGCGGGGCCTTCCATGGTCAGGTGGCCAAAGGGAACCTTCCAGAATCCTGATATTTGGTATACCATCCGGGCGAGACGCCGTCGCGGTCTTCCTGCGGCGCCACGCGGATGTTAGTGCCCGTCCGTCAAAGACTGAGGGGGTTGCGGTGGATCTGCAACTGGCCGGCAAGGTGGCCTTTGTCACCGGTGCGAGCAAGGGAATCGGCCGTTCGGTTGCCGAGCATCTCGCGCGCGAGGAGGCCGATGTTGTCATCACCGCCCGAACGCCAGAACCACTGGCGGCCACCGCCAAGCAGATAGTTGCCGAAACGGGCCGAACGGTGGTGCCGATGGCTGGCGACATGAGCGTGACGGAGGATGTCCAGCGCTGCGTGGACGCCACCCTGGGTCAGTTCGGCAAGATCGATATCTTGGTCACCTGTGCTGGCAGTTCGCCCGGCGGCTTGCTCGAGGATCTGACCGAAGAGCAGTGGATGTCGAGCCTCAACCTGAAGTTCATGGGCTACGTCCGCTCGGTGCGCGCGGTCATCCCGCACATGCGCGAACGCGGCGAAGGCGCCATTGTTCTCGTCGTCGGCAACGATGGCCTCAAGCCCAGCTACTGGGAAATGACAGCGGGAGTGGCGAACGCTGCCGACATCAACTTTGCGTCCTCGGTCGCCGAGCAGTACGGGCGTTATGGTGTGCGCATCAACACAATTAACCCGGGGCCGGTCAACACCGACCGCTGGGACACGCTGGAGAAGGCGTTCGCCCGCGACAAGGGAGTGTCCCAGGAGCGCGCCCACCAACTGGCCGAGGGCTCGATCCCATTTGGCCGTATCTGCGAGCCAGGCGAGGTCGCCGCCCTGGTGGCCTTTCTTGCCTCGCCCAGGGCCAGCTTCATCAACGGTGCCCACATCCCTATCGACGGGGGCCAGCGCAAAGCGATTATGGATCAGTAAGAGCGCGCAGATGACAAGCATCTTCCCGGCGGGCATGACGGCCATGCAGCCCGCCGCGCTGAAAGGTCAGGGTCGGTAAATAAGGAGGCATGCCATGGCTGAGGTACGAAACGCCGGAGCAGCCGTCCAAGGCGGCGCGGCAGGATCGCACCCGCTGCAGATCGAGATGAACGGCATCAACGTCATCACCGATTCCGAGCGCAAGGGCCGACCGCGCGATCTGTTCTGGCCCTGGTTCGCGGCCAACATCTCGGTCCTGGGCCTGAGCTACGGGTCGTTCGTGCTGGGATTCGGGATCTCGTTCTGGCAGGCGCTGTGGGTGAGCGTGGCCGGGATCATCATCTCCTTCCTGCTGTGCGGGTTCGTCGCGATCGCGGGCAAGCGCGGGTCGGCACCAACGATGGTGCTGAGCAGGGCACCGTTCGGGGTTCGGGGCAACAAGCTGCCAACGGTCGTCTCATGGCTCCTCACGGTCGGCTGGGAGACCGTGCTGATGATCCTCGCGACGCTGGCGATCGCGACCGTCTTCGCGCACCTGGGCTGGGGCGGCGGCACCGGCACGAAGATCATCGCGATGATCGTGGTGGTGGCGCTGACCATCTTTGGCGGCGTGATGGGCTTCGACCTGATCATGCGTATGCAGACGGTGATAACGATCGTCACCGGAGTGCTCACGGTGGTGTTCATGGTCCTGGTCGCCGGCAAGATCCACTGGTCCGCCGTGTCGGCGCTGCCGGGAGGCTCGGCGCAATCGCTCATCGGCGGCCTGGTGTTCATGATGACCGGCTTCGGGCTCGGCTGGGTCAACGTGGCCGCGGACTACTCGCGCTACCTGCCGCGGCGGTCCTCAAGTGCAGGGGTGGCCGGCTGGACGACCTTCGGCTCCTCCATCGCCCCGATCTTCCTGGTGGTGTTCGGGCTGCTGCTGGCAGGTTCCTCGAAAGGGCTGAGCAGCGCAGTTGCCAACAATCCGATCGGCGCGCTCGCCGTGCTGCTGCCAACCTGGTTCCTGGTCCCGTTCGCGATCGTGGCCGTGCTCGGCCTGATCGGCGGCGCGGTGCTGGACATCTATTCCTCGGGCCTGGCCCTGCTCTCGCTCGGCCTGCGGGTCCGTCGGTATGTCGCGGCCCTGATCGATGGCACGGTGATGACCGCGGGCACGATCTATGTGGTGTTCGTGGCGGGCAACTTCTTTGGCCAGTTCGAGGGCTTCCTGATCACGCTCGGCGTTCCGATCGCCGCCTGGTGCGGTGTGATGCTCGCCGACATCGCCTTGCGGCGCCGTGACTACTCCGAGGCTGAGCTGTACAGCCCGGGTGGCCGCTACGGCGATGTACGGTGGTTCCCGGTCGCAGTGGTGATCATCGGCACCGTGGTCGGCTGGGGACTGGTCACCAACACCCTGGCGAGCTGGCTCAGCTGGCAGGGTTATCTCCTCGGCCCCTTCGGCCTCGGCGGAAAGACCGGTGCGTGGGCATTCGCCAATCTGGGGGTGCTCGTTGCCCTGGTGATCGGGTTCGTCGCGACCTGGGCGTTCAGCCGGGCGTCCGTCCGTGCCCAGGAACTGGCGCCACCCCTGGAACCAGCCGCCGCCCCGGCATGACCAGCCAGGCACGCTCTCCTGGCGAGCCGCACCCCACGCTCGCGGTCATCGACATGCAGCGGGTGTTCGGTGACCATGACAGCCCCTGGCTGACGCCAAGGTTTGGCGAGATCGTTGGCCCGATCCAGCAGCTTGCCCGCGCCTTCCGGCCGCGGGTCGTCTTCACCAGGTTCGTGGCTCCCGGCGTCCCCGCGGGGGCCTGGCGGCGCTACTACGAGCAATGGCCGTTCGCGCTCCAGCCTCCCGATGCGCGGATCTACCAGCTCGTGGACGAATTCGCCGACGAGCCGGGCCCGACGCTGGACGCCACCACCTTCGGCAAGTGGAACGGGAGGCTGTCCGCGATGGTGGACGGCGGACGGCTGATGCTGGCGGGCGTCTCGACCGACTGCTGCGTCCTGTCGACCGCGCTGGCGGCCGCCGACGACGGGGTCAGCGTTCAGGTGGTCGCGGACGCCTGTGCGGGCCTGACCGACGAGAGCCATGCCAAGGCGCTGGATATCCTGCGCCTCTACAGCCCGCTGGTGGAAGTGGTCAGCCTCGCCGAAGCGATCGGCCGGGCCCCCGGTTCCCGGCCATGCGGTGATGCCTGAACCTGGCGGGCAACCGGCCCTGCGCTCACGTGCGCTCGGGGCGCTGTACGGGCTGGCGATCGGCGATGCGCTTGGCATGCCGACGGAATCGCGCTCCCGGCCGGACATCGTGGCACGCTACGGTGATCTGCTTGGTGCCTTCGAGCCGGGGCCTCCGGACCATCCGATGGCCGCCGGGCTGCCGGCGGGCACCGTCACCGATGACACCGAGCAGAGCGTGCTGCTGGCGCGCCTGATCGTCGAGCGTGACGGCGAGATCCGCCCGGCCGAACTGGCCAGCCGCCTGCTGGCCTGGGAAGACTCGATGCGCGCCCGCGGTTCGCTGAACCTGCTCGGTCCGTCAACCAAACGGGCCCTCGAGGCGATCTCGGCCGGGGTGAGCATCGATGACGCGGGCAGGTTCGGCACCACCAACGGTGCCGCGATGCGGATCACCCCGGTGGGAGTCGCGACACCGTCCGGCGACGGTGATCTTCTGGTGGATCGCGTGGTGGCCGCCAGCCGGGCGACGCACAACACCGGGATCGCGCTCGCTGGCGCGGCTGCGGTGGCAGCAGCGGTCAGCGCCGGGATCGACGGCGCCACGGTGCCCGAAGCGGTGTCGTTCGCGACGGCCGCGGCGGCCAGAGCCGCCCGTCGCGGGCACTGGGTCGCCGGTGCGGACGTGGGATCCCGGATCACCTGGGCGGCCGGGCTGGTCACAGGGCTCGGCCTGGCCGAGGCCATGGACGTGGTGTACCGGCTGGTGGGAACGAGCCTGGCCACCCAGGAGTCGGTGCCCGCGGCGTTCGCAGTGTGCGCAGCCTGTCCGGACGACCCTTGGCTGGCTTGCCGCATCGCGGCCTCCCTGGGGGGCGACTGCGACACCATTGCCGCCATGGCCGGCGCCATCTGCGGAGCCTGCGACGGGGTAGAAGCATTTCCCGCTCACGCACGGTCCACGGTAGCCCGGGAGAACAATCTCGGCCTTGAGGCACTGGCGGGCGGCCTGCTGGCGGTACGGGCGGGAGCGGGCGCGCGGGAGTTCCCGGGCCGGCCCCCGGGCGGGCGATGATGCGGCACGGTGATCAGGCACCGCCAGGTGGCTTGCCCGGCCGGTTTGATCGCCTCCTGCATCTCGGCAACGTGGTGGTGGACGTCGTCCTGTTCGTGCCCGCGATCCCCGAGCGGGGCGGCGACGTGGTGGCGAGCCGGACTGCGGCCACGGCCGGCGGGGGCTTCAACGTCATGGCCGCCGCTGTGCGTCAAGGCCGGCCCGGACACTGGCTTCGTGCTCACCATCGTGGAAGCCAGCGGCGAGCGGACCTTCCTCACCAGCCCAGGCGCCGAGGCCACGGTTACGCTCGCGGACCTCGATCCGATTCACCCAGCCCCGCGCGATGCCGTCTACCTGTCCGGCTACAGCCTGGTTCACGAACGCAACCGGGCCGCGCTGCTCAGCTGGCTCGCCCGGCTGGGCGACGACCACACAATGTTCTTCGATCCCGGACCGCTGGTGGGGTCCATCCCGGCTGGCGAGCTCGCGGCCGTGCTCGGCCGGGCGGACTGGCTGACTTGCAACGCGCGGGAGGCGGCCATCCTGGCAGGCAGCACCGACCCGTGGGCCGCGGTGACCGCGCTCATCAGCCAGAGCAGCCTCCGGTCCCGGATTCTGGTCCGCACCGGGCCTGATGGCTGCCTGATCGGCCGCCCCGATGGCCGGGTCGTGCACGTGCCCGGGTTCAGCGTGCGCGTTGTTGATACCAACGGCGCTGGTGACACCCACAGCGGAGTCTTCATCGCCGCGCTGGCGGCGGGCGCGTCGGAGACCGAAGCCGCCCGCACCGCGAACGCGGCAGCCGCCCTTTCGGTCACCAGGCGCGGGCCTGCCACGGCACCGAGCCGGGAGGAGCTGAACCAATTCCTCGCCGCCGGCTGTAGCGGTCAGCTGCATCGCCACGCGAGCTGGCCATAGGGTCGCCGACCGGGGCTGGTCGACCTCGCGGTGACGCCGGCGCCTAACTGATAACGCCGCGGGTGCTATCGGCGCTTGGCATCGACTGCGAATCCAGCGAAGCCAGCTCATCACGTAGCTCTTCGACGTGCAGGCCAGGCACATCCAGGAATGCGATGATCCGGCACGGGCACGCCTCCCCGCCTTCGAACTTCCACGGGAACGCGCCGATGACGCAGCGGGTGTTGAGCACCCGGTCGATGTCGCCACCGACGTTCTCGGCGTGAATGCAGCCGCCTGGAAATGCGAGGTAGTGCATGGGGAAGAGGTCTTCGGTGATCTCCCGTCCGCTCAAATGGTGGGCGTAGGAGTACTCGCCGAAATAATCCTTCGCGCTCATCCCGACATGACGCTCGAACCGCTCGGTAATGTCCGGGCGCATATGCCGGATCGTTGTGTTGATCGGGTGATCGCCGGAGCCGGCGTCGATGCCCCACCAGGAGATTTCCATCTCGAGCATCCAGCGGGCCAGGTCCACGCCGCCGCCTGGGTGCATGCAGAAGTAGCGGACCAGATCCTGTTCCGGCTGGCCCTGATAATAACGGTGGAACCCGGTGTGGATGATCAGGATGTCGCCCCTGCGCACCTCCACCCGGTCGAGAATGTGCTCCGGCTTGATCACATCCCAGTCCTTGCACACGTCAGAGATGTCGACGACGACGCCTTCGTGGACGAGCTTTTCCAGGGGCAGTGAGGCAATGTCCTGGCCGCCGTCGGCACCGTGCATCGGGCCATCGAGGTGGGTCCCGGTGTGCAGCGATGTCTCGATCCGCTGGGAGACGATGCGGTTCGTCTGCAGCGTCTGGGTGTAGTAGATGCGCGCCCCGGGGTAACCGACCCAGCCGGGCGTGTGCAGGTTCCATGGGTGCGTCAGATCGACGAGACGCATGTTCCTTCTCTCCTGAAGTGCCGCCGTTGACCACGTAACAAGCTGTAAGATATATCATGTACCATGAGTGAAAGGCCTGGTGGCATTGGCGTGCAGGTCATACCCCTGAGGGGCAACGGCCCGTTGCTGCCTATCGTCCGGGGCGATGGATCCGCACGCGCCGTGATCTGGCCAGGCACTGGCGCGGCCCTGCGGTCCATTCACCTGATCCAGCTCGCACCGTCGTCGGCAACGGTCCTGCAGGCGCACCCCACCGAGAGCGTGTACTACGTCATGGAC
>WNFI01448062.1_pt1 | contig 15792 bp, 16 predicted proteins | sample 5400471 | NCBI WGS metagenome assembly WNFI01 (sample SAMN13153348, study PRJNA577476) | soil metagenome | isolation source: 100 cm saprolite on Douglas fir-dominated hillslope | place: USA:California | collected 2013-09-17 | reverse complement strand
CCTCTCCTACTGCGACGACTACATGCGCGAGGCCGCGCTCGCCGACAATCCCCCGTCCAAGACGGTCTACGACCCCGAGGGCGACGGAACCCGGCTCACGAGCCTCGGAGTCCACGAGCACTGGAACAACCCCATCGACAAGAAGTACTCCCGGAACCTCGGGAAAGACAAAGGAGTCGAGCTCTATACCGGGCCGGAGTAGCAAAATGCCCACCAACGTCCTCGTGGTGAGCCGACCCTTCGTCTACGGTGTTAGTACCGTTTACGTGCAGGCTTTCATTCAGGAGAGAGCGCGCTCTTCGAGCCAGTCGACGTAGAGCTGGCGCTCCGCGAACAGCCACGCGCCGTCCCTCTTCACGAACGTGTCAAGGTAGCGCAGCGAGGCGAGCATCAAGCGCCGCTTTCCACCGTCGACCGTGACGTGGTGCGCCAGGGTGTAGGCTTCCCCGGTGGCTCGGTCGGCCGCCAGCGTGGAGATCGTGCTCTGGCCGACGAAGTGCGTGGTGGCGGCGTACCTGTTCAGGTCTGCGAAGACGGGAGCGAGGGCCTCGCGCGTGTGCAGGTCCTGTGAGGGCTTCGGATCCTTCGCGTCCATGTACACGACGAAGTGGGTGTCCGCGGTGAAGAGAGACATTTGGCCTTTGGCATCGCGCCGATCGGCGCAGTGCGCGTAGGCCTCGACGAGCTCCCGGATGGCGAGGCGATCCGCGGCCTCGTCAGGAGTGATGGCGGCGTGCTTGCTCATAGGTTAGCCTCCGCTCTCGCGCGATTCAGACGGTTACCAGCGGCAGGCTTCGACAGCGCTTCCCGGTCAGCCTGGCCAGCGCATTGACCACTGCCGGCGAGATCACCGGGACCGGCGGCTCGCCGCTTCCGGATGGGGCCCCGCCGCTCGGCACGATGTGCACGTCCACGGCGATCGGAGCGTCTACCATGTACGGAGGCGTGAAACCGTCGAAGTTCCGCTGCTCCACCCGCCCGTCCTTGAGCGTGATCGCTCCCCTGGCCATGAGCTGCGTGAGGCCGAACGCGACTCCCGCCTGGAATTGGCTCTCCACCCCGAGCGGATTGACGGCGAGCCCCAGGTCGACGGCGATGGTCACCCGGTGGACGCGGGGCCTCTCGTTCTCGATGGAGACGTCCACCGCGCAGGCGACGGCGGTCCCGAAGCATTCATGACAGGCGATGCCGGCGGCGTGCCCCGAGGGCAACTTGGTGCGCCATGGTGCGCTCTTCTGTTCCAGGAGATCCAGGGCCGCGCGGAGCCTCCTGGCGTCCGGCTTGAGGAGCTTGCGCCGGTAGGCGATGGGATCGGCCTGGGCGCGTGTCGCTAGCTCGTCGACGAGCGTCTCCATGACGAAGGCGCTGTGCGCATGCCCGACCGAACGCCACCAGAGCACGGGCACGTTCACCGTCGGATGGTGAGCGGAGACGTGGAAGTTAGGGATGTCGTATTGAGTGTCAACGACGTCGTCTTCCCGGGGCCAGACGAGCTTGACGGGAGTGCCGCGAAAGCGCTTGGCGATGGTCGCGGCTTCTCGCGCCACGTGGCTGTCGGGAGTGGCGCGGCGTCCGAAGCCGCCGCCGGCCATCACGGTATGGAACGTGACATTCCCCGGCTTCAGGCCCAGAACGTCGGCGATGGCGGCCTGGTCGGCCGTTTGGAACTGCGACCCGGCCCAGGCTTCGGCACGGTCGCCGTCGAAACGGATCGTCATGTTCAACGGCTCCATGGGAGTGTGCGCGAGGTAGGGGAAGTCGTACTCCGCGACGATCCGGTCGGAAGCGGCGAACGTGTCGATCTTCTTCTGGTCCCCACGGCTCGCGGCTACCTTGCCGGGCATGCTTGCCAGCGTCTTGTACTTCGCCCAGAGCAGTGCGCTGTCGGGTCGCTCCACCGCGGAGAGGTCCCAATCGACCTTCAAGCCGTCTCGAGCCCGCTTGGCGGCCCAGAAGCTGTCGGCGACGACCGCGACGCCCGTGCCTCGGGCGAGCGGGATCTCGAATACGTGCCGGACGCCGGCGATGCGGCGAGCGTCCTCGTCGTCGAGGCGCTTGACGCGCGCCCCGAAGACGGGGGGCCGCGCGACGACGGCCGTCTGCATGCCGGGGATGTCGAAGTCGAGACCGAACTTGAGCGAGCCATCGCACTTGGAGCGACTGTCGAGGCGCCGGACCCTTCTACCGACGAGACGGAACTGTGAGGGATCCTTCAGGGACACGCTGGCGGGCAGCGGTTGCTCTGCCGCCGCTTCCGCGAGTCCGGCGTACCTGGCCGACTGGCCGCCGGGGCCGTGTACGACGCTGGCTTCTGTGCGGCATTCTGCGGGGGAGACGCCCCACTGCTGGGCGGCGGCAGCCACGAGCATGGCGCGCGTCCGGGCGCCCGGCTCCCGGTACTGTTGGAACGAATGGGTGATGGAGCTGGAGCTTCCCACCATCTGGAAGCCATAGATTGGGTCCTTGTAGACCTCGGCGGCGGGCGCCAGCTCCGCGATCACCTGCGCCCAGTCGGCGTCCATCTCGTCGGCCAGGATCATGGGCAGGGAAGTCTGGACCCCCTGCCCAAACTCCAGCCGATTCACCTTGATGACGATCTTGCCGTCGGGCCTGACTTGTACGAAGGCGTCCGGCGGGTAGACCTTCGGTACGGGCGTCGCCTGACCCGTCTCTTGCGCATGCAGCGGGAGATCGAGATGGAGGGAAACGATGAGGCCGCCGGCGATGGTCGCGGAGACACGGAGGAAACTCCGCCGGCCGAGCGGGAAGTCGTTGGCGGCATTGGTTGCGGGGCTCATGCGAGACCTCCTACGCCAGCTGATGCGAAGCCGCCTTGATCGCCTCGCGAATGCGGACATAGGTCGCGCAGCGGCAGAGATTCCCGCCCATCGACTCCTCGATGTCGCCGTCGCTTGGTCGGGGCGTGCTCTTGAGAAGGGTCACCGCGCTCATAATCTGTCCGCTTTGGCAGTAGCCGCACTGGACGACGTCGTGCGCGACCCAGGCGTCCTGCACGGCGCGCCCGACGGGATCCTCGGCCATGGCCTCGATGGTCAGGATCGGGCGACCGCCGACCAGAGAGACCGGGACCACGCAGGAGCGCGTGGCGATGCCGCCGAGATGCACCGTGCAGGCGCCACAGGCGGCGATCCCGCAGCCATACTTGGTACCCGTCATCTTCAGGTCTTCGCGCAAGACCCAGAGCAACGGAGTGCCGGGATCGACGGTGACCCCCTTCTGCTGACCGTTAACGGAGAGCTTGTAGGTTTCCATGACGACCTCCGGACTCAGCGATTCCCGGGACAGGGCGCTCCCGCGTCGACCCATGTGCGAGTGGCGGCGACGAACTGCTCGTGCGTCAGGGGGGGAAGCGTGCGCGCGGTGCCGTCGATCCCGCGGCCGGGCTGGAAGGCCCAACCGACCAGAGGCTCTTCTTCGTGGTGCTTCAGGAGACCCGGTCCATCGAGGTCGTGGTTCTTGGAGCGATCGGTGATCGCCCGGCAGACCTCGGCGCTGGACAAGATCTTCCCGCTCGTGTCCTGCCACCGCATGGACAACGGCGCCAGGTGCCAGCCGCGCCCGCCCGGGACGCCGGTGCTGTCGGCGTTGGACTCCTGATGACAGGTCACGCATTGCAGCGCCGGAACACCCTTGCCCTCGTGCCCGCGCAGCACGTTGGCAAAATGGCGATGCCGATCGTCACCTTGTTGAGGATGGCTCGTGGCGGTGTGGCAGTTGATGCAGCGGGGAGAGGTCAGCACGGAGTAGACCTGTTGCCAGGCGGCGACACCCTCCGCGGGCTTCGGGGCGGCCGATTCCCGGGCAACGTGGTCGCGGGCCGAACCGAGGGAGACCGAAGCGACCCATGCCCCGCATGTGACCAGAGCCAGCGAGGTTGCCTGCAGTGCCGTATGGAGGACCATGAGTGATCTCCTTCCGAGTTGCCTTCGCACGCCTCAAGGTTCATGTTTCTGCTGCCCGCGTGTCCAACATCGTGTTGTTATCGAACCAATATCAGGAGCCTATCGATATGGAACTACGGCATCTGCGCTACTTCGTGGCCGTCGGAGAAGACGAGCACTACGGACGCGCCGCGAAACGGCTGCGGGTGGCCCAACCCGCACTGTCCAGTCAGATCCAGGACCTGGAGCGTGAGATCGGATTCCAGCTCTTCGACCGCCTGCCGCGGGGCGTTCGCTTGAGCACGGCCGGGAAGGTGTTCCTGGAGGACTGCCGGCGGATTCTCCAAGAACTGAACGACGCTGCGGTCCGCGCCGAGCGTGCGGCACGCGGGCTGATCGGGACACTGCGGGTGGGTTTCACGGAGAGCGCGTCCTGGCACGGCGTCGTTCCCGAGTCCCTCCGGGAATTCCGCCGAAGGCACCCGGAGGTGGAGCTGCAGCTCAGTCCGCTGATCTCGCTGGACCAGGTGGAAGCGGTCCGATCGGGCCGCTTCGATGCGGGGTTCGTCTACCACGTGTCGAGACCCGATCCGGATATGGACCAGGTTCATGTCGGCTCACATCAGGTCGTGCTCGCCACGCCAAAACGGCACCCGGTGTCGAGGGTCAAGCATATCCGCCTGCGTGACCTGGCCGAAACCGACTTCGTCTGGTTTCCACGGCGTCAGCACCCAGCGAACTACGACCGCCTTCTACAAGCGTGTTCTCGCGGCGGCCTGACCAAGCCACAGATCGTGCAGGAGGCCGTGGATGAGGCCACGATGCTGAGTCTCGTCTCCTGCGGGCTGGGAGTGGCGTTCGTCACCGACGCGACGCGCTGGCGCTGTCCAAAGGACGTTGTGCTTCGAAGGGTCATCGACCTGCGTCTGCCGATCACGGTATCCCTCATCTGGAGGAAGGACAATGGCTCGCCGTTGTTGGCCAGATTCGTGGCAGACGTGCGGCAACGCGTTGAAGCGCAAGCGCTTACACGTACCGCAAATAGCGGCGCCGATTCGATCTCGTAGCTCGCGCCGCGCTACGACGACCGGCGAGGAGTGGTTCGGTCAGGCCTCGTCCGCTCCTGCTCCTGTCGCGCGGAAACTGCGAGACCAAGCTTCAACCGGCCAGCTCAAAGAGGCCGGAGAACCCCGAAAAACAGAACTCGCAAGAAGCGTTCGATCAGTGCTGGATTACGCTCGGCCTTCGCCACGAGGATTGCTCCCTGAAGGGAGGAGACGATGAATCCTGCCACTTCGACGATCTCGGTGCTCGCGGAAAGCTCCCCGGCTTCGACCGCCGCTCTCAGGCAGTAGGCGACGGATTCCTGATTCTCCGCGTACGCGCGGACGATGCGACTTCGGATGGCATCACTTTGCTCGCTCGCCTCTGCGGCCATGTTTCCGTAAAGGCAGCCCTTTCGCATCTCATTTTGTTTGAGATATTCGAGTTGTCCCTCGATCCAACGACGGAGCCGGGCAAGGGGTGGCAACGCGTCGTTTCGCAGCGTTGCCACGACTCCCGCGTTGGTCATCGCGTAGTACCGCTCGATGATCTCGAGCCCAAAGGCTTCTTTCGAGGCGAAGTGGTTCGTAAACGAGCCTTGGGGCACGCCCGCCGCTTGGACGATGTCGCGGACGCTCGACGCGCCGAAGCCGTGCTCGTGGACGACGCGCAACCCCTCGGTAAGCAGTTTCTCGCGGTTCGACATCCTCGGCATACCAAAGAATATGGTCATCCATCTTTTGGAGTCAAGGTCTTGATAAGACCATAGTGCTGCATCCATTAGTAGATACTACGTACGTACAGATTTTGCTTGACAGGCTCTAATACGAACGTACACTTCAGGGAGCGGCGGGGGCCCAGCGGCCTCGCCGGACCGAGGGAGGAACAGTGAACAGCCCTGTCGTCGGAAAAGCCACGCCTCGAAACACAGAGCAAGAGTCCAGGAACCACCGGGCCGTGAAGGTCTCTTCGCGCTCGTCAGGGGCGTGCCCGCCACGATGCGCTACGAGAATGCGCTCACGGTTGCCGAGGGAGATTACGTGATGCTCCACGGGCGTTTTTCCGGGCTCGGCCTGCCCGCCGCGTGGGTCGTCGTCGACATCGTCCGCCTCGAAGGCGGTCGTCTCGCCGAACACTGGGACGTTATCCAGGACGAAGCCACCAAGGAGGAGTCCAAGAGCGGACACCCGATGTTCGGAAGCAGCTTTCCGGCCTGAGCGCTCGCTCCCTGTAGCGCGCGCGGGTCCGCGACGCGACGAGGGAACCACTATGCCAACCATCGACGTCTACGCCGCACCGAAGCGGCGGAAGTCGGGTGGGGCATTGCCGGAACCTCATACGGCCAGCGCGAGCTCGCGGCGCTCGCGAGAACGGCGAAGTGATGTGTGGAGCAGCCCGACACGGGAGAGAGGCTTGGGGCCCTGAGCGCCGACCCCACCCTACCAAACCAACTACCGCGGAAGAGGAGACGACATGCTGACCACGGCAACCGTACTTGTCCTGGCGTTGGCGATCATCGGTGGATCGAGCCACGCCAAGGACCTGAGCCCACGACAGAAAAAGGATGCCGTCGTGCAGCTCCTCCAGAGCCTAGAGAGCAAGGACTCCAAAGCACTGACGTACATCAATCCCGACGAATATATTCAACACAACCTGCAAATCGAGAACGGCCTACCTGGACTCAAGAAATTGATCGCCAGCCTTCCCAGCGATACGAAGGTCAACATCGTGAGGACTCTTGCCGACGGCGACTTTGTCGTGACCCAGACTGAATACAATTTCTTTGGCCCGAAGGTTGGGTTCGACATCTTTCGCTTTCAGAACGGCAGGATTGTCGAGCATTGGGACAACCTTGAGGCGAAGTGCGAACAACCTAATGCCAGCGGTCGAACCCAGACCGATGGACCCACCGAGATCCAGGACCTCGACAAGACCGCGGCCAACAAAGCTCTCTTGAAGGAGTATTTTGAAGTGGTCGTCATCGGCGGGCATCGCGACCAAGCGTCGAGGTTTCGAGGCAACTTTCACCAGCACAATTGTTTCGGCGAAGACAATAAATCCGGAGCTCAAGCGACCTCTGGCCCGTTCGCAAAACCAGGCTTCGTCTACAAAGTGAGCACAGTCCACAAGATTTTGGGAGAAGGCAATTTTGTTCTTGTGGTGAATGAAGGGCTTTTCGACAGCAAGCCCGCGATGTTCTACGACTTCTACCGAGTCGCGAACAACATGATCGTGGAGCACTGGGATGTCATTGAAGCCATTCCGCCGGTGGATCAGTGGAAGAACAAGAACGGCAAATTCTAGCTACGTCATCCAGCTAGGCGCTACAGATAATCAAGGGGGAGACACTGTGCCGAACGCAAAGACAACCAAAACCATAACCCGCCTTGCGGGGCTGGTCGTGGCGGCAAGCGCGGTGCTCGCCAGTACTGCCCTAGCCGTCAAGATTACGAAGGATTCAAAGCTCGAAAAGAGTCAAGCAGGCTACTACCGCATGAGGGTTGGCGATGTCGCGGTGGTTGCGCTCTCGGACGGTACTATTTCTTCGGACGTAACTTCGCTCCTAACCAACACCAGGCCCGGTGAAGTAAAGAAGCTGCTCGCCAACGCGTTTGTGGAAGAGCCCATCGACTCCGCCATGAATGCCTTCTTGATCCTGCTCGGCACCAAGGTGGTGTTGGTAGACGCTGGAGCCGGAAATCTGTTGGGACCTAAGTGCTTCAAGCTGCCTGAGAGTTTGAAGGCCGCCGGCTACACGCCCGCCCAAGTCACGGATATTCTGGTCACGCATATTCACATTGATCACGTCGGTGGGCTGGTAGACGGCGAGAAACGAGTATTCCCCAACGCGATCGTCCATGTGAGCAAGAGAGAGCTCGCTTTCTGGACGGACAAATCGGCTCGGGCAAGCCTTCCTGAGCTGATGCAGGAATTCTTCAAGATCGCCGACATCAGCATGAATCCCTATCTGGCCTCAAATCAAGTGAAGGCGTTTGACCCCGGTGAGCAGTTGTTTCCCGGCATTACGACCGAAGCAGCTTATGGTCACACGGCGGGCATGACCTACTATGTTCTTGAGAGCAGGGGGGCGAAGTTGGTCTTCTGGGGAGATACGATGAATATTCCCGAGGTTCAGTTTCCTAATCCGTCTATCGCGATCCAATTCGATACCGACTCCAAAAAGGCCGCCGTTCAGAGAAAGAAGGCCTTTGCTGACGCGACCCAAGATAGATATTTGGTCGCGCTTCCTCACATGCACTTTCCCGGAATCGGACACGTACAGAAGAATGGTTCGGGTTACAGGTTCATTCCCGTGGTCTACGTAAATGACGCGGTGAGGAGTTCCTTCTGACCAAGTCGACTTCAGGTCCGGATCCCGCCCAACCCTCCCCTTGCCCCTGGGGCTATCCGGGGAGGCGAGATCGCGCGAAGGCCATCCCGGCCCTTGACGTCCCGCCCAAGCTACGACCTTGGCCGGCGGGAAATCAGAACCAAGCCGGGCTACACGTGGTCACGTATTTGCGGCGGACGAAGCCCACGGAGGTGTAGATGTTCCACTGCTCGCTGAAGGCGTTGGTGTTCTTGACCGCGAGCTCTTCCTTCTCGATGAGGACACAACCGCCCTGGGCCTCGATAGCGGCCTTCACCGCCTCGTGGTACTTCTGACGGTCCAGCACGCGGGGGTTGCCGCCGGCGAGGTCATGAAGGTTGAAGAGCTCCGGATGGTGGGCGATGGTGTAGTCGATGGCTCCACCCACGAGGTCGCCGAGTTGCGGATTTAGCACCGGGCAGGGGTTCACGAGCGCGTCCGGATTGCTGCTCGGGCCCAAGGGACAACTGGAGACAGAGGGCGTCGCCACGGGAGCGGGGGTCGCGGTCGGGGCGGGGGTGGGGGCGGGCGTCGCCTTTGAGGGTGTGGTTCCACCGCAGCCCGCAAGGAGAGAGCCGAGCGCGACCGCACTTCCCACCAGGGCCAACGAGTAGCGTCGACGAACCATCAGCAACCTCCCTACCAGAATATTGCGGAGAATTGTCGCACGAAAACCGGCGCGCGTCTTTCTCCTAGATGTGGTAACCAGGCCTTGTCGGCCGAGAAAAATGGCTCGGTCATGCTCGAGCAAGAAGTTCGCCAACGTCCCTGGAAATGTGCTCGAGATCATGTTCCCAGGGGGAAAGGAGGATCGTCGATCGGAAGCCATCGGTCGGGCGTTCGAAGCAGACCAGCCACCAGGAACCCGAGGCCACGCGTAGGACCTCGACTCTCCACGGGCCGGGGACGCGCCTTACCGCGGCGTGCAGCCTGTCTTCTATGGCGGCCTTGCCGGGAAACCTCTCCGGGATGTCGCTGAGGATCACGACCTCACTCATCGCGGAGTTGCTGGTCACTCCCGTCTCTCCCTGGCGCGGCACAGGTCGCCGGCACCGGTCTCAACCGGCCCCACTGCCCCTTCAATCGATGCGCAGAATAGCCTCCAGCAAGCGGGGTGGCAAGAGTCTTGAACAGTTGTGCAGTTCATCTTGACACGCGCTTCGGGGGGCGAGAAGGACGCCGGGGATACGGTCCCTTCATCGGGCCACCAGCTCGGGGAGCGCGACCCACCGTTCTGGAAGCAGATCGTTCCGAACGTAGATCGGCACCGGCCCCAGGTCGGACGCCACTTGGCTATAGTCCCGGCGGAACGTGGGGTTGAGGGCGAGGTCGGAGAAGTATCCCCAGCGCCCGTGGCTCTCCTGCTCTAGGCGGCCCACGTCCGCCAGCTCGTCTGTCGAGTAGCTCATCTCCACGAAGTCTGGCCGTCGGCTCATTACGTAGTCGGGGTCATCCTTCTGATGGCCCACCCTCCAGCCTCTCCTCGGAGCCCTGCGCGCGATGTGGGACTCCGTCTTGCCAAGCATGTCGATCACGTAGCGCTCGCCGAAGTAGGCGGCGTTCCCGATCCCGAAAAGGGCCACGGCCTGGCCGGGCTCGGTGTTGTCCTTGATCCCGTAGCCTAGGGCGACGCGCGCCCGGTCCCACTCGAGGAGCCATCGGGTGTCCTCGTGAGCGTGAAGGTATCCCCACCCGTTCGTCACGAGCTGGAGCCCGGCGCCCGCGAGCAGCACGGCGGTCCAGGAAGCGCCCTCGAGCGACGCGAGCGCTTCCACGGTTAGCTCGAGCAGGGCGGGGACGAGGATGAACACGAAGCGGTACCACTGGAAGTTATCGCCTCCCAGCTTGATCACGAAGAGGAGGTAGGGGCCGAATACGAGGGCGAGGGCGGGGACCGACGGCCAACCCCTTCCTCGCGCCCTCCAAAGACCGAGCGCACCCAGAGCCAAGAGGGGGGCGATCCAGGCGGCGCCGTCGAGGAGGTATCGGATGCCCGGCATCGGGGCCATGACGTCTCCCGCCTTGAGGTAGTAGGTGTTGGGAAAGACCTGCCCGTAGTACGAAAGGCGGAAGACGAGGTAGCCGACCATGGGCACCGCCGCCATGGCCAGGGCGCGGGTTTCGTCGCGCCAGCGCCGTCGCTCCTTCCCCAACCGCACGAGCCCGGCTCCGCCCCAGAGGGGCAGGTCGATCGCGTGAGCGACCGGCAGTGCGGCCAGGGCCACATAGAAGGCGAGGCCTCCCTCACGCAGGCGCGCGACCACAACCATGAGACACAGAGCCTGGAGGTAGACCTCCATTCCCGCGCGAGCGAAGAAGCCGTGATGGGGCAGGCTCAGGTAGATGGCCGCTGCGATCAGGCCGGCCACTCGCGGGCGGCCGCGTCCGTGGAGGCCGAAGACGAGCCCCAGGGCGATCAGGCTGGACAAGGTTCCGTTGACGACCCAGACGAACAACCCCAGTTTGCGTCCCTCGACGTGGAGCCACTCGAGGGGAAGGCAGACGGCCAGGACCATCAAGGGGTCGCTGAAGCCCTCTACCCTCTCCCCCGCGTTGAAGACGAGGCCATGGCCCTGCGCCAAGTTCCTCGCGTAGCGCTGCGCGATCATGAAGTCGTCGTGGAGCACCCAGTGGCGAAGGCCGCCGATTCGCGTGAGCCCGTAGCTATGAGCGATGGCAAGGAAGACGGCGAGCGAGATCATCAAGACCGCAGCGCCAAGGGCGCGCGACGGGCGTGCAGAGTGTGGCCGGGGGTCGTAGCCCGCGGGGACAGGGTCCGGGCTCCCGGAGGCGGGCGACTCAGTCAGGAGCAAGCCTTGGGGGCCGCCAATTCTTAAAGGTGGAACTACCATCTCCGCGGGCCAGAGACGCGTATTACGGCGGCCTGCAGCAAGTCTTCTAGGGAGCGGTGGCGGATCCGAATAACAGTGCCGTCGGCAAACGTGAAGGTGTCTTCACCGAGGCGCAGAATAGCCTCCCGCGACAGGGTGGGCAAGATAGCTGAACGATTGTACAGTGGACCTGGACAGTAGCCGGGCTACGGAATCAGCGGGCCGAGACGATGAGAATGCGCACGAGCGGGCTGGATCTGTTCTCCCAACGGCGCAACTCCTGAGCGCGTATGGTCACCGCGTCGCCGGGTCCCAACACGTGTTCCTCGGGACCGATCGTCAAGGTCGGCTCTCCCTCGAGGACGAAAGCGAACTCCTCCGAGGTGTGAGCGTAAGGGTGCTTCCCGCTGCGTCCGCCGGGGTCGAGAGTGATGAGGACGGGCTCCAGCCGCCGCCCCGTCATGGGGCCCAACGCCTCGATTCGTCCCTGCGACCACAGGCTGGACATCTGAAGCCGGTCCGCGGCTCGCACGATCAGACCACCCTCACCTTCTCTGGACGCCACGAAGAACTCTCCCAGCGTCACGCCCAAGGCGTTGGCGATCTTTTCCATCGAGGCGATGGAAGGTGACACCACGCCGTTTTCGACCTGGGAGATGAAGCTCGGTGAGAAGTTCGTGCGAGTGGCGAGCGTCCGTAGAGAGATCCTCTGCTCGGTCCGCAGCCGTCGCACCCAAGCGCCCACCGCGTGTTGCTTGAGGAGTTGGCTCACAGAGAGCGTTCGGCCTTGACGAACACGCGCGACGCTCCCATTGACGGAGATGCGCGCGGTGAGGACTCCGGTCGTCCGGCCAGTTGACCTCCTAAGGTCAGAACACACGGGCCATCGGTATGGGAATGCGACGCCGTAGGGGGGGGTGCGGTCAGCACGAAGATGCGAAGCACAGTAACACAGGATTGTGCCGCAGGAAGAAGCATCGACTGATGGGATGCTCCATTCCCATCCACGGGAGCGAGCCCTCCGGCGCCGGTTCGCCGGGCGGCGGCGCAAGCCGGGTTGCGCCATCGAAGCAGTGCAGATCGGGCACCTTACCCCCGCACAAGAGGACCGGATGCACTAAAATCCGTGGACGCGTAATCGGAAAAGTGGCGGGGCTGAGGAGGTCGAAAGTGACGCCGGATAGGGTGGGTCAGGAGCCAGCGTAACTGACCCCGCTGCAACGACATAGGCTTCCTGGCCCGGGGGGAGCTTTGCCCAAGCTCCCCGAGGACGGAATCGCGAGCGCCATGGCCGCTGACGACATTCTGGAAACTCGAAGACTCGTCAAAGAATTCAAGGGCTTCGTCGCCGTGAGGGACGTGGACCTCAGGGTTCGCCGAGGGACGATTCACGCGCTGATTGGCCCCAACGGCGCCGGCAAGACGACCGTCTTCAACGTGCTGACGAAGTTCCTCGCGCCGACCCGGGGAAGCATCCATTTCAACGGTCATGACATCACTCGGGAGGAGCCGGCGCAGGTGGCCCGCCGCGGCATCGCCCGCTCCTTCCAGATCTCGGCCGTGTTTCCCCATCTCACGGTCTTGGAGAATGTCCGCATCGGCTTGCAACGCAAGTTGAAGACGTCGCTGCGCTTCTGGCAGAGCGACGCCTCTCTCAAGGCCCTGGACGCCCGGGCAATGGAGTTGTTGGCGGAAGTCGGCCTGGAGTCGTACCCAACCGTCGTCGCGGTCGAGTTGCCCTACGGACGCAAACGGGCGTTGGAGCTCGCCACCACCTTGGCCCTCGACCCGGAGCTCCTTCTCCTCGATGAACCCACGCAGGGAATGGGGCACGATGACGTGGACCGGGTGAAGGGCCTGATCCGCAAGGCGGCCGCGAAGCGAACGGTCCTCATGGTCGAGCACAACATGAGCGTGGTGTCCGACCTCTGCGACCGGATCACGGTGCTCCAGCGGGGGGCGGTGATCGCGGAGGGGAGCTACGCGGAGGTGTCGGCGAACCCCCAAGTGATAGAGGCCTACATGGGCGCGGCCCGTGGCTAGCGGGGGGGCGGTCGAGTGCTTGAGGGTCGCCGACCTCCACGCCTTCTACGGCGAGTCCCACATCCTGCACGGAATCGATTTCCGGGTATGGCGGGGCGAAGTGGTGACGCTCCTGGGTCGCAACGGGGCCGGCCGCACCACGACAATCAAGGCCATTCTGGGGCTCGTCGAGAAGCGCAGCGGCTCGATCGTGCTCAACGGCCGAGAGGTCGTCGAGTGGGCCCCCCACCGCATCGCGCGCCTCGGGGTTGGATATTGTCCCGAGGAACGGGGCATCTTCTCGAGCTTGACCGCCGAAGAGAACCTGAGGCTGCCGCCGAAGGTGAGCAGCGCGGGGATGAGCGACGAGGAGATCTACGAGCTCTTCCCCAACCTGAAAGAGCAGCGAGGCGTCCCCGGCACGCTGCTCTCGGGCGGGGAGCAGCAGATGCTGGCCCTGGCACGGGTTCTCCGCGCGGGTGCGCGCCTGCTGCTCCTGGACGAGATCTCCGAGGGACTGGCGCCCGTCCTCGTGGGGCGACTGAGCGAGGTGATCTTGCAGCTTCGCCAGAAGGAGTTCACCATTGTCATGGCGGAGCAGAACTTCCATTTCGCGGCCTCCCTGGCCGATCGGATGTACGTCGTCGAGCGAGGACGTGTGGTCGTCGAGATCGCAAAGGACGGGATCGAGGGGAGCCGCCCGCTGCTGAAGGAACTACTGGGCGTGTGAGCGTCCCGTGGGGAAGGGATGCGGAATTCCCTTCATCCGCGAGACCCGGGAAGGAGAACTCCAAATGGAACGAATCGCGGGCATGGGATCGGTGGTGCTGTTGGCAGCGGCGGTGGCGTCCGGCCAGGGCAAGGCGGGAGGCATCTCGGGCGATCTGGTCAAGATCGGCGTGCTCACGGACATGGCGGGACTCTATTCGGACCTCAGCGGCCCGGGATCGGTCATCGCGGCGCAGATGGCGGTTGACGAGTTTGGCGGCAAGGTATTGGGAAAGCCGATACAGATGGTCTCCGCGGATCACCAGAACAAGGCCGACGTGGCCGCGGACAGGGCACGCGAATGGTTCGACCGGGAGGGCGTGGACATGATCGTCGACGTCCCCAACTCGGGGGCGGCCATCGCCGTGAGCAAGGTCGCCAACGAGAAGCACCGGGTCTTCATCGTCACCGGGGCCGGCTCGACGCGGCTGACCAACGAGGACTGCAACCCCTACACCATCCACTACACCTACGACACTTACGCCACCGGCCGCACCACGGGTCAGGCCGTCGTGCGGCGGGGGGGCACCAGCTGGTTCTTCATCACCGCGGACTACGCCTTCGGCCACTCCTTGAGGGACGACACCGCCAACGCGATCAAGGCGGCGGGGGGGCAGGTCCTGGGCTCGGTTCTCCATCCCCTGAACGCCTCCGACTTCTCCTCCTACCTGCTGCAAGCGCAGGCGTCCAATGCCAAGGTCATTGGCATGGCCAATGCCGGGGGTGACACGATAAACACGATCAAGACCGCGGCGGAATTCGGGATCAACAAGAAGCAGACCCTCGCGGGTTTGCTCGTGTTCATCAGCGACGTCCACGCCCTGGGCCTTCAGGCCACACAGGGAATGTTCGTGGCGAGCGGATTCTATTGGGACCTGAACGACGAGACGCGCAAGTTCGCGCGGGCCTTCCAGGCGAAGTCCGGGAAGATGCCGACCATGGTCCACGCCGGCACCTATTCGGCAACGCTTCAGTACTTGAAGGCGGTTCAGGCATTGGGAACCGACGAAGCCGACGCGGTGAGGAAGAAACTGGGGGAGACTTCCCTGAACGACGCCTTCGTGAAGAAGGGTCGGATCCGCCCGGACGGGCGGATGGTTCACGACTTCTACCTGTTCGAGGTGAAGGCCCCGGGCGAATCCAAGTACCCCTGGGACTACTACAAGCTCCTGACCACGCTCCCCGGCGAGGAAGCGTTCCAGCCTCTGTCCCAGTCCCGTTGCCCGCTCGTGACAAGCCATTAGCGCGTGGGCAGGGCGGGGGCTTTCCGTGATCTGACATGAGGGAGATCCTCGGCGTCCCCCTGCCCGCCCTGCTCGGCCAGCTGGTCCTGGGCCTGGTCAACGGTTGCTTCTATGCCTTGCTGAGCCTGGGCCTCTCCATCATTTTCGGCATGCTCAACATCATCAACTTCGCCCACGGGGCGATGTACATGATGGGCGCGGTCCTGACCTGGATTGCGCTGAACCAGTTCGGGGTCGGTTATTGGGGAGCGCTGCTGCTGGTGCCGCTCCTGGTCGGCCTGGCCGGGGTCGTCATCGAACGAACCATGCTTCGCCGCCTCCATGGGCTCGACAATCTCTACGGTCTGCTCCTCACATTCGGCCTGGCCCTGATCGTGGAAGGACTCTGCCGGTATCGGTACGGCGTATCGGGCCTGCCCTATTCCATCCCCGATGCCTTCCAAGGGGGCTTGGATTTGGGCTTCATGTACCTTCCGAGGTACCGCGCTTTCGTGATCTGCGCATCCCTGGGGGTGTGCCTGATCACTTGGTTGGTGATCGAACGAACCCCTCTCGGGGCCTATCTGCGCGCGGCAACCGAGAATCCGCGCTTGGTCCAGGCCCTCGGCATC
>WNFI01399333.1_pt1 | contig 15792 bp, 8 predicted proteins | sample 5400471 | NCBI WGS metagenome assembly WNFI01 (sample SAMN13153348, study PRJNA577476) | soil metagenome | isolation source: 100 cm saprolite on Douglas fir-dominated hillslope | place: USA:California | collected 2013-09-17 | reverse complement strand
GGGAATTCCTTCAGGATTCCCAGGCGAATGAGGGGAAGCTTGAGCCACCAGCGCCAGCCGCGGCGGCGGTTGATCTCGTGGTCGCGCTCGGTGAGCGCGAGGTTGCGCGCGTGGAGCTCGGCGTTCAGGGCGTCGATGGTGGCCTCGCGTTGCGCGAGCGCTTCGTCGAGCTGCTGCTTCGCCTTCTGCAGGATGCGCGCGTCTCCGTGCAGCGTCACGATCGCGGCCTCGCGGTTGCGGATCTGCTCCTCGAGCAAGACGCGCGCCTCTGAATACTCCTCGACGTCGCGCATCACTTTCTCGTAGTCGCGGTGGACCCAATCGTCGCGGTCGGCAAGCACCGAGAGCACGGGCGGCTCGGCCTCGAGCGGCGCGCGCACGCGGCTTGCGATCACGACGAAATAGAGCGGATCGGTGAGCGCGTTGTAGGCTTCCATCGCGCGCGCCTCGTCGGTCTCGAAGAGCTCGCCTTCCACACGCGCGGTTCCAAGGCTGACCGAATCGGGCGCGATCAGCGAGAAGAACGAGGGCCGCTGTCCGTACCAGAAGCTGTGCGGAAAGCGCTGGCCGAGGAGCACCGAGAGTTCGTCGCGGTAGAGCTCCTTCACGTGGAACTCGTTCACGAAGCCGCGCTTGTCGCTGTAGGCGAGCTTGTTCGGGCAGGAGAGGATGAGGAGCCCATCGGGCCTCAGCACGCGCGCGAGCTCCTCCAGGAACGCCTGCTGCTCGCCGATGTGCTCGATCGTCTCGAAGGACACGGCCACGTCGATGCTGGCGTCGGGAACCGGCAGGCCGGTGCAGGGCGAGCAGAGGAATTCGACGTTCGGGAGGTCCGCGTAGGTGCGCTTGGCGTGTGCAATCGCTGCATCGGAGAGGTCGGCGCCGGTCACCTGCGCCGCGTGGCGCGCCAGGAGCGCGGTGCCGTAACCCTCGCCGCACGCCACGTCGAGGACTCGCTTGCCGCGCACGTAGCGCGTGGCGAAGTGATAGCGGTGCCAATGCTCGATCCAGATCTCGCCCTTCACGCCGGGAACGAAACGCTCGCCGGTGAAGGGCAGCGCCTGATCGAGGCCAGCCTCGGGAACCTCGGGGCTCATGGAATCAACCGCAGCCGGCGCAGCGCGCGGCGCGCGGGGTGCCGGTAGCTCGCGAGCCAGGCGAGGAAGCGCGTCGCTCCGACGAAGCGCCGCAAGTCGCTGCGCGTCACCATCATCACGGTCTGGCTGCGCACGAAGGAGTCGGCCATCTTCGAGATCTCGCGCGGCGAAAGGGTCACGACGAGCGCGCCCTGGCGCTCGAGGGCGTCGCCATACGCGTTGTCGAGCAGCGCCTGGCGTTCCGCGGCGACGCGCGCGTTGGCGGGAACGCGATACTTGGACGTGGTCTTGGGCACGAGGACGAAATCGTCCTCGAGGGCGCGTGATGTGCGCGATCTCGTGGTAGCGGGCGTGCTGCCGGTCGAGGAATTCGGTCTGCGTCTCCCACGCGAGGGCGTAGGCGCCCGCGGCACCCGCGCGCTGCACCGCGTCGACCAGGACCTCGACGTGGTCGGCGAAAAGCAGGTCGTCGTCGTCGAGGAAGTTCAGCCACTCGCCCGTGGCCTCCGCGAGCGCGAGGTTGCCGGCACGCGCGCGGCCCACGCGCTTGCCGGTCGAACGGTAGCGAATCGCGAGCCGGTCGCTGAACTCGTCGACGATGGCGCGGGAATTTCCGGATCCGTCCTCGATCACGACGACCTCGACGTTCTCGTAGGTCTGGTTGGCGCAGCTCTGCAGCGCCTCGCGCAGCCACGCCGGGCGATCGGCGGTGCGAATCAGGATCGAGACGCGCGGCCGCGCGCGATCGGGATTCTCGCGCCGGGACGCGAATTCGGTGAACGCCCCGTCGCGCCGCACCTCGTAGCCCCAGCCGCTGAACTGGGGCTGGAATGCTTCCGTCGGCAGCACCGAAGTCAGCAGGAAATACGGCCAGCGCATGAGGAATACGAGCCCCGCCTTGGCGAGCCCGCGGCGCCGGCCGCGAAAGGATCTCGGCGCGAGGATCTCGGCGGCGAGCATGACGAGGCCCTCGAGCGTGCGCAGGACGCCGCCGTAGCGGGCCCGCAGGCACAGGTTGGTGAGCACGCCTCCGATCACCTGCAACGGCTTCACTTCGCCCGCCTCGCGGTAGGTGCGGTGAACGACGGCCAGGCGCGGCCGGTAGACCACGCGCCAGCCCTTCGCGCGCAGCCGCCACGAGAGGTCGACGTCCTCGCCGTACATGAAGATGCGCGGCTCGAATCCGGAAACGCTGTCGAAGGCTTTGCGCCGCAGCAGCATCGCGGCACCGCTCGCCCAAGGCGTGTCGAGCGTCACCGGGTCGTACGCCTTGGGATGCTCGTACGGAATCTGCCGCAGCTCCCAGGCGCCGATCTCCTCGCGATCCGCGGCCGCGCCGCCGAGCAGCGAATCGAGCACGCCGGGCTCGAGGATGCAGTCCTGGTTGAGCACGAGGAGGAAGGGCGCGGCGCCACGCGCGGCGTTCGCGTTGTGGCCGCGCCCGAAGCCCAGGTTGGCGCCGGAATGCTTGACGTCGACGCGCTCGAAGGCGCCGCCGGGCGCAAGCCGCGGCAGCGCGGCGATCTTTGCCGCGACGCCCGCATCGGGGCTGTTGTCCTGGATGAAAACGCTGCGGCGCAGTGGCTCGCGAGTCGGCTCGGCGAGGCTGTCGAGGAGTTGCTGCAGGAGTCCCAAGTCGGGCTGGTAGGTGACGATGCTGATGTCAACTTCGCGCATCGAGGATCTTCTTCAACAACATCTTGCGGATGACTCCCGGGAGGAGGTCGAAGGCTCGCTTATGGATCGCGAGCTGCACGTTTTCCTGGCCGAGCGTGCGGCGCTCCTCGACTTCGGCGGCGAGCGTGGCCTGCAGGCTCGCGACGTCGGTCTCGAGCTTCGCTATCCATGACCTCGCCTCGGTCTGAGTGCGCGCGAGCTCATCGGCCACACGCGCGAGCTCGGCGCGGAACAGGGTCGCGTCGAGGTTGGTGGCGAGCAGCTCCTGCACTTGCGCCGACTCGGCGTCCACGGGTCCGGGCGAGAGGCCGAAGCGGGCGTAGAGCGCATCGAGGGATCGGGTCATGGCGTCGAGTGTCGGTACGCGCCCATTGTCGGGAAGCGCGAGCCGCGATTTTACCCGTGCAAGCTCCGCGGCATCGGCCAGCAGGCGCTTGAGCGACGCTTCGATCGCGGCCGCGTCGAAGCCCGCGGGGAGGAGCCAACCGCCGCCGTGGCGCGAGACGCGCTCGCCGAGGGCGCCATCCGGGGGCACCAACACCGGATGCCCCGCCGCCCACACCTCGGAGAGCGTATAGCTGAAGGCTTCGGGAACCGGGTTGGGAAAGAGCACGAGCTCGGCGCGGTAGGCGCGAAGCAGCCCGGCGATTTCGTTCTCGTTGTAGGCGCCGTGCACGTAGACGTGATCTCCCATCCAGCCCGGGATGATCTGGCGGTCGACGTAGCCGATGACAACGATGGCGGTGTCCGAATCTTCGAGCAACGCATCGAGGGCGACGAGCAGCTCGCTTCCCTTGTGAGGGCCGATGGCGCCGACCATCGCGACCACGCGGCGCGGCCGATGCGCCGTGAAGCCCGGCCTCGCGGCGGCCGGGCTTTCGCGCGTGGGAGCGATCCCGTTGGGTACGACCGACACTTCCAGGCCCGCGATGTTGGCGCGCGCGGCGGCCGCGATGTATTCCGAGGGCGCCAGCACCGCGGCCGCCTCGCGAAGGAATGGACTCGTCTCCGCGAGCCACGAAGGATCGGCTTCGCGGCGGTCCACCAGCTCGAAGTTGTCGCGGCGCAGGAACAGCAGATCGTGCAGCGTGACAATCGCCCTGGCACGCAACGCATCCGCGGCCCACGAGGCTCTCGCGCGCACGGACGGATTCACCGAGTGCGCATGCACCAGGCCCAGGCCCTCGTTGCGCAGCCAGCCGGCGAGCGCCTTCGGATCGCGATCGAGCGCCGCCGAGTCGAGCGGCAGGTAGCGTTTCTCACCCGCGATCTCGATCACGTCGGCGCCGGGCGCGGTGTGCCACACGAGATGGCGGCGCGGTGAATCGGCCGCGATGTCGCGCACGTGCCGGTCCACTCCGCCGCCGGGCAGCGACGTGATATGTAAGATTGCCGCCGAGCTCATTGCCGGATGTTACAACCTTGAAGCTGCTTTTCTCCGCGCCGACATGGGGCCTGCTCGCGGGGGCCGCGTTGTGGGGCGTGATCTGGTATCCGTACCGGCTGCTCGCGCAAGCCGGTCTCGACGGCCTCTGGTCCACGGCGCTCACCTATGGAGTTGCGCTGATCGGCGGGATTGCGATCTTTCCGCGCGAAGCGGCAAGCATTCGGCCCACGCCCCTCGTGATCCTGCTGGGTGTCGCGGTCGGCTGGAGCAACCTCGCGTACGTGCTGGGGGTGATCGAAGGCGAGGTGATGCGGGTGCTCCTGCTCTTCTATCTCGCGCCGCTCTGGACCGTGCCGATGGCGCGCATCCTGCTGCACGAGCGCCTCGACGCCGCCGGATTCGCGATCATGGCGCTCGCTCTCGCCGGCGCGCTCACGATGCTTTGGCGGCCCGAGGTCGGCTTGCCCTGGCCGTCATCGCGCGCCGAATGGCTGGGGCTCGCCGCGGGATTTCTCTTCGCGCTCGGCAACGTCCTCGTGCGCCGGCTGCAGCACATGGGAAACGCGGCGAAGTCGATCGTGATCTGGGCCGGCGTGACGCTCGCGGGATTGGTGCACCTCCCGGCGAGCAAGGTGCCGGCGGGCATGGCGTGGGACGCGGCCGCGGCGAATGCGGGAATGATGCTCGGCATCAGCGCTTCGATCCTCGCCATGGGCCTGGCACTCCAGCACGGTCTCTCGCGCACGCCCGCCAACCGCGCGATCGTGATCCTGCTCTCCGAGGGTCAGACTCCAATATTCGAATATTGGAGTCTGACCCTCGATTCTATTTCTTCGATCCGATGTTCTCGTCGAGGAATTTCTCCATTATTGGAGTCTGACCCTCGATTCTATTTCTTCGATCCGATGTTCTCGTCGAGGAATTTCTCCATCGCGCCGTAGAACATCACCTGGTTTTCCAATTTCTGGAATCCATGCCCCTCGCCGTCCCCTACAATCCATTGGAAAGATCTGCCCGAACGCTCGAGTGCCGACTTCATTCGCGTGCCGTGTTCGATTGGCACCCGCACGTCTTCGGAGCCATAGGCCATGAGAACCGGAGCCTTCATGCTGGAGGCAAGATTGACCGGTGAGGTGCTTTTCAGGCGCTCCGCGTCGCGGTCCGGATCGCCGATCTGCTGGGGTGCCGTGTATCGCAGATACTCGTCGCCAAGGTCGGACCAGGTCGCGGTCAGCCACAACGGCAAATCGGTCACCCCGACGTAGTTGATGCCGCATTTGAAGAGGTCGGGAGTTCTCGCAAGCCCCATCATCGTCGCGTAGCCACCGTAGCTTGCGCCGTAGATGCATATCCGGTTGGGGTCGGCCACACCCTGGGCGATGACCCACTGCACGCCGTCGGTGATGTCGTCCTGCATGGCGAGACCCCACTGCTTCCGGCCCACCGAGTAGTGCTTCCAGCCATAGCGGGTAGTGCCGCGAAAGTTGGGTTGCAATACCGCGTATCCGCGCGAGGCGAGAAACTGGACTTCCGGGTGCCATTGCCAGACGTCGCCCCCGACATACGGACCGCCATGAACCACGACCACCATGGGCAGCGATTTTCCGCCCGAGCCTGTCGGGACGGTAAGGTACGCGGGAATCTCCAGTCCGTCGCGGGCCTTGTATCTCACCGGCTGCATTGGCGACATCTTCTTGGGATCGATCCACGGCCTGCCATCGGCGAGCCATTCGATCTTGTTGGTCTTGCGGTTGAAGAGATAGAACGATCCCGGCGAAACGTCGGAATAGGACGTGATTAGCACGAGATCGCGATTGAGCGTCCACGACAGCACGTTCACGTTGTCGGGAAAGGCTCGGTCGGCAATCCCCTGGACCGAGGCGAGCGCCTCGTCGAACCAGGCTGTTCCGCCCTTGTTGGCCTGGTATCGGACTCCCCTCGGCCCCTCCTTGTCGCCCACGAGCGCTCGCAGATCGACTTGGGGGTGACGCGCAATGACCTCGCCGAACGATTTCGTCTCGGGGTCGTAGCGCAAGATGAGAGCCTTGTCACTGCCTTTCCGCGACGAAACATAGAGAGTGCGGTTGTCGTCGGCAATGGCGATGGGGGTCCAACCCGGAGACTCATAGGGGTGTTCATCGAGCTTCTGCCAAGGCGCGTCGGCGCCGGCGCGGTAGTAGATGCGGATCGTTCCTTTTCCTGAGGCGGTCATTACGCGCGCAACGCCGGAATTGTCCACAACCCATCCTTCTCCTACTCCCACGTCGGGCTTACCCAACGAGATGTCCGTCCTTCGCCCGGATCGCGTATCAACGCGATAGAGCGGCCCAGTCGCCGTGTCGCCGCCTCCAGCAACGAACTCCTGCATGATGAGATCGTCGGTCTCGCCGGGCAAGTCGCGCACGACGCTCAAGCCGCGATAGGTCACGCGCGAGCCGGAGATGGTTCTCTCGTCCGATCCCTCCCTCAACAAACGCACAGCACGACCGTCAAGGTCGACCGCGAAGAGGGCGCCGCCCCGCTGATCGAAGTCCCGCTCGCCCAGCTTGCCAGTGGTGAAAATCATCCGTTTGTTGTTGATCCAGGAAACGCTCAGGACGTCCTTCGAGCTCTGAGTCGTGATGGGTGCGGCCTTGCGCTTTTCGACGTCGATCACGACGATGTTCTGACGGCCGTTCACGGGAGCCAGGGCGGCGATATTCTTGCCGTCCGGCGAGAGGTCCATTTCCGAGTACTGCGGCAGCTTGAAGAATGACTCGATCGGGATCTTCTCCTCGGCGGCCTGTGCCGAGGCGACGAAGAAGCAGGCGGTGAGGGCAGTGAGAATCCTGTTCATGAAGTCTCTCCGGAGTGCGTGCTGGGGCGGGAAGGGATGGCGTCGATGTCGACCCGGTCGGGCGGGGTCCATCCGGGCTTGCGGTGCTCGGCGACGACCGTGGTGAAGATGCCGCCGCGAACGTAGAACTTCGCGGTGAGGCGCATGAAGCGCGGTGCGGTGGCTTTCACCAGGTCGGCGAGGATCTCGTTGGTCACGGCTTCGTGGAACCGGCCCTCGTTGCGGAACGACCAGATATAGAGCTTGAGGCTCTTCAGCTCCACGCACAATCGGTCCGGAACATAGTCGAGAAAGAGGGTTGCAAAATCCGGCTGGCCGGTCTTGGGGCACAGGCACGTGAATTCCGGAATCTCCATGTGGATCGCGTAATCGCGTTCCGCGGCGGGGTTCGGGAAGGTCTCGAGGGCCTTGGCGGGCTGGGCCATTGGGATAGGGAAGGGCGTTCCGGTAAAATCGAGGATTCTACCGAAGCATCTCGTAGATTTCCCCTTGCGACTCACTTCCGTCAAGCTTGCCGGCTTCAAGTCCTTCGTGGATCCGACCTCCATTGCCGTCCCCGGCCAGCTCGTGGGCGTGGTGGGGCCGAACGGCTGCGGGAAGTCCAACGTCATCGATGCGGTGCGCTGGGTGCTGGGAGAGTCCTCGGCGCGGCAGCTGCGCGGCGAGCACATGCACGACGTGATCTTCAACGGCTCGACCGAAAGGAAGCCGGTGAGCCGCGCCTCGGTCGAGCTCGTCTTCGACAATTCGCTCGGGCGCATCGGCGGGCCGTGGGCGGGATACGCCGAGATCAGCGTGAAGCGGGTGCTGTCGCGCGACGGCGATTCCAACTACTACCTCAATGGCCAGCACGTGCGCCGCCGCGACGTGCAGGATATCTTCCTCGGCACCGGGCTCGGGCCGCGCGCCTACTCGATCATCGAGCAGGGAATGATCTCGCGCGTCATCACCTCGAAGCCGGAAGAGCTCCGCGTCTTCCTCGAGGAAGCCGCCGGCGTCTCCAAGTACCGCGAGCGGCGCCGCGAGACCGAGCTCCGGCTCGAGGACACGCGCGAAAATCTCGCACGCGTAGGCGACATCCAGGCCGAGCTTGGCACGCAGCTCGAGCGCCTGGCGCAGCAGGCCGAGGTCGCCGCCAAGTACCAGGAGCTGCAGTCGCAACTGGCGCTGAACCACAACCTGATCGCCTTCACGCGGCTTCGCGAGGCCGAGCAGTCGCGCAACCGCTACTCCAACGAGGTGCAGAAGGTCCAGGTGAGCCTCGAGGCCGAGATGGCGAAGCTGCGCGAGTCCGAGCGCGCGCTGGAAGCGCTTCGCGGGCGCCAATACGAGCGGACCGACCACCTGCAGGAGCTGCAGGGAGCGCTGTACTCGGCCAACGCCGAGGTGCAGTCGCTCGAGCAGGAGATCAATTTCCTCGGCGAGAACCGCCGCCGCATGGGCGCGCAGCTCGATGCGATCGGCCGCGAGGCGCACGAGGTCGAGCGGCGCATCGCCGAGGCGCTCGCCGAAAGCGATCGGCTGCAGCGCGAGATCGACACCGCGCATTCCGCCATCGGCGAGCGCGAAGCCGAGGTCGCGCGCGCCCGCGCCGCGCTTCCCGCGGGAGAGGCGGCGGCGATGCAGGCGGCGGCGGATCTGCGCGCGACCGAGGCCGAGATGAGCGCCGCGGAGCAGGCGCAGGGCGTGGAAGAGGCGCGCGAATCCCACTCGCTCAAGCTCTTGTCGCAGATCGAGGCGCGCAAGAATCGCCTGAAGCAGGAGAACATGGGGCTCGTCTTTCCCGAGCCCGAGAAGCTCGCCGCCCTCGAGGCCGAGCGTTCTTCGCTCCAGGCGAAACGCACCCGGGTCGATAACGAACAGCGCGAGGCCGAAGCACGGCTTCCCGCGCTCGAGGAGCAGCGCCACGCGATCATCGGCCGGCTGCACGAATCCACGCGCGAGGTCGCGGGCCTCGAAGCGGCGTTGCAGGCGCTCGAAGCGCAGCAGGCGCGGCTGGACACCGATGCGAAACTGAAGGACTGGGTCCAGGCGCATGGGCTCGATCGCGCCGAGCGCTTGTGGCAGGCGATCCGTGTGGAGGCCGGTTGGGACGACGCGGTGGAGGCCGCGCTCGGCGTGCGCCTGAACGCCGCCAAGCTCAATGACGCCTCGGCGCTCGCCGCGCTGCTTCGCGACGCGCCGCCGGGAAATTTCGCGGTCTTCGTCGAACGCGGCGCCGCCGGCGAAACCCCGATCGCCTGTCGCCTCTCGCCTCTCGCAACTGTGGTCACGAGCAGCCGCCAGGCGGTGAACACGTACCTTCGCGATGCGCTCGCCAACGTCTTCATCCTTCCCGACGGCGAGGACGGGATGGAGCTGGCGCGCGTCCTTCCCGCCGCGGGATTGCTGGTCTCGAAGGCGGGGCACCTGTTCAGCCGCCAGGGCGTCGTGTTCCACGGGCCGCAGTCCGAGCTGCACGGCGTGCTGCAGCGCCAGCGCGAGATCGAGCAGCTGCGCGAGCGCATTCCCAAGCGCTCTCGCGCCCGTGCCGAGATCGAGGCGAGCCTCGTTTCGATCGAGCACGAGCTGAAGGAGGCGCAGGACGCGGCGCGGCGGGCGCGGGAGGAATTCTCGCGCGCGCAGCAGCACGGCCACGACCTCGAAGTCGAATACCTCAAGCTTTCGCAAAGCTCGCAGCAATCGGAGAAGCGCCGCGAGGCGATTCGCTCGGAGCTGGCCGTACTCGAGGAAGAGGATGGGCGCGAGCGCCTGGAGATGCAGGAAGCACAGCATTCCCTGCAAACCGGCTCGCAGGCGATCGAGGCGATCGTGCAGCGCCTGCAGGCCAGGGAACGGGCGCTCGCGGCGGCGCAGCAGGCGCTCGCGGAGGCCCGCGCGGCCGTGGGCCTCGCCGAACGTGCCCATTCCGAGGCGCAGTTCCACGAGCGCAGCTGCCGCGACAAGGTCGAATCCCAGGGACGGCTCGCAGCCTCGCTGCGCGAAAGGCTCCAGGCGCTCGCGACGAATCGCGAGAACGTCTCCGCGGAGCTGGGCCGGCTCGAGGAGGGTCAGGTCCGCGAGAAGCTGCAGGCCGCCCTGCGCCTGAAAGCCGAGCGCGAGCAGGCATTGGGAGACGCACGCGCGGCGATGGAGCATTTGAATGACGAGCTGCGCGGGCTGGAGGAGGGCCGCCTCACGGTCGAGCAGAACCTGAATCCGCTGCGCGAGCGCATCACCGAGCTGCGCGTGAAAGAACAGGAAGCCGCCACGCATGCGGAGCAATATGCGCAGCAGCTGCAGGAGGCGGGGGCGAGCCGCGAAGAGCTGGCGGAGCAGATCGAGAAGCGCGTGCGTTCTTCCTCGCTGCAGAACGAGATCAATCGCCTGAACGAGGAGATCGCCGCACTGGGTGCGGTGAACCTCGCCGCGCTCTCCGAGCTCGAGAGCTCGCGCGAGCGCAAGAATTTCCTCGACGCGCAGGCGGCCGATTTGACCCAGGCGGTCGAGACGCTCGAAGGCGCCATCAAGCGCATCGACCGCGAGACGCGCGAGCTCCTCCAGGAAACCTTCGAGAGCGTGAACGCGAATTTCCAGGAGATGTTCCCGGCGCTCTTCGGCGGCGGCCAGGCGAGCTTGAAGCTCACCGGAGAGGAAATCCTCGATGCGGGGCTGGTCGTCCTCGCGCAGCCGCCGGGCAAGAAGAACCAGACCATCCAGCTGCTTTCGGGCGGCGAGAAGGCGCTCACCGCGATCGCGCTCGTCTTCTCGCTCTTCAAGCTGAACCCCGCGCCTTTCTGCCTCCTGGACGAGGTCGACGCGCCCCTCGACGACCCGAACACCGAGCGCTTCTGCGAGCTGGTGCGCCAGATGTCGGGGCAGACGCAGTTCCTCTTCATCACCCACAACAAGATCACCATGGAGCTCGCCGGCCAGCTCATCGGCGTGACCATGCCCGAGCCCGGCGTCTCCCGCATCGTCGAGGTCGACATCGAGGCCGCGATGCAGCTGGCACGGAAGGCGGCCGCATGAAGGCGGAGCAGGGGCCCCTCTGGGGATGCGACCCTGAATGCGGCCTTGGCGCCGACAGCGTGATGCCCGTTATTCGCGATCATCGTTCGGAGGCGCCGCCCGCGTGAGCGACCTCCAGCTCGCCCTCATCGCATTCGGCATCGTCGTGGTCGCCGCGGTGGCGATCTACAACGTGGTGCAGGAGAGGCGTGCGCGCGGACGCGCGGAGAAGGCGTTCGGCGGCGGTCCCCCGGACGCGCTCTTCGATGCTCCCGAGGCGCGGCGCGAGCCGACGTTGGGTCCTCTGCCGACGCCCGAGCCACTCTCCAGGGCGCGTCCGTTGGACGAGACGATTCCGCCCTCCGCCCGGGCCGAGGAGCTGGAGGCGCCGGGCGTGCCGAACGCGGAAGTCTCAAGCCGCATCGATACCGTCGCCGTGATCCTCGCCGACGATCCGATCATGAGCGAGCAGCTGCAGCCGCTCATCGACGCGCTCGAGGGGTATCCGACGCCCACGCACGTCGAGGGCATCGTCGACGAGCAGTGGCACCCGATCGATACCGCGCCGCGGCGAAGCTGGAGAGAGCTGCGCGTGGGATTGCAGCTTGCGAGCCGCAAGGGGCCCCTCGCCGAGGAGGAGATCGAGCGCTTCAACCGCACCATCGCCGACTTCGCCGCCGCGGTGGGAGCGGTGTCGCAGCGCGAGGCGCCGGCGGCCGCGGCCTCACGGGCGCGCGAGCTCGACCAGTTTTGCGCCGATACCGACATCGAGGTCGCAGTCAACGTGATCGGCCAGCTGGGCGCCACGTTCTCGATCGCGCGCGTGAAAGCGCTCGCGCTCGACAACGGATTTTCCGAGACCGCCTCGGGCGAGCTCATCCGCTATCTGCCCGACGGCAGCCCCGGCGTCGTGATCCGCCGCTTCGACGATGCGCAGGCCAAGGCGAACGCGAGCTACTACACCGGCCTCACCTTCGCGCTCGACCTTCCGCAAGTCCCCGACGCCCCGCGCGTGCTGGCCGAGATGGTGTCGGTGGCGCAGGCTTTCGCGGCCACGCTCGGCGGGCAGTTGGTCGACGACAATCGCCGCGCGCTCACCGCGAGCGGGCTCGCCTCGATCCGGCGCACGCTCGAAGGCATCTTCCAGAAGATGGAAGCGCACGGCGTTCCTGCAGGCGGATCGCTCGCGCGGCGTCTCTTCAGCTAGGCGATGGGCGTCAAGGACCTCGCCGCGCTCGCCGAAAAGCTGCGCCGCGCCATCGATCGCCACAACCGCCTCTACTACAACGAGGCCGAGCCCGAGATCACGGACGCGGAGTACGACCGCCTGTTCCAGCAGCTGGCCAAGCTCGAGAGCGAGCATCCCGAGCTCGTCGTGCCCGATTCGCCCACCCAGCGCGTGGGATCGGCCCCGAGCGAGGGCTTCGCGGAGGTAGTGCATCGGTTCCCGATGCTGTCGCTCGCCAACGCGTTCGACGAGGAAGATGTGACCAACTTCGATCGCCGTTGCCGCGAGGGACTCGAAGCGAACGCCGTGGAGTACGCCTGCGAGCTCAAGTTCGACGGGCTCGCGGTGACACTCGTCTACGAAAACGGGCTCTTCGTGCAGGGCGCGACGCGCGGAGACGGCACCACCGGCGAAGACGTGACCGCCAACCTGCGCACCGTGCGCTCGATTCCGTTGCGGCTCGAGGGTCGCAAGCCGCCCAAGCTCCTTGAAGTGCGCGGCGAGGTCCTAATGATGCGGCGCGACTTCGAGGCGATCAACAAGAGGGCGGCCGATGCGGGCGAGCGCACCTTCGTGAACCCGCGCAACGCCGCCACGGGAGGGCTGCGGCAGCTCGATCCGCGGCTCACCGCGCAGCGCAAGCTCTCGTTCTTCGCCTACGGCATCGGCGCGCACGAGGGCCTCGCCGTTCCCGCGACCCACATGCGGCTCCTCGATTCACTCGACGAGCTCGGTTTTCCGGTGGCGAAGGATCGCCGCATCGCCAAGGGTGCGGCGGCGCTGCTCGATTTCTACCGCGAGGTGGGCGAAAAACGCCCGAAGCTGCCGTACGACATCGACGGCGTGGTCTACAAGGTGAATCGCTTCGCCGACCAGGAAAAGCTGGGCTACGTCTCGAGAGCTCCGCGCTGGGCGGTCGCGCACAAGTTTCCCGCGGAAGAGGCGGCGACCGAGCTCCTCGACATCGACATCCAGGTCGGGCGCACCGGCGCCATCACGCCGGTGGCGCGCCTCTCGCCCATCTTCGTCGGGGGCACCACGATCGTGAACGCCACGCTCCACAACGAGGACGAGATCCGCCGCAAGGACGTCTGGCGGCGCGACACGGTGGTCGTGCGCCGCGCGGGCGACGTGATCCCCGAGGTGGCGCGCGTGCAGAAGAAAGGACCGCGCGACAAGAAGCGCGACTGGTTCGTGATGCCGGCGAAGTGCCCCGAGTGCGGCTCGGCCGTGGTGCGGCTCGAGGACGAGGCGGTGGCGCGCTGCAGCGGCGGGCTTATCTGCCCGGCGCAGAGGAAGCAGGCGCTGCTGCACTTCGCCTCCAGGCGCGCGATGGACATCGAGGGCCTGGGCTACAAGCTGGTCGAGCAGCTCGTCGACGCGGGGCTGGTGCGCACGCCCGCGGATATCTACAGGCTCGGCATCGCGAAGCTGGCGGCCCTCGAGCGCATGGCCGAGAAGTCGGCCTCCAATGTCGTAGCCGCGATCGAGAAGAGCAAGGAAACGACACTGCCGCGCTTCGTCTACGCGCTCGGCATCCGCAACGTGGGAGAAGTCACCGCGAAGGATCTCGCGCGCCACTTCGGCACGCTCGATGCGCTGATGGATGCCGGCATCGACGCGCTCCAGGAGGCGCCCGACGTGGGACCCATCGTCGCCGAGTCGATCGCGGGGTTCATGCGCGAGCGCCACAACCGCGAAGTCATCGAGCAGCTGCGCGCCGCCGGCGTGCGCTGGAAGGAAGGGGCGCCGCCGAAGGCCGCCACCAGCGGCCCCTTCGTGGGTAAAATCGTCGTTATTACGGGCACCCTTGGCGCGATGACGCGCGACGAAGCGAAGCAACGCATCGAGGCGCTCGGCGGCAAGGTCGCAGGCTCGGTGTCGAAGAAGACCGACTATCTGATTGCCGGCGCGGAAGCCGGATCCAAGCTCGACAAGGCACGCGAATTAGGCGTGACGGTCGTGAACGAAGCCCGGTTTCTCGAATTGCTCGGCGGATAAAAATGCAAAAGGTCACCAAAGCCGTATTCCCCGTCGCCGGCCTCGGCACGCGCTTCCTTCCGGCGACGAAAGCCTCGCCCAAGGAGATGCTGCCGATCGTCGACAAGCCGCTCATCCAGTACGCGGTGGAAGAGGCCGTGGCGGCGGGCATCACGGACCTGATCTTCATCACCGGCCGCGGCAAGCGCGCCATCGAGGATCACTTCGACAAGGCCTACGAGCTCGAGGCCGAGCTCCAGGCGCACGGCAAGAACAAGCTGCTGAGGGAAGTGCGCGGGCTGCTGCCCGAGGGCGTGACCTGCGCCTACGTGCGCCAGGCCGAGGCGCTCGGCCTCGGCCACGCGGTGCTGTGCGCGAAGCACCTGGTCGGCGACGAGCCCTTCGCGGTGATCCTTGCCGACGACCTGATCGACGCGCAGGTCCCGGTGATGAAGCAGATGGCGCAGGTGCAGGCGAAGCACGGCGGCAGCGTCATCGCGGTGCAGAACGTCGCGCGCGAGGACACCGGTTCCTACGGCATCGTTTCCTCCGAGAAGATGTCCGAGGGCCTTTCGCGCGTGACCAACATGGTCGAGAAGCCCAAGCCCGAGGAGGCGCCGTCGACGCTCGGCGTGGTCGGCCGCTACATCCTCAGCCCGCGCATCTTCCACTTCCTCGGCAACCTGCGTCCCGGGGCGGGGCGCGAGATCCAGTTGACCGATGCGATCGGGCGGCTGCTGCGCGAGGAGAGCGTGCTCGCCTACGAGTTGGAGGCGAAGCGGCTCCTCGAGGAGGCCGACGAGCTTTTCTCCGCGCAGGAGGTGCGCTCCGCGGTGGAGCGCATGGCGATCGAGATCACGCGCCGGCTCAAGGACGAGTTCCCCGTGGTGCTGTCGGTGATGGGCGGCGCCGCGGTCTTCACCGGGCAGCTCCTGCCGCAGCTGCCGTTCGCGCTCGAGTTCGGCGCGATCGAGGTGACGCGCTACAACAACGACATCCAGGGGCGCGAGATCACCTGGAGGCTCGCGCCCCGCGACAACGTGCGCGATCGCGTGGTGCTGGTGATCGACGACATCCTCGACGAGGGCATCACGCTCGCCGCGATCCACAAGCGGCTGCTCGAGCTGGGCGCGCGCCAGGTCTACAGCGCGGTCTTCGCCGACAAGGACATCGGCCGTGCCAAGCCGGTCACCGCGGATTTCGTCGGCGTGACAGTTCCCAACCGGTATGTGTTTGGCTTCGGCATGGACGCGTATGGCCTCTGGCGTAATCTTCCCGCCATCTACGCTCTGAAAAACTAAACAAAGCCGTACGCAGATGAACGCAGATAAAAGCGAACGCAGATGAACGTAAACCAATCTTGTGTGGGTTTCGTGGCCATGGAATGGGGTACGTTCATCAGCGCTCCATCTGCGTTCATCTGCGTTTCCAAAGCCTTTCCTCCGCATCACTCCCCGACCTCAAAATGATCGCGGTAATCGGTGGCAGCGGCCTCACGCAGCTCGCGAACCTCGAGATCACGAGCCGCAGGATCGTGCGCACGCCCTTCGGCGAGCCGTCGGGTCCGCTCTCGTTCGGGCGCATCGGGTCGCAGGAG
>WNFI01150942.1_pt1 | contig 15792 bp, 19 predicted proteins | sample 5400471 | NCBI WGS metagenome assembly WNFI01 (sample SAMN13153348, study PRJNA577476) | soil metagenome | isolation source: 100 cm saprolite on Douglas fir-dominated hillslope | place: USA:California | collected 2013-09-17 | reverse complement strand
TGCGAGCCGATGAGCAGCGTCTGAAACGCGCCTTCCGGAAAACCGGCGCGGTGAAAAATATCCTCGATGGCCAGCGCGCACTGCGGCACGTTCGACGCATGCTTCAGCAGGCCCACGTTGCCGGCCATCAGAGCCGGCGCCGCGAACCGGAACACCTGCCAAAAGGGAAAGTTCCAGGGCATGACGGCCAGGATCGGGCCGATCGGCTGATAGCGGACGTAATTTTTCCCGCCCTCGATTTGAACCGGTTCGTCACGCAGGAACGCTTCGGCGTTTTCGGCGTAATACCGGCAGCCCCACGCGCTTTTGACCGCCTCGTCCACGGCGGCCTTCAGCAGCTTGCCCATTTCGGACGTCATGATGTGCCCGAATATGGTTTTCTCTTTTTCGAGAATGTCCGCCGCAGCCAGCATCATGCGAGCGCGGTCTGCGAAAGTTGTTCGGCGATAGGTCTGGAAAGCCGCCGCCGCCCGCGCAAGCTTTTCTTCGATTTGCGAATCGTCGAGCGGTGCGAACGTGCGCAAGGTTTCGCCGGTGGCTGGATTGATGGATGCGATACCGATAAAGCTACCCTCTTTCAGGTGGCGCCGCCCCGTGCGAAACGAAGCGGCGTTCCCTTCACCCATTATCCAGCCTGCAACCGGCGAATGTTGTTCTGACTAACCGGCCCGGCGGCCCTGGCCCTGCTGTCCGCCTGCGGCCTGGGACATGGCCTCCTTTCGCTCCGCCGGCGACGTGCTGATGGGAATTTGCCGCACTTTGCGCTGTTGCTCGGGCACCGCTAGGCTCACGCGCAATTCGCCATTACGGAATTCCGCGCGCGCCTGGTCCAGGTTGGCGCCTTCGGGCAGGGGAATCAGGCGATAGAACTGCCCGTAGGTACGTTCTGAACGGTAGAATCCTTCGCCCTTTTCTTCGTGCTCGCGCCGTCGCTCGCCTTGAATCACGAGGCCTTCGTCGGTGACTTCCACCTTGACGTCAGTCTCTTTGACTCCCGGCAGATCGGCGACTACCTCGAGCTTGCCGTCATGTTCGCTGACCTCGACCACGGGTTGCAGTTCGCTCTGCCGCTGACGCTCGAGTGATTGGCTGCGCTGTGGCTCGGCAGTTTGCTGCCTAACATCGACTTCTGCCATTTAGACACACTCCTTTTCTCCGCGTTTGCAGATTGAAGTTGGAGTGGCGCCGCTCGCGATTTACTGGTTCGATTTCTATTCTTCGCCTGTTTCCAAAGAGGCGCAAGAACGCAAGATCGAGACCAGTGTGCTGAATGGAACCGAATTCAGGCAATCGCGTCCGAGGCGTGATAAGAGCTGCGCACGAGCGGTCCGGACTCTACATGCGTAAAGCCCATTTCGAAACCGGCGCGGCGGAGTTCGTCGAACTCCGCGGGCGACACGTAGCGGACAATCGGCAAATGACGCGGCGAAGGCCGCAAATATTGCCCCAGCGTCAGAATGTCCACGTGGTGCGCGCGCAAATCGTGCATGACGCCGATAACTTCCGCTATCGTCTCTCCTAGCCCCAGCATCAGCCCCGACTTGGTCGGCGTGTCCGGAGAAATTTGCTTGGCGTACGCCAGCATGTCGAGCGAGCGGTCGAAGCGCGCGCCCAAACGCACCTGGCGGTAAAGGCGCGGAACGGTTTCGGTGTTGTGATTCAAAACATCGGGCTGCGCCGCCATCACAATTTCCATGGCCTCGTGATTGCCCTGGAAATCCGGCACCAGCACTTCCACGGTGCAACCCGGGATCCGTTCGCGAATGGCGCGGATGGTCAGGGCGAACAGTTGGGCGCCGCCATCTTTGCGATCGTCGCGGTTGACGCTCGTCACCACGGCATGGCGCAGGCCCATCGCCGCGGCCGCCTCGGCCACGCGGCGCGGCTCATCGTAATCGACGTCAAGCGGTGCGCCTTTCTGCACCGCGCAAAAACCGCAGCGCCGCGTGCAGACGTTGCCCAGGATCATGAATGTCGCGGTGCGCCGGTTCCAGCAGTCGCCGATATTCGGGCACGCCGCGCTCTCACACACCGTATGCAGCTTCATCGTGTCGATGAGCGCCTTCAATTCGCGGAAGCCGTCGCCCACCGGCGCCGGCGCGCGCAGCCACTGCGGTCTAGCGGGTCTGGAAGGTTCGGCGATCGTGACCAGCACTACCTGTATCGTAGCGCAGGGCCGCCGTGGGATTGGCAGGAGTACGTAGCGCAGGGCTGCCGCTGCATTTGCGGAAGACCTGCGACCTTTCCTACAGTAATTCCTTAATCCGTTTCTCGATAATCAACCCCTCGTGGAAATTCTCAAACCGCAGTCTGCATCCGCCCGCCGTTTCGAGGGCCTTTTGCGGAATCAGCCCGATGAGTTCCATCGACGATATCCCGACGCCCGCGCTCTTCGCCCCAGCCTCTACGGCTTCGATGACCGCACAAAGCGGCGTCACTTCGAAATCAGTCAGATTGATCGAAACCTGCACAATCCCACGCGACTCCAGAAAAAAGCCCAGCGCCTTCACGCAGGGCAGCCCGCCGGACGAGAACCGTATCTTTCTCGCAATGCGCCGTGCGATCTCAACGTTGCCCGTCGCCAGGTTGATGTTGAACGCGATCAGAAGTTTGCGTGCCCCGATCACGCAGGCGCCGGCCGTCGGATGGAGACGGGGCTCGCCGATGTCGGGCGCACGCTCCGCCACGACGCCGATCTCATCGCGCAGCGTTTCCCAGCGCCCGCGGCGAATGTTGGCGAGATTGGCGCGTTCGGGACAGCGCGCGGCAGCCTCGTACAAATAAACCGGAACGCGCAGCTCGCGCCACACGCGCTCACCGAGCTCTCCGGCGAGGCGGACGCAATCCTCCATGGTCACCCCCGCTACGGGCACGAGCGGCACCACGTCAGCCGCACCCACGCGTGGATGCACGCCACGGTGGCGGTTCATGTCGATAAGCTTCACCGCGCATTCAATCCCGCGGAACGCCGCCTCCGCCACGGCCGTGGGCGTCCCAGCGAAAGTAATGACCGAGCGATTGTGATCGTAATCCGAAGTCTGCCCCAGGAGAGCGGCGCCAGGCACCTGCGCGATGGCCTCGGCGATGCGCGCCACGACGTTGGGATCGCGGCCTTCCGAAAAGTTGGGTACGCACTCGACTATCTGCCGGAGCAACCCACAACCTCGCCCTCTTGGTAAACGACCGCGCCGTCCTTCACGACCAGGTGCACGTGATTGACGCCGAATTGATATGCGATATCACGATAGTCCTCGACGTTCAGCATGATCAGGTCGGCGCGCTTGCCCGGTCCCAATGAGCCGCATCGGTCGGCGCAACCCAGCGCGTAGGCGCCGTTGATGGTCGCCGCCCCGATGGCTTCGGCCGGCGACATGCCCATCTCGGAGCAGGCGAGCGCGATCACCATCTGCATATTGTAGGTGGAGGCATGCTCAAACCCGAAGCTCGAGGTGAGAGCGACCGCGACTCCACCATCAATCAAGTCTCGGGCGGGAAGCTGGCAAGCGATCGGGGCAAGAAGCGCCGTTGTCCGGGAGCCGGCGAGCGCTGCGATTTCGCCGGGCGCAAGATCGCCCGGAATCACACTAACGGCATCTCCTTCGAGCGCAAGCCGCACGGCGGCACTCGACGTTCCTGCGCGCACTCGCAGACCGAAACCGAGATTCGCCGCGAGTTCCAGACATCGCCGGGCCGCGGGTGGCTTGAATGCGTCGCAGTCCAATTCCACCAGCTGCGCCAGGCGGCGGTGCGCGATGGCCGGCAGCCATTCATGATAAATCGGTTCGATTTCCGGCTCCTGTTCGGCCGTGGGCCCGCCCGGCAAACATCGTGTGAGGCAGAGCGCCGGAATTACGCTCATCGGCATGCTGTCGGCGCCGGCGAAAACGCGTAGCATCTTCACCGCAGCGGAACGGCTCGGCGCCGGAATGGCGCCTGCGGAAGCAGTCGTCGTACCATGGCGTCCCATGCGGGCCAGCATCGTTTGAGCTCTGGCCTGCAGCCGCCCGGAAGGCAGGGCAGCGATCTCAGCCAGGGGGCGCCAGAACGGCGCCTCGTGAGCCGGGTCTCCGGGCGGGCCGAACGGCGTCGCCGGAACCAGCGGCTGCATCCGGCAATCGATAAATCCGGGCATAACCACGCGGCCCGCGGCGTTGACTTCCCGTGCGCCGCGCGCCGCTGCCACATTTTCCAATCGGCGGCTGGGCCCCATCTCCAGAATCTTTCCGTCCTGCAAAAGTAGCGCGCCATCGCGTATCATCCCCAGTCCGCTCAACGCAGCGCCGCGGCGCGGCCCTTCAGGGCCCTGCAACGTGATGAGCTGGCGCGCCCCGCGCACCAATATTTTTTCCGATGAAGGATTCAGTTGAGATTCGCCAGCCATATTGCTGTAGTTTTTAGATATGCGAGCTCCAGCTCCCAAGCCCAATGCGAAGCGCCCTCTGAAAACTCTGGAGCGCGTCATTTCGAAAGCCGGCCTGGGCTCACGTACCGAAGCCCGGCGCTGGATCGCGGCCGGCCGCGTGGGCGTCAACGGAAAAATTATCCAGACGCCTGATTATTGGGTGGATTTTGCGCGGGACAATGTGACGCTCGACGGCAAAACTGTTCGCGCCGGCAAGAAAATCTACCTGCTCCTATATAAACCCAAAGGCTACCTCACGACCTACAAAGATCCCGAGGGACGGCCTACCGTCTATCATCTCATCTCTGACATCGACGCATGGGTAGTCCCGGTGGGCCGCCTGGACCTGGATACCAGCGGCCTGTTGATCCTCACCAACGACACACAGTTTGCCGAAAGGCTTACGAATCCAGATCATAGGGTCCCCAAGACTTATCAACTGAAGGCTTCGACCCTGCTCACCGACGAGCAGATCGATCAATTGCGGAAGGGCGTGACCCTGGTGGACGGCCCTACCCGGCCCGCGATTGTGAGGCGGCTCCGCGATGTCGCCAAGTACACGCATCTCGAAATCACGATCACGGAGGGCCGCAACCGGCAGGTGCGCCGCATGGTGGAGGCCGTCGGCAGCAAGGTGCTGAAGTTGGTGCGGACCGCGATCGGCGGCGTGCGCATCGGCGCGTTGCCCATCGGCAAGCACCGGCCCCTGACGGAAGAAGAACTCAGCGATTTTTGTGCGCGGCGCTGATTGCGCTTTACATTAAAAAGTAGTTTGTACTATTATTGGAGCGAAGGGAGGCCTTCCACATGAAACACCTGCCCGCCGCCGCTTCTTTCATCCTGCTTCTGGCCGCCTGCACCCTCCAGCCCGACAACCCGCTCATTGGCGCGGCCCGCTCCGGTGACACAAAGGCCATCGCCACTCTGCTGGCCGCTGGCGCAGATCCCAACCAGCGCTGGGGCGTGAACAGCTGGACGCCCTTGATGCACGCCATTCACAAGAACCAGAAAGGGTCCGTCGAAGCGCTGATGGTTGGCGGCGCGGATGTCAACGCGCGCGGCAGCAAACAGGGTGTTACGGCGCTCATCATGGCCGCCGGCTACGGCTATACCGACATCGTGCAACTGCTCCTGGACAAAGGCGCCGATCCGCGCGCCGAAACCACCGATGGCGATAGCGCTCTGGCCGCCGCCGTCAGCGGCGTGCCCGATATTGACAAGTTCACCGTGGGCCACTGCCAGACTTCGACTGTCGCGGCTTTACTGAAAAAAGCCCCGGACCTGAAGCTGAAGGATAATTTCTACGGGCGCGCCGCGCGGCTGGCCGCCCACGCGGCGGGTTGCGCCGATGTCGTCGCTCTCATCGATCGCGCCGGCCGCCCGGAGCACGCGCCGCGCGGTCGCGTGTAAAATATAAATGCGGCCCCAATTTGCCTGGCGAAAAAGAGAAGCCCCAATCCGAGCGTCTAAGGACACTGCTGCCCGATATCTGGGCGCTGGTGCGCCCGCGTCGCGGGCGGCAAGCAGCATGCCGATAAGCTGGTGCCGCTGGTATTGGCGGTGCTTGGGGCGACGGCCCTCCAAGGCGTGACCTCGTTTGCCCTGACACAACTGCTCTCGAAAGCCGGCCAGCGCGTAATCGCCGAAATGCGCCGCAAGGTGCAGGAACACGTCGGCCGGCTCCCGGTTGCCTACTACGACTCCAACAAAACGGGCACTCTGGTAGCCCGCATCATGAGCGACGTGGAGGGCGTGCGCAATCTCATCGGCACCGGCCTGGTCGAGTTCGTGGGCGGCGTCTTCACTGCCGTCATCGCGCTGGTCGTCCTCATCCGCATCAGCCCGTTGATGACGGCGCTCTCGTTTTCGTTCATCCTGGTCTTCGGTCTGGCCCTGCGAAAGGCCTTCCGCACCATTCGTCCCATTTTTCGCGCGCGCGCAAAAATCAACGCCGAGGTCACCGGGCGGCTCACCGAATCGCTCGGCGGCGTGCGCGTGATCAAGGGTTATCACGCCGAGGGCAGGGAAGCGCAGGTTTTCGCCGGCGGCGTCCAGAGGCTGCTGGACAACGTCCTGCAATCGCTGACCGCAACCTCGGTGATGAGCCTCGGCGCGACCGTCGTGATGGGCGTGGTCGGCGTCATCGTTATGTATATCGGCGCGCGCGAGATCTTCGCCGGAACCCTCACCATCGGCGGCCTCATGACCTTCACGGCGTTCCTGGCATTCCTTGTGGCGCCCGTGTTTCAGGTGGTGGCCATCGGAACGCAGATCTCCGAAGCCCTCACCGGTCTCGAGCGAACGCGCGAGGTAATGCGCGAGCGCCCGGAGGACGAAGACGCGCGGCGCACGGTCCCGCTCGGCGTGATTCGCGGCGAAGTGGCCTTCGAGCATGTCAGCTTCGCCTACGACCCCGGTAACCCCGTGTTGATGGACGTCTCGTTCAATTCACTTCCCGGAACGGTGACGGCGCTCATCGGGCCATCAGGCTCGGGCAAGTCCACCATCATCGGCCTGATCTCGGCCTTCTACGTGCCTTCGGAAGGCGTAATCCGCGTGGACGGCGTGGATCTCTCGCAAGTGCGTCTAGAAGCCTACCGTACGCAGCTCGGCGTGGTCTTGCAGGACACGTTTCTCTTCGATGGCACGATCCGCGAAAATGTAGCCTTCTCGCGGCCCGATGCGTCCGAGCAGGAAATCATGGACGCCTGCAAGATCGCGCGCGTGGACGAATTTGCCGAGACGTTCGATCCAGGAGGGCCTCTCGTACCTGATGCGCGGACGCACAACATTCGTCATCGCGCACCGGCTCTCCACCATCCGGCGGGCCGACCAGATTCTGGTGGTCGAGGCGGGCCGCATCGTCGAGCGCGGCACGCATGATTTGCTCTTCGCCGCACATGGCAGGTATTACGATCTCTACACGCGCCAGCACGGTCTTGAGGCCAACCTGTTTCTCGCTCCCGGTGAAGGCGACACGCGGCCCGAGCAGGCAGAGGAAACCGAGACGAAGAATGGCAACGCGTTGAGCGAGGCGGTCCGGCTGATGCGCGGATAAGTGGCAAGCTGCATTCCAGTTGATTAGAAACATGCCAAAGGTCGTTCGCTACGAGTTTTTGGGGAGCTGGATGCTCTTCTGGTTGCTCGGCATTTCCGTCATTGGAATCCCCCTGGCCATCCTCTACCTCGTGAATGGCACGATTCGCATTGAGGACGAGCTGGACCATCCAGAGCAGTTCGTTGCGGACTTCCGATCAGGAAAATTGGCAGGGAAATAGGAGACTGCCGGAGACGAAGAGCCGAGTGAAGTCGTGCTATCCGGCGCGATCGTTGGCCTGCCTAAGATTAAGCTCACATGGTCCAAATCCTTGACGGTAACCGCATCCGCGACGAGATTAAAGACGAATGCCGCCCGCGCGTGGAAAGGCTCATCGCGCGGGGCCGTCCGCCCGGCCTTGCGGTTGTGCTAGTCGGTCACGATCCGGCTTCGGAAATTTACGTCCGCAGCAAAGTCAAGACTTCACACGATCTCGGAATTCATGGCGAGACCATCACGCCGCCTGAGTCCATCACGACCCAGGAACTGCTCGCCATCGTCGAAGACCTGAACCGGCGCCCGGAGATCGACGGCATCCTGGTGCAGATGCCGCTGCCGCCGCAGGTCGATTCAAAACGCGTGCTGCTCGCGGTTTCTCCGGATAAGGACGTCGATGGTTTTCATCCGTGCAACGTCGGCAATCTCGCCACCGGCCGTCCCGGTCCGCGTTCGTGCACGCCTGCCGGCATCATAGAACTGCTCAAGCGGTACCGGATTCCAATCGCGGGGAAACGCGCCGTGGTGGTGGGCCGCAGCGACATCGTGGGCAAGCCCATGGCGCTGATGCTGCTTCACGAAAATGCGACGGTGACCATCTGCCATTCGAAAACGCCGGACCTGCCGGCGGTCTGCCGCGAAGGCGAGATTCTGGTCGCCGCCATCGGCCGCGCCGCCATGATCACGGCCGATTACATCCGGCCCGGCGCGACCGTCATCGACGTCGGCATGAACCGTCTCAACACTCGGCCCGAAATCGAGCGCCTGTTTCCCGCAAGCCGTCCGGGCGCCGCCGAAAAGCTCGCCGCCTTCGACAAGAAAGGCACACTGTTGGTGGGCGACGTGCATCCGCTCGACGTGATCGAACGCGCGGGCGCTTACACCCCGGTGCCTGGCGGCGTCGGCCCTTTGACCATCGCCATGCTCATGGTCAACACCATCGAGTCCGCCGAAAGACGCACCGGCGTATGTTGAGAGTAGGTCTGACTGGCGGCCTTGCCTGTGGCAAGACTTTTGTCGGCCAAGCCCTGGTCGCCCTGGGTTGTCACCTGATCGAGGCCGATCAGCTCGGCCACGAAGTGCTGCTTCCCGGCGGCGAGGCTTACGCGGATGTCGTCCGAGAGTTCGGGCCGGCCATTCTAAACCCCGATGGGTCCATTGACCGGAAGCGCCTGGCGGCCGAAGTTTTCGGGAGACCCGAACGGCTCGCCGCGCTCAACCGGCTGGTGCATCCGCACGTTTTTGCGCGCGAGCGAAAACTGATCGATCAGTATGCCGAAACCGATCCCCATGGAATCGTGGTGGTCGAGGCCGCTATTTTGATCGAGACCGGCAATTACAAAAATTTCGACCGTCTCATCCTGGTAGAGTGCGATGAGGGGCAGCAGGTCGAGCGCGCCATCAAACGTGATCATGCCGAGCGCGAAGAGGTGCAGTCGCGTCTGCGCCGGCAAATGCCGCTTGCCGAAAAGCGAAAGTTCGCGCAGTATGTGATAGACACCTCCGGCAGCAAGGAAGAAACCTTGCGCCACGTTCGCGAAGTCTACGACGCATTACGGAGAATAGAAGCATGAGACTACGTCCGCTACTCTGGGCCTTAATTCTGGTGGGCGGCTTTTATTACGTCACATCGCTGTCGCACTGGAATATCGGCCAGTTCGTGCGCAAAACGGCCTCCGCCTGGTCTTCCCCCTCGACCGCCACGACAGCCGGATTTTCCAACGACGAAGCCAATAACGTCGACATCTACAAGTCGGCTCATCTCGCCACCGTCAACATCACGAGCGTCGTTTGGCGAGAAAACTGGTTCTTCCAGCTCTATCCGGAAAAAGGCACGGGATCGGGCTTCATCATCAATCCCGATGGCCGCATCCTTACTAATTTTCACGTGATTTCGGGCGGCTCACAGCTTACCGTGACGCTGGCCAATAAGAAGCAGTACAAGGCGCACCTGCTGGGGCGCGATCCGCGCAACGACCTCGCGCTGATCAAGATCGATCCGCGCGACAGCCTTCCCGTTCTCAAGCTCGGCGACTCGGACCCGCTGCAGGTAGGCCAGAAAGTGCTGGCCATCGGCAATCCTTTCGGCCTTGAAGGCACGCTGACTACAGGCGTCGTGAGTTCCCTCGGCAGGTCCATTCAGGACGAGAACGGGCGCGCGCTTGAAGGCATGATTCAAACCGATGCCGCCATCAATTTCGGCAACAGCGGCGGCCCGCTGCTTGATTCCCACGGCAGCGTGATCGGCATCAACACCGCCATCTACGGCTCGCAGGGCAGCATCGGGATCGGCTTCGCCATGCCCATCAACCGTGCCAAAGCCATGCTGGACGAGTTCCAGAAGAGCGGCCATGTGGCGCGCCCGATGCTGGGCGTGCAGACAGTCCTGGTCCAGGGAGATTTCGCGCAAGCGCTCGACCTTCCCGCCGAAGGCGGCCTGTTGGTCCAGCGAGTCGAGGCTGGCTCGGCCGCCGAAGAGGCGGGCATTCGCGGTCCCCGGCAGTTAGTGATTGTGGGCAATGTGCAACTGGGTGTTGGAGGCGATCTCATCGTAGCCGTCGACGGCAATCCGGTAACGCACGACGACGATCTGCAGCGCACCATGAATCACAAGCACGCCGGCGACAACATGCAGCTCACCATCAACCGCGGCGGCAAAACCCAGAAAATCAACGTCAAGCTGGGCACCGCCCCCGAAAGCCTCTAACGCGCGAATTTCGTAGCGCAGAGCCAAGCCCGATTTTGGCGGGGATCTGCGGCCTTTAGGTCTGCCTCGCCGGTACAGCCCGCAACCCGTTCGTGCCACAATTGAAAAAATGATTGAACATCTTCGGCCCGGCGTCTCCGCTAAAAACGCCCGCGTCGTCCTTTTCGATTTCGACGGCACCATCTCGCTCATTCGTGCGGGCTGGATGGATGTCATGGTGCCCATGATGGTCGACATCCTGCGCGATACCCAGACCGGCGAGAGCGAAGACGACCTGCGCCTGATCGTCGAGGAATTCGTCGGCCGGCTCACCGGCAAGCAGACCATGTATCAGATGATCGAACTGGCGGAAAACGTCACAAAGCGCGGCGGCCACCCGCCCGATCCGCTGGTTTACAAAAAGATGTACCTCGATCTGCTGCACGTGAAAATCCACCATCGCCTGGAAGAGCTGTCGTCGGGCAAGGCATCATCCGAAAAGTACCTGGTGCCCGGCGCCCGCGAACTGCTCGAATCGCTGAAGGCGCGCGGCCTGAAAATGTATCTCGCTAGCGGCACCGACCAGGTTTACATGCGTCGCGAAGCCGAGTTACTCGATGTGGCCCGCTACTTTGATGGCGGCGTGTTTGGCGCGCTCGACGACTACAAGAGTTTTTCCAAGAAAATTCTCATCCAGCAGGTCATCGCCGGAGCCGAATGCAAGGGCGAAGAGTTTCTGGGATTCGGCGACGGCTACGTCGAGATCGAGAACGTGAAAGAAGTGGGCGGAGTCGCGGTCGGCGTGGCCACAGCGGAACCCGAATGCGCCGCAGTCGACCAGTGGAAGCGCCAGCGCCTCGCCGGTGTGGGCGCCGATTTCATCATTCCGAACTTTCTCTGCCATCGCGAGCTCTTGCGCACTCTCTTCCCCAATGGCCAGTAAGTACGCCGTGTTCGATCGCTCGCGGCTGGTAGTCAAGCCGCTGGCCGAGCGCGCGCACGACCTGCACCTCGATCGCTGGCTGTCCCTCGACGATCCCACGCCGCCTTTCACACACCCACAGCTAGCCGAAGTCGCGCAGCGGATCGTCAATGCCAAAACCAGCGGCGCGGCCCGCATTCTGATGATGGGAGCGCACGTGCTCCGCGCGGGCGTGAACCGCCACCTCATCGATTTAATCGAGCATGGCTTTCTCGATCACGTCGCCATGAACGGCGCGGGCCTCATCCACGATTACGAGCTGGCGCGCATCGGCGCAACCACCGAGAGCGTGGCGCGCTACATCCGCACAGGGGAATTTGGACTGTGGCGCGAAACTGGGTCTGGGCCTGGGTGAGAATGCCGGCCGCCGCATCGAGTCGAGCGACTATCCGCATAAATCGCTGAGCGTTCTCGCCGCCGCCTACCGCCATTCGGTCCCGGTGACCGTGCACGTCGGCATCGGCTACGACATCCTCCATCAACACCCTAATTGCGACGGCGCGGCATTCGGCGCCGCCAGCTATCGCGATTTTCTGATCTTCGCGCGCACCGTCGAACGCCTCGAGGGCGGCGTGCTGCTCAGTTTCGGCTCCGCCATCATGGCGCCGGAAGTCTATTTGAAAGCCCTTGCCATGACGCGAAATGTGGCGCATCAGAACGGCCGCGAAATCCGCCGCTTTGCCACGGCACTCTTCGATCTCGTCCCCATTCAAGGCGACATCCACAAAGAGCTGCCCAAGACCGACCCCGGCTACTATTTCCGGCCCCAGAAGACGATGCTCGTGCGCACGGTCGCCGATGGCGGCGAAAGTTTCTACTTTTGTGGCGACCACCGCGCCACCGTTCCCGCACTGCGCCGGGCCATCCTCAGTCACGCATGACCAGCGCCCAAATCCTGGCCGGATTCCCGAAGCTTTCGGCGCTGGTGATCGGCGATATTTGCCTGGACCGCTGGTGTACTTACGACCCCGCTACATCGGAGGCGTCGCGCGAAACGCAAATTCCACGCATCGGCGTGATTCGCACCCAAGTAACGGCCGGTGCCGGCGGAACCGTCGCCAACAATCTCGCTGCTCTGGGTGTCGGCCGCCTGGGCGTCCTCAGCGTCGCTGGAGACGACGGTTTCGGCTATGAGCTCGCCGCCGCGCTCCGAGCCATCGGCGTGGCTTCAGACATGCTGATCCGCGCTCCAGGGATGCAAACTTTCACCTACACGAAGCTCATTAATTTCCATACAAACATTGAAGATAGACCTCGTGTGGATTTCATCTCGACGACGCCACTCCATCCGAACGCAGAGCGCCAGATACTAGATCGATTGCCCGACGCCGTCGCCCAGTTCGACGTGATCCTGATCTCCGACCAGGCCGAAACCAGCGCGGGCGGCGTTATAACCCCGGCCGTTCGCGAGCGGTTGGCAAATCTGGCGGTCACGCACACTGAAAAAATATTCTTGGCCGATTCCCGCGCCCGCATCGAGCTGTTTAGAAACATGATTCTCAAGCCCAACCGCGATGAGGCTGAAGCCGCCTGCCGCAGAGTCTTCAATAAAGTTGACCTTCAAGCGTTACGTGAGCATTGCAAGTCTAGCATTATGATTGTAACGGAAGGGCCGAACGGAGCTAGCCTGATCGCCGCTGGTGAAGAGACGCTTTACGAAACGAACCCAATTTCCCAGCCGGTCGATATTTGCGGTGCAGGCGACAGCTTCGCAGCAGGCGCGGCCATGGCCCTGGCCGTGACAGGTTCCCCCGCTGAAGCGGTGCGTTTCGGGAATTTGGTGGCGTCGGTGACCATAATGAAGAAAGGCACCGGAACCGCCTCTCCCGCCGAAGTGTTAGCCGCGGCGGCCCGGCCATGAATACACTGGCCGTAGACATCGGCGGCACCAAGTTCGCCGTGGCGCTATTCGAGGGCGACAAAATGATCCGCCGCGAATCGCGGCCCACCGACCGCGAAGGCGGGCGCGATTGGATGCTCCAGCAGGTCGTCGGCATCGCGCGCGAGTGGAAACGCGAGCTGTCCTTCGAGCGCTGCGGCATCGGCTTTGGCGGCCCCGTTGATTTCGGCGACCAGCGCGTGGCCTTCTCCACCCACATCGGCGGCTGGAACGATTTCAAGCTCACCGCGTTCCTCGCCGAAGCATTGGGTGTTCCCGCCATCATGGATAACGACGCCAACGCAGGCGCCCTCGGCGAAGCCCTCCATGGCGCGGGCCGCGGTCACGATCCCCTGTTCTACATGACGCTCTCGACCGGTATCGGCGGCGGCATTTACGCCGGCGGACAAATCTGGCGCGGCGCCGACGGCTGGGCTGGCGAGATCGGCCACGTTTCCATCCGCCCCGATGGCCCCGAGTGCCTGTGCAAAGCGCGCGGCTGTTTCGAGCGCCTCTGCTGCGGCCTGTGGCTCGAGCGCGATTACGGCAAGCCCGCCAAAGAGCTGCTGCGCGACCCGAATTTTGTCGCGCGCTATGTCGTCGATCTCGCACTCGGCCTTAAGACTTGTATCATGTTATTGAATCCATCGCGGATTGTGATCGGCGGCGGGATCAGTAACGCCGGCGACGCGCTATTCGGGCCGCTGCGCGTGGAATTGGACCGGCAGATTACCGACTGGTCGGGGGCGCGCGTGGATGTGGCGCCCGCCGCGCTGGGCAACGATAGCGTACTTTACGGGGCACTCGCGCTCGCCAAAACATTGAAATGAATTTTCCCGCGCAGTACAAATCCGAGGTCTTCAAAGCCATCGAGACCGTGGCCCTGGAAAAAGTCGGCCAGGCAATCGAGCTCTTCAAGGACGCGCGCACGCACGGCCGCCACATTTTCGTGTGCGGCAACGGCGGCAGCGCGTCCACCGCGTCGCATTTCGCCTGCGACATCGTAAAAGGCGCAAGCTATAACCGCGCGCAGCGCTTCCGCATCATGGCGCTCCCCGACCAGATGGCCACGCTAACCGCCTACGCCAACGACGTGAGCTACGACAGCGTCTTCGTCGAGCAGCTCCGCAATTTCGCGCACGCCGGCGACGTCGTCATGGGCATCAGTGGCTCCGGCAACTCCCCCAACGTGATCCGCGCCCTCGAATACGCCAACTCGATCGCCTGCAAAACCATCGCACTCACCGGCCGCGACGGCGGCAAACTCGGCCCCCTCGCCCAGCTCAACATCCAGGTAGCCGCCCCCCACATGGGCCGCATCGAAGATGCCCACATGATCGTCTGCCACATGATCGGGTACTACTTTATGGATGGGGAAAGATGAAACTTCCACTAAAATCGTAAATTCGTGAAAGTCCGCGACGTTATCAAGCAGATTGAAGCAGACGGATGGAAGCTCCGCGCGACGAAAGGAAGCCATCGGCAGTACAAACACCCCGCCAAACCGGGCCGCGTGACAATACCAGGGCATACGGGTGATGATGTCGCGCAAGGAACGCTCCGTAGTATCCTGAAACAAGCTGGGCTGTACAGAACTACGTAATGCCTGAAACGAAATACGCGGTCATTTACGAAAAAACCGGCACAGGGTATAGCGCTTACGTGCCAGACCTTCCTGGCTGCATCACAACCGGCCCAACGCGTGAGGAAGCCGAGCGCCTGATCCGCGAAGCCATCGAATTTCACCTGGCGGGGATGCGCGAGGATGGAGAGCCGATCCCCGAGCCCACCACGGTAGCAGTAATGCTGCCAGTGGAATCGATTGTATAAGTTGGCAATGGCAACCTCGCCGGCTCTTCTGCGTAGTTGGCCCTTATTCTTTGCGGAACCCAGCCAGGGAAACTTCGCATCCGGCAAGTTCCCGAGCCACGACCTCGGGCCACCGGCGGTCCGATGCAAACAGTTTGCCGCCTTGCTTCAGGGCGAACCATAACTCCCGGCTGCGATGATAAAGAGAACAGCCTTCGCTCCATTGCTCGAATTGAAACTGTAATGGCTCGTTTGTCCGCGAGGCCAGCCGGACATGCAGGCGGGCCGCGTTCGTCATCGCATTTGCCAGGCGGAGCCGGTGCTGCGCGCTATTCGGATCTGTGGCTGTCAGGCTGTCAAGCAGTGCGATGGCCTTGCGATAAAACTCGAGCGCTTCGGAAGCATTGCCTGGCGCGACCGCACGGCCCAGGTTCACATAGCACTCGGCCAGCGCGCTGAGATTCGCCGTGTTGCCGGGGTTTTTCGCGAAGAGCTGCTGCCTGGCGGCGAGCGCCTTCCGGTAGTAATCGAGAGCATCCTTCTTTTCGCCCGAGTCCGACAAAACTTGCGCCAGCCGGGTGTAGCTATTGGCCAGGAATCCGCGGATCAGGTCGAAGCTCGGATCCCTGCCCAGGAGCTGTTCCTGCGAAGCGGCTGATTGGCGCATGATGGCCAGCGCTTCCCCTGAATTTCCACGTTTGGCCAAGACAAATCCGTACTT
>WNFI01663748.1_pt1 | contig 15796 bp, 12 predicted proteins | sample 5400471 | NCBI WGS metagenome assembly WNFI01 (sample SAMN13153348, study PRJNA577476) | soil metagenome | isolation source: 100 cm saprolite on Douglas fir-dominated hillslope | place: USA:California | collected 2013-09-17 | reverse complement strand
GATCCGCATCAGGTCGCGCGTCCGGGCGAGGTAGAGCGAAAAGAAGGCGTCGAAGATGGCCGCGACCAGGATCGATCCCCGCGAATGCGGCTCGAAGTTGCCGTCCAGATCCTTGGGGTCCGGCGGCGTGCCCAGCGCCGACCGCAGCGCGCTCCTCTGCCCCATGGCGTAGCCGAACTGCTTGGCCAGCTCGACCATGGGGTTCGTGACGTCCGCGTCCTCCACCAGATCCGGCTCGCCCGCGATCCGTTTCTGCAGGGGCTCGGTGTCGAGGATCTGCAGCTTGCCGGCGGTCCGCTGCACCGCATCGAGCACGGCGCCCTTGCAGCTGAAATGCTGGAAGAGCGCCACCACGTCCGCGAAGGCTTCGTGGAAGGCGGGCGTGTCGAATCCGGTCGGCACCATGAAGTGGCTGCGCTGGCCATCCACCAGCGCGTGGGTCATCTCGTGCGCGATGATGTCGTGCGACAGGCAGGTGAAGACGGGCTGTCCCGCATCGCCCCCGGTGTCGCGGAAGTAGCCGAAGACGATGCCCTTGAGGTCGCGGCTGTAATAGGCGTTCGCCTCGTACCTGGCGTGCGGGTAGAGGGTGAGCGGATCGTGCGTGCGGTAGCCCCACTTCACGTCGCGGCCCAGCGCGAACTCGAAATGGCGGATGGTCTGGCTGGCCACGGCGTAGACCATCTGCTGGTGGAAGCGCGGGTCGGCCTCGGAGGCGCCGACGCCGGCGTTGAGCAGCGCCTTGGTCTCGTCGAGATCGACGGGCTGGTAGTAGCGGTCGTTGGTGGCGTCGTAGTCGATGACGTGGAGCTTCGCTCCCCACGGTCCCGGCGTGAGCGGCTCGTAGGGAACCTGGACGATCAGGTCGTTGCCACGGCGCCGGGGCACGGTGGGATCGAACGCATAGACGCGCAGCTTCCGCGTTTCCGCGCTTCCGGAATTGACGCGATTGAGATTCGAAAACTGGATTCCCATGGATTCCCCCCGGGGGATTGCGATCACAACCGGGATCGGGAGGTCAAGCGACGCCATCTTCGGGGCATTGGAACCCGGGCCGCAACAGCCAGGAATCGAGCCTCCTGTTCGCCCGCCCGGGTGCTCGAACGCGCGGCCGCTTCGCGGCAGGCCGGCGATCGGTTCGGATTCAGGAACCGGACGGGATGGGAGGGAGCACGGTTGCGAAACCTGCGAACAATTCCGACATGAGATGCGGCGTGCGAGGCGAATCGCGAGGGCCTCTCCTGCGCAGGGGCGTGTTGATCGGCTGCCCTTGCGCATCGGCGGTTTCATGGGGACGAAGCAGGTTCATGGGCTCGCGCACGATGCCGTGGTTGCTGGCGTGGATGATCATCGCGGTTCCATCCGCCGAGACCTGGTCGACGATTCCCACGTGCGTGAACCGGTCGTTGAACAGGCCATCGCCGTTGCGGTCATAAGAGTTGTCGAAGAACACCAGATCCCCCGGCGCCGGGACCGTGCGCCGGTGCCATCGCCCGTGACGGCTCACGAAGCGGGCGATCGCGCGGACCCCGTTGTCGGTGCTCTGGCCTTCGGTGAAGAGATCCACGCCCGCTATTCTATAGATGGCGTGGACGAATCCGGAGCAGTCGCGGGGAACCGGCCGGCCGTCGACCTCACCGCCGCCCTCGGCCACCGTGGCGCGCGCGGTCCTGAGGACCTGCTCGACGTTGGTTTCGCTTCCGGCGCGAACCTCCTTTTCGCTTCCGGCGCGTACCTCGCGACGTGAAGCGGAAGCCGTCGCGCAGCCAGCCGCGAGCACGAGCCAGAGGAGCCCCGCGGCGCCGGCGATGCTGAGGAAAGAAGGACGGCAGGCTGGTGTCATCGGTACTGCTGAGTGCACAGGCAGTGCCAGCGACGTTAGCCCGCCGGGCAGGCCCCGCGCGAGGGATGCATTGGAACGGATTTCCACACATGAAACCTGAAATACCAAGTCCGGGCGTTCCAGAAGGGCATCGTTTCGCTCAGCAGGCCACCACTTCCGCCGGCTCGCCGCGGCGGCCGGCGACGATGGCGAGCTGGCCGAACTGCCGTCCGAACCGGAGCGCTTGGTCGCGGGAGATGCCCAGCACCAGCACGCTCTCTTCAGGCGGCCAGCGGCCGTCGTGCCCGACGCCTTTGCCCTTGAAGGTGCGGTAGCGCGGCGAGAGCGCGGCCTCCAGCTCCTGCTGCCGCCGCCGGTTCTCGTCGACGGAAAGCCGCGGGTTCGATCCAGGGTTCCAGGCGGTGATGAATGCCCAGCCTGGCGCTCGCGCATCGAGCAGTCGATCCAGCTCGAGAGAACGCTCGCCGTGGCGCAGGACGACCTTGCCGCCCGGCGTCTGCGCCTCGTAGCGCGTCTTTCGATACGCTTCTAAAAGATTGTCCACGGGCGCGGCCCTACTTCTTCTTCGAGCGCAGCGCGCGGCGGATGATCTTGCCGGTCGCCGTCAGCGGCAGCTCGGAGGCGAACTCGACGATGCGCGGATATTCGTGCGCCGCCAGCCGCGTGCGCACGTGCTCCTGCAACTCGGCGGCGAGCGCGGGCGACTGTGTGTAGCCCTGATTGAGCACGATGACCGCCTTCACCACCTCGGTGCGGATGGGGTCGGGCTCGCCCACCACCGCCGCCAGCGCCACCGCCGGATGGCGCTGCAGGCAGGTCTCGATCTCGCCGGGGCCGATGCGGTAGCCGCCGCTCGTGATCACGTCGTCGTCGCGGCCCACGAAGCGGAAGTATCCGGCCTCGTCGCGCAGGCCGGTGTCGCCGGAGAGCAAGAAGTCGCCGCGGAACTTCGCCTCCGTCGCCGCCTGGTTGCGCCAGTAGCCGAGGAACATGACCGGGTCGGGGCGGCGGAAGGCGATGTTGCCGGGCGTGCCCGCCGGAAGCTCGCGGCCTTCCTCGTCGACGATGGACACCGTGTGGCCGGGGATGGCGTTGCCGGTGAAGCCCGGCCGCACGGGTGGCAGGCCGGCGCCGTTGCCGACCACCAGGTTGCATTCGGTCTGCCCGTAGAACTCGTTGATGGTGAGGCCGAAGGCGCTGCGTCCCCACTCGATCAGATCCTCGCCGAGGCTCTCGCCGCCGCTCGCCAGCGAGCGCAGCCGGGCGGCCGGATTCTTGGCGCCCGAGGCGCGCAGGAGCTTCAGCGCCGTCGGCGGCATGAAGACGTTGCGCACGCCGTGGCGCGCGATCAGATCGAGCGCCTCTCCCGGATCGAACTTGCGCGGCCGGTGCGCGACCACCGCCACGCCGTGGTGCCACGCCGGCAGCAGCACGTCGAAGAGCCCGCCGATCCACGCCCAGTCGGCGGGAGTCCAGAAGCGATCGCCGGGCTGCGGGAAGCCGTCGTGCGGCACCTCGACCCCGGGCAGGTGGCCGAGGAGCACGCGGTGCGCGTGGAGCGCGCCCTTGGGCTGGCCGGTGGTGCCCGAGGTGTAGATGATGACCGCGGGATCGTCGGCCTTGGTGCCTTTGGCGGCGAAGCGATCGGAGGCGCGGGCCAGCTCCTTGTGCAGGTCGAGCGCGCCCTCGGCCGGGCCGTCGGCGCAGAGGACGAGGCGCAGCTCGGCCAGCCGTGCGCGCGGGCCGGCGAGCTTGGGGAGCTGATCGCGGTCGGTGAGGATCGCCTTGGCGCCGCTGTTCTGCAGGCGGAACTCGAGCGCTTCCTCACCGAAGAGGGTGAAGAGGGGCACCGCCACCAGCCCGGCCTTGTACGCGGCGACGTGCGCGACCGCGGTCTCGTGCCGCTGCGGGAGGAGGATCGCCAGCCGGTCGCCGCGGACGAGCCCTTGCGAGGTGAGGAGGTTGGCGAGGCGGTTCGAGAGCGCCGCGATCTCGCTGAAGCTGAACTCGCGCGTACGGCCCGCGGGATCGAGCTCGATCAGCGCCAGCGACGCGCCCTGCGCGGCCGGCCGGTCCGCCACGTCGGTGCCGATGTTGAAGCGCGCCGGAGTGTTCCAGCGGAAGGCGGCCATGCGGGCGAGGATACGCCGCCCGGGAGGGGATGTCCTGCAGGCGGAGGAGCAGCGGTCAGGCGCCCCGGGCCGGAGCGGTCAGCCGGCGGAGGTCGCTACGACCGAAGCCGACATCGCCGGCATCCGGCGTGGCGGCACCACGATGGCGGGCGGCAGCGGGCACCTGGTGCACGGCCCGCGCAGCGGCACGCGAAGCTGCTGTCCAAGGTGCAGGAAGCTGCCGCTCAGGTGGTTCACCTTCCGGATCAGCGCCACGGTGGTGTTGTTGACGCGGGCGATCTGCCCCAGCGTCTCGCCGTGCTTCACCCTGTGCAAGAGGATGTTCTGCTCCGGCCGTTCGGCGAGCAGCGGCTGGATGCGCCGCCCCAATTCCTGCGAGCGGGGCGCATAGAAGCGCACGTGGAAGTGGTCCTTGTGCCGCCGCGCGTGCTGGACGAGCGCCTTGCTGCCGCCGCCCAGGAGGCTGGCGACGAAAGCGGGATCCTCACCGGCCGAGAGGGCGTACGCCCGCAGCACTCTCTGGATCCCGCGGTCCACCAGGACGACCTGCACGTCGGTGAGCGTGACCAGCGCGCGCAGCAGCGCCCAGTTGCGCGCCGGATCCATCTGCCTCTCGCGCCGCGCTCCCGCCCTGGGGAACTTGTCGTCTCTGTAGAACAAGCCGATGTCGGCGTCGCGTCCAGACTGGTGCGAGCGGTGCGGGCGCAGATAGCCGCCGGCCGCCGTCCCGATGTGGTTGAGCCGGGCGGGCCCGGAGCCCGGGAACTGCTTGTGCACTTCGCGGAACGCCAAGGCGAGCGCGTTGACCGTCTCCTCCGTCCCGAAGGCAAGCTCCGGGCGCTGGCAGATCCACGCTTGGTCCTGCGGCATGCGCACGGCATTGATCAGCCGGCCTTGATCGGCGAATCCCACCGAGATGCTGCCCAGCGCTTCGAGGTCGTCTGTCCAGAGCCGGCGCAGCTCGTCGTCGGAGAGATCGGCGGAGTAGCGCAGCCCGGTGTCGGCTTCCCCCGGCCGCGCGAACCGGGATTCCGCCTCGCCGGGATCGGGCGGCCCGTCCTCGTCGACGTCGTCCTCGCCACCTGCGGCGTAGTAGACGCTGACCGGGTCGTCGAAGAAGGCGGGCTGGCGCGGCGGCAGAGCTGCGGCGCTGAGGAAAAGGAAGAAGGCGGCAGTCACTGCCCGGAGCATACCCCGAAGTCAGGGAAATCTCGAAGAAGCCCGCTCAGCGACCTGAGGCAGGGGCGCCAGGTCCTTACGCGGATCTGATCCAGACGGTGGCGCCGAACGGGCGGTCGGCAGCCCGATCCCAGCCGGCGAGCCGCGGCCCGAGCAGCGCCGTCAAGAGGTCCGAGGCGCCTGACAGCGCGAAGGCCGCCCGGCGCTGCGAGAGCGCGGGAAGCTCTGCGAGCAGCTGCGCCGCCCGCGCGGCCGCCTCCGACGCCACCGCCGGGCGGCCGTTCACGTCCTCGTAGACGGAGCCTTCGCCGGAGCAGGCGGCGGCGCGCAGCTGGATCCCATGCTCGGCGGCGCCGCGGGCCACCTCCAGCGCGAAGCGCCCCGCGCTCAAGAGCGGCTCCTCTCCGCCGGTGCGGAAGGGTGGCCTCTCGAAGGCGACGGCGAGGAGCGTTCCGCCCATCTGCACCACCGTCGATTCGTAGGCTTCCAGGTACGCGCGCGCCTCGCGGGCGGCGGCGCCGAGCAGCTCGTGGGCGGCGTCCGCTTCGACGAGGATGCCGGGGTCGGCGATCTCGCCTGCATAGAAGACAGCGCGCACCGACGGTGGTGACGCGACTCCGGCGGCCCCGGTGCTGCGCAGCGCACGGTCGAGCAGCGTGCGCGGCGGATCGGGCGAGAACCAGAGCCGCAACAGCTCCAGCTCCGCGGCGGTGCGCGGGCCGCCGGGGCGCGCCACCAATGCATCGACGGTGCCCACGGGCGTCGCCGCGAGCGGCGCCACCGGAGGCGCCGGTGGCCGCACCGCGCGCACGTTCCAGAAGGGCAGCTCTTCGCGGGCGGCGGGCAGCGGATCGAGCTGCGGCGAAACCAGCGTCACCTCGTCGAGCGCCAGCACCGTCAGCGCTCCCTGGGGGAGAAAGCGCACCTCGCGCGCCGCCCGGTCGCCGTCCGCCCGGCAGAGAACGGCCAGCGACACCCGCAGGCTCTCCTTGAAGCGCTCGGTCAGCTTCTCGTCGGCGAGCGCCGCCGCCTGCGGCAAGAGCAGCGCGCGCGAGCGGCACTCGGAAGCGATCTCGCGCACCTCGTCGGTGAGCAGCCGGAAGACGTCGAACATCGAGGCCAGCCGCTCAGTCTCCTGCTGCGCCACCGCCACCACCGTGCGCAGGCGATGCCGCATCTCTTGAAGCCGCTCCGGCACCACCAGCTCCTCGAGGCCGTCGAAGGTGAGCCGCGCGATGTCGTCGGGCCGCAGCGCGCGCAGGCAGCTGCGGACGCTGACCGAAGTTACGCCTTCGACCAACCAGGCGTCGGATCTTCCCCGCAGGTGCGAGGGCAGGACCAGCCGGAGTTGGTGGCGGCGCGCGCGCCACTGGGCGCTGAGCGGCGCCGCCTCTTCGCCGGTGCGGCCTTGGCGCACCGGGCGCCGCAGCTCCTGGTATCCGCCGCGCAAGAGCACGCCGNNNGGTGCGCCTTGTTCACCTGCACGAGCCCGGAGGCGCCCAGCGCGTGGCCGAAGGTCAACAGGCCGCCGACCGGATTCGACCAGCCTTCCTGCATGCGCTCCTGCGCGCGCTCCCAGCCGAGCCCGATGCCGAGCAAGAACGAGAGCTCGATGCTGGGAAAGGCGTCGTGCACCACCCCGAAGGCGCAGGATCCGAAAGTGGACATCGGCAAGCTGGCATCGTCGGCCAGGTCGGCGAGCGCATCGCGCACCGCGGTGCCGAAGACCAGCGGCGACTTGCGCTGGAGGAAGTTCTGGTTGCTCGAGCCCTCGCCGACGCCCAGCACCTCGGTGACGGGCGCGGTGCGGAAGCGCGGCGTGCGGGTCGCGGAGATCGCTTCCACCAGCTCCTCGTCGCTGGTGACGATGGTCGCCGCGGCGCCGCAGCAGGGCACGGCGATGTCGCTGGCGTCGAAGTACGGCGTGCGGCGCGCGTCGCGGCGGAAAGGCTTTCCCGAGGCGATGCCGGCAGGGTAGTGGGCGCCGGTCTGGTGTTTGCGGGCGGCGACGCGCTCGAGGAAGCTCTCCAGCTGCGCGCGCGTGAGGCCGAAGTTCCGGCGCATCACGTCCATCAGCAGATCGCCCACCGCCAGCATGTCGAGGCCGCGCGCCTGATCGTCCTCTCCCAGCACGGTGCGGATCTGGTACTGCGAGGCGTATCCCGCCGGGATGATCTGCCCCGCCACCACCAGGATGGTGGCCGGCCGCTCCGCCTGCCGCGCCGCCCGCACCGCTTGCGCGAAGGTCCAGGCGCCAGAGTCCGAGGTGCCGACGATGAACTGCGCCCGCGTCCGCGGCGAAAGCCCGAGCAGCGCCCGCAGCGCCTGCGGCACCAGGCCGATGTTCATCGGCTCGGAGGGCTCGAGGCCCGGCATCGAGGTGACGAAGAGGTCGGTGATGCAGTCGAGCGCGCGGCTGTAGTCGTCGAAGGCCAGCGCGTGCAGCGAGGTGAGCGCGCGGTGCGCGGCCGAGGCAAAGAGGTCGGTCAGGCCCACCGGCACCTCGATGCCGTAGGCGCGTTCCCAATCCTCCGGGCGGGTGCGGCCCTCGTCGCCGCGGTTGGGGAAGCGGAAGAAGGTGCGCGTCACTTCCTCGCGGGTCGGCTCCGGCCGCGGCTGCGTGAAGAACTCGCGCCGGCGCCTCTCCGGCAGGAGATGGCGCGGGCTGGCGCTGTACTCTCCACCGATGACGAAGACGCGTCGGCGCACTGGCGCAGCGTGCCCCGGCGCGTAAAAGTGCGCAAGGCGGCGAAGGCGCGCTCGCCATCCGCGCCGGCCCAAGTCAAAATGACTTCCATGCACGGGATGGGAGGCTGAGGTGAAGATCTGCGTCTACGGCGCCGGCGCCATCGGCGGCTTCATCGGGGCCAGGCTGGCGCAAGCCGGCGAGGAGGTGACGCTGATCGCGCGCGGCCCGCATTTGAAAGCGATGCAGGAAAAAGGGCTGACGCTGATCTCCGAAGGCAAGAGGGAGGTGGTGCGCCTGCGCTGCACCGCCGACGCGCGCGAGGCAGGGCCGCAGGACTACGTGGTCCTGAGCGTCAAGGCGCACGCACTGCCGTCGATCGCCGATTCCGTGCAGCCGCTTTTGCGCGAGAAGACCGCGCTGGTGCCAGCCATCAACGGCGTGCCCTGGTGGTACTTCTACAAGCTCCCCGGGCCCTATGAAAATGTGCATCTGCAGAGCGTCGACCCGGGGGGCGTGCTCTGGGAAAAGCTGTCGCCCGCGCGGGTGATCGGGTGCATCGTCTACCCGGCGGTGGAGGTGGTGGAACCGGGCGTGCTGGAACATTCGTATTCCAATCGCTTCGATCTGGGCGAGCCCGACGGCTCGAAGAGCGAGCGCGCGCAGATCTTCTCGCAGGCGATGATCAAGGCCGGCTTCCGCGCCCCGGTGCGCACCCGCATCCGCGACAACCTCTGGGTCAAGCTCTGGGGAAACCTTTCCTTCAACATGATCTGCTCCCTCACCACCGCCACGCTCGATCGGGTCACGGGCGATCCCGGCACGCGGGCGGTGGCGCGCACCATGATGCTGGAGGCGCAGGCGGTGGCCGAAAAGCTGGGCGTGCAATTCCCGCTCGACGTCGATGCGCGCATCAAGGGCGCGCAGGAGGTGGGCGTGCACAAACCCTCCACGCTCGTCGATCTGGAGCGCGGGCGGCCGATGGAGATCGACGCGCTGCTCGGCGCCGTGGTCGAGATGGCGCGGCTGACGGGGCTCGCGACGCCCATCTGCGATACCGTGCTTGCGCTGGTGCGGCAGCGCGCGCAGATGGCCGGCCTCTACCCAGGGTGAATCGACATGCCTCTCTCCAGCGAAGAAGCGCGGAAAGTCATTGCGGCGGCGCACGAGCGGGCAGCGCAGCTCGGCATCCGCGTCGCGGTCGCCATCGTCGACGAAGGCGGCCTGCTCATGGCGCTCTTGCGCATGGACGGCGCCATGCCGCTCTCGGCGCAGGTGGCGGAGGCCAAGGCCAACGGCGCCGCGCTCACGCTGCGCGACGGCGGCTCTTTGGCGCAGCTGGCGCAGGAACGACCCGGCTTCTTCGCGGTGGCCGACCGGCTCACCCGCATGCCGCTGGTGCCCGGCCTCGGCTCTTTGGTGATCCGTCGCGGCGGCGCAGTCCTGGGCGCGGTCGGCGTCAGCGGCGGCAAGCCAGAGCAGGACCTCGAATGCGCGGAAGCAGGCCTCAAGTCAATGTGAGCGGCCCCCTTGACGGATGTTCAGGATATTTGTAGAAGCGCGAACCTTGAGCCGGCTTCGGCCTCCCCGATCAGTCGATTCGCTTCTGCACACGCTCCACCCGCGCCTCCGCCGCCAACTGGAGCAGGCCGGCGCGGGCGAGGTGTCGCCGCAGTGGTGGAATCTTTTGAAGTCAGTGGACGCGGCCTTTCGCGCGGCCGATGCGGACAAAGCGCTGTTCGAGGAGTCCTTGGCGGCGCTCACCGCGCTTTTGCGGCGGGCGCAACTCGGGCAGGCGGAATCGGCCGAGCACAAGGCGGCGCGTCGCAAGAAAGCGGCCAAGGCGGCCTTCAGGCTCTCGCGCATTCTCGACAAGAGCGGTCTCGCGGTGCTCGAGCTCTTGCCGGACCTGACGGTGCGCAGCGCGAACGCCGCCGCCGAGCGGCTCTGCGGCGCGGACCTGCCGGGACGGGCGCTGCTCTCGATCCTCGAGCCGCTCGACGCGCCTGCGATCGCCGAGCGGTGGCGCAAGAAGCTCTCGCGCGGACTTCCGGTGGCGCGCACGCTCCCCTGCACCTTCCGCGACGGGCGCGCGCTGGCCTGCGATTTCGTCTGCCTGCCGAGGATGCGCAAGGACGGCACCCTCGCGCGCATCACCGTGCTGGTGCGCGACGAGAGCGAAACGCTGGAGGAGCAGGAGGCGCTGCAAAAGAGCGAGGAGCGCCACCAGCTGGCGCTGCAGGGCGCGACCGACGTGCTCTTCGACTGGGACCTGCGCAGCGCGCGGCTGCACCTCTCGCCGCGCTGGCGCGAATTGTTGGGGCTCGAGTCGCAGCCGACGGGGGCGCCGGCCGAGTGGCTCGACCGCGTGCACCCCGCCGACGCCGCGCCGCTGCGGGCCGCGCTGGCCGCGCACTTCGAGGGCCGCACCGCCGCGCTGGAGCACGAGCACCGCCTGCGCCACGCCGACGGTGAGTGGCGCTGGTTCGCGGTGCGCGGCGCGGCCCAGCGCGATGCTGCCGGTGCCGCCGTGCGGGTCGCCGGCCTGATGAGCGACGTCACCCGCCACCGCCTGCTGGTCGAGCGGATGGCGCACGACGCGCGCCACGACCCGCTCACCGGCCTGCCCAACCGCACCCTCTTCCTCGATCTCTTGAGCCACTCCTTCCATCGCTTGCGCCGCCACGAGGACTATCGGTTTGCGGTCTTGTTCATCGACATCGATCGCTTCAAGCTGGTCAACGACGCCTTCGGCCACGAGGCGGGCGACCAGCTGCTGCAGCAGATCGCCAAGCGGCTGACTGCGTGCCTGCGCGAAGGCGACACGCTGGCGCGGCAGGGCGGCGACGAGTTCACCATGTGGCTCGACGACGTCCACGGCCCGGCCGATGCGGTGCGCGTCGCCGATCGGGTGCACGACGTGATGCACGACCCGTTCGAGATCTCGGGCCAGCGCATCCAGTCGAGCGCCAGCATCGGCGTGGCGGTGGGCAACTCCGGATACAAGCAGGCCGAAGACATCCTGCGCGACGCGGACTCCGCCATGTACCGCGCCAAGGCGCTGGGCAAGGCGCGCACCGCCGTGCACCAGCAGAGCGACACCAAGCTGCCGCCCGCGCTGAATCTCGAGACCGATCTGCGCAGCGCGCTTTTGCGCAACGAGCTGGTCCTCCATTACATGCCCATCGTCGACGTGCTCACCGGCCGGGTGAAGGGCCTCGAGGCGCTGTCGCGCTGGCAGCATCCGCGGCTCGGCCTGGTGCAGCCGGCGAAGTTCCTCACCATGGCGATGGAGACGGGGCTCATCATCTCCATCGACCAGTGGGTGCTGCAGACGGCCTCGCGCCAGCTGCACGACTGGCGGCGCGAGCTTTCGGTCGCGGCGCGGTTGTCGATCTCGGTCAATTTTTCCCAGAAGCTCCTCGAGCAGCGCGACCTCGGGGCGCAGATCGATCGCGTGCTCAAGGAGTCGGATCTCAAGCCTTCGGACTTGAACCTGGACATCAACGAGAGCTCGATGAACAACGGCGACGCGCCCGCGCACGTCACCCTCGGGGAGTTGCACCGCCGCGGCCTCGGCCTGCACATGGACGACTTCGGCATCGGCAAGTCCTGGCTCAAGCACCTGCACGCGAGCGAGGTGGACTCCATCAAGCTCGACCGCTCCCTCCTCGCCGGCGGCGTGGCCGACCGGCAGGTGTTGTCGCGGCTGGTGTCGATCGCGCGCGACCTGGGCAAGAAGGTGATCGCCGAGGGAGTGGAGACGGCGGAGCAGCTGCGCATGGTGCGTGAGGTGGGCTGCGATTCGGCGCAGGGCTTCTTCTTCACGCTGCCGCTCGATGTGCTCAAGACGCGCGGGCTGCTCCAGGGCGGCCTCATGGAAGTGGTCTAGAGCGCGACCGCGACCTCGACAACCTCGACCGCGACGGCGACCTCGACCGTCGACTGCGACTTCGACCGCGATCGCAAGGCGATCTCGCTTGGGCTTCTGTGAGCGGGTGCGTCCTCGGGCACGAACACGTCCACCGCCACGGACACGTGCACGGCTACGTGGCACGTGACACGTGCACGTGCCACGACAGCGTGCACGTTGCGTGCACGTGGACGTGGACGTGTCCATGCGCGTGGATGTCTTGGAGGCGCTTCGCGACCGCGAGGGGCCTGGTTCTGACCACCTTCGACGAAGGCTCAGCGCCTACGCTTGTGGCCTATGCAAATGGGTCATGAAATGCGTTCTCTAGCCGAAGCCTTGCCGCGCGCGAGGCTCGGGTCGTCGACGCGAGGATCCTTGGAGATCGCCTCGGCCAGCCGGGCGAAGGCCGCTGCGCTCGCCTCCGTCTTCTCGGCGCCGGCCATCTTCCCTCCGGAGGCTTCTCATACCCCGTTTCCTGCGTTTAGGATTGCACCGCATGGAACAGGGACCTTCCGGAATCTGGGCGCCGGTGCTGACGCCCTTCGATGCGGCGCTGGAGCCCGACGTGCCGCGGTGGATCGCGCACTGCCGCTGGCTGCTCGAGAACGGCTGCAGCGGGCTCGCCATCTTCGGGACCACCAGCGAGGCGAACTCGCTCAGCGTCGAGGAGCGCGAGCGCATGCTCTCGACGCTGCTGGAAGCGGGCGTGAACCCTCTGCAGCTCCTGCCCGGCACCGGGTGCTCCGCTCTGCCGGACACCGTGCGCCTCACGCAGCTGGCGGTGCACGCGGGCTGCGCCGGTGTGCTCGTCCTTCCGCCGTTCTATTACAAGAACATTTCCGAAGAGGCGCTCTTTCGCTGCTATGCAGCGGCGATCGATCGCGTCGCCGATCCGCGCTTGCGGATTTATTTATATCATATTCCCCAGGTATCTGCGGTGCCGATCCCATTGCCGGTGATCGCGCGATTGCGCGCGGAATACCCGCAGATCATCGCCGGTATCAAAGACAGCTCCGGCGACTGGAACAACACCAAGGCGATGCTCGACGCTGAGCTGCCGGGCTTTCGCGTCTTCGTCGGCAGCGAGCGCTTCCTCTTGCGCAACATGGAATCCGGCGGCGTGGGATGCATCACCGCCACCGCCAACTTGAATGCCCGGGCCATCGACCGCCTCTATCGCTCCTGGCGCTCGCCGGAGGCGCAAGCGCTGCAAGCCGACCTCGATAAAGTCCGCGGCGTCTTCGAGCAGCACCCGACCATCGCCGCGCTCAAGGCCGCTCTCGCGCACCATCGAAACGACGGGAACTGGCTCGGCCTGCGCCCGCCGCTCTTGCCGCTCGCCGCCGCGGCGCGAGCGCAGATCATCTCCTCGCTGCAGGCAGCAGGCTTTGCTCTGTAGAACGCCGCTCAAGCTTGCAGCTTGAAATCCTTGAGCTGCTCGCGTAGCGCCGTCTTGAGGAACTTGCCCGCCGCCGTGCGCGGGATCGCCTGCATGAAGACGAAAGCGTCCGGCAGCCAGAATTTTGCAAACTTCGGTTCCAGATACTCGCGCAGATCCTCGTCCGTCGCCTTGGCTCCCTCCTTCAAGACCACGCAGGCGACCGGCCGCTCCGACCACTTGGGATGGGCGACCGCGACCACCGCGGCCTCCTTCACCGCCGGGTGCCCCATGAGGGCGTTTTCCAGGTCGACGCTGCTGATCCATTCGCCGCCGCTCTTGATCAAGTCCTTCGAGCGATCGGTGATGCGGACGAAGCCTTCCGCGTCGATGGTCACCACGTCGCCGGTGCGGAACCAGCCGTCCATGGTGAACTTGTCGGCTTCGCCGGGATTGCCGAAGTAGCTCTTGGCGATGAAGGGCCCGCGCACGTGCAATTCGCCCATCGACTTGCCGTCCCACGGCACCTCGCCCGACTCGGCCACCGCGCGCACCTCGACGAGCGGCACCGCCACCCCTTGCGTCGCGCGGATGCGGAACTGCTCGCCCTCGGGCAGCGCCTTCATCCGCGGCTTGAGCCGGCAGACGGTGCCGATGGGCGTCATCTCCGTCATGCCCCAGGCGTGCAGCACGGAAAGGCCGTGGCGCTTCTGCAGGCCCTCGATCATCGCCTGCGGCGCCGCCGACCCGCCCACCACCATCTGCCGCAGCGACTTCACCTCCCAGCGCTGCGGCTCCTTGTCGAGCGCGTCGAGGATGGCGAGCCACACCGTCGGCACGCCCGCCGCGCAGGTGACCTTCTCGTCCTGCATCAGCTGCAGCACGGAATTGGCGTCGAGGTGCGGCCCCGGGAAGACCAGCTTGCAGCCCACCATCGCCGCGGTGAAGGGAATGCCCCAGGCGTTGACGTGGAACATCGGCACCACCGGCAGCACCACGTCCTGCTGCGAGAGCCCCAGCGAATCCGGCAGCGCCGCCGCCAGCGAGTGCAGCACCAGCGCCCGGTGGCTGTAGACGACTCCCTTCGGGCGGCCGGTGGTGCCCGAGGTGTAGCAGATGCCCGCAGCATCTTTTTCATCGGTCACCACCCGCGTGAAGCTGGGCAGCTCCGGCTCGATCAGCTCCTCGTAATCGAGCAGCCCCGCGGGCGCCGCTGCGCCATGGCCCCAGACGATGACCTTCTCGACCTTCACCTCGTTCTTGAAGCGCTCCCAGACCGGCAAGAGGACGTCGTCGACCAGCAGCACGCGATCCTGGGCATGGTTGACGACGTACGCGAGGTCGGCCCCCGACAGCCGCGGATTCAGCGTGTGCAGGACGCCGCCCATGAGCGGAATGCCGAAGTACGCCTCGAGATGTCGCGCATGGTTCCACCCGAGCGTCGCGACGCGGTCGCCCGGCCGCACCCCGAGCCGCTGCAGCGCGTTGGCGAGCTTCTGCGCGCGCTTGTGGAACTCGCCCCATGTCGAGCGGTGGATCGACTTGTCGGGCCGCCGCGAGACGAGCTCCGTCTTTGCGAAGTACCGCCCCGCGCGGTCGAACAGATGAGAGAGCGTCAGCGGGAAATCCATCATCAGGGATTCCATGCTTTCTCCCTTGCTGAAATGAGCGCCTTTGGGCAGCGTACAACGTTCCGCGGAATCCTGACTCGCATTCGGAGGCCCCATGTTCCTGCTTGCGCTGGTCCTCGGCCCGCGGCGGGGCGGCGAAGCTCGAAGCTCTCCAGTCCCTGCGGCTCGACGGCAAGGTGGTCTTCGGCGACGGCGACTTCGCCATCACGGCCGCGGCCTCCCAGGGCTCGAAGCTGCCCGACTCCATCCGCCGGGAGGTGACCATCCAGGGCCTCACCGCCGTCGACGCGTACGACGGCAAGGAGAGCTGGAGCCTCAATCCCTTCGGCGGCAAGCGCGATGCGAACCGCACCTCCGCCGACGAGGCGCGCGGGCTCGCGGAGGACGCCGACTTCCAGGGTCCGCTGGTCGATGCGCAGAAGAAGGGCAGCCGCCTCGAAGCGCTGGGCACCGAGGACGTCGATGGCACGCAGGCCCTCAAGCTGCGCGCTTCGCTCAAGAACGGCGACGTGCAGATCGTCTACCTCGACCCCGACTCCTTCCTCGAGATCCGCCGCGTGACCCAGCGCATCGTGCGCGGCTCCGAGCAGATCACCGAGACCGATTTCGGCAGCTACGTCCAAGTTCGCGGGGTCTGGGTGCCGGGGTCGATCGAGTCGGGGAAGAAGGGCGGACCGAAGAACTCGCGCTTCACCCTGGATTCGGCGGAGGCGAACGCCCTCGCCGCCGACGCGCTCTTCCACTTCCCCTCGGCGAAGCCGCAGCGCGAATTGATCCCGCCGCAGCACCCTGCGCCGCTGGTCGCGCAGGCGCCCGCCGCAAGCGCAGGCCGCGCGCCCGCGCTCGACTCCGGCGTCATCTCCGGGCTCGGCGCGCGCAACATCGGCTCGGCCACCATGAGCGGCCGCATCTCGGCGATCGCGGCGTACAACGAGGGCGGCAAGAGCTGGGACCTGATCCTCACCGGCCCGAACCTCTCCACCGGCTGCTCCACCGTGGCGATGGATCCCACGAACCCCGAGGTCCTCTACTCG
>WNFI01443621.1_pt1 | contig 15796 bp, 14 predicted proteins | sample 5400471 | NCBI WGS metagenome assembly WNFI01 (sample SAMN13153348, study PRJNA577476) | soil metagenome | isolation source: 100 cm saprolite on Douglas fir-dominated hillslope | place: USA:California | collected 2013-09-17 | reverse complement strand
TGGCACGCGCGGCGGTCGAGCGCCGGCGGCAGCGGCGTGGTGGTCAGCCCGGACGGCTACGTGCTGACCAACTATCACGTCGCCTCCGACGCCACGCACATCCTCTGCCGGCTGCCGGACGGGGAGGAGTTCGAAGCCAGCGTGGTCACCGACGACCCGCTCACCGACCTGAGCGTCCTCAAGCTGCGCCTGGACCGGCACGGCGCGGGACCGCTGGCGTTCGCCAAGCTCGGCGACGCCGCCACCCTCGAGGTGGGCGACCAGGTGCTGGCGATGGGCAACCCGATGCTCCTCGGCTCGTCGATGACCCTGGGCATCGTCTCGAACCCGCACCGGGTCTTCATCCGTCCCACCGCCGACGACATCCGCGAGCTGGACCTCGCGGAAGGCCAGAGGACGGGGCTGCTGACCCGCTGGATCCAGCACGACGCCCTGATCCTGCCGGGCAACTCGGGCGGTCCCCTGGTCGACATGAAGGGGGAGGTCGTGGGGATCAACGAGCTCGGCGGCGGCGGCGTCGGTTTCGCGATCCCGGCCAACGTGGCCGCCGCCGTCCTGGCGGCGGCGCGGGCGACCGGCGAGGTCGAGCGCGGCTGGCTGGGGCTCAGCGTGCTGCCGGTGCAGAAGACCGGCCTCGATCGGGGCGCGCTGGTCGCCGACGTCTGGGCCGGGTCGCCGGCCCAGAAGGCCGGCCTGCAAGCCGGCGACGTGCTGCTGGCCATCGACGGCACCGCGGTCAACGCCCGCTTCTTCGAGGAGATCCCGCTGGTGTACCAGGCCGTCGCCGACCTCGTGCCCGGGCGCACCGTGCGGCTCGACGTCCAGCGCCAGGGGGAGAAGCGCGCCTTGCAGGTGAAGGTGGAGCGCATGGGGCGGTTCCTGGGCAAGGAAGAGGAGCTGCCCGAGCTCGGCGCCACGGTGCAGCAGATCACCCCGGCCATGGCCCTGTTCCGGCGCTATCCCGATGCCGACGGAGTGTTGATCACCGGCGTGCGCCCCGGCTATGCGCTCGAAAGCGCCAAGCCGGCGCTCACCGCGGGCGACGTGCTGCTGGCGGTCGGCGACGTCCACACTCCGGACCTGGCGGCGCTGCGCGGCGCGCTGCGGCAAGTCGGCACCAAGCCTTTCAAGGTCGCCTTGCGGCGCGAGCGCGAGGTGCTCCTCGCCGTGGTGACCGCGCACCAGGACAAGTCCGACAGCGCCAGCACCGAACTGCCGAAGGCGTGGCTGGGTGTCCGCACCCAGGTCCTCACCCCCGAGCTGGCGCAGGTGCTGGGGCTCGGCGCGGCGCGCGGGCTGCGCATCTCCGAGGTGCTCCCCTATACGCGTGCCGCCGCCGCGGGCCTGCGGGTCGGCGACCTGCTCACCGCCATCGACGGGCAGCGTCTCACCTCCTCCCGCCCCCAGGACTCGCACGATTTGAAGCGCATCATGGAGGAGCTGCCGGTGAACCAGGCGGTGAGCCTGACGCTGCTGCGCGACGGCCGCGAGCTCACCGTGAAGGCGCTCGCGGAGCCGGAGCCCAAGGGGGCCGACCTGGCGGGCAAGGCGTCGCAGCCGGAGCTCGAGTTCGCGGTGCGCGAGATCGTGGCGGCGGACCGCATGGAGTCCGATCTCACCCCCGACGGCAAGGGCGTGATGGTGAACGAGGTCGTCGAAGGGGGCCTCGCCAGCCTCGCGGGGCTGGAGATCGACGATGTCGTGCTGTCGGTCAACGATCAGCCGGTGGACGGCCTCGCCGGCTTCAAGGCGGCGATGCAGAAGGTGCAGGCGCAGCATCCGCGCTTCGTCAAGCTCTTCCTGCGGCGCGGCTACAAGACGCATTTCGTGTTCATCGAACCCGAGTGGCAGCAACCGAAGGGCCGCTGAGGAAGGAGCGTCGGTGCGAAATCGTGCGCTGGTTCTGGGAACCGTCTGGATCTTCGCCGCGGCGGCGCTGCCCGCCACCGCGGCCGGCGGGGAGGAGGGGGCGGGTCTCGCGGCGCTGCTGCGGGATGCGGCGCCGGCGATCGTCACCGTCAAGGTGGTGGTGAAGACCACCATGCAGATGGGCGGCAAGAGCGCCGACCAGGAATCGCGGTTCGAGATTCCCGGGGTGGTGGTCGATGCCGGCGGATTGATCATGACCTCGAGCGTGCCCTTCGCGCCCGAGCGCCTGATGAAGATGTTCTCGCGCGGCGAGAAGACGCCGCAGACCAAGACCGTGCCGAGCGAGATCCAGGTGCTGTTCGGTCAGGACGCGAAGGAGACCGCCGCCTTCCTCGCGGCGACCGACTCGATCCTGGGCGTCGCCTTCCTGCAGCTCGAGGAGGTCGGCACGCAGAAGCTCAAGGCGATCGATTTCACCCAGGCCGGCAACCCGTCGGTCGGGGACCTGGTCGCCGCCGTCTCCCGTCTGGGCAAGGGCTTCGACTCGACGCCGTACTTCGAGACGGCGCGGATCAGCGGCGAGGTCACCAAGCCGCGCAAGGCCTGGGTCACCGACCACGGCCTGTCCACCATCGGCCTGCCGGTTTTCTCGCCGGCGGGACGGGTCCTCGGCATCGTCGCCATCGTGGACTCCGGCCTCTCGGAGTCGGATTCGGCCACCGACGCCGCCTTCTCGATGGCGATGCAGATGCTCACCGGCGGCGGCGGACTGATCCGGCCCTTCATCGTCCCGGCGCCGGCGGTCGCGGCGCTGATCGACCAGGCGCGCCAGCAGGCGGCCCAGAAGGCCGCCGAGCGCGCCGCGAAGAAAGCCGCGCCCGCGGGCCGGCGGTAGGCGGCGCACCGGCAGGCACGGGAGACGGAGCCCACCAAACGACTTCGACCAGGAGACGGCGACGTGCGTGACATTCCCAAGCCGGAACCCGGCGAGTATCCGGCGTACGCGAGCATGTACATCGACCTTGTCCCCGGGGATGGTGGCCTGCTCGAACACCTGGCCCGGGCCCGGAGCGCGACCGCCGGGCTGATCCTCGCCCTGGCGGAGACGACCCTGCTGCACCGCTATGCGCCCGGCAAGTGGACGATCAAGGAGATCCTGGTCCACGTCGTGGACGACGAGCGGATCTACGCCTACCGGGCGCTGCGCTTCGCCCGTGGCGATCTCACGCCGCTGCCCGGGTTCGAGCAGGAGGACTTCGCCGCGTCCTCGTGCGCGAACGAGCGCCCGGTCACGGACATCCTGGCCGAGCACGCCGCCGTCCGGGAGGCGACGATCGCCCTGTTCCGCGGGCTTCCCGAAGCGGCTCTGATGCGCTCCGGCGTGGCGGACGGCAAGCGCTCCACGGTCCGAGCGCTCGGCTATCACATCGCCGGGCACGAGGCCCACCACATCGGCGTCATCGAGGAGAGCTACCTGGGGCTACCGACCAGGACGGACCTGTTCCGGCCATAAGCCGGTCACCCTTTCCAGTCGCCCGCCACCTGCCGGACCGTCGCCCCCTCGGGGTCATGAGCGTCCGGCGGACATCGCCGCCAGACGGCGGATGCTGGCAATGCCGAAGACCGGACCGAGCGCCAGCAGCGGGAAGGCCCACTGCCAGCCGAGCCGGGCGGCGATCGGCGGCACCAGCTGAATCGACACCGAGGTCAGCAGGAAGCCGGCGGCGGTCTGCACGGTCAGCGCCGTTCCCACCGCGTGCGGCGGCACCGACTCGGTCACCAGGGCGCTGAACTGGGGGCTGTCGGCGACCACGAAGAAACCCCAGATCCAGGCGAGCATGCTCACCGCCGGCAGGCTGGCCCCGAACAGCAGTCCGATGAGGAGCGCGCAGCTGCCGCTCGCCGCCAGCGCCAGGGTCACCAGGCGCTCGCGCCCGGTGCGGTCGGCGACCAGGCCGCCCCACACGCAACCGGCCCCGCCGGCGGCGATGGTGCCGAAGGCGGCGAGGGACACCGCCGCGGCGGAGCCGCTGCCGTGGCGGGCGGCGCTCGCCGCCAGGAAAGCCGGGATCCAGGTCCAGCAGGAGTAGAGCTCGAACATGTGGCCGAGATAGCCGCCGGTGGCCAGCCGGAAGCGGCGCACCCGCACGACCTCGGCCGCGAGGCCCCAGGAGAAGGGGCGCGGCAGGAACCGGAACGGACCGTCGCGGTAGCAGACCAGGACGAGCAGCGCGGCCAGGACCGCCCCGCCCGACGCGGTGAGGACCACCTGGACGATGCCGGCGCCGCGCAGCGCGTGCACCAGGTAGGGGGTCGCCTTGCCCACCGTCAGCGCACCGACCACCGCGCCGATCGCCAGCCCCCGCCGGGCGCGGAACCAGGTCGCCACCATCTTCATCCCCGGCGGATAGACGCCGGCCAGGAAGAAGCCGGTCGCGAAGCGGCAGGCGAGCGCCGCGCGATAGCCCGGCGCGGCGAGCAGCGCCGCGTTGGCCAGCCCGCCGAGCGCCGCGGCGACCGCGAACAGCAGGCGCGACGGCACCACGTCGGCGAGATTGAGGATGGCGGCGCAAGTGGTGCCGGCGACGAAGCCGAGCTGGACGATGGTGGTGAGCCAGCCGACCTGCGGCGCCGTCAGCTGCCAACCCGCCGCCAGCTGCGGCGCCACGGCGCTCGCCGCGAACCAGAGCGACATCCCGAGCAGCTCGGCGGCGGACAGCAGCCCCAGCATGCGCCAGCGCGCCGGATCCGCGTCGGGGCCGGAGGCGGCCGGGCCGGGGGCGGCCGGGCTGGGCGCGTCGGGCCCTGACGCGGCGGCTGGCGGGGCTGCCGCGGACTCAGCCCCGGTCATCCTGGCGGAGGCTGCTTGGCCTTCGCCGCCGCGCCGGGCGGCAGCGGCGGCACGACGGGCTTCTTGCCCAGCTCGATGCGCTTGACCACCGGCGGCAGCGGACCGCCGTCCGGCTGATCGAAGTAGCTGGCGATGTTGGCCTTGCCGCGCAGCTCCGCGGTCCAGCGGTCGATCTCCCCGGTCAGGCGCTGCTGGCGCAGCACCTCGCGGATCTGGTCGCGCACCTGGTCCAGCGGCGGCACCGGCAGCCGCTGCTTTTGCATCTGCGGCGTGAGAATGTCGCGGTAATACGCCGAGATCTCGTCAAGGCCGACGAACACCTGGGGACCGAGGCGCTCGTCGACGAAGGCCAGCACCTCGAGCTGACGGGCCACCAGCTGGCGCAGCGCCGCCTCGTCGAGGCCGACCTGCTTGAGCCTCTGACGGAACGTCGCCTCGTCCTTGAAGCGCGCCCGGATGTCGGCCACCTGCCTCTCGATCTGGTCCACCGGGACCTGCTCGAGCCCGAAACGCTCGATCTCGTGGAAGCGCAGGCGCTGCGCCACGAGGTCGTCGAGCACTCGCCGGCGGAAGGCCCGGTCCGACTCGCCGGGGTTCGCGTGCAGCTGCCCGATGACGATGGCGCGATCCAGGTCGGTGGCGAGGATGGGGTCGTCGTCGACCACCGCCAGCACCCGGTCCTTGAGCACGTGCGCGGCGGCGGCCGTGGCGCCCTGGGCGGCCGCGGTGGCCTGCGGCAGGGTCAGCAGCAGGAGCGCTAGCAGCGCCGGGAGCCTCGCCGAGACGGTCACGGGCGCCATGCTAGCATCCGTCGGTACCATGGCCGACATCCCTTCACGGCTCACTGTCGGCCTCGCCCAGATCGATTGCCGGCTGGGCGACGTCGAAGGCAACGTCGAGCGCCATCTCGCCTGGATCGAGCGCGCCCGCCGGCAGGGTATCGACCTGCTGGTCTTCCCGGAGCTGTCGCTCACCGGCTACCGCCTGCTGCATCTCACGCCGCGCGTGGCGCTGGCCGCCGGCTCCGCCCCGATCGCCAGGCTGGCCGCGGCGGCCGGGCCGATGGCGGTGGTGGTCGGCTTCGTCGAGGAAGACCGCCAGGGAGTGCTCTACAACAGCGCCGCCCTGCTGCGCGACGGCCAGCCGGCGTTCGTCCATCGCAAGCTCTACCTGCCCACCTACGGCATCTTCCAGGAGCAGCGCTTCCTCGGCGCCGGCCGGCGGCTGGAGCTGGCGCCGCTCCCCTGGGGCGAGGCGGGAGTGCTGATCTGCGAGGACCTCTGGCACCCGGAGCTGGCCCGCCGGCTGGCCCTGGGCGGCGCCAAGCTGCTCATCGTGCCTTCCGCCAGCCCGGGGCGCATCGGCGCCGGCGAGCTGCCCGAGAGCGCCGAGAGCTGGGAGCTGCTGACCCGCTCGGCGGCGCTGCTCAACACCTGCTGGGTGGTCTATTGCAACCGGGTCGGCTGGGAGGAGGGGTCCTTCTATCCCGGCGGCAGCCACGTCGTGCGTCCGGGGGGCGAGCTGGCGGAGCGCGCGCCGCTGCTCGAGGAGCACCTGCTGGTCCACGAGCTCGACCTGCGCGACGCCGACCGCCTGCGCTGGAAGCTGCCGCTGCTCGCCGACGACCGCGGCGACATCGCCGGCCCGGGGCCATGCCGGTGATCCGCCGCGAACAGGTCGCCGGCCGGCTGCGGCTCAACGCGCCGCTGGCGGCGGCCGTGCTGACCGACTTCATCCGCGACGCCGTCGACACCACCGGCACCCGCGGCGTCGTGCTCGGCCTCTCGGGCGGCGTCGATTCGGCGCTCGCCGCCGCCCTCGCCAGCCGCGCCCTCGGGCCGCGGCGGGTCCATGCGTGGCTGCTGCCGTACCGCACCTCCCACTCCGAGTCCGCGGCCGACGCCCGCGCCGTCGCCGACCAGCTCGGCATCGGCAGCCAGTTGATCGACATCTCGCCGATGGTCGATCCTTACTTCGCCCTGGAGGCCGACGCCGACCACGCCAGGCGCGGCAACAAGCTGGCGCGCGAGCGCATGTCCATTCTCTTCGACCAGGCCAAGAAGCTCGGCTGCCTGGTGCTCGGCACCTCCAACAAGACCGAGATCCTGCTCGGCTACTCGACGGTGTTCGGCGACAACGCCAGCTCCCTCAACCCGCTCGGCGATCTCTACAAGCAGCAGGTCCGGCAGCTCGCCGCCCACCTCGAGCTGCCGCCGCAGGTGCTGTCGAAGCCGCCCACCGCCGACCTCTGGCCGGGCCAGACCGACGAGGACGAGCTCGGCATGACCTACGAGATCGCCGACGAAGTGCTCTACCTGCTCTTCGACCTCGGCCTGCGGCCCGCCGAGGCCATCGACCGCGGCTACCCGGAGAGCGCCGTGCGGCACATCGTCGAGCTCGAGCAGACCAACCGCTTCAAGCGCCGGTTGATGCTGATCGCCCGCCTGTCGGGCAGCGCCATCAACCTGGACCAGGAGATCCCTCGCGACTGATGGTTCGCAGCGCCATCCCCGCCCGCGCCGCCGCCTCGCCGGGGCCGGCGGCGCCGCCGGCCGCCGGCGACGAGAGCGCCGGGACCCTGCTGGTGGTCGCCACCCCCATCGGCAACCTGGGCGACCTGTCGCCGCGCGCCCGCGACGCCTTTGCCGCGGCCGACCTGGTCGCCTGCGAAGACACCCGCCGCACCGGCCAGCTGCTCTCCCACCTCGGCCTGCGCAAGCGGCTGGTCTCGCTGCACGACCACAACGAGCGCCAGCGCCTGCCGCAGCTGCTGGCCGAGCTGGCGGCGGGCAGGACGGTGGCGCTCGCCAGCGACGCCGGGACGCCGCTGCTGTCCGATCCCGGCTACCTGCTGGTGCGGGAGGCCGCGGCGCTGGGCGCCCGCATCGAGCCGCTGCCGGGGCCATCGGGGGTGCTGGCCGCGCTGGTCGTCTCGGCCCTGCCCCCTTACCCGTTCACCTTCGCCGGTTTCGCGCCGCCGCGCCAGGGCAAGCGCCGCGGCTTCTACCGCGCCTGCTCCGGGCTCGGCCATACCCTCGTGGTGTTCGAGTCCCCTCACCGCCTGCTCGCCAGCCTGGCCGACGCCCTGCTGGAGATGGGCGACCGCCCGGCGGCGGTGGCCCGCGAGCTCACCAAGCTGCACGAAGAGGTGGTGCGGGCGCCGCTCGCCGCGCAGCTCGCCGCCTGGGAGGCGCGCCCGGCGCTGAAGGGCGAGTTCGTGCTGGTGATCGGCGCCGCGGCGGCGCCCAAGGATGCCGCGCGGCCGAGACGGGAGATCGAGGCGAACGCATGACGAAGCCGGTTACGGTGTGCCACGCACATTCCAGCGGACGCTTCGGCCGGCGGCCGGGGTTCCTCCGGCGGGTTCCGCGGCTCCTGCGTCTTCACCCCACGCCCTTGCTCCTCCTGCTCCTCCCACTGCTCCTCCTCCAGGGCTGCGCCGCCGCCGCGCCGCCCTCGCGCGCGCCCTGGGACACGCCGCTCACGCCGCGCACCCAGGCGGTCGAGAAGGCCCTGGACCGGACGCTCCGGCACACCGGCTCGGCGGGCGTCGCCGTCGCCTACCTCGACCTGGCGAACGGCAACCAGGCGCTGCGCCAGGAGACGCTGCATTTCCATGCCGCCAGCACCATGAAGGTGCCGGTGATGATCGCCGCCTGGGCGGCGGTGGATCGGGGCGACATGGCCCTCGATCAGCCGATCGCGGTGCGCAACGAGTTCCGCAGCATCGTGGACGGTTCCCGCTACCACCTGGAACCGGGCGACGACGGCGATCCGGACCTCTACGCGGCGGTGGGCGGCACGCGCCCGCTCTCCGAGCTCATCCGCCACATGATCGTGCGCAGCTCGAACCTGGCGACCAACCTGCTCATCGACCAGCTGAGCGCTTCCCGGGTGACGGAGGTGATGCGCCAGATGGGCGCCTACAATGTCCAGGTGCTGCGCGGCGTCGAGGACGAGAAGGCCTACCAGGCCGGCTTCAACAACGAGGTCACCGCCTACGACCTGATGCTCCTGCTGGCCGCCATCGCCCGCGCGGCGGACGCCGCTCCGGCGGTGGCCGCCGCGGCGGCGCCGCCGCCCGACCCCGGCAGCGGCGAGCACACGGCCGCGCCGCCGATCTCGCGGCGCGCCGCCGCCGCCATGCTCGAAGTGCTGAAGGCCCAGGAGTTCAACGAGAAGATCCCCGCCGGCCTGCCCCCCGGCACGGCCGTCGCGCACAAGACCGGCGACATCACCGGCGTCCATCACGACGCCGGGATCGTGTATCCGCCCGGGGAGCCGCCCTACGTGCTGGTGGTCCTCACCAGCGGCTTCGACAAGGAAGACGCGGCGAACCGCTTCATCGCCGCGCTGTCCCGGAGCGTCTGGCAGGCGCGCGAGCTGCCGCCTGCCGCGCCGCGCCGCGGCGCCGGAACCCTCCAGCCGCCGCCATCGTTATGAGGGAGGCAGAGGAGCGATGCCGCCGATCATGGCCGAGCCGCTGAAGAGGGTCCCCGAACAGGAGGTCAGCGACGCCGACCTGATGGTACGGGTGCGGGCCGGCGACCGCGACGCCTTCGCCGACCTCGTCGACCGGCACAAGGACGCGGTGGTCAACTACCTGACGCGCCTCACCGGCAGCCGCGACCGCGCCGAGGACCTCGGCCAGGAAACCTTCCTGCGCCTGTTCCGCGCCGTCGCCGGCTACGTCGAGCAGGGGTACCTGCGCGCCTACCTGTTCCGGATCGCCACCAACCTGGTGCGCTCCGAGGAACGCCGGGAGCGCCGCCAGCGCCTGCTGCTGCCCCTGCTCGGCGGCGACCCCGACCGCAGCGAGCCGCTCGCTCACGCCGGCCTGCTGCGCCAGGAGCTGCAGCGCGAGCTCGCGGCGGCGGTGGCCCGCCTGCCGCTGCGCTACCGGGTGCCGCTGGTGCTGCACGAGATCGAGGGCTGGTCGTACGCCGACGTCGCCGCCGAGCTCGATTGCCGCGAGGGCACCATCAAATCTCGCATTCACCGTGGACGCCAGTCGCTGAAGCGGCAGCTCGAGTCGTACTGGTATGGAGGTTTCCAGTCATGGAAGAGGAAAGACTGATCCACCTGCTGCGCGGTCTGCCGCGCGAGCAGGCCCTGGGGGGGTTCACCGCGCGGGTGGCGACGGCCACGGTCGCGGCGCTCGGCGCCTCGGTCGGCCTGTCGGTGGGGTTGCTGCAGCGCGAGCACTCGCCAGGCGCGCTTGCCGTGTCGCGGACGGCGGCCGATCGGAGCGAGCGGGCCGGCGCCAGCGGCGGCCGGCTGGCGGCCTATCCGTCCGATCGCACGCTCCTCCGGGCGGCCGTCGCTTCGCCCGCGGACGGCTTCGCCGGCGGCCAGCGCGAGATCGGCATGTTCGCCGGCGGCGGACCGCGGACGGCGGCCAACGGACAGCCCGGCGACCTCGGCGGTATCGGAGCCAATGGAGCCAATGGAGGCAATGGCGCCAACGGCGGCAATGGCGGTATCGGCGGCAACGGCAGGCGGTTGAGCTCGGCGCAGGCGCACCTGCTGCTGCGGGAGATGCAGCTCGAGCGCGGCCGCCTCGAGCGCGAGCTGCAGAGCCTGCGCCGTGCCGATCGCGGACCGGGAGCGCCGCCGGCCGTGCTCTACCTCGGGGGCGACGAGAACATCGACCTGGTGCTCAGCACCGGCCGAGCGCGCTCCCAGGGACGGCCACCGGTGGAGCGCGACGGCGGCGACTTCAACAACTTCCTCGATTGAAACCTGGAGTTTTCGTCGGTTCGAGGCGTCAAGGAGAGAGCAATGCGTAAGCGGGTACATCTCACCACCATCCTGTCGGTGCTGGCGCTCGCCGGGGTCGCCCGGATCGCCGGCGCCACGAGCGGCGCCGGCGGCGCGCTCGACGAGGCGCGCCCGGAGACCACCGCCGGCACCCCAGGCGAGCCGCGCGAAGCCGAGAAGTCGCAGCTGGTCTACGTCGACGAGAACGGCGAGAAGAAGGTCGTCGAAGGCACGGGCACCCTGGTCAAGCGCGGCTACCTGGGCGTCGAGCTGACCGAGCTGACGCCCGAGCTGCGCGCCCATTTCGGCGCACCGCAGGACGCCGGCGTGATGGTCGCCAGGGTCGTCGCCGGCAGTCCGGCGGACAAGGCGGGCCTCAAGGTCGGAGACATCATCACCAGTCTCGACGGCAAGGCGGTCGAGTCCAGCTGGGACGTGCGCGCCCGGGTGCGGGCGCTCGGCGAGGGTGCGGTCCTGCCGCTCGAGGTGCAGCGCGACGGCCGCTCCGAGGCCCTGACCGCCACGGTGGTGCAGCGCGAACGGCGGGAGATGGACCTCGCCCCGTTCCTGATGAAGAACGGCGACGCCGACCGCATCATAACCGGCTCCCCAAGCCGCAGAGCTGACGCCTTCCTCCCGCCCCGCCGCGCGCTGGCGCGCGACGGCGGGGCGGCGATCTGGAAGGTCGAGATGGATCGGGGTTCCCCCGCTTCAGACGAGCGGCGGCGGCGGCGGCGGCTTGTGCTCCTTGTCCTTGTCCTTGCCTTTCGGAGGCGGAGGCGGCGTCTTCTTCTTCTCCGACGGCGGCGCCGGCTGGTGCTGCGGCTGTGCGTGCGGCGGCGGCTGGACGGCCTGGGACTGCCCGCTCGGCGGCGCCGAGTGGCCATGGTGGCTGGACTCACCCTGCGCGCCGCTGGGGTTGTTCGTGGGGCGGCCGGCGGCTCCCGACGTCGATTCCCCCTCCGCCTGCCCGCCTGTCGTGCCGGTCGTGCCGGTCGCCTTCGTGACGTGCGTGCGGCGGCCGGTGGCTTGTCCGCCGGCCGGCGGCTGGCCCTGGCCTGAAGCCTGGCCCTGACCACCGGCCGCACTCTGGCCGCTGACCGCCTGGCCGTGCTGCCGGCGGCCGGTGGCGGCGCCCGCAGTGCCCTGGCCGGTCGTGGAGGTGGAGGCCCCCCCCGTGGCGGACCGGGAGAAGGCGCGGCTCTTCTGCTGCACCGCCACCTGGGCCGGCAGCGCCTTGCCGAACTCGGCATGGCTGACGCGCGCCGCCCTGGCGACGACCGGCGGCTGGTAGAAGGCCCCCGGGTGCCCTCCCGAGCTCGTCGAGGCGAGCGCGGCGACCTGCACCCGCGGCACCGGCCGGCCGGTCACCTGCTGGATGCGCTCGACGCTGACGCCGTTGTTGACGACTCGGTTGTTGACGACCGTGTAGTTGGTGATGTTGGTGGTGTTGTTGACGATCGTCACGTTGCGGGCCGACGGCAGGATGACCGTCGCGACGCGCGGCGCCAGGATGTCCCTCTCGCCGACGAAGGTGAAGAAGCCGGCGGAGATCACGACGCCGCCGAAGCTCAGTCCGACCCCGGCGCTGAACCCCACGGTCGGACCCAGAGGAGCCCAGCCGAGGTAGCCGCCCCCGTGGCGCCAGGCCACCCAGGCGGGCGCCCAGACGGTGCCCGGAACCCAGGCCCAGCCGATCTCCGGGTCGTAGAACCAGCGCCCGTAATGGAACGCGGCCCAGCCCCAGGGCTCGTCGGCCACCCACGCCCATCCCTGGTCGGTATAGATCCAGTGGCCCGTCGTGTAGGGGCGCCAGCCGCGGTCGGTATAGATCCAGTGGCCGGTCGTATAGGGGCGCCAGCGGGGATTGACCCGCGGCACCCAGACGAAGCCGTAGCCGTCGCGCTCCACCCATTGCCCGTAGGGGGAGAGCTGCGCATGGAAGTACTCGACTCCGGCGACCGCCGGGTCGGCCGGGGGCGCCGCCTCGGCGTCCGGCGGCGCCTGATCGTCGCCGGCCTGCGCCTGGTCACCGCCCTGGTAAGGCGGCGGCTCCTGGGAAAGAGCGCTGCCTGCCGCGATCAGGCCGCCGAGCAGCAGCAGCGTCGCGATCCTAGTGGTTCTCATGGATTTCCGATCCTCTCGTGGTTGCATGGCGCAAGGCCACGCTTCGTCCGCCCTCCGGGGGCCCAGGCGCACGTCGCCGCGCCCCGCGAACCTGCTGATCTCAGCCCATCCACTTCCTTATACGAGAAGCGCAAACACAGGTCAAATGGAGACTGTACAATTGCGCCATGTCGAGTGGACAACCGCCGCCGGCCAGACTGTTCGCCGCGCTGCTTGCCACGCTGCTCGGTACGGCGCTTGCCGGCGCGGCGCGGGCGGACCTGCTGGTCTCGAGCGGCGGCCTCGCCAGCGTGGCGCGCTTCGACGCCGCGACCGGCGCGCCGCTCGGCCTCTTCGTCACCCAGGGCGAGGGCGGCCTCGTCACTCCCGACGGCCTGGCCTGGGGACCCGACGGCAACCTCTACGTCTCGAAGGAGAGGGACAGCGCGGTGCTGCGCTACGACGGCAAGACCGGCGCCTTCGTGGACGTCTTCGTGGCGCCGAGCAGCGGCGGCCTCGACGGTCCCTACAGCCTGGTCTTCGGACCCGACGGCAACCTCTACGTCAACAGCGTCAGCAACAACCGGGTGCTGCGCTTCAACGCCCGGACCGGCGCCCCGATCGACGTCTTCGCCTCCGGCAACGGTCTGTCGTTCCCGACCTACCTGCTGTTCACCCCGAGCGCCGCCGGCTGCCAGGACGATGCCACCCACGTCTGCCTGCAACAGGGCCGCTTCAGGGTCGCCGCCGACTGGCAGACGGCGCAGGGAAGCGGCGCCGGCCAGGCGGTGCGCGTGACCGCCGACACGGCCTACCTCTGGTTCTTCTCCGCCGCCAACGTCGAGGTCCTGGTCAAGGTGCTCGACGGCTGCGCACTGGCCCCGGGGCACTTCTGGGTCTTCGCCGGCGGCCTCACCGCCGTCGCCGTGAGAGCGAGCGGATGTGCGCGGCGCAGGAGGGGCCGGAGCTCGCCATGCTCGTCTGCGGCAGCGCCGCCGACGCCGCCTTCTGGGAAGCCCGCGCGCGCCTCACGGCGTGCGACGTCTTCCGGGCGAACGGCGAGACCCGCATCCGCGCCATCGCCGAGAAGGAGCGGCTGGGAAGCCTGTTCGGGACGCTGAACGCCTGGCAGGCCTTGCGCGCCGAGCCGCTGCCGAGCCTCGCTTTGATGTCGCTGGTCTTCGGCGAAGGCCGCAGGCTCAGCCCCTTCACCCAGGCGCTAGGGAACCGCAAGGCCGCGTTCACCACGCCGCGGCTCGGGGCGAGGAGCGGACAGTTCTTGAACGCGGCCGAGGTCGGCAACCTCTACACCAACGCCTGGATGCATCACCTCCGGCGGCGCGGCTTCGGCGGCGTGCTGGTCAAGTGGGGCGACGAAGCCATCCTGCCGAGCGTGGGCCTGGACGAGGCGGGCGCGGCCCGCACCCTGGCCGACGTCGACGTCGTCCGCTTCGTCTGGCGGGTGCGGCCGACGGGCACCCTGGCGGCGCAGAAGGACTGGTTCCTGATCGATCGGCAGAGCGGGCTGGTGACCCACGTGCTGCCGCGGCAGCCGCTGGCCAGCCTGCTCGACGTCCTGTCGCGCGCGCCGGCCGCGGAAGCCGCGGTGAACCTGGGGAGCCTCGCACTGACCCGCGACTTCCTGGACGCCGCCCTGGCCGTCTTCGGCCGCGAGGTCGAACGGGCGGCGGCGCTGGATTGGGATCCCCATTTCTGGGTGGCGCTGCTGGCGGCCTCCGCCGAGTCGTTTCTCGCCTATTGCGACACCCAGGCCGCCGCCGGCCGGCCGTTCACTCCGCCGGCCGGCCTCTCGGCGGCCGAAGTTTTCCTTAAGACGCAGGAGATCCGGTCGCTCGTTCGGCGCGCCCGGGGACGCGACGTCCGCATCGGCACGCTCGACTTCGGCGAGGCCCTCTGGCTGGACTTCGGCCTCCAATCGACGCTTGGCGAGATGCTTGAGTCCCTGCCGCGGCAAACCTCGCGCGGCGCGCTCCTGCGGCGGGCCTTCGGCATCCCCGAGCGCCGCGACGAGAGAGGCAACATCCTCGTGGAGAGCAGCATCCCCGCGGGCGCGAAGATCGAGGGCTCGGTGCTCCTGCGCTCGGCGCTCGCGGACGCCGCGTCCGTCGCCCACGGCGCCGTGCTGATCGACTCCGCGGTCGGCCGCGCCGCCATCGCCGCCGGCGGCGCGGTGATCGATTCCAGGATCGGCAGGCTCGAGCTGTCCGGAGGCAACGCCATCGCGTTCCGGGTCACCGCGGAAAGCCTCGACCTCGGCGAGGGCGCCCGCGCCGCCTCGGTGGTTATCGACGGCGCGCCGCGCCTCTTCACCGCGACCGAGAAGCAGTGCGGCGACCCGGCGGCGTTCGACGTCGCGCTGGGCCGGAATCCCCTCTCGTTCGCCGCCCTGAGCCGGGCCGTCGCCGCGCGGTAGGCGCCACCCTATCGAGACCGAAGGAAGGAAAAGCCGTTCCCTGAGGAGACCCATGGCTCACCTGTTCGATCCGCTGTCGATTCGAGACCTGGAGCTCGCCAACCGCGTCTTCGTCTCGCCGATGTGCGAGTACTCCAGCACGGACGGCTATGCCACCGACTGGCATCTCGTCCACCTGGGCAGCCGCGCGGTGGGCGCGGCCGGACTGGTGATGACCGAGGCCACCGCCGTCCTTCCCGAGGGCCGCATCAGCCCGCAGGATCTCGGCATCTGGAGCGACGGCCACGTCGCGCCGCTGGCCAGGATCGTCCGCTTCATCCACGAGCAGGGCAGCCTGGCCGGGATGCAGCTGGCGCACGCGGGACGCAAGGCCAGCACCTGGCGGCCATGGGAAGGTCTCGGGACGGTGCCCGCGGACGCAGGAGGCTGGAGGAAGGTCGTGGCCCCGAGCGCGGTGGCGTTCGCCGATCACTACCCCCTGCCGCAGGCGCTCACCGACGACGGCATCCGGGAGGTCGTCGCGGCGTTCGGGCAGGCGGCGCGCCGCGCCTGCCAGGCGGGCTTCCGGGTGATCGAGATCCATGCCGCGCATGGCTACCTGATCCACGAGTTCCTGTCGCCGCTCAGCAATCGACGGGACGACGCCTACGGCGGCGCCTTCGAGAACCGCACCCGGTTGCTGCGCGAGATCGTCGCCGCGGTGCGCTCCGCGTGGCCCGAGCGGGCGCCGCTGTTCGTGCGCCTCTCCGCCACCGACTGGGTCGACGGCGGCTGGG
>WNFI01675683.1_pt1 | contig 15799 bp, 12 predicted proteins | sample 5400471 | NCBI WGS metagenome assembly WNFI01 (sample SAMN13153348, study PRJNA577476) | soil metagenome | isolation source: 100 cm saprolite on Douglas fir-dominated hillslope | place: USA:California | collected 2013-09-17 | reverse complement strand
TGACAAAGTTATCGGCGCGACAACGAACGGTTACCGCACTCTCCTGCGGCATTTTCTGGACTACAAGTTTGTGGCGGTTGTGTTGTTCTTCGTGGGATTGGGACTCACGTACTTCGTATTCTCCCGAGTGCCGAGCGGATTCGTACCCGATGAAGACCAGGGATATTTCATCATCGTGATCCAGGCCCCGTCGGGAGCCTCGCTCGAATACACGAAAGCGATCGGCAAGCAAGTTTCCGACATGCTGAGTAATGTGCCCGAGTCCGAGGGAACTTTCTCCGTCGCCGGCTTTAGCTTTGCGGGAAGTGCGTCAAACCAGGGACTGATCTTTGTCCCGCTCAAACCCTACTCCCAGCGCAAGGGTGAAGCTCATACCGCGACGGCCATTCTGAACCGTGTGCGCCCCAGATTGTTCGGGATCTCGGGAGCCATTGTCTTTGCCACGTTGCCGCCCGCGATCAATGGGTTGGGAGCCTTCGGCGGTTTTCAATTCATTGTTCAGGATCAGGCCGCGCATAACCTTGAGGACTTGGCGGGAGCTACACAGTCAACGATTGGGCAAGCCCACCAGCGCAAGGATCTGGTCGGACTTTACACTCCGTTCACGGCAAACGATCCGCAATACCTGGTGACGATTGACCGCGAAAAGGCGAAGAGCCTGCACGTGCCGCTCTCGCAGATCACCGACACTCTTGGTGTCTACATGGGATCGGCGTACGTGAACGATTTCGATTTCAGCAACCGGTCCTATCGCGTGTACGTGCAGGCCGACAAGCAGTTTCGTTCCGAAGCCAAGAACATGAAGCAGTTCTATGTGCGCTCCGACGGCGGAGCGATGGTGCCGCTGGACAATCTGATCAGCATTACGCAGACCACCACCCCGCAGGTGATCAGCCATTACAACCTGTTCCGCTCAGCGGAGATCGACGGCTCGGCCGCGCCTGGTTACAGTTCGGGTCAGGCCATTGCCGCCATGGATGATCTGGCGAAGAAAATGCCGCAAGGCTTCACCTACAGTTGGACAGGGCTTTCGCTGGAAGAACTGCAGGCTGGCGGCACATCGTTAATCTTGTTTGGACTGGGCACGCTGGTCGTTTACCTGACGCTGTCGGCGCAGTACGAGAGCTTTGTGCTGCCCTTTATTGTTTTGCTGGCTGTGCCTATGGCGCTATTGGGAGCGCTGGGGGCGCAGTGGATGCGCGGTTTGCAGAACGACGTTTTCTGCCAGGTCGGGTTGGTCATGCTGGTTGGGCTCTCGAGTAAAAATGCGATTCTGATCGTGGAGTTCGCGGAGCAATTGCGCGAGCGGGGAATGCCGCTGGTGGAAGCGGCGATACAGTCCGCGAGCATCCGTTTGCGGCCCATTCTGATGACCTCGCTGGCATTCATCCTGGGCGTGGTGCCGCTGGTGCTTGCGACCGGCGCGGGAGAAAACGGACGGCACTCCGTGGGCACGACCGTTTTCGGCGGGATGATCATGTCGACGGTTCTCAATCTTTTCTTCATCCCCGTGCTGTATTTGATTATTGAGGGATGGCGCGAGCGCGGGAAGGCGCGGGAACACCCTTAGCGGGCTGCGGGGAACAGGGTGAGTCGCTCAAGGGCTGAAGTGTGTGCGTGAAAACTGGTCTTTCGCCCCGCTGGGGCTTGTCTGTTTCCCCACTTTTTCCCACGGCTCACGCCGTGGGCTGCATTCTTACGCCGCTTCGCGGCTAGTAACGTGGAGTTTTGTTCCACCGCGTCACCGAAATTCTTAGTTCGCACGCACACACTAAGCTCTCGTTGAAAGTATCGATTTATCGCAGCTGCATAAAGCGCTGCGCCACCCAAAACCTAACCCGCTGTTCCGGGCTTGCGGGCGCTTTTTCAGACCACTCCAGAACTGGCCGACCTCGCATTGTTTCTGGCTTCTTTCTGTCGCGCCTTGCGACGCAGCTTGGCCATCCATTCGCGGGAATACATGGTGCCGCGGCATTTTGGGGAGCCGCAGTGGCAAGGGGCGGGATCGTCATCGTCGTATAGGTTGTAGTCCCAAAGCAGCTCTTCGCCTGCGGCGATGTGGCGTAAGGCAAAGATCCAGACCCGGCCTTTGATTTCGTCGACTTCGCAATTGGGGTCGCAGGAGTGGTTCAGATAGGCGCCCAGGCCTTCTCCGTCGATGATGGTCTTGCCGTCGTCCAATCCATACAAGTAGGTGCGGGCGACACCGTCGTAGCGGCGGTCTGCCTCTTCGGTGGTAATGCGGGGGCCGTCATATTCAACAATGCGAGCACCCTTGCGTCCGTGTTGCTTCGGTTTATGGGTCGTAAACCGAACTGCCGTAGCCTTGCTGTCGGGCGGAGTCCTGCATGTCCTCCAACTTCTTTTGCTGATCTTCGAGTTGGGACTTCATGACTTCGACCTGCTGCTGTTTTTGCTGCTGGCGCTCGTTCCATTGCACGCAGTTGGCTACACAATTGCCAGGGGCGAAATGGATTGAATCATTGAGGCGGGCAATGTCGTTTTGGAGCGCAGCAATTGCATTTTTGAGCGACAGAATCTGCGCCTTCCACTGCTCGGGAGGAATCTTCGCTCCGCTGGAACTGGGTTGACTTCCCGCGTGCGCGTCGGTCTCATCGCCGGAGCCCGAGTGGCGGGCCACCGGCACAATGTGCGCGGGAATTTCGTCATTCGTGATGACTTTGACTGTCTTGGATTCCGGGGCAGTCTTGGCTTGGGGATCGTTCGCCTGAGAATTTTTGGCCGGCGAATCTTTCTGCTGTTGTTGCTTCTGCTGACGCGCCTGCCGCGCGGCATCGCCTAAGGATGGTGAATCCTGGCTGTAGGCAATAACCGCAAACAGTGACACGCCGAAAAATAGAAGAAGAGTTCTGGACATGGGCCGCATGGGAAATGGACCTCCCTTAGCAATCCCGGGGGGACGGTATGCTTTAAGAATGGTAGCTCTGATGGGCTGCCATGCCGAGATTACGTTAGTGTAGGTGCGTTGGCGTAAGTCCGAAAAGCAGGTGCCCTTCGGCGCGCTTCGCTTGCTCAGGGCAAGCTCTCGATTGCGCTCGTTCCGCTACGCTCCAGCCGGGATGGCAGAGTTGTTGTCCGTCATTGCTTGGGCGCAGGCCGCACGGTGTAGAGGCAAATGCTTAGCGAGGATGGAGTTACCAGGCATACCAGGTCCTCCAACTGCTCCGCCTCGGCCATGTGGGACGAAAGCTGAACATCGTCGCCCGTCCCATAGCCCAGCCGGCAGCCCGTAAACCCGATGGTTGCAAATTGGTCGGCGCTTCCGATTTGGAAGACCTGAGTGCGTTCATCGATGCCGGTGACGGCTCCGCTGAGACTCAGCACAGCCCGGCATGAGGCTACTTGAATGTCGACGAAGGAGGCGAGAAGGCGTACTCGCGTGGATTCGGCACTCCATTTCTTCAGCAACAGGATGAATTCTTCTACGGAAGAGATCATGGATCGGGTCTCGGATCTTTCTGTCTCGGGCCTTTCGGTCTGACTCGCTCCTTCGCCATTGAGTCGATAAAGGATGTTTGGCCATAGACCGAAAGGCCTGAGTATACCGCGCGTGCGGTGCAGCAGGCAGGAAGTCGAGCGGCTCTTGTCGCTGAATGAGTATGCGGCGGAGCGAGGACCTGGGGTTTCGGCGCGAACTGGAAAACTTTGGCACTCCCAAGCAAGAACCCAGGTCCCTCGCCATGCTCGGGATGACATCCAAGCCGGGACTACTCCGTGGTTAGCGGGACGTTGGCGGTGTCGATGCTCGCCGGATCGTCCCGCAATTTGATGTAGAGCGTCTTTCCTTTGGGCGAGGGGATGGTCAGCGTGGCTTCCACGAAGCCGTCGGGGACAGTTACTGCGTTGGCGAAATCAGGATCTGTGCTTACCGCATCGATGAGGAACAACTTGTCTCCGCTCAGGGTGCATTGTTTTTCGGATGCGGAGACGCAGCGGACCGCCTTTAGTTTGGGAATGCGCACAACATTGGTCAGCGGTTGCCAATCCCCGTCGATACCGTCGGCCGTCACCGGCCGGAACTTCAGCGGTCCGAAGGCGGACGGTCCCAAAAGCTTCATGGGATCAAGCACCGCGAAGACCGTCTTCGAGTCTTGCAACGTCAGATTACCGTCCTTAACGCTCAAGGAAACGCGGAACGACTCGTCGGCGGTTGCGACCTCAACCTTTTCGCCGGGAGGAAACGTATCCGGGACCTGCGTCTTGAGAAAGAAGTTTAGTCGCGCGTCTTGCGGCAATTGATCCTGATTGCCAAGTCGAACCGAGGGCGCGGACGTCGGCTGATCCATTTCAACACTCTTCGTCAGAATACTAAGCCGGGGACGGGTCGCTCCGACCGAGGAGTTAAGGTCGAGGACGCGGCCATCCTTGAGCGTAACGTGAATGACGATCGGATCCCCGGCCTGCAGCTTTGTGTCGGCGGCCGCCTCGTGCGTGACCAGCTTCAACTCGTCTTGCTGGTGAGAGCGGGTCAGGACATCAGCATTGAAATGCAGACCATTTACTTCGAGGCCGGTGACCTGGTCCAAGCGGGTTCCCTTGAGCACGCCATCCGCATCCCCGGCGTAGAGGCTGAAAGCGTCGAGACGCGCGGCCTCGGCGTAGGTATGGAGCGGAATCTTGTCAGCTTCCTGCAGGCCGAACTGCTTCACGATCATCGTTATCGATCCCGCGGCTGCGTTTTGAAGCGGAACTTTTACTTCAAGCTCGTCCGGCTTGGCGGTCTTCCATTCTGCCGCAAGGCTTTTGCCGTTTTCGTCTTTCAGACTCACTTCGCTGACACAGCAGGCTTCGGGAGATTGCAGATGAAGAGTGTCCTCGCGCCCGACAATCAGAGCGCTGGCGTCTTTGGAAGCTACGACCCATTGTGCGGGTCGCGAGGTCCGCAGGCGGAAGCGCGGGCCGTCGAAAGAACGGAAGCCCCAGAGTCCGCGCAGGACCCCGCTCGCTTCGCCGTCGAGGCCGGCCGATTGCATGGTCTGAGTCTCGACGACAAAACCGCCGTGCGCGGGATCGGCCTTGGCGGGGAGATCGATCCCCGGGCCTGACTTAGTTTCAACATGGAGAACGAAGCTGTGTGCCAGGTCGGTGGCGAAGACCAGCGGGGCACCGTCCACCGGAAGAACGAGTGCGGGCTTGTCTGCACAGAAGACTTGGGTCGCATCCACGGCTCGCAACGGTGGCTGGACCGCGGGACGAACGGGCGGCAAGCCAATCACCAACACCGACTTTGGATTACGGAATGAAGGAGGATTATTCAAACGCAGGTTGAGTTGCTCCCGCTTGGGCAGGGACAGCGCCGGAATGTACTGGTACTGCGCGGTATGTGCGGTGCTCAGGATGCGGGCTACGTCGACCACCGCTCCAATGTAAGGGCTGTAATATCCGCTTCGTGCCGTAGGAGTGGAACTGATCTGCGCGAGAAGATCCGTGGACGCACCCGTGGTTAAGGTTGCAACCATGGTCTGACTGTGCGCGTCGTCGAGGACGAGTTGATCGGTATTCTGAGTGAGGCAGGGCACCTGCTGCGCGCTCGGCTTGTCAAAGCATTGCTGGTCAAGGCGAATATTCAAACTTCGCGCCAGCAGGGTCGTGCGGGATTTCAATTGCTCGGGATCGCTGCTCGATTCCTCGCGAACGGCGGCAAGGTATTCTTCCAGCCGCAACCGGTCGAGGCTCGCTTGCTCCAGATCTTGCGCAGCTCGCACAAACGCTCCGGGCTTGCCTCGGACAGTTCCGCGCAGGGTGTTGAAGGCACCCCCAGTCTCGGGCGCCAGAAATACCAAAGCTTCCTCAGCCTCCTCGGGAACAGTGACGAACACACCTTCGTCGCGAGCGGGCTTGTTCCAGGTTTCGACGCGGGTAAACCAGGAATCCGGCGGAGGATTGGTGGCTCCGCGCAGAAACGCGACGACCATAAGATAATGCACCGACTGAGTGTCCGGCAGGTCCGCATGCACCCAAAGGCGGTCTCCAGCCTGGAGATGCGGAACCTGGGAGATGGGTAGAGTTTTGCCCGCACGCTGAACACGCACTTCGACCTTGGGACCGATCAGATCAAAGGAAGCGCTATCCGCGCGTGCGGCGGTTAGCCCTGAGACTAACAAGAAGAAGCTCAGGAAAACTGTGACCGACCCTCGCAGACTGAAAATAGACCTTCTCAAAACCACTGCTTCGTTCTCCTTTTGCGTTTTTGGATTGCTCTGCAACGATTTGTGTCGTCGAGGTGCAGCGAGGGGCTCAGTCGAGAATTGAAAGCGTGGCGGCTTTCTCCCCACAAACTTAACTTGTAAGGTTTTCTATATTCTATGCTACCGGCTCTAAGATTCAGGGGCAACCGCTGCAACAGCTCGAAGGTTATAGAACTGCCTGCTAACCTAAATTTAGATGCACTTCCGCGGCCGTCGGTTCTAGCGGTGTGCGGACCATCCTAAGAGTGACGTCTTGCAACAGAAATCTTTTTCGCGGCTGAGATCTTCGATGACTTTAGGTCTACGGCGGATGGAATGAGAGATCCTCCGGTGGGCCAGATGGCCAGGGGGTAACGTCGTTACCTAAACCGTCCCAGTCTGAAAACCTCGAACGGCATTGAACCTCCGGCATCTCATCGATGAAGGCCCGACTGATAAAGTCATAGTCTATGGCGGTTTTCGCAGAGGACAGGAAGGAAGACACAAAAGCGGTTGAGAATGCTCACGCGCTCGTGCAGTTGTTGCGGACCCGATCCTATGAAGAGATCCGGCAGCGGATGTACGACGATGTGCCCGGCAGTCCCTGGTGGTCAGCCTGCAAGGCCGAGCTCGACCTGCGTAATGGGCAGCAGGCAGCGGACGCTACATTGGGGATGTCGAGGGTAGCAGAAAAAATGCGGGGTTCGGTTCAGCACTTCGAACAGCTCGCCGACACCTTGTGCCAGACGACGAACGACATCGCAGCCCTGTTGCGGGCCACTCAGGAAGCGAGCCGGAGGCTGGAAGTTGCAGTCTACGTCGCTATCGGCGTGACCATCGTTCAGTTCTTCAATCTGCTTTTTGAAGTCTCCCGGAAACACTAGCCGGCGGATTGCGCCATACACATCCAGTTGCCGCTCCAGTTCCGGTTCAGTTCCGGTTCAGTTCCAATCCATTTCCACTCGAGTTCCATTCAAACCGCCGCACAGGCGCGGGTAACACTTCGGCTATAATGTCCTGTTGACGTTGGTGGGATTTGCCACCTCAATCCCTGCCTGAGGATGTATTCCACCTCGTCACAGACGGCCGCGAAGGAGTCCGCATGGCAATCCAGAAGACCGACAAAATCTGGCACAACGGCAAGCTCATACCCTGGGACGAAGCCACTATTCACGTGATGTCGCACGTGATCCACTACGGCTCTTCAGTATTCGAAGGTGTCCGCTGCTACTCTTTGCCTTCCGGGCCGGCGATTTTCCGCGCCCAGGAGCACATGCAGCGTCTTCTGGATTCGGCCAAGGTCTACCGCATCGACGTCGACTTCACTCGCGACCAACTGGTGCAGGCCATGCTCGACACCGTCGGCCACAACGGCGAGTGGCCATGCTACGTGCGGCCCATCGTTCTCCGAGGCTACGGTGAGGCGGGGGTGAATCCGTTCAACTCGCCGACCGAGGTTTACATCATCAATTATCCGTGGGGAAAATATCTGGGCGGCGAGACTGAAGGTTGCGACGTCTGCGTTTCCTCGTGGACGCGGCTCGCTCCGAACACTCTTCCTGGCATGGCCAAGGCGGGGGCCAATTACATGAACTCGCAGCTCATCAAGATGGAAGCCATCGTCAACGGCTACGTCGAGGGCATCGCGCTCGACGTCAATGGCTTCGTCAGCGAAGGCTCGGGTGAGAACCTGTTTCTCGTGCATCACGGATCGCTGATCACCGCTCCTCTGGGAAGTTCTGTACTGCCGGGCATTACGCGGGCCTCGGTGCTGCAAATCGCCCGCGATCTGAACATTCCAATCGTGGAGCAGATGATTCCGCGCGAGATGCTCTACATCGCCGACGAAGCTTTCTTCACCGGCACCGCCGCCGAGGTCACGCCCATCCGTTCCGTGGACAAAATCAGCGTCGGTAAAGGTGTGACGGGCCCTGTCACCAAGGCAGTCCAGAAAGAGTTCTACGCGATTGTTCGTGGTGAAAAGGCGGATCGACACAACTGGCTTACGCCAGTGCCCGTGCGCAGTAAGCAACCCGTAGGGGTGTGATTAGGGCTGCGAGCTTCAGGCTCTAGCGATGATGCAGGGCGGCGCGTTCCCCATGCGTTTACCTACCTGCATTCCCCGGGCCGCCTACCGGATAGATTTTCGGAATACGCTCATCCAGCGATGGCAGGGCTGGGAAGGCAGCGTGTGGCTCCGTTTGATACCAGTACGCGACGGAAAAGAAATTGTCGGACCGGTGATTGGCATGCCCGTGCTCAATCGTGGCGCGAAGCGACTTGGTAAAAGTGATTGGCGAATCCAGGTGAAAGCGATAGACCGACGTCCGGCTTCCCGCCTTTTCATTTCCCTTAACCGGAGCGCCGGATAGTGCATAGGAGAAAGGGTGGTCGCCGAAGCTCCATGCTCCCAGGAAATAATCTTCCGACCCAGTTCCATTGATAGATGGTGTTGCCTCTCCATCCACGAAGAACATATCGTCGCCCTCTCCCCACCAGCCATCCTGATTCTGCAGGATTGACATAGTCACGCCGACGAAGTGTCCGCGTCCGCTGGCTTCAAGCCACACGTAATTTCCCTCTCCGTTCAGATTTTTCTTCGTGTCCACCTGGGGGTCGCCGTTCGTGCGCCAATCATTGGTCCAGCCATGCGCGGGCGAGGCTTGACGGTACTGCGCATGGAAGTAAAGCAAATCCCCAGGCAAGGGCTTGCTGTAGCTGCGGTCGTCCACGTTGAAGTAAAACGCTCCGACCTTTAGCGATCCTTCGTTAGTGACGGTAATGCGCGCGTGTTTTTGGAAGGGCATGGGGAAGTAGCAGTTCAAAGCCTTGTCCGAAGCTACCGACAGAGGGAGAGACTGATAGAGAAAATAATCTCCCAGGCCGAGGCCAAAAAAGTCGCCGATGGGCGCCTCCACACTGGGCGACGACTCTCCATCCCAATACATCCGCAGTACCAGCGCCTTCAGATGATCGGGATCGCTGGTCGCAATCGTGACCCAGATGTGGCTGATCAGTCCCGGTCCCGATTCGTCCACCAGCGTGAGCGTCTCCCCCGGCGCGATGGGGCGAGAGTCAGCGTTCGCCCCGCTGCGGTCGTAGCTGGAGGCGCGGTGCTGGACGTAATCTTTGGCTTGGGGGAGCGTGGCCAGCCAGGTGTTGGGATCCTGAGCAACAACCGGCACTGTCAGCGCACAGAAAGCCAGCCACACGATCGACCGCCTCATCAATGCCTCCTCGGAGTCCCTTTGCCGTTTACCTCGTAACTTTAAATCTTTATACAATCCCCACTTCTCACTCCTACCACCCTCTCGCGGACTATCATAGAACGATGCGACGCTTGAAGATCACAAAGCCGCGACTGGATCGTACTGCTAAAACGAATGCGGAGGCTATGGAGCAGATTGCTAGTAGCCTCAACGCGACAACGAGCATCCGTCGAGGCCTCGCACAGGCTCGAAGAGGTGAGGGGCGGTTAGCCGAGGACGTCTTAGATGAATTGGAACGGCAGGCCTAAGACTCAGTCCTGTTGCCAGGTTTCACACTTACGCTGGAACGAGCGTACTCGCTGGAACAATCTGCCGAAACGAGTTCAAGATGTCGCGAGCATAGGCCAGGCAACGCGCCTTCTCAGGAATTGATGAAGCTACCCGGCGTGGATATTCATCGTACGTTCTGCCTTCGAGCAGTCTGCCGTGTTTCGCTTTTCTCACGCCGCCCCACTGTTTGAAGAAGAACGGAACGCGAGATTCTCTACACTGATCGCGCACCGAGACTACCCACTCTTTTCGCATGGGACGCGCGCCCGGCCCACTCTCGCCTCCCACGATAGCCCAACTGATACCGGACAGATCGAATGTGCCCAAATGTTCGAGCAGCGGTTCGATCGATAAGAAGCGCACTCTTGCCGGCGCTTGCTGCAGATCGCTGATTCGAGGCAATCCGTACTTCTGATCCTCAACGCTCACTCCCCACCAGATGTGATCTTGTTCGGCAGCGAAACGTAACCGTCCACTAAGCAGCTCTCTCAGTCTCTCCGACCTCTTGGTAAGTCGAACCCCTGCTCATAAGGATGACCCTTGACCCCGCGAAAGCGCTCCGCAAACGTTTCGGCATAGCAGTGCTTGCAGCCGGGACTGATCTTGGTGCAGCCGCGAACGGGATTCCAGGTTGCGTCAGTCCATTCGATATGAGAGTTGAGGGACATTACCGAGGCAATCTATGTAATCCCGTGTTGCAGGTCCCTCCATCGGTCTTCGATGTGCGTGACAAGTCGCTCCACCGCTTCAATAGCGTCAACCACGTCCTGCTCGTTGATCTCTCGTAGGGTGCCATCCATCTCTTTGCCGTTCCGATGCACGAGCAGATTTCGGAGCTTGATTGCCTTTTGGACCCGTTTCAAATCATTAGGGAATTCAATAGCGAGAACTTTCCCATAGAGATCGCCAACTTTGTCCAGGCGATGCCAAACCACCTTTTCAAAGTGAGCCATGGCCCGCTTCTTGACTGTTTCTCTCGTCTTAAACACTTCGCTGACGGATATTCTCTGACTTTGAAAGACGGGAGCCTTCTCTATGAATCGACGGAGAGTTGCCTTGTGTTCCAAAACGCGAGAGACGAGAAAATCTGAGAGATAGCTCTCCAGAGCGGTGATGACATGCACGTAGAGCAGCCGGTGTAGGAACTTATCCGGAGCATCGGCCGGCTGGTTCAGGAGTCGCCGGATATCAAACAGACTTTCCTGAAACACCCCCAAGTGGCTTGAACATGTCAGTCCGACGAGGTCGCCATATATGTCTTCATTGCCAGCGAAGAAAGACGAGGTGTCTATATGGCGGCTGAGTTGCGCGACAATCTTTCCGTTCTCGTCGAATTCAAAGCTGAAAGTCATAGGATAGCTGTCACTGAATCCGTCACCTTCGCCTAAATCGGTACTAGTTTCGAGCATCGCATTTCCGACGACAATAAAGTTGTCGCCCGACTTCTTCACGGATTCAATCTGAATATCCACGATGCCGTCGACCGACACTCTCCCGCCGCCTATTTCGCTCAGTTCGTCATCAGGGAAATTGTGGTTGAAGGTGTAGTCCATCAATTCTTCGCGAATAGCGTCCGGCGTGAAGTCATTTTTCTTCATTGACTACGTACTCCTAGAGCGGTATGTTCCCGTGCTTCTTAGGTGGGTTCTTATCGCGCTTGTTCTCCAGCATGGCTAACGCTTGGATCAGTTTCTTGCGCGTTTCGTGGGGCTGGATGATGGCGTCGACGTAGCCGCGCTCCGCTGCCACGTAGGGGCTGGCGAAGCGGTCGCGGAATTCTTCGATCTTCTTTTGGCGGACGGTTTCGCGGGTCTCGGCCCCAGAAGCTCCATTCTTCGCGGCTTCCAAGTCGCGTTTGTAGACGATATCGACTGCGCCCTCGGGGCCCATCACGGCAATCTCTGCCGTGGGCCAGGCATAGTTCACATCCGTGCGGATATGTTTCGACGCCATCACGCAATAGGCGCCGCCGTAGGCTTTACGCGTGATCACCGTGACTTTGGGAACCGTGGCTTCCGCAAAGGCATAGAGAAGTTTTGCGCCGTGCTTGATGATGCCGCCGTACTCCTGCGCGGTACCGGGCAGAAAGCCGGGCACATCTTCAAACGTGACCAGCGGAATGTTGAAGCAATCGCAGAAGCGGACGAAGCGCGCGCCTTTGATCGAGGCATTGATGTCGAGCGTTCCGGCGAGCATCGCTGGATTGTTGGCCACGATGCCCACAGGGCGTCCGTTGAGGCGCGCGAATCCGACGACAATGTTTTTCGCGTAGTGCTCCTGCACCTCGAAGAAATATGCGTCGTCGACCACGGCGTGGATTACATCTTTCATGTCATAGGGTTGGTTCGACTGCGCGGGCACCAATGTGTCTAGCGCCGCATCGGCACGGTCGATGGGGTCGGTTGACGCTTTGCGCGGCGGATCGTCCAGATTATTCGAAGGCAGAAAACTCAAAAGCTCGCGGACCATCGACAGGCATTCGGCGTCGTCATGGGCCAAAAAATGGGCTACGCCGGAGGTTTCGTTGTGCGTCATGGCGCCGCCGAGCTGCTCTTTCGTGACCTCCTCGTGCGTGACCGTCTTGATGACGTCTGGCCCGGTGATGAACATGTAGGAAGTCTTATCCACCATGAGGACGAAATCGGTGATCGCCGGTGAGTAGACCGCGCCGCCGGCGCACGGTCCCATGATGGCGGAAATTTGCGGCACCACGCCGCTGTATAACGTGTTGCGCAGAAAAATGTCGGCGTAGCCGGCCAGCGACATCACGCCTTCCTGAATGCGAGCGCCGCCGGAGTCGTTTAGCCCGATCAGGGGCGCGCCCATCTTCGCGGCCAAGTCCATGATCTTCACGATTTTGCCTGCATTCGCCTCCGAGAGTGATCCGCCGAAGACAGTGAAGTCCTGCGCAAAAACGTAAACGAGCCGGCCCTCGATGCGGCCGTAGCCGGTGATGAAGCCGTCGCCGTAAATTTTCTGCTCGTCCATGCCGAAGTCGGTGCAGCGGTGGGTGACCAGTTTGTCGGTCTCCTCGAAGGTGCCGTCGTCGAGCAGAAACTCGATCCGCTCGCGAGCCGACATTTTGCCTTCTTTGTGCTGGCGCTCGCGGCGCTTGGCCCCGCCGCCTTCTTCCGCGAGCTGATTCCGTCTTCTTAATTCGTCGGCTTTTTGTTCGAGATTCATGGCGGATGGATTATAGCGGGTGCGGCGGAGGAGGATGCGGTTTCACCCCAGGGCGCGCCGAGTGCACTTCCGTAATCTGTGCGGGTCTCGGCTGTTCTCATAGTCTGAGAATCTGCTATCTGCAGGGAGGATTTTTCATGTCATTTCAACTTTGGCTGCGAGCCGGTGCGATCGCAACTCTCTCACTCGCGCTCTCAACCACAATCGCCGTGGCCGACGAGCATGGACACGGCCACGACAAGCACGATCGCGATGACAAAGATGACAACGATCACGACCATGGCGATCGCGGCCAAGGCAACCGGGATCGTGGCCATGGGCAGCATGGCTACTCGGACCACGACCGCGACGAGATGCGGGGATGGTACCAGGAGAATTACGACCACCTGCCTGCCGGGTTAGCCGAGCGGGATCGGCTGCCACCGGGCCTGGAGCGCCAGCTGATCGTGCGCGGAACTCTGCCGCCCGGACTGAGAAAGAAAATGCTGCGGTGTCCCGATGATATGGAACGCCGCCTTCCGCCGCCGCCGCCCGAATGTGAGCATGTGGTCATCGGCGGCCACGTGGTTCTGCTCAATCGCAGAACGTTCCTTGTCGTGGATGTGTTTCACCTGGAGTTGCGCTGAGGGGATCTGCTGTAATAGCGCTTCCTGCGGCAATTAGATGTGAAAGCCGCGATAACTAGTGCGGATATGACGAACGCGTCAGAATGCTGACCGGCACCTCGATGCCATCGTAGCGGAGAAGATACATCCGGCCGCGGGCCAGGCGGACTATGAGCGAACTACCTGCTTTCCAGGCGGACGGAAAGTAGTCCGTCTGCGACTCATAGCGCACGACAAACGTTTTCTTCTCTACCCGGATGGTCATGTCGTAATAGGGATAGTTGTCGTAAAGCGGGATCGGATTCAGACCGGCCTTCACCCAATCAACAGCTCTTCCTTCAGGATGTTTCTGGATGGCCATAATCGTCGCCGTTTGCAGGCCATTTGTGTGCGATTCCGACCGGCTCGCCTGCGACGAGGTCAGCAATATAAGGCTCAGGCCAATAATCCAGACGGGTTGCTCTATTTTGAGATCGGGATCGGGGCTGTCCGAAATTATTCCAGGGTCGCGCCTAACTGCTGATAGCGGTACTTCTTCCCGTCCCAGAACACTACTGACGAAGTATTTCCGCCCTCGCCCCTCTCTTCCACGTAGATGCCCAGGATGGTTCTTTTCTTGATCGCCAGTTTTTTTACGGACAGCGTTTTGAAGGGTAGGTTGATCAACACGAATTTGGCCTTGGGAGTCTCCGCGCGCCAGCTATCTTTGTCGGCCCCGTGAACGATGAGCAAGCTCAGGCCGCGGCGGTCGGGCTCATCCGAGGCGAACGTCGAAGTAACCTTTACCTCGCCAAATCCCAGGAAGGTGTTGTAGGGATCAGCGACACGGAAACTGTACTCGTCCTGATCCGCGATCGGATTCTTGCACCGCGCGGCTACCAGCAAGTCTTCGACCCCATCGTCGTCGAGATCAGCCACAAACTGCTGCGGCCCGGGCAGCAGTGAACAATTCTCCCCAAACTGCTGGTGCACGAAATCATCCGTGACTGCGGGAGAAGGCGACTTGGCATGCGCCGGCGGAGGTGGTGGCAGCTTCTTCGACTGCGCACTCAGTGAGGCAGTTCCTGCAGCGATAAACAACAATGCAACCGAAAATCGGAGAAATAGCAATCGGGAGAACAACATGACCATAACTGTAGTCCCGTTTATCGCCGCAGACTAGAGACACCGGTGGTAACCAAGGTAACTGTCAATGCCGGAAATGTTCCCATCCCCGCGGTTGCAACTCGCGCCGAATACCAGCGCGATCCATCAGGAGAATCTTTCGCCTGCGCGTGATGTGTCCGATCTGCGTAATGGGGACGCCAGCCATGCGCGAAGGAACGCGCCGGGTCGCGGGGGCCGTAAATAGCAATTCATAGTCTTCGCCGCCGTGCAGTGCGAATTCGATATCCACTTCACGTGCTGGCTTGCCGACGTTCGCTCGCGGAATAAGCTCTGCTTCCACCTCCGCCCCTACGCCACTCTCTTCACAAAGATGCGCCAGGTCGGTCGAGAGGCCGTCGCTGGTATCGATCATTGCGGAAGGCACGCCACGCTCCCGCAGAATACGTCCCAACTCGACCCTGGGCTGGGGAAGGAAATGTCTCGGATAGTCGCGCATATTCAATTTTGTAGGCTTCTTTCGCATCTGCCAGAGTGCCGCAGCCGAACCGCCGAGATCTCCGCTCACGAAAATGCGGTCGCCGGCGCGTGCGCCCGAACGCAACACAGCTTTTCCTTCAGGCACAGTCCCAACGACGATAATGTCCGCCAGAATTCCGTTCGGCGATTCCGCCGTGTCTCCTCCGGCCAGGGTCACTCCGAATTGCTTCGCCAGGCCGATGAGAGCGTGCGTGAACCGTCGCACCCAGGCCTGAGGTAAATTGCGGGGCAACGCCAACGAAAGAAATGTGGCGACCGGCTTTCCGCCCATGGCAGCAATGTCACTGAGTCCTCGCGCCAAGCACCGGTGTCCAACCACTTCAGCAGGATGCCAGTCGCGCCGGAAGTGAATGCCTTCGAGAGTGAAGTCGGTTGTGACCAAGATCTGGTGGGCGGGCGACACTTGCAGTACAGCGCAATCGTCTCCAATTCCGGTCAGGACGGCAGGCGCCGGGCGAGCAGCGCGAACCTTGGCGTCCGTCCGCCTGCTCTGACCGGAGGATGTTGCCATTCGCCGGATTTCAGCAATCAGCGCTTTTTCGGTGACAGGCACGGCGAGGGAATCATAGCCGAAGGAGGCTGAGGCCGGCATCGTCCAGGAATCTGGCCAAGCGCGCATTGGTCCGGCGAGACAGCGAAA
>WNFI01383132.1_pt1 | contig 15799 bp, 11 predicted proteins | sample 5400471 | NCBI WGS metagenome assembly WNFI01 (sample SAMN13153348, study PRJNA577476) | soil metagenome | isolation source: 100 cm saprolite on Douglas fir-dominated hillslope | place: USA:California | collected 2013-09-17 | reverse complement strand
CATCAAGCAGCGCGTCGATGGTGCGCCGCGCCAGACGCCAGCTCACGGATACGATAACGCCCGCGACGAACAGGGCGGCGACTGGATCGGCTAAACGCAGCCAGTCCAGATGATAGATACGTCCCAGCAGGATCAGAGCCAGTCCGACGATAACCACGCCTGCCGACCATACATCGGTGGAGAAGTGGAGCGCATCGGCTTCGAGAGCCTGGCTGTCGTACTTGGTTGCGATGCGGCCCAGGGCGCGAGAACGCCACCAGTCCACGGCCATCGAGATCAGCATCACGGCGAAAGCCCAGACTGAGGGTTCGACTTCGACTCGGCGGAAGAATAGGCGCTCGATTGCTTCGTAGATTACCCAGACGCAGGTGATGAGAAGTAAGCCGGTTTCGACGAACGCGGAAAAGTTCTCGACTTTGCCGTGGCCATATTGATGGTCCGCATCGGCGGGTTTGTCGGAGACCCCGACCGAAAAATAAGTAAGCGTGGCCGCAATGAGATCGAGCGCAGAGTGCGCGGCCTCCGAAAGTATGCCCAGGCTGCCCGTGGTAACGCCAACGGCGATTTTTCCGCCAGTGATCAGCAGGGCGGCAACCACCGAGTTTCCAGCGACTGCACGCTTTTCCGCGCGCATGGCGTTAGGCGAGTAAAGGGCCGGCGTCCCGGACATGATGGGATTATCGCCGCTAACGTGGGATTGCGCCAACGGGAATCGGTGTCAGGCGGTTAAGGCCGTCCCAACAAATCATCAACCACCCTCCGACTTGCTCAGGGCAGGCTCCAGACACGAAGTCACACGAAGGGCTGATTCCCGTGCTAGGATGCTAAGTTCGGTTGTGCAACTTCCTGATCTACCAATCCTGGAGGGATATTGTATGCGTAAGAGTTGGTTGCTGTGTGTGCTTTTGGGAACGCTGGCCTGGGGACAGGCAGAGCCGGGAGCGAGCCCAGCGCAGGCAAGTGCGCCGCAGGCTCCGGGCGCTGCCAGTAACGCGCCAAAGCCCGCTGCGGAGGTGCCGGAGAATGCGGTTGTATTAACGATCAAGGGCGTCTGCCCGGCTGCACCGAAGACGTCGGCATCGAAGACGGGCGCTGCCAAAACGGCTGCCGCACCTGCAAAGAAACCGGCGGACTGCAAGACCGAAATCACCCGGGCGCAGTTCGAAAAAATTGCCGCCGGCCTTTCGCCGAACGTCACGCCGCAATTGAAGCGCCAACTAGAGCAGGCACTCCCCCGCTTTATCGCGATGTCGGAGGCAGCGAAAGCAAAGGGCCTCGATAAGAGCCCACGATTCGTGGAGACACTGAAGATCGCCAAGATGCAGATTCTGACCACGGAATTGCAGCGCACCGTGCAGGAAGAGTCAGACAAAGTACCGGCAACGGAAATTGCCGACCACTACAAGAAGAATCCGGAAGCCTACGAACAGTACTCTCTCGACCGCCTGTTCATCCCGCGTTACAAACAAGCCGTAGCTGACGAGAAGGACGAGGGCAAAGAGCCGGAAAAGCTCACCGATGAGCAGCAGAAGGCCAAGGAAGCCGCCGACAAAGCGAAGCAGGAGCAAGGCGAGCAGGAGATGAATAAACTGGCCGACGCCTTGCGCGCACGGGGCGCGGCAGGTGAGGACTTCGCCAAGCTCCAGAAGGAGGCATTCGAAGCGGCTGGCACAAAGGTAGAGAACCCGACGGTGAACCTGCCCAAGGTGCGGCGAACTGGCCTGCCCCCGGCGCACGCCGCGGTGTTTGATTTGAAGGCGGGCGAAGTCTCGCCGGTAATCAGCGACAATGGCGGACACTATGTGTACAAGGTGGTCAGCAAAGAAACCCTTCCACTCGACCAGGTAAAGGACGAAATCCACAACAAGCTGAAGAGCGAGCACATGAAGGTAACGATGGACAAGTACACGAACTCGTTCCAGTCCGTGCCTAACGAAGCCTACTTTGGACCGGCAGCACCCGCGGGACCGGCCGGGATGCGCCAAGCGCCGCCACCACACATGCAGCATCCGCAGATGGCTCCTCCTCCGGCACAGCCGCAGGCGCAACCGCAGAGTCCTCCGCCAGCCGCGAATCCACCCGCGCAGCCTCCGGCGGCACAAGCTCCACCCTCGAAGCCGAACTGATGCCGCCGAAACCTGTCGTCGTGGTCACAGGCATTGCGGGAAACCTGGGATCAAGGTTGCTCCCGCTGCTCGGGGATTTTTCGGTGATTGGGGTGGATCTGAATCCACCCCAAAGTGATGTTCCCCTCCAGTTCGAGCGCCTGGACTTGGGCGAAGAATCTTGCACGCGCACGCTGTTCGAACTGTTGCGCGACACGCGACCCGTCTCAGTAATCCATCTTGCATTCGTGATCGACCCGGTACGCACGGGTGTGCTCGACGTCGAACGCATGTGGCAGATCAATGTGGCAGGCACCGCGCGGGTTATGGAAGCCGTCACCGAAGCGAACCGCACGGCGGACTCACCAACCCGGCAATTTATTTTCCCCAGCAGTGTTTCTGCTTATGGTCCCAATCTGCCGGGACCGGCAACCGAAGAGTCGGTGCTGGCGGCTCACACCCTCCCCTACGCAATTCATAAAAGACAATCCGACGAGGTGGTGCAACAGCGCGCGCCGTCTTTGCGGGGATGTAGTGTTTATATTTTGCGTCCACACATTTTTGCCGGGGCCAGTGTGGAGAATTACTTGTTAGGAGCGTTCCGCGGCACGCCCAACGGCAAGAGCGCGTGGGCCGAAAAGATGCGACGCGAGGGCAAGCGCCTGCCTTGCATGCTCCCCCGCGGGCAGCAGTACCTCGACAACAAGATCCAGTTCGTGCACGTGGACGACATGGCGCGCCTGATCGGTCACATTCTGCATCGCGATCCCGAGGCACAGAGGCTGACCATTCTGAATGTGGCCGGACGCGGCGAGCCGCTTACGTTCGGGAAATGTATCGAAATAGCACAAGCCAAACTGGTGCGCGTCCCGGGAAAGTGGGCGATGGCGCTGGTGCTGCGGTTTTTATGGAAGCGGCAGATCTCGGCCATTCCGCCCGAGGCATTGCCTTACATGAGCGGCGAATACATTATGAACACGGACCGCCTGCGTATCTTTTTAGGCGGCGAATATGAGACTGTACTGCGTTACACGATTACCGATGCGTTCGCCGACAGTTTCAAGAACATCCCCGCAGCGGGTCAGAACGCAACCGCGAAATAGCTCTCCTCACAGTTGGACTTCACTTTTTCCCACGATACAAGCCTGCAATACCAAACGTGTATGGCCTCCAACTCGCTTCACGGAATCCGGCGCGGCGCATACGGTCCAGCATTTCCTGCGGCTGCGGGAAACGTTCGACGGAGTTGGGAAGGTAGGCATAAGGTCCTCGGACGCCGGACAGTAGAGTGCCGACGCGCGGCAGAACTCGCTTGAAGTAGATTCGATACAACCGTCCCACCACTCCCTTGGGCTCGCTGAAGTCGAGGATGCCGCATTCCCCTCCGGGACGCAACACGCGCGCGATCTCGCGCAGTCCGGCATCGTAGTCTGCGAGGTTGCGGAAGCCAAAGGCTGAGGTCACAAGGCTGAAGTGCTGGGCGGGAAACGGGAGGCTCAGGGCGTCGGCTTCGATCCAGTGCGGAATTGCAGAGTTGCCGTTTTGCGAAACTTTCTTGAGCGATTTCGAGCGGGCGCGTTGCAGCATGGCGTGGGAGAAGTCAGCGCCTAAAACCTGCGGACTGCGCGTCCCTGCCTGCTTGCGCAAAGCGAAGGTCATGTCCCCGGTGCCGCAGCAAAGATCCAGAATTCGAGCGTCCGGCTGAGTGAGAATGTCGGCGAAAGTGCACGCGGTGCGACGCCACCACAGGTGATCGACGTTGAACGACAGTAGATGGTTGACCAGATCGTAGCGTGGCGCGATCGAGGTAAACATCTCGCGGACGGAGCGCGCCGCTGCGTCGGGATCGCTTGCACCTTCTGGAGCAGCGCCGATTACGAGTTTGCGGGCTTCAGACATTTGCTGATTGTTGATTGTTGATTGCTGATTAAGAACTCTTGGCGTTTGTCGCTCTTCAATCCAGAATCATCAATCAACAATTTCACTTTCCCCATCCGCCGCGGGACAGGCGGCGCAATTCTTCCACAGCGCCGATCACGACGTTGTCCGGCACGTCGGCGGCGATCTCCACTTTTCCAATTTCGCGCGGCAGGACAAAGTGCACCACGCCACTTTGCGTTTTCTTGTCGGCTTGCAGTCGGGCGAGAATCTTGCGGGCGCTAACCTTGAGCTCGGGCAGACGACCCAGGCTCAGCACGGCATCGGCGATGCGGCCAGCGGTCACGCTGTCGGTGCGTCCTACCGTGAGAGCAATATTCGTGGCTGCGATCATTCCCCACGCGACGGCTTCGCCGTGAAGCAGGCTGCGGTAACCCGTCTCAGCCTCGAGCGCGTGACCGATGGTATGACCCAGATTGAGAACGCGGCGCAGGCCGCCTTCGTGTTCGTCGGCCGAGACCACTTCAGCTTTCAGCTTGACGGACTGAGCGATGACACCTTCGAGTTCCACCGGGTCGCGCTTCAGGATGAGAGCCCGCTTCTGTTCGAAGCGCAAGAAAAGATCGAGATCTCCGATGATGCCGCACTTGAGCGCCTCATAAAGTCCCGCGCGAAACTCGCGGTCGGGAAGCGTGCGCAGAACTTCGGGATCCATCAGAACGACGCGGGGATGATGGAACGTGCCGAGCAAGTTCTTCCCTGCTCCAAGGTTCACGCCAGTCTTGCCGCCGACCGACGCATCCACCTGCGCCAGGACGGTGGTGGGAATCTGCACCAGCTCCACGCCGCGCATATAAAGAGAAGCCAGCAGACCCGTGACATCGCCGACGACGCCACCGCCCAGAGCGATCAGAACCGCCTTGCGATCAGCGCCCAGGCGAGACAATCTTTCCGCCAGAGTCTCAATCGTCCTCAACTTCTTGGCAATCTCACCGTTGGGCATCTGGATTATCTGCGGCTTGAAGCCAGCGGAAACCAGAGAGCGCACCAGCTTAGAGCCCCAGCGCCGGCGCACGGGCGGAACTGTTATCACGAACATTTTGCTGGCTTGCGGCAATAATTCCGCCAGCAAGGTGCCGGACCGCGCCAGCAAGCCATTTTCAATCTTGGCCTGGTAGGGCCGCGGCGGAACATGGATGGTGACCTGCGCCATGGGAATTCCATCATAGCCTATACGCACCGGTACTTTGATCGGATTGACGCGGGAAGTGATACCATTCTGCGGTTTATGAAAGGTCTTCCAGCCGAGACCGATTTCGTAGTGATTGGCGCGGGGGTTGCCGGTTTGCGGGCGGCGATCGAACTCGCGGCCGCCGGACGCGTGCTCGTGCTGGCGAAAAAGGAGTCTCCGCATTCCAGCGCCGCAAGCGGGGTTACAGCCTCGCTTACGGACGAAGATGAGTTGATTCTTCACCTGAAGGATACTTTGATTGCCGGCGATGGCCTTTGTCGCCCGCAGGCGGTGAAAACTCTAATTGAAGAAGCCCCGGAGCGCATCGAGGAGCTTATCGCGTGGGGCAAGCAGTCGGACCGCCACGGAACTAATCTGGTGTTTGAAAGCGAAGCTTCGTACAGCCACAGTCACGTTCTGCGTGCTCCGGGCGATTCGGCGCGAAACGAAATCCTGCGCGTCCTACAGACTAAGGTCCGCACGCACAAGAACATTTCTGTGCTCGAATTCGAATTTTCCACAGAGCTTCACAGCGAAGACCAGCGGGTGAGTGGAGTTTCACTGATCAGCGAGAAGGGTCTGCCGGAAGAGGTAGCCTGTTCGGCGGTATTGCTGGCCACCGGAGGAATTGGGCAACTTTATCGTAATACGACCAATCCCGAAGGAGCCACGGGAGACGGGGTGGCGATGGCCTTCCGCGCGGGTGCGGAAATGAGTGACATGGAATTCGTTCAGTTTTGCCCCACCGCGCTGTACATGAAGAAAGCGCCGCGTTTTCTGCTGGCAGAAGGGCTGCGCAGCGAGGGCGGTTATCTGCGGAACATTGAGATGGACCGCTTCATGGGAAAATACCATCCGTTGGCGGAGATGGCGCCGGGTGACGTTGTGGCGCGGGCGATTATCCATGAAATGGAAGTTAGCCGCGCCAAGGATCCGTTTGTCTACCTCGACCTCACGCACCTGAATGCCGCACGCGTGCAGAAGCGTTTCCCGCGCATTTACGCAACCTGCATGAAGCACAACATCGACATTACCGAAGACGTGATTCCTATTCGTCCCGCTGCGCACTTCGCCATGGGTGGCGTGCGCACCAGTTTGGAAGGCAAGACTAGCCTGGCCGGCCTTTACGCTGCAGGGGAAACAGCTTCGACCGGCGTTCATGGAGCGAATCGATTTCCCAGCAACTCTCTGCTGGAGGCTCTGGTATACGGGGCGCGCGCAGGAAAAGCTATGCGGGACGAAGCGAAGCACTCGCACAAAGCTGAAAGAAAAGAAAGAAAAGCCGCGGCGCACAACGGACCGGTGGACGCGGGAATCGAAGAGCTCATCGGCCAGATCCAGGATGCTATGTGGAAGAACGCCGGCATTGTGCGCATGCGGGTGGGAATGCAGGAAGCAGTCAAAATGCTGGAAGGACTTTCGCCGAGGGTGGCGCATCCCCGCACGCGTCGGGCGCATGAAGCGGCAAACTTACATTTGGCTGCACTGTTGGTGGCACGCTCGGCGTTGGCACGCGAAGAAAGCCGTGGAGCGCACTATCGCGTCGACTATCCCGGACACGATGATAGGAAGTTCCTGAAGCACTCGGTGGTCAAAAGCGAGAGTCTGAGATTCCTCTAAGTTGATTTCGCGGGCAATGCGATCGACGCCGCGATTGACACCGCCAGAACCAGCGCCACTGCGCTCAGTGTCACCAGCGTCGGAACCGGGAAATAATCCGCAGCAATCATCTTCACGCCAACCAGGACCAGCACCACTGCCAGCCCCGTGTGCAAAAAGCGAAAGAGTTTCATCAGCCCGGAAACAGCGAAATACATCGAACGCAATCCAAGAATCGCGAAAACATTCGACGTATAAACGATGAATGCGTTGAGCGTGACCGCGAGGACTGCGGGGATGGAGTCGACGGCAAAAAGAAGATCGGTAGTTTCGATGACCGCCAGAACCACGAGCAATGGCGTGGCATGGAGCCCCGGATTCCCTTTCCACCCGCGCACAAGGAAACGTCCTCCCTGAAAGTCATCGGTCACCGGCATCAATCGGCGAAGAGCGCGCACGGCGGGGTTCTTCACCGGGTCCACTTGATGCTCTCCCGAAAGTCCCAGGCGAATTCCGCTGTAGATCAGGAGCGCTCCAAACAGATAAAGAACCCAGTGGAAGCGTTCGATCAAGCCGACCCCAGCAAGAATAAAGATGCCGCGCATGAGCAGCGCTCCGATGATTCCCCAGAACAGCACGCTTCGCTGGTGCTGCTCGGGAACGGAGAAATAGCGGAAGATCACGAGGAAGATGAAGAGATTGTCGACGCTGAGGGAGAGTTCGAGAACGTAGCCGGTGACGAATTCCAGTGCGACCTGGCGCCCTTGCCAGAAAAATAGCAGTCCGGCGAATGCGGCGGCGAGGCCAATCCACATAGCGCTCCAGGCGAGCGCCTCTCGCGAACGCATGACTCCGCGCCGGCGCTGAAAGACCACGAGATCCAGCACCAGCATGCCGAGCGCGAACAGATTGAAGAGTATCCAGAAATAGAGCAATAGATTTCCTGGCGCTAATTGTTTCTACTTCCGCCGGCCCAAGCGTCCGCTCTCCCAAGCATCCCACAGGCCTGAGGATTTCAGCATCTCGTCTCCGTGAGTTTCTCGCAGCGACTGCTCGATCTGAGCGCGGGTAAAACGGGGGCCGATCTTTTCGGGGAGATTGGCCAGGGCGAAGCTGAACTCGGCGGCCTCGGCTACGTGCTTCTTGAGTTGCGCAAAGTCCACCTTGTCGTAGGTATCAGAGACGGCGTGGTAGTTCTCCAGATAATTCGACTCCTCCTGATCGGCGACGAATGTGGAGACGCCTTCCAGCATGAAATCGAAGTGGTCGGTGCCCCATTCCATGTCGGTTTTTAATTCTGTCACGCCGAATTGGTGCAACGGGGCGATAAGGCGCTTGGCGGTTTCCAACACGTCTGTGCGGCCGCCGTCAGCGAAGCCCGTTGTCTTTCCCGTGCCGGAATCGTAAATAATAACCCCGGCAGCATTATCCAGTTCGGGCCGGTGGGCGATAGCGTAGGCGCGCGACCCGAGCAAGCCTTCTTCCTCGCCAGAAAACAGAATGAAGCGGATAGAACGGCGGACCTTGAGGCCGGATGCTTTGATCGCACGCAACGCGTCTACCACGAGTGCGGCGTTACAACCGTTGTCGAGGGCGCCGGTGCCGAGTTCCCAGGAATCCAGATGCGCACCGAGGATGACAAACTCGTCAGGCTTCTCGCTGCCCTTAATTTCCGCGATCACGTTTGCGGTCTTGAACGGTCCTCCGAGCTGGTTGGGAATGCTGAGATCCGCCCACACTGGATGACCCGAGGCCAGCAAACGGCCGATGCGTTCGCCATCTTCTCGCGCCACCAGCACCTGCGCGATGCGGTCGATTTCTCCTTCGGCAGAGTTCGTGTGCCGGTAGAGGATGTCGTGCTCGCGCGTGGCGATGAAAGCCACGGCCACAGCTTTTCCCTTCACGGCTGCCGTGATTACCGGCGGCGCGCTCGAATACTCAGCGAAAAGATCGTCCCAGGTCTTCAGAGCTGTCGAATGAACCAGGATAATCTTGCCGGAAATATCTCCGGCGTGCGCGAATTCGGCGGGACTGCCTTTTCCCACATCGACCATCGGCACGTGCTTGACCGGGGCGAGAGCGGGCGCCCATGCGATAGAAACGCAACGGATGCGAAATTCAACTTTCGGAATCTGCGTGAGCTTTGGATCGAGCGCCGTTCCGGTTGCGCTGACCGTCATCTCGGTCGTGCCCTCGGCCCAGGAATGCGGGATGGTGAATTCCTCCGTGTGAACGCTGTCCGCGCCCGCAGCCCTAAAAATGTGCACGCCCCAGTCAATCGCGCGTTGCATGGCCGGCGTACCTGGCACACGCCCGCCCACCTCGTCCGTGAGGTGCCGCAAATTGCTTTCGAGCGGAGAAGGCTGCAGAGCGACTTGAATGATGTGGGCCGCATCGTCGGTTTCTGCGGGAGGAGTGGCGGCAAGGCATAGGGCACTCAGAACCAGGCATAGCCCCAGAGATTTCGGCTTTCGCATAGGGGTGAATTAGAAATTAAATTCTGGAAAAGAGCAAAAGCTCCTCGCGGAGATTGGGGAGAAAACCGCGCGGAGATCGCAGGGATTTTAAGAGAACACTGTGCGGGCTGATCTCTCTTATTTCGGCGGCAACGGTTCCATTTTGTCGAGAATCCGAATCGTTTCCAGCATTGTGCCGCCTACAATCTCCAGGCTCTTGGGGCTGAGCTTATCGACGGTATCCTGCGTCGTGTGCCAGAACACGTCGTTGTAGCCGTAGTTGAAGTCGATGAAGTCCGCGCAGGGCACGCCGCGCTTTACGAAGGGAAGATGATCGTCGCTCACCGCCTGGGTTCGCGCGAAAAAGTGGGATTGGTAGCCGAGCCGAGTGGCCGCTTCATACACAACATCTTCAAGCCAAGGTGTCGAATTCGTATCGCGCTCGATGTTGAGATCCGCGTCTCCGACCATATCTGCCAACAGAAATGCCTTGATCTTCTTCAAGGTTCCGTCAGCTTCCCATTTTTCCGCCAAGTGCCGGATGCCATAGAGGCTGTCGTCGATGAACGCCACCTCGGTGTCCGGTTTTATCCCTTCCTCAGCGTCGTCCCACACCAGCCAGATGCTGTAGCCGTCGCGAGCTCTGCCGCGAAGCTGATTTGCGAATTCCAGGAGCAGTGCGCTCGAGGAGCCGCCGTCGTTGGCTCCCACGAAAGATGTATTGCGTAACGGGTAATTCGTATCGTAATGACTGGCAATGACAATGATGCCCTCTTTCGTTCCCGGGAATTTGGCGATGATGTTATGGACGGGAAACTTGCCCTCGGGCGTGTCAGCTGTGAATGCATCCTGTTCGACTGTGTCGTTCTTGAGATGGGCGAGGATGTAGTCTTCAACTTTTTTGTGATTGGCGCTGCCAAGAGGACGCGGGCCGAAGGCCACGATCTCCTCTACCTTTGGTGGATTGGCATCCTTGTCACGCTCGCACGAAGCGAGGGTCATCGCAAACGAGAGCAGAAGAATCGGAAGATGGACTATCTTAATCAATTCACAAACCTCAAACTAGGTTAACCCGTACTCAGCTATTGCTAAAACCAATTGTCATCCCGAGCGCAGCGAGGGACCTTGGTGTTTGCCCACAACGACAACACTGGTGGCGCAGGCGAAAACCACGGTCCCTCGCTGCGCTCGGGATGACAACCCATTGGAACGACAGCTCGTCGCATAACCAGCTCACGTTGCCTGCTTTTCTTTACGCGCCCGGCGCTGCTTAGGATGCACCATCCATGCGATGCCGATGCTGGCAGCATATAGCCCTACCATGGGCGCCGCAAAAATACACATGCTCAAAATGTCAGGAGTAGGAGTAACGATCGCCGCCACGATGAAAATCAGCAGAATGGCGTAGCGAAAGTTCTTCCACATGAAACTGGCACTGACGATGCCCATCAATGCCAGAAAAAATATCAGGATAGGCATCTCGAAGATCAGCCCCATGCCAAGGATGATACTGAGAAATAAAGATGTGTATTCCGAGATGGTAATCATCGGCTGGAATTGTCTGCCGAAATGCACCAGAAAACCGAGCGCTTGCGGGTACACAACTTTGTAGCCGAAGTATCCACCGGTCGTGAACAGGGCAATGGTGGAGACCATAAAAGGCACAACGTACTTCTTTTCGTTGCGGTAGAGCCCCGGTGAGATAAACATCCAGACCTGATAAAGAACGAACGGCGATGTAAGGAACAACCCTGCCATCGCGGCAATCTTCAAGTAAAGGTTGAAGGGTTCAGTGGGATTCAGGTAGACCAGTTGCTGTGACAGGCCGTTCGCTTTGAGCACGTCCATGATGGGGCGCTGCATGACATCGTAGATGCGCTCGACTTTCCACCAGCAGACAAAGAATCCCACAGCAACCGCGGCGATCGAGTAGACAAGGCGACGGCGTAGTTCCTCGAGGTGATCGAGAAAGCCCATGGTCGGCATAGTGTCGCGCTTCGGCTCTTCGGCGGGAACCTCGGTCGCGGTCTCAAACATGTGAAGCCTGCGACGTAGAAGCGTTAGGATCCGCGACAGCCTCGGTTGCGGGGGTTGCGTCCGAGGCAGAGGCTAGACTTGAACCGGCCGCCGGTGTTTCCGCACTCGGAGTAGCCAAGGTGGCTATAGATTCAGCTTCGTGAGGAATTGATTCGCCTACTGCCGGGCTCACGCTGAGGCTCGCTACAGTCCCTTGTGGCGGAGCGTTGGCCGGAATTGCGTTCTGCTTCTCGACCTCGAGGTGGGCAATCTCAGTTTCGATCTGCGATTTGAATTCGTTCGAGGCGCGGCGCAATTCCGCCAGCAGGCGTCCAGCTTGACGAGCCATCTCCGGCAACTTCTTCGGCCCAAAGAGAATGAGGGCCAGGAAGAAAAGGAAGACCGTGTCGGAAAAACTCATGGCCTCATCATAATGCGGCAGAGCCAAGGCGGCAACGCGGGGCGGATAGAGCTTGTTGGTTTACACGTTCCGCGCCAGAACGTAAACATCTACGGAGCTGGCTTGAGGACCACAGTATTACGTTCATCGCCGGCGATGATGCGATAGAACTTCCTCAGATCTTCAGCCTTATTGACGGGCACGCTGAGTTCTTTTAACTCGAACGTACGCGTATAGCCGACAACGTTGCCGTTGACCACCGTCTTCGAGTGATAGCTGGCGAAGCTGTAGTCGGCATCGACGGGAGGCGGCAGGTCATCCACGGCATAACCGGCCGGTATGGTGATTTCAAACGTGTCGGTGTCACGAGTCGGCTCCTCTAGTTCGATGGCGAATTTTCTGGGTTCCTTGGTCTCGAGAAAACCGAGAACCTTGCTCCCAATCACGCGGGGCCGGACCAGAAGCAGGTTTCCGGCATTCTTGGCGTAGTTCTGCGATTCGAATGAGTAATTGAAGCCGAAAGGCTGTTCGGTTTGTTGAAGGTTTTGCAGCGTCGCATGGGTGATGCTGAAGTTGGCCAGCGAATTGGAGAGCAGTTCCTCGATCGGCTTGATGCGGTCGAGGTCTTTGGTTAGGGTGCGCAATCGCCAGCGCTCGCTGGATGCCCTCTGCCCTAAGCGCAGCTCTTTCACTTCACCTTTCAAATTGCCTGAAGCGTCGAGGGCTAACTTGGCCGTTCGCCGGATGCTGTTCATGGCGGAGGGCTGCTGAGGCAATTCAATTAACTCGCCTCCGCCCGAGGTGACCAGCAGACCGTAGTTGGCCTGCAGATAGCCGGGGAGTTGGCCGAATGGAATCAAGTCATTCGTAGGGTCGAAGAAGAGGATTCGGCCCAGCTTGGGATGCTGCACGGTCGCGATCAGCGAGGGATCGCTGATGCCGTCAGGCAACCGGATCGCGGTAATCGCGTGGTTAAATCCATGGTGCGCAGGGCTGTCCCGCGTGACCGACCCCCGCTCGGTATTAATAACGACGTGATATGAGTCCACGCCGATCTCGCGCAGCATGGATCGCACCAGCGTTGCTTTGTCTTTACAGTCTCCGTAGTGGTGCGAGAATACATCGGGCGCCGAATGCGGCTGAAATCCCCCAATCCCCAGTTCAATCGCCACATAGCGAATGTCGTGCTGCACGAAGTCGCCGATGGCTTGCATCTTCTGCAGTTGCGTGGTTTTCGATGCCGTCAATCTGGACACTTCTTGTTTAATTTCCGGGGATGCATCGACTCTCTCGCCGACGAGGTTGGAGTACCATTTTCCCATCGTATTCCAGTCAATATTTGCGTTGAGGTTTGAACCTCCGGATGTAAAGAAGGACACAATCATCTGGCCTCTTACTCCACGCATGGGAGGCATGAACTGTTCCTTTCGGATCCCCGTGAGGTCGTTCACCGTCCACTGCCAGGTATTGCTGCCGGCCTCAGTTGGCTTCACTTCCGGATGGTTAAGCCAGGAAACTTTGTATTCCCATCCCGGCGGAAGCTGGAGCGAGTAACGGCTCTCCCGCACGGGATCGGTTTCTTGAAAGGACCAGATGTCCTGCAAAAAGAGAGGGTGCTCTTCCACTTCGAACTCGTAGCCGATAATATTTCCTGGATCTGACGCAGGAATGCGGAGAACCTTGTACTTCGTGTCCGAGATTAGCTCGCCGCCTTCAGTGTCAGGAGCTATTTCAATCGCATCTTTTTCTTTGACCTCGTAGTCTTTGCCCTGCGCGGGAATGCACCAGCCATGAATACTTTTGATTTTCTTCTGCGAGCCAACGTCAACGTCTAAGATGCCGCGGTGGCGGCCATTGGGCCGCAGAATCTTGTACGCCTCGCGCACTTGTGTCCTGACCTTTTCGGTGGAAACAACCGTTACGTTGGTTTCGGAATAAAGCAACACTGCGTCGGTTTTTTCATCGTAGGGGGGCAATGGCACATTGACCAGGGCATGCATCCACGGCGGCGCGTCCCCGCCAGCCACGGCTTGCGGCGCGCCAGCCAGGATGCAGGACGCGACACAGAGCAGAAACAGTGCTGCCGGGCGGCTAGTTGCTCGCACTGGCGGCTCCGGGTTGTAGCACGATTTGCCCTTCATCGCCGGTCCTCACGACCTGAAAAAAATCGCGAAGAGCTGGGTAGTACTTTGGGTCCAGCAACAAGACTTCGACCATCATCCTTCGAGTGAGGTGGATGGAATTTGCGCCTTTCTCGGCTTGCAGAGTGTAGGTGACGATGTGCGCGTCCTGATTCTGGGGCTTGGGCAGACTCTGCACTTCCCAGTTCGTCGGAAGATCAATCGTGATGTCATCCACTTTTTCAAACGGGAACTTGAAATAGATGGGATGCACGCGGTTGGTATGCTCGAAAACGTGCTTTTCCGTGGCGCTGAAGATTCCAACCGGAAGCAAGGCGCGGCGGCCTGCGCCAGATACCCATCCGGGAATTTTCACGCTGAACTCGGCGACCAACGGCTGCGAGGCGCTCTTCCAGTCCGGCTGATTCGTGATGCCTTCGAGATCGCCCGTGTCGGAAAGTTTCAGGCTTGCTTTGCGCTCGGTCCGCGACTCTGAACTTCGAGGAAGCGTGCTTTGGATCCAGGCACCGCCATCCTTATCGAGCCGCAATCCCACGACCCCGCTTTCCGGCCATATCAGAAGGCCAAACGGAGCTAAGGCAGCGCCGGGATCGAAATAAAGGTCTTTGCCATTAACCTTTACCAGGACTACGTTTGCATCCAGGCGGGTTCGATCCATAATCGAAGGGGTAAAGAAGGAGTTGTTGCGATCCGAAACGTATACTGGGTAGGCTTCGAAGCCGGCAGCGCGTACCAGCCCGAGAAAGAGCCAGGTAAGATCGACGCCTCTAGCATAGCCGCGCTTCCACACTTCTTCGACGTTGGCCGGCTCCTTTTCCTTTTCGCGCTTTTGTTCCTGCTCTGTCTTCCTTAGCTCGTACGATGTATTGCGCAACTGCTGCACCCGGTCATAGATCTTTCGCAGCTTCACCTCCGGCGCATCGTTTGGCGATACGATCTGGCCCACGGCCTCTTCCATAGCCTTGCGCTTGCCTACGAAGCTTTCCACCCGGGCATTTAACTTCTTTCCCACCTGCTTCCAATATTTGGAGACGTCCGGTTCAAAGGCCTCGTCACTGTAAATAAAATCCACGCGTGCCTTCATCTCATTCTCCGGCGGCATGAAGTCTTCGATTTGAAAGGCCTGGATATTGTGCGCTTCCAGCCGGATGATATGGTCTGCGCCTTCCTGGGGCTGCGCCGTGCCCTTCGGCAACTCATGCCAGGCCCAGCGAATGCGAAAGGGATTCTCGAAACTGCCGGAATAAGGCTTGAGCGAGAATTTCGCCGCTTTGGTGAAAAGCTCCTGACTCAGAATCCAATGCGAATCATAGAGAGAGTACTCTTTGTAATCGTAAGTGAAGAAATACTCGATGACGCTGCCGACCTGCACATCGGGAAGATTGAAGGTTTTCACCACATATTTAAATCCGCGAGTTTTCTCAATCGTCTTCTCCAGGACTTTCCCGTCGAACTCGGCGATGGAACCGTCAGGCCTGATGGTGCGGGCGCGCACGTGTACGACGTCATTGCTTCCCTGAATGAACGGGATCTCAACGTCGGCGTTCTTCCGTCCCTCTTCTGTGAGGATTTTGATCCGGAGGTAGTTGTCTTCGTGAGAGGTCCGGCCGTTGTCGTCGCGGTCAACCTGGCGGAAAAGGATGATGGCCGGCGCGCCGGGAGCGAGTGGCTCGCTGGTCATCTTCAATTCTTCCGCAGAAACAGGCTGAAAGCCGAGGCCGGCCTGAACGGCGGCTGGACGAAACTCAGCGGCGGCCAGAACCAAAAGCAACGCACAGCAGGCAGTGAATACTACTCGACGAAACGGCACATTGAAGCTCCCAAGCGGTCGCGTTCACCAACCGGGCCCCCGCACGTTTGGTGCCCGTCACAATATAGCGGTCCGGCCTCCGCGTCAATAGCGCTTTTCGGCGGTGGGACCCCCTGTTAACTGGCCTTTCTCCAGTCTTGCAGGTCGAACTTCAGTCTTGCAG